>Ga0075114_10002188_pt1 | contig 10096 bp, 10 predicted proteins | sample AntAceMetag02UKM_FD_69784 | JGI IMG/M metagenome (GOLD analysis project Ga0075114, IMG submission 69784) | Saline lake microbial communities from Ace Lake, Antarctica - Antarctic Ace Lake Metagenome 02UKM | ecosystem: Environmental > Aquatic > Non-marine Saline and Alkaline > Saline | place...
CAATCTCCTCAAGCGCCTGATGTGTTGCTCCATCCGGGCCAACGGTTACGCCGCCGTGGGTTCCCCCTATATTTATGTTAATATTCATATACGCCGCGGAGACCCTTATCTGTTCCCAGGCACGGCCTGAAGCGAATACGCCAAAACTGCAACAAAAAGGTATCTTTCCTGAAAGCGCGAAACCGGCGGCTGTGCTCATCATATCCTGCTCAGCAACACCAAAAGAGAAGAACCTTTCCGGGAACTCATCCTTAAACCAATTGGCGCGTGTCGATTCCGTTAGATCCGCGCTAAGAACAACTATTTTTTCATCTGCCTTGCCTAAACTTACAAGTCCTTTTCCATAACCATCTCTGGTCGCCTTCCAGCATGACTTATCTTCGTTAATCAATTCTTATTCTCCTGTTTCGCCATTTGCTAATCTCGTCTTTTGATATTATTAATGACTTGTTATCGAATTTATTAAAAACCTCAATCTCATCAAAATCCTTAAAACTATAAATATAAGCAACGTAGCAGATCTTCTGCATGCAGAATTCCAGTATCTCACCATGCCACGCCTTACCATGAATAAGTTCGCTTACCGGCAGACCCTCTCTGCTAATATCAACAACGAACTTTAACGTCTTTCCATCAAGGCTACCCTTGCAAAATATGACCTTGAATTTCCCGGCTAAGTCTTTGTTTTCCCTGAATTCATCCTGAATCCTGCGCGATGTCTGTTCGCATATAAATTCCGTAAAGCTCTGGTCCTTCAATGTAAAATCACCGAGCCAGGTGTCTATTATGGCCTGTGGATTAAACCGCACATCAAAGACCATGCGCTTTGCGAATTCGCCCCTGGATATGTCCCCTAAGAAAAACCGTCTCAGGTCAAAGATATATCGGGTCATCACTACTTCAGCGCCGGGAACTTTTGGATCATATGTTATAACGGTATAAAAATCTATCGATCTGTCGCTACTTAAGGCTACCCGCGACGCGCTTAGCATAACACCTGTTATCTTGTCAAAGGCCTCGGGCTTTATCTGTAAAGTCTCTGTATCGAAGAGCCCTTCCAAGGGGATACGGACCCCCATTGTAGAACCTTCTATAACTACTTCAACATCAACATTATACTCTTTTTCACAGAGTTTTTGCACACTCTCTACTATTCTTTCTTTAGGATACGTAGGCGTGCATGAAGCAAACGCGATACAAAAAACTAAAAGTAGTATCGCTCTATTTAGTATCATCACTGCTTATAGCCGATTCATTTTTTTTGAAATGCTTGAATATAGCCTCTATCTCGTCAAAGTCAAGCTCTTCTTTCGAGGAGCTCCTTTACCAGCGTTTCAACGATATTCCATTCCTTCTTGAGCAACTCCTCTACTTCCTTGAGGCATTCCTGCATAATAGCCTGCGTCTCCGCGTTCAACTTCTCTTTAGTTGACTCGGCTAGCTGGGTCGCGGAAGGCGCATTACTGTTAACAGTATTGCCATAAATACTATAGTCGCCGACAAGGCCGCTCTTGCCCATGCCTAAGCGCCATACCATATCATGAGCTTGTTGCATAGACTTCATGAAATCTCCACTTACTCCGTTAGAAGTCGTACCATATTTTATCTTTTCCGCGACATAGCCTGCCAGGGATGTCTTTATGTCTGCAGAATACGCGTCTTTGTTTCGAGTTTGGAGCTCCTCTTTAGGATGGTGCATTGTCGCCCCAAGATACCCCTTGCGGGATATAATAGATATCTTAAACACGTCATCCGCGGGATGGAGCATATATAATATTACGCCGTGGCCTGCTTCGTGGTAGGCCACCATCTCTCTCTCTTTTGGAGTCATAAAGCCTCTATGCTTTATGCCCCAATCGACTCGATCCATAGCATCGCTTATCTCTTTTAATGAAACTATATCCTTTTTATTTCTTGTCGCTATTAACGCGGATTCCTTTACTATATTCATTATATCCGCCGGGGTCTTACGCACTGCCCTGCGCGCCAATCTTCCTATATCCAATTTTTCATCATGCTTGACCTTGGTCAGATAAAATCTAAAAAGGCTCTCCCTGCCTTCAAGATTAGGCCTGTCTATATAAACCTTTCTGTCAAAGCGCCCGGGACGCAACATGGCCTCATCAAGAGTATCTTCCGGTGCGTTAGTAGCGCCGATAACAATTACATTCTCCTGCTTCTGTTTTAAGCCATCCATCTCAACAAGAAGCTGGTTCTGTGTAGCATTCGTCTCCTGGCCCTGGCCTAAATAGCTATACCCTCTTTTTTTACCTATCGCGTCAAGTTCGTCTATAAACACTATGCACCCGCCATGCGCTTCTGCTAAGCGGCGTGCTTTTTTAAATAGTTTTCTCATCCTGCTAGCACCAACTCCTACAAATATCTCTGTAAATTCACTTGCAGACATTGATATAAAAGGGATCCCTGATTCCGTGGCTATAGCCTTTGCCAGGTATGTCTTACCGCAACCCGGAGGCCCCATCATCAATATACCTTTTATTACCTGCCCGCCTATCTGCTGAAGTTTTCTCCTGTCTTTTATAAGCTCGACAACCTCCCAAGATTCTTGCTTTGCCTCATCTATGCCTATGACATCGTTAAAGCTTACAGCAATCTTCTCCCCTTTTACCAGGCCTTTGTCGAGTTTCGCGAACCCACCCCTGAAAACTGTCATATACATATATACAAATATCATCGCGTTGACAGCTACTATAAGAATCTGCAAAGGCAGCGTAGCCAATGTCATATGCCTGTAAAAAGACTCTAAGGTGCTTAAGCCATATATAGCCGCGCCGATCAATAAGACTACAGCGCTTCCTATGGCCATCTTTATCCAGTGGTCGAGAAGAAACAATTTTATCCGTTTGTGTAAAATTAACATATTATAAACTCCTATATTTTAAGTCTTGCGCGAATAGCTTGTTAGTAGTTTCAAACGTTTTATTCAAGTTCTTTTAAGGCAGCTTCCAGTTCATCTGGCTTTGGAGCTATGCCATGCCATCCTGCCTTATTCTCGATAAAAGATACGCCTTTTCCCTTTATCGTATGTGCTATTATCATAGTAGGCTTGTCCTTTACCTTCTCCGCGCTGTCTAAGCTCTCAAGAATTTGGGTAAAATCATGCCCATCTATTTCTATAACATTCCAACCGAATGCCTCCCATTTTTCTTGCAACACGAGCATATCTTTAACATCACACAAAAAACCGTCTATCTGCAATTTATTATAATCAATTATAGCGCAGAGATTATCAAGATTATTATGGGCAGCTGTCATAGCAGCTTCCCATACCTGGCCTTCATTTGTCTCGCCATCTCCTAACACGCAATAGACCCTCGTATCCTTCTTATCGAGCTTAGCTGAAAGAGCCATACCATTAGCGATAGAAAGCCCCTGCCCAAGAGAGCCTGTAGATGCCTCTAACCCGGGAAGTCCGAGTTGAGGATGGCCCTGCAATAATGTGCCGATCTTTCTTAATGTAGACAGCCTGTCCTTTGAAAAGAACCCACAGTGCGCTAGTACCGCGTATTGCGTGGGGCACCCATGCCCCTTTGACAGAATAAATCTATCTCTTCCGTCCCAATTGGGATTCTTCGCATCATATCTTAATTTATAGCTATATATAGAATGTATAATCTCAACGCATGAAAGAGAGCTTCCTGTGTGTCCGCTTCCTGCCTCTGAAAGCATGGTCAATATGTCTCTTCGCAGCTGCCTTGCCTGATCTTTTAACTTACCTATATCCGGTTTTGTCATCTTATGCCCTTTAATTTCTCTATCGTATTTTTGTTTTTTGCATCAAGTGTCAATGATTTTTGCCATGCTTTGTTTGCTTTACGAGTCTTACCCATCGCGTTATATACATCCCCAAGGTGATCATATATTTCCGAGTCATCACCATAAAGTTTTAAGGCGTTACTTATAAGTTCTCGGGCCCTGTCCAAATCGCCTTTTTTATAATAAGCCCATCCCAGGCTATCTATAAAAGCAGCGTTTTTTGGAAACCCCTTTAAGGCGCGCTTTATCAATATAATAGCTTCGTCAAGATGCTGATTATCTTCCACGTACATATAGCCGAGATAATTCAAGGCATCAGCGTCATTTGGGTCTATAGTAATGGCCTTTGTGAGAAACTCTTTCGCCTTCGCGCGATCATCTATCCTTTCGTACGCGGCTCCTAAATAAAAATAGGCTGCCTGATTATCATTATCGGCCATAAGAACTTTTTCGAAATAACTTATCGCCTTTAAATAATCCTTCTGATCAAAATAGATTATGCCAATAAGCAATAATGCCTTGCGATTATCTGTATCGGTTTCAAGCAACTTAGTTAAAACTGAAAGCGCCTCTTGCTTTTTCTGTTTCTTAAGATAAATCTCTGAAAGCCCAAGAAAAGCATCGGGGATATCCGGGCTATCCGCTATCGCCTTCTGATATTCTGACTCTGCTAAGCTAAATGACCCGTTTAAAAAATAAGCCCTGGCAAGCCTTAAAGGCAACGTCTTATTCTCTGGCGCTATCGCGATCGCATCTTTGTAATAGTTTAGCGCCTTAGAATAATTCTGTTTAAGCTCTGCTATAACACCCTGCGCTATCACGGCCTCAAGATAATCAGGCCGTAGAATAATTGCCTGCTCAAAATCATGCTTTGCCTCATTTACTCTATTTAGCTTAAGATGCAGAAGGCCTAAATTAAAATAGAGATGGGGCGAGAATTCATTTCTTACCAGCAATTTATCATAAACATCCAGGGCCTGCTGGAGTTTGTCCTGAAAAACATATACATCCGCTAAAGAAGAAAGCGCGAGTATGTTATGAGGATCGGCCTTTACTATATTCTCATACTCTCTTGTTGCCGCCTCAAAGTCTTGTTTATCGAGATATAAAACCGCTAACAGAAAACGCGCCTTCAGATTATCGCTATCTAGCCCCAAAACATCGTTTAAGGCCTCTTGGGCCTTGTCGTACTCCTTCAAATGAATGTATGAAGAGGCTAATCTGAAATACAGATTTTCTGAATCAGTTTTATATTGCTTAACGCGCTTGAACTCTAGGATCGCATTATGATATTGAGCCTGATTATCAAAGATAACGCCCATCAGATAATGGGCATATGACTGGCTTTTCTTTTGCTGCTCTTCTAAATTTTTGTGGTTTGTAAGGAAATTCTGTTTTTCCCAAAGATTCTGAAAGAAGGAGAATATACCATTATACCCGGATCGCTGTTCCGGCCGCGTTAGTTCACCCGCGTATCCTTGATCTAAGAAAAGACCACAAATTAATAATAGTGGTAAAACACCTGATAAAATTTTAGTGTTCAATCTGGCAAGATACCTTATATCAATCAGCACACAATATGGCTGTTTTATGACTTTTTCTTCTTGTGACGCATTTTTCTAAGGCGCTTATTCCTCTTGTGCTTGGCCATCTTCTGGCGCTTCTTCTTTTTGCCGCACGGCATGTTTGTGACTCCTTGTTTATTAGTCTTGAAACTGTTTCCAAGCTTAATGGGACGATGGTGTAACATAACCCACTGTCCTCTTTAATTTGGAAACAGTTTCGAACGCTTGCTGTAATTTAGTAAATTGCCTTATTCAATGGATACTCAATAATGCCCTGGGCTCCTGCGCGTTTAAGAGCAGGGATGAGACGCTTGACGTCTTCCTCATCTATAATAGTATCAACATCAAACCAATCTTTGTCTGTAAGCTCTGATATTGTCGGCCTCTTCATCGCGGGCAAAAGGGAAAGTATCTTTTTAAGATACGGCTTCTTGACATTCATCTTCAGCCCAACCTTTGTCTCCGCGAGAATAGCGCCCTTAAGAAGCATGCCTAAAGATTCCATCTTTGATCTCTTCCAGGTATTTTTCCATGCCTCTTTATTTGCTATCATCTGTGTCGTGGAATAACATATCGTGTCTACAATACGCAGTTTATTCGCCCTGAGGCTTGATCCCGTCTCTGTAATCTCAACTATAGCGTCTACGAGACCCGCCGCTACCTTGACCTCTGTCGCGCCCCAGCTAAACTCAACCTCAGCGGTTACCTTGTTTTTTCTTAAAAATGCTTTTGTAACACCTACTAGCTCGGTAGCGACGCGTTTTTTACTTAAATCCTTTATGGAACGTATCTTTGAGCTCTCTGGCACAGCCACAACCCATCTTACACTGTTTAAACTCTGTTTCGCGTATTCTAAAGTCTCCACGCGTTTAACATCAGAATTATTCTCTCTTATCCAGTCCTCGCCGGTAATACCACAATCCAATGCCCCGTCCGCGACATATCTGGACATCTCCTGAGCACGCAAAAGAACCGGATCAAGCTCCAAATCATTTATTGACGGAAAGTAAGAGCGACTTGCTACGCTAATATTAAAGCCCGCTTTTTTCAATATCCTGAATGTTGATTCCTGCAAGCTCCCCTTTGGAAGCCCTATTTTAAGTACCTTTTTCTTCATTATGGAGACCTCTTTGTATGTTTCTGAGCTCCTCTTTAGCAGACAAACGCATCTGCTTTTTTGAGCCCTGCATAACACGTGTCCCGGGATTTATATTCCAGGTTTTCCTGATTTTTGGTTTTTTTGAAGGCTTTATTTTCATAAAACTCAAAACTGTTCATATAATATACATTTTTTTGCGCTTTGTGTCAATATAATACTTATTTAAGCACAGTCACTATGGATGCCTGCTAAAGGCGTGTCTCAATTGAGCTATAATTGAAGCAGATATAATAAAACGGCTTGCGCCTCTACCTTCACAGCACAAGTATTTTTGCTATGAATGTACGTAGGTGGCAAAAATACCTGCGGTGCGAAGGCAAAGGCATAAGCGAGCTTGATAAAATGAGTAACGTGTTTTACACGTCAACACGCTGTTAACTATATTTAATGTTTTTGCTTGTAAAGAAACTCATTGTTATATATAATGTTAAAAAAATGTAAAGGGGTATTATAATGCTAAAATCATTACGCAATAAGAAACTTATGCAGGTTATCATGTGGGGCCTAGTTGTAATATTCGCTGCCTGGGGAATGGGAAGTATGGCTACAAGCCGTAAATCGATTGCCGGCACCATATTCAATAAGAGTATTTCCGCACAGGAATACAGTAAAAGCTATAATGCTGTTCTAAACCGCGCTAAGATGATGTACGGAGATAAGCTCCCTAAGCTGGAAAAGCTCCTTGACCTTAGGAGTCAAGCGTGGGATAGGCTTATACTGCTTGCTGAAGGTAAGAAAAAAAGACTCAAGGCCACAGATAAAGAGGTAATAGAAAAAATCGCCAGTTTTCCATTTTTCCAGCAAAACGATCAATTCGATACCAGACTATATAATTATATCGTGGCTAATGTCTTCCAAAGCGCTCCACATGATTTTGAAGAATCTGTAAGGGGTGATATAATAATTGAAAAACTCATCTATTCCTCAACAGGGGAAATAACCTTAACCGAAAACGAAATAAAAGATGCCTACCGCGTTGAAAATGAACTCGCAGATGTCTCTTTTATACTTATCAATCCAGATGACTATAAACAGCAAATTAGCGTCACTGAAGCGGAGATACGCGCTTTTTATGACCAAAACAAAGACGGTTTCCTAAAACCAGCTACCATGGACGCAAGTTATCTTAAGATACCATTTGGTGAAAATAAGGAAGATGCCCAGTTCGCGGCAGATGAAATTTCTGTTGATAGCAAAAAGAAAAAATCCTTGCAAAAGATAGCTGATAAATACGAGCTAGAGCTAAAAGAGACGGGTGGTTTTTCCATGAATTCCGCGATACCTGGAATAGGACTCTCTTACCCGTTTACTATGGCGGCTTTAACGCTTGAGAGTGGCCAGATAAGCGACCCCATAGAGGCGGAAGACGCGTTTTATATTATACAGTTAAAATCAAAGACACCGCCTACTCCTTTATCTTTTGACGAGGCTCGTGAAGAAGCCAAAGATATGCTTATAGATAAAGATGCAGAATCGATAGCTAAAACCAGCGCCCTTGAGACCTTATCAAAGATAAACGCCGAGTCTGTTTCTTTGGAAGATATAGCTAAAGAACAAAACCAGGAGATTAAAAGGGCCAAACAGATCGCAAGAGGAAGCTATGTCAAGGAAGTCGGCTTGTCAGAGGAATTCTCTGAAACAGTATTCTCTTTAAACCTGGGTAAAATCGGCGGGCCCGCTAAAACACAAAAGGGTTACGCCATTATAAGGCTCGACACATTAAAACCTATAGAGGAGTCAAAATTTCTTGAAGAGAAAGAATCATTCAGCGAAAAATTGATGTCTGAAAAAAGGAAAGAGCATTTTCAACAGTGGTTCGCGCAGATAAAAAAGAAAGCCAATCTCCAGAGCAGACTGGCATCTTAATCTAATATAAATAAGAAAAAGCGGAATGACTTTGCTACAAAACATTCCGCTTTTTCTTATTTTTTAAAAACTAATCGCTACCCCTAGTTTTATATATTTTTAAGAACTACATTAGGAAGATACTCAGAGGCAGCTGATACCATCTGAGTGAGAATATCAGGAGAGTATGGCTTTACATTAAGAAAAGATTTATCTATCGCGTCCCTGGGCACGAACTGCTGTAAGCAGTACTTCTTAGCACCTTTAATAGCTTTTGCTATCTCCGCAATATCCGCTATATCAACAATGCCGGGAACAACAGTAGTGCGAAACTCATAATCAATCTTTTCGCTTAGGAGCAGGTTTTTTGACATGATAACATCATCTAAGGCAACATCGACACCCGTGGCTTTTAAGTACTTCTCTTGCGTAAACACAGCCTTGATATCCATCGCGATATAATCTGCTACTTTGGATTCAATAATCTCTTTCAAAACATCCGGCCTTGTACCGTTAGTATCTACTTTTACCAGCAGACCCATCTTCTTAATTGTTCTTACAAGCTCGAATAAACCTGCCTTATCAAGCATAGGTTCACCGCCTGTTATAACCACACCGTCTATCCATCCCCTTTTTGATAATAAGAATTTACTTATATGCTCCCATGGTATTGTCTCCAAACTTTCACTTGCTGTAGCAAGCGCACTTGAATGACAAAACCCGCATCTTAGGTTACAGCCTCCTAGAAAAATAATGGATGCTATTTTTTTGTCCCAATCTATTAGCGTTACTTCCTGAAAACCTTTTACAGGAGGCATATTAAGCCGTGTGCCTATAACACTTGAGGGTTGCTTTTTTTCTTTTATATTCATCTACTCGAAATGGGGTTTAAATTCCGCGCTGCTTGGTACTTCGCCTTCCCAGCGTGCAAGGATTTCATCCTGCTTTTGAATAAGAGTAGTAGGTATCTTCAATACATCATTATACGCACCCTCGGCAAAACCGTCTACTGTATCCATATCGTAAAATTCTAATGTCGCACTATCCTGGTAGTTGTTCTTTTCGATAAAATGATTGAGTTTATTTTTTGTAGTCTCGCATTTTGCGCAATCTTTCTTGCCAAATACCTTAATCTTCATCTCTTGCTCCTTCGATTTAAATTCCTTGTGATAATTACCTATAAAGTGCTTAGCTTAAGCTACGGAATAATTTGTGGGGCAAGCCTGCCTGTCTCCAAGCTCTCCAAGCTTAGACTTGTTCCAGTTATTTATACGGCTGTAATAGCCAACTATCCTCGTCATACCATATACATCATCCGAATCACACGCGCTGCATGTATCCTTTAAACCATTATCTTTATTATGGCACGAATTACATATAGTAAATTCCGGGGATATAGTAAGCTGCGCTGCCTGGGTCTTATAAAATGTCTTCTCCACAAGATTCATTATAGACTCTTTTGATGGGAGTTTCTCTCCGACAAACGCGTGGATAATAGCGCCTGATTCAATCATAGTATGAAATTTTGCCTGCTTCTGTATCCTTGTTAAAAGGTCTATAGGTGCGTTAGCCGCGAAATGAATTGAATTGGTATAGTAATACATATCATTTTCTATATCGCCTTTTATAACATTTTGCGTCTCTTCCGGATACTGCTTAAGGTCCACTTTAGCGAGTCTTCTTGCCGCGGATTCCGCCGGAGATTCCTCAAGAGAGAATTTAAGGCCGAGCCTCTTTTCCGCTTCTTTAG
>Ga0075114_10002189_pt1 | contig 10093 bp, 8 predicted proteins | sample AntAceMetag02UKM_FD_69784 | JGI IMG/M metagenome (GOLD analysis project Ga0075114, IMG submission 69784) | Saline lake microbial communities from Ace Lake, Antarctica - Antarctic Ace Lake Metagenome 02UKM | ecosystem: Environmental > Aquatic > Non-marine Saline and Alkaline > Saline | place...
TACGGAGCAACAAAAATTGTGTCTGTTAAAGATGAAAAGTTGAATAATCTTGACAATCAACTTTATGCTTCTGTAATTGCTCAAGTTGCCGAAAAAGAAAATTCTTCGGTTGTTGTATTTTCCAATAATAATGTCGGAAAAGCATTAGCCCCAAGATTATCAGTAAAACTAAAAGCCGGTTTAGCTTCGGCAGTAACAAAACTGCCCATAAACATTACTCCTTTTACTGTTTATAAAAAAGTTTTCTCCGGAAACGGATTTACAAATGTTGTTATCAAAACCGAAAAAAAGATATTAACACTTTCACAAAATTCTTATGAAATCATTGAAACCGGCGGTACTGCCGACATCGAAAATTTCTCTGCTGATTTAGGAATGACACTCGGAACAGAAGTTACAGACGTAAATAAACAAACAGGTAAAATTATTCTTACAGACGCTGAAATTGTTGTTTCCGGTGGTCGTGGCATGAAATCCGGTGAACAATGGGGGCCAATTGAAGAATTAGCCGAATTGCTCGGAGCTGCAACTGCTTGTACACGCCCCGTTTCAGATGAAGGCTGGCGACCACACGAAGAACATACAGGACAAACAGGAAAAATTATTGCTCCAAATCTTTATTTTGCCTGTGGAATTTCAGGTGCCATTCAACATTTGGCAGGTGTTAGTTCTTCAAAAGTTATAGTGGCTATTAATAAAGATAATGAAGCTCCCATTTTTGAAGCTGCCGACTATGGAATTATTGGTGATGTTCACAAAGTGCTTCCCGATATGATTGAAGCGATTAAAGAACTAAAAGCTCAATAGAAAAGGCTCGTTATTCGTTGTTTGTAGCTCGCTCAGACTTCTTTACCGCACTACAATTTTTTTTGTTTTTACAAAATCTTTGTTTGCAAGTTTGATAAAATATATTCCCTTAGGCTGTGATGATAAATCAAATTGGAGATTATTTTGATTGTGAGAAATCAATTTTGGTTTTATTATTTCCTGACCTAATATGTTTTGTATTGAAAGTTTAAAATCCTTTTTTATTCCCGAATGATTAATCTTGATAATTCCTGATGTTGGATTTGGACTAATATAAATATTCCTATTTTGATTTATCTCTTTTATCCCTGGTGTGCCATTAATAACCAAAATAGTATCACTGCCTTTGCAGCCATTGGTGTCTGTTACTTCTACAAAATATTGAAAAGTGCCTCCGCTAAGACTTGAACCGTTTATTGTTATTGTTTGTGTTGAATCTCCTGTTGACCATTGGTAAGAAGAAAAGCCGGCTCCTGCATTTAAAACCAAAACCGTTGTACTGTCAATAATGGTATCGGGACCTAAGCTAATTGTTGGTGGCAAACAAATAATAATAATTTGGCTTGTTGTATCGTGCATACCATAATGCAAGCATTTTGCTGTAACTATATAACTATCGGGAGAAGAATAATAATGTTTTGGAGTAGGAATATATGAATAGTTCGCATTACCGCTTGCACTATCTCCAAAATCCCATGAAACCGAACTAACACTATCCGATAAAGTAAAATTTACACTATCTCCAAGACAAACATTTGTATAATTAAACTTTATTGGTGGCAATAAAAAAGATGATACAAAATAAGGTAAGCCACGACAATAATGACCAGAGTCAAGAAACACACCATTATTATCATAATTACAACTAAAACCAATAGTATTGGGGCTATTAATTACGCCAAGATATTTGTCATTATTATTTGTGTGATAATATCTTGCAACATATATTTTCCCATCTAAGCCTAAATGCATCCCCATAAAGTTACGATGAGAAACAGGATATTCAATAATAGTTCTTGAATTAATTATTGCTGAATCGGAACCTGCATCAAGATTAAACTGATAAATCACTGAATATGATCGACCACCATTTTGGACATATAGTATCTTGCTATTCGGTGAAAATGCAATACTACTATAATATTCATAATTCGCATGAGGAATAATTAATTGATTGCTAATAACTCCTGTTGTTGCATTAAAATCAAATAATTCTAAATTAATGCTATCAAGATTAGTAAAACAACCTGAAGTTACAGCGAGCTTTTTCCCATCAGGACTTACAAAAATACCACCCATACCTCTATATTTATTGGAATATATTTGTCCTACATTTGAAATAACAGGAACGATTGAATCTACTGTATTGCCACAAATGGAATATGCATAAAAAGCATTAGAATATCTTTTATGAAGTAAAAGCCAGTAACATTCACCATCAGTGTGTTTTACTACTGCAAATTTACCTGTTGATGAAGTCATAAAAGGAATGTTTTTTAATATTACATCTCCGTTTCCACTATCAGCACTCATATCAATTATTGAATAATAAGCAATTGTATCTAAATCATAATACCATCCAACCGGAACAAAATGATAATACAATGTAGAGTCTCCGGGTTTTGGAAAAATAATACTTAGACGTCCAACATGGACAACACTTGAATTATTTCCTCCTTTTAAACCATAACCATTTGGCATTAGTTGATGGTTTTTATTAAAAACATGATAGCCATCACTATAAAACAATAGATTTCCATAATAATCAGACATTACTGAACTACACCCACCATCATAAGTATGATAAATAGCACCGTTAGGGTCGGCAACAGGAGATATATTGGAAAAATCCAATCCTGCATTCTGTAAAAAATACCAGTGATTAGTATATTTTGAATAATGTTGGGCAAAACAGGTGTTTGTTAGGATAATTGCAAAAATTAAGGGTATGAGTTTTTTCATTTTTGTTGGGGTTTATAATAAATATCAAACCACTGCAAATAAATTCTTAAAAACCCCAATATACTAAATTTTTTATTATTATCAATAATAAATAAGAAAAAAATAATTATTGTTCTGCACTTTCAGTGCGTATTAATGTTCATTTAACATTTACATGGGGCGCTGCCCCATGCTAAGTTATTATAGCCTTTCAGGCAAAAAAATGATTTGACGAAAATTATTTTAATACAAATATTGATGTTGTCATTATTTAAAAATTGTGACAATTTCTGTATTGGCTGAAAGCCAAATTTATCTTAGCATAGAACAACACCCTATGGCAAAATATTATACAAAATACAATTTCGCCCTTGTCTAAAAGGTCATATAATTTTGAAAATTTTTTCTTTCCAATAATTTCTATACCTGGAAAAATTTATAAACAAATGATTGTTAAAAAATACTTATTATTAGTATTATGCAAACTATTCTAATGACTAATTTTAACTTTTAAATTAAATCTAATTAAAATGGGATTATTCTTACAAATTCAGCAAATTTCGGTAGCAGCCGATTCTCTTGCAAATGCTGCCGCTCAAGTGGCAGAACAAACAACCGAAAAATCACTATCGGTCTGGGAATTAACTTTAAAAGGTGGTTGGATAATGGTGCCTCTTGTTATTCTTTCAATTTTAGCAGTTTATATTTTTATTGAACGATTGCTTATTGTTAGTAAAGCAGCAAAAGAAGAAACAAATTTCATGAATAATATTCGTGATTTTATCCACGATGGGAAAATTGAAGCAGCCAAATCTCTTTGCAAAAACAACGAATCGCCAATTGCCAAAATGATTGATAAAGGTATTGCAAGAATCGGTAAACCTCTTAATGACATCAATGCTGCAATAGAAAATGTTGGAAAATTAGAAGTATCTAAATTAGAGAAAAATGTAGCTACTCTTGCCACTGTTGCCGGTGCAGCTCCCATGATTGGTTTTTTAGGTACAGTCATAGGAATGGTTAAAGCATTTTTTGATATGGCACATGCCGGAAACAATGTTGACATCGCTTTGTTGTCGGGAGGAATCTATCAGGCAATGATTACTACTGTCGCAGGTTTAATAGTAGGAATTATAGGATATATTTGCTATAATATTATTGTTGCACGAATTGAAAAAGTTGTTTTTATCCTTGAAGCAAGAGCTACCGAATTTATGGACCTTTTAAACGAACCTGCCTCTTAAAAAATAATAAAATGGCTATTCAAACAAGAAATAAAAAAAGTGCGGAATTTAGTACAGCATCCATGTCGGACCTTGTTTTTTTGCTGCTGATATTTTTTATGCTGACTTCTACACTTATCAGCCCCAACGCAATAAAATTATTATTGCCAAATAGCAATAGCAAAACTATGGCTAAGCCTGCAAGTGTTACAGTTTATGTTGATGAATATTTTAATTATTTTATTGATGGAATACCTGCTTCGGAAGACAATCTACAAGCAAACATAGGGCAAAAACTTATTGGACAAACAGATGCATCAATTGTTTTGAAAGTAAATTATACCGTTCCTACTCAATATGTTGTTAATGTTATTGATGCTGTTAATAAAATAAATGAAGCAGATAATACTAATCAAACTAAACACAAGGTAATACTCGCAACAAAGCCAGGTCCTTGATAATAAATTAAGGTAATTAGTATTTTAAGAGCGATATATATTATATAAATGTTGTAAACTATACAAAATTTATTAAAATATGAAAATTTTATTAGATACCAACATTATAATTCATCGGGAAGCTAACCGAGTTATTAATCAAGAAATTGGACAATTATTCAATTGGATTGATAGATTACAATATAAAAAATTTATACATTCTATCACTCTTGAAGAGTTGAGAAGATATTCAGATTATGAGACAGTTGAATCAATGAATATAAAAATTGATAGTTATAATTTACTTAAAACCGAAGCACCTATCCACCCTAAAATTCAAAAGATTAGTGAAATTTTTGATAAAACCGATAACGACATAAATGATTCAAAACTACTTAACGAACTTATAAATGATAGAGTTGATCTCTTGATTACAGAAGATAAGAATATTCATAATAAGGCACTGGAACTCGGATTATCTAAAAAAGTATTTAAAATTGATGATTTTCTTAATAAAGTAATTTATGAAAATCCCGAGTTAATTGATTACAAAATATTATCAGTACGAAGACAATATTTTGGAAATATAAACTTTAAAGATGATTTTTTTGATTCCTTTAGAAATGATTACAAAGAATTTGACAAATGGTTTAGCAAAAAATCTAATGAATTTGCATATATCTGTCAATATGAAAACAAATTAAGAGCTTTCCTTTACTTGAAAGTTGAAGATGAAAAAGAAAATTACAATAATATTTCACCAAGACTACAACCAAAAAAACGATTAAAAATTGGAACTTTTAAAGTAACACTTTTAGGATTGCATTTAGGTGAACGATTTTTGAAAATTGTATTTGACAATGCTTTAAAGAAGCAAGTAGATGAAATCTATATTACATTATTTGATAATCAACCTAGTCAATTTCTTCTTCTTGGACTTTTAAAACAATATGGTTTTGTCAATTACGGCTATAAGGAAACTATTAATGGTAAAGAATTGGTTCTTGTCAGAGATTTTAGAAGAAAATTCAATCCTGATAATCCTAGAAAATCATTTCCTTTTATTGCAAAAAATAACAATGTCTATTTTGTCTCAATATACCCCAAATATCATACAGAATTATTTCCAGATTCTATTTTACGAACTGAATCGCCTATTGACTTTATTGAAAATATGCCTCATCGAAATGCTATAAAAAAATTATACATTTCTCATTCATTTGAAAGAAACATTAAAAAAGGTGATATAATAGTATTTTATAGAACTGGTGGTATATATAAAGGTGTAGTTACAACCATTGGGATTGTTGAATCTATTTTTAATAATATTAAAAATGAATCAAACTTTATTAATATTTGTCAAAAACAAAAAAGGTCAGTATTAACAGAAAAACAGTTGAAAAGTTTTTGGAATCGTTTTCCTAAACTAAAACCTTTTGTTGTAAATTTACTATATTCATATTCATTACCAAATAGAATAAATTTAAAAAGACTAATAGAACTTGGTATTATTCAGGATGTCAACCATATCCCTAGAGGATTTGGCATGATAAGTTGGGAAGATTTATTATTAATTCTTAAAGAATCAAATAGCGATGGAAGTATTATTAGCAATTAAACCTCAATATGCAGCAAAAATTTTCGATGGAACTAAAAGATACGAGTTCAGAAAATCAATATTTAAAAGCAATAATATTTCTAAAGTTATTGTTTATGCATCTAATCCTATAAAAAAAGTCATAGGAGAATTTGATATTGAAGAAATTTTAAAAGATGAACCTGAAAAGCTTTGGAATATAACAAAGAATTTTTCAGGAGTTACAAAAGATTTTTATGATTTGTATTTTGGTAATAGAAAAGATGCGTATGCAATTAAAATAAAATCTACAAAAAAATACAAAAATCCGAAGTGTTTAAAATCGGATTACAATATTATGTATCCTCCTCAATCATTTAGATATATGGAGAGTAAAGCATTAAGCACAACTTGTAAATAAAAAACATTAATCTCAAAACTTAAATTAAATACTAAATAAAATAAGCTAACGTTTTAATAAGAAACTTTAAAGACAAAATGAAAATAAAAAAATATAAACGAACCGGTGTAATAGGAACAATAGTTTTCCATATTCTATTATTGGTGGTTTTTATTTTTTTAGGATTAAAATATGAAGTTCCCCCTCCCGAAGAACAAGGTGTTGAAGTTAATCTCGGCTTTAGTGACCAAGGGATGGGAGATACTAAATCGCTTGTTCCTGCTTCAGAAGAATCTTCGGCTTCAGCACCATCTGAAACTAACAAAAATGTTATAACTCAAAACACTGAAGAAGCACCAAATATCTTTAAACTCAAACCAAAAAATCAACAAAACAAACCACCCGAAGAAACAAAACCGGTGATTGATGAGAATGCTTTATACAAACCAAATACAAACAAAGGCGAAAATGAAGGCATTACCGGAAATCCCGGCAATCAAGGAAATCCAAACGGAGACCCTAATTCAAAAAATCATGTAGGCACTCCCGGCTCAGGAGGAGGAATTTCTTTTAGTTTAAGAGAAAGAACTTCGAGAAGTTTACCAAAGCCTGTTTATAACATCCCAGAAGAAGGAAAAGTTGTTGTAACAATTTGGGTTAATAAAAAAGGACAAGTTACTAACGCAATTGCTGGTGCTAAAGGAACAACCACATCAAATCTTAAACTTAGAAATTTGGCAGTTAAGGCTGCTATGAAAGCAAAATTCAGTGTCAACCCCGATGCCCCTGAAATACAAAAAGGAACAATTACCTATAATTTTATTCGATTGAAATAATATTTTTCTCTTCTAAAAAAATTACCTGATATTTGTAAGATAAATCACTAAAATGGACTACCAACAAACTCTTGATTTTTTATACAGCCAATTGCCAATGTTTCAAAGAATTGGTGCTGCTGCTTATAAATCTAATCTTGATAACACCATAGCCTTAGACAACATACTCGGCAACTTGCATAAGAATTATAAATCAATTCATATTGCTGGAACTAATGGCAAAGGTTCAGTTTCAAATTTTATTTCTTCTATTTTACAAACTAAAGGTCTAAAAGTAGGATTATATACTTCGCCTCATCTGAAAGACTTCAAAGAAAGAATTAGGATTAATGGAGAAAAAATTCCCGAAAAATATGTTTGTGATTTTGTGGAAAATTATAAAAATGATTTTAAAAATATAAAACCTTCTTTTTTTGAAATGACTTTCGGAATGGCAACAAAATACTTTTCTGATGAAAAGATTGATATTGCAATTTTTGAAACTGGAATGGGCGGGAGACTTGATTCGACAAATATTATAAATCCCATTTTGTCGGTAATTACAAATATCGGTTATGACCACACTGCTTTTTTAGGAAATACTTTAGAAAAGATTGCCGGTGAAAAGGCTGGAATTATAAAACCGAATGTTCCGGCAATTATCGGGGAAACCCAAAAAGAAATCAAACAGATTTTTATTGATAAAGCCAAAAATAAAAACTCTCAAATTTATTTTGCTGACGACACTTTTGAAGCAAAAAACATCAATTATTCAGCCAAGGGAAAAATAAAATTATTTTTAGATGTTTATAAAAACAAAGAAGCTTACATTAATAATTTGCAATGCCCGCTTGCCGGAATTTATCAAACTAAAAATATTTTAACTACGCTTAAAATAGTTGAATTATTAAATCGTTCAAAATTCAAAATAGAGAAACAACATGTGATTGAAGGAATTGAAAATGTTATTACGCGAACAGGAATCAAAGGCAGGTGGCAGGTTATTGCTGAATCTCCTTTGACAATTTGTGATACAGCTCATAACATCGACGGGGCAAAAGAAGTTGTCAAACAAATTAAATTAACACCGCACAAAACTTTGCATTGTGTGATTGGCTTTGTTAATGATAAAAACATTGAATCAATTCTTAAACTTTTACCTAAAAATGCTAAATATTATTTTTGTAAAGCTAATATTCCGAGAGGTCTTGATGAAAATAAACTTGCAGAAAAAGCTAATCAACTAAAATTAATTGGAAAAGCTTATTCTTCAGTTAAAAATGCCTTGATTAATGCCCAAAAAATTGCAAAAAAAGATGATTTGATTTTTATTGGTGGCAGTACTTTTATTGTAGCTGAAATAATTAATTAAATTTGTACGTTAATAATTTGCTTAACCATAATTCTGAAAAACTAACATTAAAATATATTATGAAAAAATTATTTCTTATATCAATTGGAATTCTTATTACTTCACTATTATTTGCACAACAAAAAAATGACAGCAAGAAAATTTTAATAATTCCTCTTAACAAAAACATGATTAAATATAGTGGCAAAGCAAAGAGGAATGTTAAATTTAACAATATCGAATGGGAAAAATTTGTTAATGAAGCAAAAACCATTATTAATGAACAGATATTAAGCGAGTTAAAAAATTACAAAGTTGATATTTTGTGTGATGAATTTAATTCTATTTGCGATTCTCTTAATCAATTTAAAATTTCTAAGAATTTTGATTCAGTAGGATTGCCCGATAATAAACCCAGAGTTTTAAATGTAAATATTAATATTAATCCTAATAATTACAAATATCAAAACAGAATTATCAATGATTACGAAAAAGATCTAATAACAGCAGTTATAGAAAAATCAAATTATGATTATGTTTTGGTATTTAATTCTTTTGAAATTATCTCATCCATGTTTCTTAGAGAAGGTTCATATTTGAGTTTACATTGCGAAATATATGATGAAGAATTTAATAAAATTTATGGCGGGAAAAATCTGTTTTTTAGAAAAATTAACAAGAAAATGTACTATTATGTTTTGACACGCTTCATAAAAAAAGCCGTTAACCATGAATTTCTAACTATTAAAAAAGTAATTAATTAAAATCTGACTCCAACACCAAAATCAAAGTAAGTATAATTATTTGTAATTTTTGTGTTTTTCTGCGGAAAGCTAATTGCATCAATAATATATACAAAGGGACCTACAAGTGAAATCATTACTAAATCTTTCAATATAGCTATTGTCTTTATTTTGGGGAAGTGTGTCGTTTTGGGCTGTCACAAAAAGGAAATGACAAATAAAATGAAAAAAAATAAAATACTGTTCTTATTCATATATTCTCGCTAATCGTAAATCTAACAAATAATCCTGTTTGAATCCTGAATTTTTTGAGCATCAAAATTAGAATTTTATTTCTTTCTTAACCGACTTAATAATCTCCCAAATTAAGTATGGTTCAAATCCTTTTGAAGTAGCATAATAAGCAAGTTTTGCTTTGATACTTTCTTTGTTTTTTTCTTTTAAAACAGATTGCTTTTTTTCAATTATTTCTTTTAGAATATTTTTATATTCAGTTTCATCAATTTTTTCAATTGATTTTTTAATAATATATTCAGGAATGTTTTTTTGCCTTAAAGCAAACGTTATTTTTATTTTTCCCCATTTATTATGTTTTAACTTTCCCTGAACAAAACTTTCGGTAAAGCGTTGTTCATCAACATAATTTTCGCTGATTAATTTGTTTACAATTTCTTGATGTTTATTTTTGGGCAATCCAAGGTCGAAAAGTTTTTTCAGTACATCAAAAACACACCTTTCCTGATATGAGCAATATTTTTTTATTTTTTCTAAGGTAAAATTTAAATCAATTTTTTTTATTT
>Ga0075114_10002190_pt1 | contig 10088 bp, 5 predicted proteins | sample AntAceMetag02UKM_FD_69784 | JGI IMG/M metagenome (GOLD analysis project Ga0075114, IMG submission 69784) | Saline lake microbial communities from Ace Lake, Antarctica - Antarctic Ace Lake Metagenome 02UKM | ecosystem: Environmental > Aquatic > Non-marine Saline and Alkaline > Saline | place...
GTTTCATTATCTTTTGGCTGGGGTGGTGATACTTTTTTGCCTAGCCGCTTTATCCTTTTTAATTTATTGCTTATTTTTGCTTTGGCGCGAGAGGAAAAGGGAAAAAAGATCATTGGATTTAATGCTTTTAGAAGTGGTTCTGCCGCGGGATAACGAAATAAAAATAGATGCCGCCGAGCAATTATTTGCTAATTTGTCCTCGCAAAAGACAGGTGGAAGATTTTCTTTTTTGAAACCCAAGTTTTTTTTCAGTTTAGAAATTGTGGGAACAAGCGAAGATATTCGTTTTTATTTTTCTGTTCCTAAAGGAAAAATTTCTCTTTTTGAGAGGCAAATTTATGCCTTTTATCCTCAAGCGGTTATTAAACGAATTAACGAATATAATATTTTTTCTAAAGATGGAAAAGTTGTTTATACTTCACTTCAATTTAAAAATAGTGTTTTTAAACCAATCAAGAATTATAAAGATTTTTCGGTTGATCCCTTGGCGGCGATTACCTCAACAATGTCAAAGTTAAAAGATAAAGAAGGCATGGTTTTCCAAATACTGGCTAAACCGGTTGGCAGTCAATGGCAGAAGCAGGGGCAAAGTTTTCTTTCTTATACTAAAAAAAAGGAAGCTAATCCAGAAGAGGCTACCTTTAAGATGGGGGCAGAAAAATTAGAGAAAATTGAAAAGAAATGTTCTCATCCCGGTTTTGAAGTAAAAATAAGAATAGTTGTTTGCGCGGCAACAAAATCCATTGCCAAGACTCACCTATCCGGTTTAAAAACAGCGCTTGCCCAGTTTAATTCCGATCAAAACGGATTTAAAAAGAAAAAAATTTGGCTGAAAAGAAGCTTTATGATTGATTTTATCTATCGTTATTGGCCTATTTGGTCACCGTTTAGAAACAAAATTATTTTGGACAGTCAAGAACTGGCGACGCTTTTTCATTTTCCTAATAAAACAGTGGAAACGCCTAATATTTATTGGCTTAACGCTAAACGGGCACCGGTACCGGTGAAAGTGCCCAAAAAGGGACTTTATCTGGGTAAAAGCACTCATCGGGGTGAAGTAAGACGGGTTTGTCTTTCTGAAAGCGATCGCCGCCGCCATGTTTATATTATCGGTAAAACGGGGACGGGAAAATCGGAATTGTTAAAGCAATTGATTATTCAGGATATTAATGATGGCAAGGGGGTTTGTTTTATTGATCCCCATGATACCATTCAGAAAATTTTGCCGCGTATTCCTCCTGAAAGAGCCGAAGATGTTATTTATTTCGACCCTTCCGATACGATGCGCCCGATGGGATTAAATTTATTAGAAGCTTATACCGAAGAGCAAAAAAGCTTTGTGGTTTCATCAATAATTAATTTGATGTACAAACTATATGACCCTTATAAAACAGGCATTATTGGCCCTCGCTTTGAGCATGCCATTAGGAATGCAATGTTAACAGTTATGAGCGAGCCAGGGGCAACTTTTGTGGAAGTGGTGCGGGTTCTAACAGATTCCAAATATGTTAATGAAATATTGCCTAAAGTAAAAGATCCGATGGTTAAGCGTTATTGGACGGACCAGATTGCCCAAACTTCTGATTTTCATAAAAGCGAAGTTTTGGATTATATTGTTTCTAAGTTTGGTCGTTTTGTTACCAATGCAATGATACGCAATATTATCGGCCAGTCGAAATCGGCTTTTGATTTTAGAAAAGTAATGGATGAAGGGAAAATTTTATTGATTAATTTAGCGAAGGGGAAAATTGGTGAAGAAAACGCTAATTTTTTGGGTTTAGTATTGGTACCCAAAATCTTGGTAGCTGCTATGAGTCGGCAGGATGTTCCGGAAGAAAAGCGGCGCGACTTTCATTTATATGTTGACGAATTTCAAAATTTTGCTACTCCTGATTTTGCTCAAATTTTGTCGGAAGCAAGAAAATATCATTTAACCTTGACGGTCGCTAATCAATTTATTGGCCAAATGGAAGAAGAAATTAAAAACGCCGTTTTTGGCAACGTGGGAACATTAATTTCTTTCCGTGTGGGCGTAGCCGACGCTTCCTATTTAGAGCACGAGCTTCAACCCGTTTTTTCTGAGAGTGATCTTTTGAATATTGAACGCTTTAATGTTTATGTAAAAACGATTGTTAACAATGAACCGGTGCCGCCTTTTTCTTTGAATTTATTGAAAAATATGGTAGAAGAAAAAGAATTGGATAATGATAAATTAGCGAAAAGTATTATTGAGCTTTCACGTTTGAAATATGGTCGTGATAAAGCCTTGGTATCAGCTCAAATTGTCAAGAGAGCGAAGCTTTGAAATGGTATAATGAAGGTGTTTCGGGCTGGTAGCTCAGGGGCAGAGCGCTACTCTTATAAAGTAGATGTCGATGGTTCGAATCCATCTCAGCCCACCGATTATTTATAACTCTTTAAGTTTAATGTGGCTAGGCTTTTTTTCTTCTACCATTTCGAGGTATTTTTCAGTTGAAGAAACTCTTTTATGACCAATAATTCTAGAAACAATATTAATAGGTACGCCAGCCTTTAATTGCTGGACAGTAAAAGTATCGCGTAAAGTATTAATATAAGCGTTTTTAATACCGGCAATTTTATAATAACGGTTGATACTACTGCGAATGTTTCTTATTAAGAGGCGCTTGCCATTGCGGGTAATGAAAAGATTTTGAGATTTTCTACTGTTGGGACGAATTTTTTTATAATTTTCTATTGCTTCTTTAGCTGCTCTATTTAGGGGGATAACACGGCCTTTGTGAGATTCGTAAGCGCGAATAATAATTTTGTCTTCTTGAATATCGGATAATTTTAGATTAGATGTTTCCGAAATGCGTAAACCGGCTTGGAGCATTAATTGAACAATTGCATGAGTGCGCGTATCATCGCGGCAAACATCCCGTAAAGAACGATATTCCATGGGGGAAAGAATGCGAGGCTGTTTTTGTTTAATTTTGGGATGGGAAATGTTACTGGCTGGATTATCAGTAACAATACCGGCCTTAACGAGAAACTTAAAGAAGGATTTAATGGAATTGATTTTTCGCGAAATAGTTTTGTCGGTATGTTTTTTCTCTTCGGATAGATCTTTTTTAAATTCTTTTATTTGTTGTTCGCTGACATCGTTCGCTTTGACGGTTTGATCTTTCTTAACAAAATTAATTAACTGATTAATATCGTTTTTATATGCTATGATGGTGTTACTGGAGCGATTCTTATTTTTTAAATAAGTGAGAAATTTTTCAATGGCATTGTCCAGCGTAAAGAGATTACTATTTAAGTTCATCTAGGCTTATAATAGCACTCAAGGGGTTCTTATGTCAATAGTAAAAAAAATCGGAAGATTAATATTTGTTTTCTTTTTAGCGCTCATTATTGTTTCTTTGCTGACTAATGTTATTAGTCTATTGAGACAAAAAATAATTATTGAACAAGAAACGCAAGCTTTGGAAAAACTAGAGCAAGAAAATCAACAACTACTAGCTCAACTGGATTACGTTGAAAGTGATGAATTTATTGAAAGAGAGGCTCGTGATAGTTTGGGTTTATCTAAAGGGGAAACAATTGCCATTCTGCCATCAGATTTGGAAAAAAACAAATATCAAGAAGATGTCTCGTTGGATCAAAAGGCCTCTTGGCGGCGTTGGTGGGAACTTCTAACAGCACGTTAACTTCACTGGTGGCAGGGGTCGGATTCGAACCGACGACCTGACGGTTATGATTCGCCTGCTCTTACCAACTGAGCTACCCTGCCGCATTAATAATTGAGGATAAAATATGTTGCGGGGTCAGGAGTTGAAAACGACACGAATGACTTTCTGAATCGACTATGGCATTGCCGACACTTTGATTGTTCTTCGCTTCTTCTTGTTAGAGACTTTTATCAGGTTCAACCTAACCCCTTCACTATGTTGCGGGGTCAGGAGTTGAACCTGATCTGTGAGATTATGAGCCTCACGTGCCACCGTACACTACCCCGCACGAGAAAATTAATTTTTAACAAACTTATTATAACATAAAAATCATGCGGTAATCTTGTTAAATTTTACTGCCGCTTATTTTCTCTCGGATCAACATTTGTGTTAAAATGAAATTCGCTTCGAATTTGGCAACAAAATTTGATACAATATAAAGAAAGATAAAAATGATTTTTCAAAAAAGGTCAAAACATCGTAAGAGTACCAGCAAAAAATCGCCGCCATCGCCCCTGGACGGTTTGCCCAATAGTTTACAGATTAAAAAGTTAGAAATTAAATTAACGCCCAAAAAGATTTTAACTTGGGTTTTATTCGGCTTGGCCATGGTTTGGTTATTGGGCTCTTTTTCTAGCTATTTAACTAAAGATTTGGAAATATCCTTTTCGCAAGTATTGGGTGATATTGAAAAAGAATCTATCAAAGAAATAAAAGTAGAGGGTGATAAATTAACTTTAATTTATAATGATGATAAAATCGCCTTTAGTCGGAAAGAGCCTGGAGAAAGCTTAGTATCTATTTTACAGCAAGAAGGTATTAACCCTGCTCCACTTAATATTCGGATTCTTGATCAATCTTTTTCTCAAATTTGGGTTGATATTTTATTAACGATTATTCCTCTCGTTTTAATAGGTATCTTTTTTTACTATACCTTTAAGCAAGCGAAGGGAGCGCAAAATTCTATTTTTTCTTTTGGTAAATCGAAAGCGAAGAGGTTTTTTAAGGGCAAACAAATAACTAATTTTAATGATGTTGCCGGTATTGACGAAGCTAGGGGGGAACTCGAAGAAATGGTTGATTTTCTGAAGCATCCCCAAAAATATCGACGCCTAGGGGCGAGGACCCCAAAGGGTGTTTTATTAATAGGCGCGCCCGGAACAGGCAAAACTCTTTTGGCGCGGGCGATGGCTGGTGAAGCGGATGTACCTTTTTATTCTATGGCGGGGTCGGAGTTTATGGAAATGCTGGTTGGGGTGGGATCAGCGCGAATGAGGGATTTATTTAAAACGGCTAAAAAAAATGCTCCGGCGATCGTTTTTATTGATGAAATAGAAAGTATTGGCCACAGTCGTTCGCGAGGTTTTGGTGGTGGTCACAGCGAGAGAGAACAAACATTAAATCAAATGCTAGTGGAAATGGATGGTTTCACGCCTAATGATAATGTTATTGTTGTTGGCGCTAGTGTTGTTGGCGAAACGCCAATTTTAATTAAAGACCAAGGCAAGGTTAAAATGCTACCGATAGGAAAATTTGTTGATTATTATTTCGATTCTCAAGAAGAAGGCGAAAAAGTAGTTGAGGGAATTGAGTGTCTTGGTTTTGAAAGGAAAAAGCCGCCCAGAAACTTGAGTAAAAATTTATACTTCAAATCAAGTGCTTTTAAAAAAGTGAATAGTGTTTTTAGGCATAAAGTTAAGGAGGTTTATGAAATTAGTTACTTAGGAGGAAAAATCAAAGCAACTGGTAGTCACTCTGTTTTCATCAGAACCAGGAGGGGCTTAGAAACTAAGCCTGTTTCTAAACTTGTGAAAGGAGATGTTTTAGTTAATCTTCCCCTTAAAGTAAATAGGACCAGGCGAAGCTTAATGGAAGTTAGGGCTCATCAGTTTAACTCTGATTGGTCACTTACCTTGCCCTTTTTCAATCCTTGTTTAGAACAAGAATGGCAGTCGAAATATTTTTTTGCTATTGATAGCTTGAATAATTTGTCGGGATCAGAAATAGGTGGACTAATTGGTGTTTCTCAGGGAACTGTTTCTAATTGGCAAAGAGGAATTGGTTATCCTCGGCTAATTTCTAAAGCTTATTATAACCATAATTTTTCTCGATCGATTAAAGTGACACCGAGTCTTTGTCGATTGTTTGGTTATTATGTCGCTGAAGGCTATGCCAGAAAAGAGGTTGATTTCTGTTTTTCAATTAAAGAGAAAAAAATGACAGAAGATCTTGTTTCCCTATTTAAAAGAATTTTTAGCATAGAACCTAGTAGTTTTAAATATATCACTCATGGGGCAGTAAACATTGTTTATAATCATTCTGCTTTGGCGAAATTCTTTATTCGTTATTGTGGTAAAGGGGCGAGAAATAAACATATTCCTGCCTTTTTATTTGAGGCGCCCCGCGAATATTTTTTTGAATTTTTACGTGGGGTTTGGTTAGGTGATGGTTATGAAGGCAAAGATGGCCGGGGGCAAATTACTTCAGTCAGTGAACAGTTAATTAATGAATTTAATTGGCTTTGCCGCATGCATGGTATGAAAACTTATAAAACGGATTTTTGGACGAAAGAAGGTAGACGAATTCGTGGAGGTAAGCCCCTGGCGTCGTCTCATGCTTATCGCGTAGGGTGGGGCAAGGTTAATAACCCTTTTAGTAAATATAAGGTTTTAAAAACTTATCCAGTCAAACGGGCTATTGTTAAAGAGGTAAAAAAAATTCCTTTTAAAGGTTTTGTTTATGATCTCTGCGGAGTGGAGAATGAGGCCTTTTTTGGTGGAGAAAGCCCTATTTTACTTCACAATACTAATCGGCCTGATTTGCTTGATAGCGCTTTAATGCGGCCGGGGCGTTTTGATCGTCGTATTGTTTTGAATATGCCCGATATTGAAGGACGACAAGCAATTCTAAAAATTCATGCGCAAGGAAAGCCTTTTACAAAAGAAGTAAATTGGAAAAGGGTGGCAAAGAGAACAGTGGGTTTTTCCGGAGCGGATTTAGAAAATATGCTCAATGAAGCGGCTATTTTAGCGGCGCGGAACGATAAAAAGAAAATTGATATGACAGATTTGGAGGAAGCGGCAACGAAAGTCAAGTTGGGCTCAGAACATAAACGCTTGCAATCCGATCAGGAAAGAAAAACAGCGGCTTATCATGAAGCAGGACATGCTTTAGTGGCTAATTTTTCTTCGCATATGGATCCCGTCAGTCGAATTTCTATTGTTGCGCGAGGTTTGACTTTGGGACACACAATGATTGCGCCTACTTATGATCGTCATCAAGAAACAAGAACAAGACTATTAGAACAGATAGCCGTAATTTTAGGAGGGCGGGCGGCTGAAGAGGAAGTTTTTTCAGAAACGACTACTGGCGCGGTTGATGATATTAAAAAAGCAACCTATTTAGCGCGGCGGATGGTGGTAGAGTTTGGTATGAGTTCATTGGGGCCAGTTGCCCTTGGTAGTGATAATGAAGAAGAATCATTAACCGATTTTTGGCCTGATCGTCAAGTTGTTTCTAATCAAACTCGAGCAAAAATTGACGGGGAAATAAACACTTTTATTCGTCAGTCTTATCAAGTAGCGCGACATTTAATTAAAAAACATCGAAAAGTTTTAGATAAGTTGGCAGAAGAATTAATTAAACAAGAAACTTTAGATCAAGATGAATTTGAAAAGATCGTCGCTCAATTTGAATAAAAAATTGGTTATTATCGATGGCCACGCCGTTTTGCATCGTTCCTATCATGCTCTTCCTTCTTTAAAAGCGCCGGGTGGACGTTCAGTGAATGCTGTTTATGGTTTTTTTAAAATGTTTTTTAGTGTTTTAGGAAATTTTGAACCTGATTTTATTTTTGTTGCTTTTGATACGAATAAGCCTAATTTCCGCCATCAAAAATTTGTTGGTTATCAGGCAAAACGTGCCAAAACAGATAAAGCTCTAATAAAGCAAATTGAGGAAACGAAGGAAATTGTGGTGCTGGCACAAATTGCCTCCGGCCAAAAAATTGGTTACGAGGCGGATGATGTTATTGGCACCCTTGTCGGGAAAATGAAAAATAAGCAGTCAATTATTATTGTTACCGGTGATAAAGATTTAATGCAATTGGTTGATGATAATGTTAATTTATTTATGCCCGGAAGAGGGGTTAGCGGAGGAAAAATAATTGATACGAAGCAAGTTAAGAAGGAATTAGGTGTTTGGCCTCGACAAGTGGTGGATTATAAAGGACTGGCCGGCGATAATTCTGATAATTACCCTGGCGTTAAAGGGGTCGGACCGGTCACAGCCGTTAAACTTTTAAAACAATTCGGAAGTTTTGCTAGTGTTTATCAGTCTTTGAGTGAAATTAAATCTAAATCTTTGTTAGAAAAGCTCGAAAAGAATAAGGAAGCGGCTTTTCTTTCTTATGATTTGGCTAGAATTAGAAGTGATATTTCTTTTAAAATAAAGGAAGAAGCTTTGGCAAAAGAAAAGATAGATTTTGAAGCTTTGAAAAGAGCTTTTAAACAACTAGGTTTTCATTCTTTGTTAAGAAACCTAGAAAGAAAAAGTAACCATCGACAAATTGGGCTTTTTCAATAAAAACTGATATTTAATTGATGAAAATAGCTTTGGTTCACGATTATCTCAAGGAATTTGGTGGCGCAGAAAGAGTGCTACGTGTTTTGGCGGATATGTTTCCTCAAGCGCCAATATATACCGCTTTTAAAGTAGACGGTTCGCTGGCTGGTAAGAAATTTGCTGATAGAAAGATTTATCAGAGTGGTTGGGCGAGTTTAATAAAGCGGGGCCGTTTGTATAGTCCGCTGCGTTTTTTATTGCCGTGGATTTGGGGTAATATTGATTTGTCTGATTATGATTTAGTGATTACTTCTTGCTCCGGTTATATTGCGCGTGGTTTTAAGCGTCGAACATCAGGTTGGGTGGTTGCTTATTGCCACACGCCACCACGATTTTTGTATGGTTTTATTACCAATATTGATTGGCAGAAATATTTGCCAGTGCGATTTTACGGCTATATTATTAATCACTTTTTGCGTCAATTTGATTGGCGTTCCGCCCAGCAAGTTGATATTTGGCTGGCTAATTCTGTTAATGTTCAAAAAAGAATTAAAAAATTTTATCGGCGTGAATCACAAGTCGTTTACCCGCCAGTGATGGTTAGTCGGCTTATTGAGGCTAGTCGGGGTGTTGTCAAAAAAGATTACTTTTTAGTAGTCTCTCGCTTGGTGGGGGCTAAAGGTTTAGAAGAAACAGTTGTCGCAATGAAAAACTTAGGTAAGAATTTAAAAATAGTTGGCGGTGCGGTTGGTCGTAGTAAAATGAAAGAAAAGTTAATTAAAATCGGTGGTGATAAAATAGAATTTTTAGGCCGTGTTTCTGATAAAAAGTTATTACATTTATATGCTGAAGCAAAGGGCTTTATTGCTTTGGCGCGGGATGAAGATTTTGGTATGACGGTGGTTGAATCGCAGGCGGCGGGAACACCGGTTATTGCCTTTAACGGCGGCGGTTTTAAAGAATCAGTTAAAGACGGCGAGACCGGCATTTTAATTAATGACACTTCGGTTAAAGCGATGCGTCAAGCGTTGATACGTTTTGATAAGATAATCTGGCATAAAGCGGTAATACAACGATGGGTTAAAAAGTTTAGCCGCCAGCGTTTTGAGAACGAAATAATGACATTAGTGAAAGAATTGGAGAGGAAAAAGTAATAAATTTAATTATGCCTGAATTACCGGAAGTTGAGTCTATCAAAAAGCAATTATCAAATAAGATAGTTGGTCGTCAAGTTGCCAAAATTGAAATTTTGGAAGAAAAGCAATTTTGTGGTGATAAGAATAAAATTATTGGCGCGGTAGTAAAAAAAGTTTGGCGGCGGGCGAAATTATTGGGTATTAATTTAAGCAACGGTTTAATTTTATTGATTCATCTTAAATTAACAGGAGAGTTTATTTTTACCGAAAAGAAAAGCAAGATAATTGAATTTGATCATAATTTACCTTTTGGTGATAATAAGCTTCCTTCTAAACATACGCGAATAATTATTACTTTTGATGATGGGGCGAGGCTATTTTTCAATGATTTGCGCAAGTTTGGTTGGATGAGAATAATTAAAAGCTCAAAACTCAAAGCCCAAAACTCAAAATTTGGACCGGAGCCGTTAGAAAAGGAATTTACTGTTGAATATTTGAAAAAAGTTTTTGCCAAAACCCGCCGGGCAATTAAAAAGGTTTTATTGGATCAAAAAATAATTGCCGGTATTGGCAATATTTACGCTTGTGAAATTTTATTCAAAGCAAGAATTAATCCTCGCCGGCCAGCTAATTCTTTGGAAATCAAAGGAATTAAAAATATTCATAAAGCAGTTATTTTTATTTTGAAAGAAGCAAT
>Ga0075114_10002194_pt1 | contig 10080 bp, 2 predicted proteins | sample AntAceMetag02UKM_FD_69784 | JGI IMG/M metagenome (GOLD analysis project Ga0075114, IMG submission 69784) | Saline lake microbial communities from Ace Lake, Antarctica - Antarctic Ace Lake Metagenome 02UKM | ecosystem: Environmental > Aquatic > Non-marine Saline and Alkaline > Saline | place...
ACAATCAGGAAGTGATCGCCCTGCGCCACGGATACAGCGGGCGTTCGGCGCTGGCCATGGCCCTCACCGGCCATGCCAGTTGGCGCATCGGCGGCACGCAGCTTCTGGGTATCAAACACGCTCACAACGGTTACTGCTACCGCTGTCCCTTCGGCCTGACCTACCCCGCCTGCGATCTCCAGTGCGCCTACGATGTCGAGGAGTTGATCCAGACGACCACTTCTGGTCGCGTGGCCGCCTTCATCGCCGAGCCCATCCAGGGAGTGGGCGGCTTCATCACCCCACCACCGGAGTACTTCAAGATCGTGGTGGACATCGTACGCAACCATGGTGGCATCTTCATCTGCGACGAGGTACAAACCGGTTTCGGACGCACAGGCAGCAAGTGGTTTGGCATCGAGCATTGGGACGTCGAGCCGGAGGTCATCACCTGCGCCAAGGGGATCGCCAACGGCGCGCCGATGGGATTGACGATGGCCACTGCCGAAGTAGCCGACAGCTTCCAGGGGCTGACCATCTCTACGTTTGGCGGCAACCCCGTCTCCTGCGCCGCCGCCCTGGCCACCATCGACGTGATGGAGGAAGAGAACCTCCCCCAGAACGCTCAGGTCGTGGGCGACTACTTGCGGGCCAAGCTCGAAGGGCTGAAAGAGAAGTACGCTCTGGTCGGCGACGTGCGGGGGATGGGCCTGATGCAGGGCGTCGAATTGGTGCGCGACGGCAAGGAGCCCGCCCGCCAGGAGATCCTCCAGGTCTTCGAGGCTACCAAGCGGAGGGGACTGCTCATCGGCAAGGGCGGGCTCTATGGCAACGTGATCCGCATCGCCCCGCCGCTGAACATCGGCAAGGCGGACGTGGACGAGGCCGTCCGCATCCTGGACGAAGCCTTCGCCGAGGTGAACAACAGCACATCCGACTCCGCAGATCAAGCAGCCCGCACACAGAGGGCGTGAGGCGCATCCAGCTCTGGACCTCAAAGCTCCCTTCGCCCTTCAGCATCCGCAGGAAGGTGCTGGGTCGCCTCAATCAACATCGTACGCCATGCGACCGCTTATAGTATAATGCTTGAGCTGCACGTTGTAGACAAAACCTCCGCACGAATGGGCCAGACGGTCTTGACCCACCCTCTCGCAAGCTCACAAACATGTCAAGGATAAGGAGCTATCCACCATGAACGCGAAAAACAAGGCAACCGCATTGCTACTGCTGAGCGGGCTTGTCCTGGCCCTGCTCGTGCTTCCTCAGGTGTGGATGCGGCCAACGGCTGCCGGTCCGCTGCCCGCGGCGAACGATTTGGATGTCACCAGTCTCCGCCGCCCTGGCATTGTTGATGCTGGCTTTGCATCCTCCTCCAGCAACCTCCTGCAATGCAATGACCCGTACGAGCCCAACGATAGCTTCGCTAACGCCTGGTTCCTGTCGCCGGGGACGATCCAGAGCTACGTCTGCTGCGAATGGAACGACGATGACTACTTCAAGTTCTCCGCCAACATCGGCGACCCCATACGCCTGGATCTCTACAACCTGCCAGCCGACTACAACCTTTGCCTCTTCAAACCCGACCAGACACCAGTGGCCTGCTCCAACAACGGTGGCGCCACCGCCGAGAACATCACCTGGGTAGCCACCAGCAGCGGCGATCACTACGTCCGGATCTTCGGCGTACAGGGAGCCTGTGACTCCAAACTCTCCTACACCTTCGAACTGAAGGTCACTGCACCCACGTCTACGCCTACGAGCACACCCACGTGGACGCCCACCCCGACACACACGCCCACCTCCACGCCGACGGCCACACCGCAGCCACCTGAGCTGCAACTGATCAAAACGGTACTGCGACCAATAGGCGGCTTCGCCGTGGTCAGCGACACCGTGCGCTTCGAGATCTTCCTCGAGAACACCGGCCCCACAGACATCACCAAGCTGCCGCTGACCGACGTCTTCAGCGACACCTGCCTCAGCTACATCACGGCAAGCCCGCCGCCCGACAACATTGTATCCAACACGCTCCTCTGGTACGACCTGGGACGGCTCAGCATAGGCGACAACAGAACGGTCACTGTGGACTTCCACGCCGACGCCACTTGCGATCCGGCCGTGAACCGGGCCGGTGTGAGCACCGCCAAGGATGAATATGGCCGCCCTGTGCCGGGCCGTCTCGATGATGCCACCGTGGTCATCGTCACCTGCCCCGACGCCTACGAGCCCAACGATACCTTCGCCGATGCCTACTTGCTCGACCCGCTCGACCCGGCGGGCTACCGGGCTTACGTCTGCACCCCATTCGACGAGGACTACTTCAGATTCAGCGCTGCCCTATGGGATGAGATCAGAGTCGAACTGGACGAACTGCCGGCGAACTATGACCTGGAGCTATGGGATCCGACTGAGACCCTGGTAGCCGCCTCTCGCAACGCTGGCACGGCGAGGGAGCGAATCTCCTTCGTCGCCAGCAACTTCGCCGGCGAGTATCGGGTGCGGGTAGTGGGGGCCGCCGGGGCTTTTAACAACAACAAGACATATCACCTCACCATCGGGGTGACCTCTACCACCCCATCAGCCTTGGTGGTCAACACAACCGGTGACGAGGACGATGGCGTCTGCAACGTTGCCCACTGCTCCTTGCGGGAAGCGATCAACGCTGTCAACGCCGGCGTAGGCAGGCGGGTCGAGTTCGACATCCCGACCGGCGATCCGGGTTTTGACTGGCTGGTCTGGACCATCCAACCGGCCGCTCCGCTACCCACCATCACCCAGAGGATTGACCTGGATGCCACCACGCAGGCGGCGAACCAGGGGAACAGCAATCCAAACGGCCCCGAGATCGTGCTCGATGGAAGCCTGGCGGGTTCCGGCGCCAATGGCCTGATTCTGGATGGTGCATCCTCCTCCACCATCCAAGGGCTGGTCATCTCCAACTGGGACGAGGCAGGGATCCGTTCTGAAGGCAGCATCCAGACGCACGTCATAGGCTGCTATGTCGGCACTGACCCGTTCGGGGTGACAGCGGCCGGAAACCAGGATGGCATCGTGCTTGTCGGCGGTCACAGCCACCACGTTGGGGACAGTGGGGCCGGCGAGGGGAACCTCATCTCTGGCAATCGTGGCCATGGCCTGCACCTTTCCGGAACGGCCTATGCTCAAGTCAAGGCAAACCTCATCGGGACAGACCGGACCGGCATGGCCGATCTCGGCAACGTCAAGTCTGGTATCTACCTGAGCGACGACGCCGAGTGGAACACCCTGGGTGGGAACAGGGATAGCGAAGGGAATCTGATCTCTGCCAACTGGAAGGATGGTGTGCATATGAAGGGCGCCGGTACAAGCTACAACAGACTGTGGAGCAACCGCATCGGCGTCAATGCCACCATGACCGAACCGATGGGCAACCACGGCAATGGCGTTGCTGTCTACGATGGTCACCACAACCAGATCGGCAGTGACGAGGCTGGCAAAGGCAACGTCATCGGCGGCAACATCCACGGGATAGCGGGCAACGGCGCGGGTATCCATCTGCACGATGCCCATCTCAACACCGTGGAGGGTAACTTCATTGGAGCCGAGCCAAGTGGGACGTACGATCTAGGGAACGCAGGGAGTGGAGTATCTGTAATAGCCGGTTCCCAGCTCAACACCGTTGGCCCAGGCAACGTCATCGCCCATAACAGCCTTGATGGCGTGCTGGTGATGCATAGCACCACCGTCCGTAACACCATCACCCGAAACAGCATTACGGACAACGGTCGCTTGGGGATAGACACTGAGGCCGGTGGCAATGAGAACTTGTCCCCCCCCATTATCTCTCGGGATGCCCTCACCTACGTGGAGGGCGCAGCCTGCTCGCGCTGCTGGGTGGAGGTTTTCTCCGATCCGGCAGGTGAAGGCGAGATCCATGAGGGGACGGTCAGGGCCACCGCGTACGGGGCTTGGACCTGGCACGGGAGCACGTTCTGGGGGCCCGCCAACGTCACGGCCACTGCCACCGACAGCGACGGCAACACCTCGGAATTCAGCGACTGCCACGACGAGTACGAACCCAACGATGACTTTGCCCACGCGACTGCCATCGGTTCCGAGGACGAGATTGAGAGCTACATCTGCCACCGTGACGATGTGGACTTCTTCCGGTTCCCAGTGGCCGTCCCTTCGTCCATAACCGTTGAGCTGATAGCCCCCACGAGGTACGAACTGCGCTTGTACGATCCACACCACGTCTTGTTAGAAGAAGGGAGGGTGTCCGACGCATTCACGTCGACCATCACCTACGAAACGTTGGAGAGCGGAGACTATTTCATCAATGTGGATGCGACAGCCCAGATACATAGCGCAGACAGGCCCTACACCCTGCGCGTTACAGTGGAGGCCATAGAGGATATAGACTTCGAGGGCTTTGCTCTGGAGGTGACCCAGGCCATCCAGGACCTGAATAACAGCGTGGACCTGGTGAGCAGCAAGCGCACCTACGCCCGCTTTCACGTCCGTTCCTTGACCCACAGTGACCTGGGGCCGGCGACCGCCCGCCTCATAGCCTGGCGGGGCAGCTTCGCCCAGGGGACCGTCTTGCCTAACAACCCCGGCGGCGCCATCACCGTCCGCCAGGACCCTGACCGGGGGGAACTGGAACACAGCTTCTACTTCGACCTGCCCGACTCCTGGCTGCACGGCTCACTGCGCCTCACTGCGGAGGTCAACCCCGATCACAGCGTGCCCGAGACCGACTACGCCAACAACACGCAGACAGTGGACGTGACCTTCCAGGACACCCCGGAAATGCACCTGCGCATCGTGGACGCCTGCTACATTACCAACACCATCACCTATCACGTGCGCGATCAAGACCGCCTGGCTCTGGAATCCTGGCTGCGGCGCGCTTACCCCATTGACCGTCTCCACGTCGAATGGTCCACCAAACCCACTTGTTTCGATCACTGGCCCACCCCCGACGAGGTCAACGCTGATTTGGTCGAGGCCCGCAGCCTCAACCTGTATGGTGACGACAGCGTGCATCCCAACATGCGCTACTACGGCATGATAGACGATGGTTATTATCGAACCATAGGCCACTGCTCGGGTGGCAAAGCCAACGGTATCCCCAGCCTGGAGGCCTGCGGCAGAGCAGGTGACTCGGCCGGGTGCTACAGCTGGGACACCGATGGTTCCTACGCCGACTGGCTCGGTGGCCACGAGTTGGGCCATACCTATGACCGGGCCCACGCCGAGTTCTGCGGCGCCGGCGGGGGCAGGCCATATCCTTACCCTGATGGCGACATCAGCCCGACCCAAGATGGCTCCGACCCCACCGCCCTCTACGGCTTTGACGTGGAGACCCTGGCCGTCTACCCGCCAGATTGGAAAGAAATGATGACCTATTGCGCCAACATGTGGATTTCCGACTTCACCTATGAGGGCATCCGCGACCGCATGATCATAGAAACGGCCAGCGCAGCCACCCTGGCACGTCCGGCCGCTACGCAGGAATACCTGGCCCTCTTTGGCATCGTCTACAGTGACACTCATGAGGTGGAGTTGGATACGTTCTACCGTCTGCCGGATGGTTGGGACGTCCTGGGTCGCGTGCCTGGCGAGTACAGCATCCGGTTGTTGGACGAGGAAGCAGACACCCTGGCTGCTTCCCCCTTCACTCCGAAGTTCAATCACGTCGACCCCGGCCCAACCTCCCCGGGAAGCACACAGGAGCAGGTGAGGCAGGAGGAGGAAATGACGGGCTTGATGGCGGTGTACGTGCCCTGGGTGACGGGCACGGCCCGTATCGCCATCTACCACGGCAACCAAGAACTGGCCTCCCGCCCGGTCAGCGCTCATATCCCCCAGGTCGCGCTCACCTATCCCAACGGCGGCGAACTGCTGGACGGGGACCAGATTGACGTCACCTGGGATGCCAGCGACGCCGACGGTGACGCCCTCAGCTACACACTGCAGTACAGCGCGGACGGCGGAGCGCGCTGGCAGGTTCTGGCCACCGGCATCGCCACGACCACTCTCCGCCTGGACGCGGCCGTTGTGCCCGGCTCCGATCAGGGCAAGTTCCGTGTCCTGGCCTCGGATGGCGTGAACACCGCCCAGGACGAATCCGATACCACCTTCACCGTACCCAACAAAGCCCCACGACTGTGGGTTGTGTCCCCACTGGACGGCGCGAGCTATGTACTGGGACAATCTGTGGCCCTCATCGCCCGCACCATTGACGTGGAGGATGCCAGCCTGGACGATGCAGCGCTCTCATGGACTTCCGACTTGAGCGGGGTTCTAGGGACAGGCCGGATGTTGCACGTCACCGACTTGATCTCCGGCACGCACATCATCACCCTCACGGCCACCGACAGCGGTGGGGCCACCGACAGCGGTGGGGCCACCAACACTCAGGAGGTCACTATACTTGTGGAAGGAGCAATGAATGAGATGTATCTGCCCATAATCGTGAAGAACTGAGTTCTGCAAGCTGGTTGCCAAAGGGAGATGATGCGTGGGAGAGTGAAACGCAAAATGTGAAACGTGTCGGCAATCCGTACTGCCAATGTTCAGAATCAGAATTCAGAGAAAGGAGCAAATAATGATGAAAAGGCGACGAACGTTCATAGGCGTATTGGCGATGGCGCTGCTCTTGGCCCTGGTGGCTGGGTTAGGTCCGGTCTCCTCCGAAGCTGCCAACGCACATCGTTCACTTGCGAACCGTGGCGATGATAGCTACAACGCCTTGGCCATAGGCGTTCCATGGGAGGACCTTGGGAAAGCCCCCGTAGTAGAAGATGCAGGGGCCGTCAACGTCCTATACAGCTCTGCCAGCGGGCTCTCTGACGGCGGTGACCAATTGTGGCATCAGGATAGCTCAGGTGTTGTAGGACAGGCTGAGAACTTCGATACGTTCGGGGCAGCTTTGGCTGCCGGCGATTTCAACGGCGACGGCTACACCGACCTGGCCGTAGGCATTCCTGGTGAGGACATCGACACTACGTCAGGCGCTGGGGCAGTGCACATCCTGTACAGCTCGGCTGGCAGACTCTCCGCCGTGGGCGACGAGATGTGGCACCAAGGCACTCCGGGTGTTGAAGGCGCGGTTGAGGTAGGCGACATGTTCGGGCACGCCCTAGCCGCCGGTCACTTCAATGGTGACGGCTATGATGACCTGGCTATCGGCGTTCCGTACGAGGACCATGGCACTGAGAACAACAGCGGCGCCGTCAACGTCCTATACGGTTGCTCCGGCGGGCTCTCCGCCGCAGGGGATCAGATATGGGATCAAGATGACTTCTATGCTAGCAGCACTGAACCAGGCGATCTGTTCGGATATGCCTTGGCCGTAGGCTACTTTGACGCTGATGGCTACGCCGACCTGGCCGTGGGCGCTCCGGGTGAAGACTGGGGTGCTACGGTAGATACAGGGAGTGTGAATGTCTTGTACGGTACGTCCACAGGGCTCTCTGACGCAGGCGGCGAGACGTGGAGTCAGAACGACGCATCCATTGACGACTCCGCTGAGGAATACGATCAATTCGGGCACGCCTTAGCCGCCGGCGACTTTGACAATGATGGGTACGATGATCTGGCTGTAGGTGTTCCCGGAGAGAGCGTCGAGGGCAAGAGCAGTGCTGGCGCTGTGAATGTTCTGTATAGTGCCTCCACCGGACTCCTTGGCGTAGGCTCCGATTTTTGGCACCAGGAGATGCCATACGTCCCGGACGGGCCTGAGAGCGGTGATCGGTTCGGCTTCGCCTTGGCCGCCGGCGACTTTGACGGAAATGGGTGTGCCGACCTGGCCGTGGGTGTTCCCGATGAGGGCATCGGTCTTGTGGCCGAAGCCGGCGCTGTGAATGTTCTGCACGGCACCACCATGGGGCTCTCGTGTGATCCTCCCACGTTCTGGCACCAAGGTATATGGCCAGGAACTGCTGGGGAAGAGGAAAACGATCGCTTCGGGCGGGTCTTGGCCGGGGGGGACTTCGACGGCGATGGCTACGATGATTTGGCCATAGGTGTTCCCTACGAGGACATCGGCGCCAAGGTAGATGCTGGCGCGGTCAACGTCGTATACGGCTCTGGCAGCGGGCTTGGCGATAATCTACAGTTCTGGCACCAGGACAGTTCAGGCATTTCAGGCGCAGCCGAGGAAAGCGATGGCTTCGGGTCTGCCCTGATCGCCATTCCCACTGTGAAGCGCAAAGTCTATCTGCCCCTGGCGCTGCGCAATCCCTAGAAGTGCGAGGGAGGTGCCGTCAAGCCTGTGGCTGAAAAAGATGGAGATGGCTGGGTGACGACCTGCTGACATCGGCCGATCCCGCGGCATAGTGCGGTGCGGGGGCTTCGCAGTGCACAAGCCCTCGCACCCTGGAGACTCACCGGAGACTTAGAGGAAGGCCGTCATGGAAACAACAATCGCACGTGTCAACAGCAGATTGACGCGCAAGAGGCTCGTCTTGGCCCTGGCTGCGCTCTTGCTGGCCCCGCTGCTGAGCCTGACGGCAGCAGCGGCCCCGGCTGATGACGCGGTGACAAACGTCCAGGCTGATAACCCCAACCCGCCGGCCGAGACGGTCAAGCTCATCTTCATCCACCACTCCTGCGGGTCAAACTGGCTGCGCAACAACAACGGCGGCCTGGGCATCGCCCTGCGCGATAGCAACTACTTCGTCAGCGACACCAACTACGGCTGGGGGCCCGACAGCATCGGCGACAACACGGACATCGGCCACTGGTGGAGCTGGTTCCGCGGCCCCCTCAGTGCCACCTATCTGAGCGGCCTCTATGCCGAGAGCGACCAGCACTCCAGTTACTCTCGCCTGCCCACCGATCCCGGCGGCGAGAACGAGATCATCATGTTCAAGTCCTGCTACCCCAACTCCAATCTGCGGGGGGACCCTGCGGAAAACCCGCCTGCCATCGGTAGCAACCCGCTGCGCGGTCAGAGCTGTGGGTCACCACACCACACCGTAGCCAACGCCAAATCCATCTACAACGACCTTCTGGAGTATTTCGCCACTCGCCAGGACAAGCTCTTCGTGGTCATCACTGCCCCGCCGGTTCAGAATGCGACCTATGCCAGCAATGCACGAGCTTTCAATACGTGGCTGGTCGAGCTCTGGCTGGACGCCTACCCACACAGCAATGTGGCCGTGTTCGATTTCTACAACGTCCTCACCTCCAATAGCGGGAACTGGTACAGCAACGACCTGGGCTGGGCCACGGGCAACCATCACCGTCACCACAACGGAGCCATCGAGTACATCACCGACCAGGGAACCAACACCGCCGCTTACCCCAACGACGGCAGCGATAATCATCCCTCGCCGGCCGGCAATCAGAAGGCCAGCAGCGAGTTCGTCCCCCTGCTCAACATCTTCTACAATCACTGGAAGGAGGGTGAGGAGACGCCAACCCCCACTCCTACCGGTGCACCGCCCACGGCCACGTCCACCCATACCCCCACACCCACACACTCCCACACTCCCACCGCTACGCCGACGAGAACCCCGTCCACTGGCCAGCAAACCATGAGCTTTCAGGACGGAGTCAGCCCCGATGGTTCCTATGCTGGCACGACCGACGTGATCCTGGCCAACGACGAAGATAACGTTGCTCCCAACGCCAACCTGGGTGGACTAGATCACCTGGAGACCTTCTTCGGCGAAGAGGAACACCGCCGCAGCCTGATGCTTTGGGACCTCTCGGCCCTGCCAGGTGACGCCACGATCAGCAGCGCTACCGTGGAACTCTACCGCTACGACGGGGCTGCCGAAAGCGACATGCCGGTTGCGCTCTACCGGGTGACCAGCGAGTGGAGCGAAGGGACCGCCGGGGACCTCTGGCCCGCTCCCAGCTACGTGCCCGATGGCGCTACCTGGACGCTGGCCAGCCCCGGCACGCCCTGGACGACGCCCGGCGGGGACTTCGACGCCACCACCGTCAGTCAGACCACGCTGCCAGCCACGCTGGGAAACGGTTGGATCCAACTGGACGGTACCGCCGCTGTGCGGGCCTGGATCGAACAGGGGGTCCCGAACTACGGACTGCTGCTCCGCCCGTTGAGCGGTGAGTACACCTATCACTACTATTACAGCCGCAACT
>Ga0075114_10002195_pt1 | contig 10080 bp, 7 predicted proteins | sample AntAceMetag02UKM_FD_69784 | JGI IMG/M metagenome (GOLD analysis project Ga0075114, IMG submission 69784) | Saline lake microbial communities from Ace Lake, Antarctica - Antarctic Ace Lake Metagenome 02UKM | ecosystem: Environmental > Aquatic > Non-marine Saline and Alkaline > Saline | place...
TATGGTGTAAAAATTTTAGAACGTCTTGAGAAGGATGTTTTTCCATGGTTGGGGCGACAATCAGTTCGGGGAATCGCTGCGCCGGATGTGCTGCGGGTATTACGACGCATTCAAGACAGGGGAGCTATCGAAACAGCACATAAGATTAAACATAGTATCTCTCAAACCATGCACTATGCAGTTATCACGGGTCGGGCAGATTGTGACCCGGCAGCTAACCTTGGTGGGGCATTGATTAAAAATAAGACGAAAAACATGGCAGCCATTATCTATCCTAAACCGCTCGGGGGACTTCTGCGAGCTATAGGTAGCTACAGTGGATCTTTGATTGTGAAGAGCGCTCTGCAGTTTCATGTTTTAAATTTTGTCAGACCGGGGGAGTTGCGGCATGCTCAGTGGTCAGAGATTGATTTTGAGGCTGCGCTGTGGAGTATCCCGGTCGAGAAGATGAAAATGAATCAGCCGCATATGGTTCCGCTATCCACTCAGGCCATAAGCATTCTCAAGGAGTTGGAACCTTTGACCCGTCGTGATGGAACAAGCTTTATTTTCCCGAATGAACGACATTCCGGGAGGCCGATGTCTGATGGCGCAGAGAGGGCGGCGTTGATAGATCTTGGATACAAGGGAGTGCATACTCCCCATGGTTTTAGAGCAACCGCCCGTACTATTTTGGATGAAATCTTGGAAGAGCGGGTCGATTTGATCGAGCATCAGCTTGCACATGCCGTCCGTGATCCGAACGGTCGGGCCTACAACCGTACATCTCACCTGGAAGCTCGTCGGGAGATGATGCAGCGGTGGGCGGACTACCTTGATCAGCTGAAATCAGTGGAAAATTATAATGGATAATTAATGGTTTAGACGTTTTGGGAAAAGTCCCCCTTGGTCTTTTATAACCTCAATAAGCGCTATGTCATACAGACTAGAGCGCATAAACAAGATTGGGAGGTTTATAAAGTTATGGCTAAGGATAAGCTTTTGAGATTGTGGGACGTAATCGGGGACTCTAAAAAAGGCCAACCTGCTCTGATTCCCGTATCAAAAAGTACGTGGTGGAAAGGTGTCAAAGAAGGCAGATTTCCCCAACCGGTGCGTTTGAGTCGTGTGACTTGTTGGCGTGAATCAGAAATTCTGGCAATAGTACACGGAACACAGGAAGGAGGTGACCGGAATAAAGAATGAAGGAATTCAGTACAACGGCTAGGGTGCATTTCCGCCTTAGCCACCCAAAGTCCTTCGCCCAAATCAGCCCGAAGGCAGATCAAGGGGACTTTTTTTCCGGAAAGTTGGGGTACTGCAGTACCCGCTTTGCCCTTGAATGGAAGAGGTCGAGAGGATTCCTGGCAAAACATGCGAAGATAATTAAGCATTAGTAGCGTCAGGGGTGCCTCATTCCATAGAGGTCTGATCCATTAACTAAACTACATAACGACAACAACAACGACAACTACAACTATAACAACAACTACAACGACAACTACAATGACAACTGCAATGACAACTACAACAACACTACTACTAAGGAGCGTGAATACTAATAACTACAATAACAACATAACTACTAAGCATACAATGCAACCACAAAACAAATGGGTGAGTAGTATAACGCTCAAGATAAGAACATTAGAAAATGTTTGGATATGAAAGCAAGAGTGGATGAAAGAATAAACTGTCAGAGATAAGCGAAGCTCTTTGCTGATGTACCCATTCACAACACACACATGCAATTATACCGGTGTAAGGAGCCTAAATCCTTAAGAAGTTGGCGTCATGTTAGCAAGTGCTATATATGAACGCTCGGTCGGGTCTGGGGGATAACCTCATACCCACCACAGATTTGCAGAAATATGAGAAAACCGAAATCCTTGTTGAAACCCAGGAATCACTCTGCCCATCAAGGAATAACAGAAGATTCATTTTTCTACGGAGGAAAAAGATGAAACCTTCAACAGAAGTAAAAATATTTGCTAATGGCAGTTGCCTTGGCAACCCAGGCCCTGGAGGCTACAGCTCTGTTATACGAGAGGGAACCCATGAGGAAATGAAAATATTAACAGGAGGATTTTGTAATACCACAAATAATCGTATGGCGCTCATGGGGCCGATTAAGGGGGTCGAATATGTTAAAACCCCTTCCAAGATAATGGTTTGCAGTAACTCCAAATATTTCGTTGATGCCATGACAAAGGGATGGGTGCGACGTTGGAAGGGAAAAAACTGGTGGCGAAGTAAGACTGAAAAGGCCAGCAGCATTGATCTCTGGAAACGTCTTCTAAAGGCATGTGAGCCTCATGAGGTCAAGTTTGTTTGGATGAGCAATCGTACAGGCAATAACGAGGGTGCGATATATGAGAACCTTGCCAAGGAGGCAGCCAAGCAGTGGAATTTGCCAGTAGACCATGGTTACGAACAGCTCTCATGTAGTCTGACCATAAACAAGGGTGATTCAACCTTAATTTCCATGACTCCCGGCAGATCTCCAGACTGATAAGGGAAAACACCAGAGCTACAGCAGCATTTCCTTATCTTTGAGATCGTATTTCGCATGAGCAGTGCGCAGATTGCCTTGTTCTTTGACAATTGAATAGATAAAAACTGCCAACATTATTCTTCCTGGCGATGCATAATGCGAAAGCCTTTGCCGTTATGCTTCTACCTCTCAATTTTTTCACAAATACCATCATAATTTGCAAAAAATTTTCTTCTTAATCGAAAAAGTTCTTACTTCAGATTCTTACTTTTTTGTTGGCGGGGTTTTTCGGGGAGACCAACCATGCGATACTCCGGAAGCCTTCCAGAATATTGAGGGTGTTGCTCAGGCAGATTTCATACAGCCGTTAATGTTTTGGACCCGTTTTTGTCGAGTTTTGGACCGGTTTTGGACCGTTTTTGACTGTTTTTTTATCAGTTTTTGACCGTTTTTGCCTTGTAACTTAGGCTAAAACATTATAAAATTTTTAAAAATTGACCATGATTAAAGCAAAAAAATAAGGGGCTTCCAACATGTAGCCTTCAGTTGGGACTGATCGAATTGGAATCACAGGTTATTTCAAAAAAACGTGTTGCTGAGCACGGTGAGGTGCTGACCGGCAAAAGCGAAGTCGATGCCATGCTTGATCTCGTCAAGCAAGAAACGGAAAGGATCGACTCACGCTTTCTTGAACCAGCCTGTGGAACCGGTAATTTTCTTTCTGAAATCCTTGAGCGCAAGCTGCCTTTTGTTGAGGTGCGCTACGGTAAAAGCCAAATAGAATATGAGCGCTATGCTATTTTGGCAGTATCATCCATCTACGGCATTGATATTCTTGAAGATAATGTTCAGCAGTGTAGACAACGCCTGTTTGAAATTTTTGAATCGCATTACTCCCGCATTTTCAAGGATAAGGCAAAAAAAGAGTGCTGTGAGACAGTACGTTTTCTTCTTAAACGTAATATCATCTGGGGCGATGCCCTGACGCTTAAAACCGCAGGGGAAGGATCTGAATATATAGTCTTTTCAGAGTGGTCGTTTGTGTCTGGCAACAAGCTCAAACGGCGTGATTTTACCTTTCACGATTTATTGGATCATGAAGGCATGAAAGAACTACCGCTGTTTTCCGACATTGGCGAGGATGTTTTTATACCGGAGGCTAAAAAAGAGTACCCACCGACCCATTTTTTGGAGATAGCCCGTGTTCAATAGCAATAGTTACAACCCCGATGTGTTGAGCTGTCTAGCAAACCTGAGCAGTGATGAGGTTTTCACACCGCCACAGCTTGCCAATCAAATGCTGGACATGCTTCCTGTTTCACTTTGGTCCGACAAGAATGCACGGTTCCTTGATCCCGGATGTAAGTCCGGTGTGTTTTTGAGGGAAATTGCTAAACGTCTGGACAAAGGTCTTGAGAAGCAAATCCCTAAACGTCAGCAACGGATTAACCATATCTTTAAAAAACAGCTTTACGCAATTGGCATTACGGAGCTGACCTCTCTGCTCGCACGCCGATCTCTTTATTGTTCCAAGACTGCAAATGGAAAGTATTCCGTCTGCGGGGTTTTTGATAATCCGTATGGCAATGTCCGATTTGAACGCATTGAGCATACATGGCAGAAAGGGCGCTGTGTTTATTGCAGAGCGAATCAGAGCGGATATGACCGTGATGAATCATTGGAAACGCACGCCTATGAATTTATTCATGCCGAAAAAGCGGAGGAAATATTTAATATGAAATTTGATGTCATTATAGGGAACCCCCCGTATCAATTGAGCGATGCAGGACAAAGCACCGGTTCTTCCCCGATATATAATCTTTTTGTTGAGCAGGCAAAGAAACTAAACCCTCGCTATCTATCAATGATCATTCCAGCTCGGTGGTTTGCTGGAGGAAAAGGGTTGGATGAATTTCGAGACGCCATGTTAAATGATCAAAGGATATCTCACCTTGTTGATTATCCTATCGCATCTGATGTGTTTCCCGGCGTCAAGGTTATCGGTGGCATATGCTTCTTTCTTTGGGAGCGTGATCGCCAAGGACAGTGCCATGTTACTACTCACAGGGGAGAGATGACAGACACAATGGAACGCCCTTTGGACCAATTTGATACTTTTGTTAGATTCAACAAAGCTATTTCTATCCTTAAAAAGGTCCTTGGAAAAAACTACCCTTCCATGAGCGAACAAGTATCCCGGCAAAAACCATTCGGCCTGCGAACGTTTATAAAACCCAAAAAAAACGGGGGTGTTACACTTTATGCAAACAAGGCAGTTGGAAAAATTGCCAAGGCTGATATTCCTGCAGGCACGGGCATGATAGCCTCGTGGAAAGTTTTTATTTCTATGGGCTATGGTGAGGGTGGTGAATCCCGGAAATATCCTAGGATGATAATGGGTAAACCCATTGTAGCGGCTCCACCTAGTGCATGCACTGAAACATATCTCGTAGTAGGTGCTTATGAAAAAGAAAGAACTGCAAAATATCTTGCTACTTATCTCAGAACACGATTCCTGCGTTTTCTGGTTGGGTTAAGGAAAAATACTCAGCACATTACAAAAGACCGTTTTGCTTTTGTGCCAGCTTTACCTATGTCGAAAGCATGGACAGATGAAAAACTTTATGCCCACTTTTCGCTAAACAAAGAAGAAATAGCTTTTATTGAATCTATTGTGCGCCCGATGGAGGTAAACAATGAGTAAAAGTTTTTTTCCTCAGCGTTTAGGGGCGTCTCCTGCGATTTATGCCTATCAGGACACCAACCCTCTGTATGCAGGGCTGCTTAAGGTGGGGTATACGGCTGTGGATGTGCAAAGTCGTGTTGCCCAACAATATCCAACCAAGAAACCAGGTAAGCCGCCGTACCGAATCGTGCTTGAAGAATCCGCCATGCGCAGCGATGGTACTGTTTTCACTGACCATGATGTACATCGGATGCTGAGAATTAACGGCATTAAAAATCCTGACGGAGAATGGTTTAAGTGTGCGGTAAAGGATGTCACGTCCGCTATTATTGCTGTCAGAACCGGGCAGTTGAATGAAGAAAATCGATCCCTTGATTTTAGGATGAGACCAGAGCAGGAAGACGCTGTTAATAAGACTGCAGCCTACTTTAAGAACTTTCGCAAAGAAAATCACGACCAACCTCCTCACTTTCTCTGGAATGCCAAGATGCGTTTCGGCAAAACTTTTTCCGCCTATCAGCTCGCCTTAAAAATGGGTTGGCGCAAAGTGCTCGTGCTGACCTTTAAGCCAGCGGTGCAAAGCGCCTGGGAGGAAGATCTGAAATGTCATGTAGACTTTACCGGCTGGCAATTTATTAAGCCAGGTGGCCTTACTTTTGAGGAAATCAAGAAAAAGAAACCGTTTGTCTGCTTTGGCTCATTTCAGGATTATATGGGAAAGAATAAAAGCACGGGCGGCATTAAAACAAAGAATGAGTGGGTGCATACCACCCACTGGGACTGCGTTATACTTGATGAATATCATTACGGCGCATGGCGTGAAAGCGCTAAAGAACTGTTTGAATCCGAGGATAAAAAAGAAGCCGAGTTCGGTAAGGGCGAGGGTATTGAGGATTTCGACGAAGAGGTCATGCCTATCACGACAGATGGTTATCTTTACCTGTCCGGCACGCCATTCCGGGCTATTGCCTCGGGGGAGTTTATTGAAGAACAGATTTTCAACTGGACATATTCGGATGAGCAGCGGGCAAAACAAAAGTGGAAAAAAAAGAATAACCCTTATGCTGCACTTCCCCGTATGGTTCTTTTAACGTATCAACTGCCGGATGCGATACGTGAAATTGCCATGCAGGGTGAATTTAACGAGTTTGACCTTAATGTTTTCTTTTCTGCAAACGGGGTCGGCAAAGATGCCAAGTTTACCTATCAGGATGAAGTCCAAAAATGGCTGGATTTGCTTCGTGGTGCTTTCGCTGCAACCAGCGTTGATAATTTAAAACTCGGCGCACAGAAGCCGCCTATGCCTTTCTCTGATGCCCGGCTTTTAAACCTGCTATCGCATACATTTTGGTTTTTACCGAGCGTTGCCGCATGTCACGCCATGCGAAACCTTCTGTCAAAACGGCAAAATCGATTTTATCAAGGCTATGAAATCATTGTCGCTGCGGGAAACGCTGCGGGCATAGGGGCTGCTGCCCTGCCGCCTGTGCAGGAGGCAATGGATGAACCGCTTAAATCCAAAACCATTACCTTGTCGTGCGGAAAACTGACAACCGGTGTGACGGTCAAACCCTGGACAGGGATACTCTTCCTGCGCAATTCATCCAGCCCCGAGACCTATTTCCAAGCGGCATTCCGGGTGCAATCGCCTTGGACTATCACTAATCCCGACGGAACTTCGCCGAACCAGGAGCAGATCATTAAAGAAGAGTGCTACGTTTTCGACTTCGCACCGGACAGGGCTCTGCGTCAAATTGCCGATTACAGTTGCCGCTTGAACGTAAATGACGCAAACCCTGAAAAAAAAGTTGAAGAATTTATCAGTTTTCTTCCGGTTCTGGCCTACGACGGCAGTTCAATGAAACAGATAGACGCTGCGGGGATTCTGGATATGGCCATGAGCGGAACAACTGCGACACTTTTGGCCAGACGCTGGGAGAGTGCCCTGCTTGTGAACGTGGACAATGGCACGTTGAAGCGTATTATGGACAACAGTGCAGCCATGGAGGCGCTTCAGAATATTGAGGGTTTCCGCAACCTGAATCAGGATATAGAGACCATTATCAATAAATCCGAGGCTGTAAAAAAAACCAGGAAGGAAGCCAATGATAAGGAATTAACCCGGAAAGAGAAAAGGGAACTTTCTGAAGAGGAGAAGGAATACAAGAATCTACGGAAACAAATTCAGGAGAAGCTCATCAAGTTTGCAACACGGGTTCCCATCTTTATGTATCTGACCGACTACCGGGAACGGTGCCTAAAAGATGTCATAACTCAACTGGAACCCGGTTTGTTCAAAAAAGTTACTGGGCTAACAGTTAAGGACTTCGAGCTCCTTGTAAGCCTCGGAGTTTTTAACAGTGCGTTGATGAATGATGCGGTGTTCAAGTTTAAACGCTATGAGGATGCAAGCCTTTGTTATATTGGTATCAATAAGCATGAAGGTGAGGATGTTGGTCTGTACGATACCGTTGTGACCCAGGAGGATGCAGGGCTGATGTTTAATAATGTGTCATCTGTGTAGTACTATGAAATATAATGCCTGATACTGACGTTGATAATGCAAATATTGAGCTTGTTCGTACATTGTTCAGGTTGCGGGAAGACTTGGATGTTTATGAAATTATATCTGCAAACAGCATAGAGATCACTAGGCTGGGAAGGGGTAAAACGTTTTTTGCTTATGTTCAGCATGCTGTGCTAGATTCAATAGTCATTCAAATATGTAAAATATATGAACAGGAAAAAAGAAAGAAAAATTCTGATCCCATCCATGCTTTAAATTCAATTAACGGCATTATGAGGCTGATACACGGCCACCCTTTTGATCCACAATACAAAGATCTGCTTGATGGGTTTATAGTAAAATACTCCGGAAACACAAATCAGGACTATAGATTGAGTTGTGATGCGGTTGTTGAAAATTTCAGGAAGGCTAACAGCATATCGATAAAAAGCTTTCAACGCTATAGAAACAAATTTGTTGCGCATAGTGAGCAAGCTGCTGCAAAACAAGATATTCCTTCTTTTGAGATCATGCACAAACTGTTGGAATTTGCCTATGATTTTTATCGGGCCATATCAGATGGTTTGTTGGGGTTTGGCCCAGTTGACTTGAATGCAAATAGAAGCACAAAAGTTGCCCTTATGCATATTTTAAAGGGGTATGGCGTGAAAGACATCAGGGATAAATTGGAGTAAGGGCCAATAGTGTTATAAAACAGATATCCTTGAGTTACCCTCAAATAAACTGATTCATAACATATGTTAATATTTTAAATTGTACACGGTTTTGCTTAGGTTATTAAAAATGGCACAACATGAACCGCCTGAGTGGGCTGATGATCCATTATCTCGTTTCTTGAAAGATTCGGAATACAACGCTCGTGCGATTGGCGCCAATTATCAGAATGTCCTTAAACTCTTACGAAAAACCTATTCAGCATTTGAATCTGCTGAAAATGCGGTCGAAATGGATTCGGACCACAAAAAGTTAATACCTCGCTTTCTTTTAACTAGAACACATAGTACCGTTTTTGCTGCAATACGACTGTCCATGAGTGGACAGATTCCTGAGTCGTTTGTGCTGCTTCGTGCAGCAATTGAGCAATCGTGGTATGCCCTCCACATGGCGTCTGAGCCTGAATCTGAAAAGCGAACCGAAATTTGGTTCAATCGTAATGAAAGCAAACAGGAAAAAAACGCATGCAGGTCTGAATTCAGCGTTAAAAAAATTCGAACGACTCACGAATCGCTTGATCCTGCGACTGCGGCACAGTTTCACAAATTGTACGAAGCATTGATTGACTTCGGAGCTCATCCTAACCAAATGGGAATGCTAACTTCTGTCAAGAGAAATGTGGATGCCCCTAAGGATATAACTGATTATAAGATAGGTATTCTTTATATCGAGGAAGTAACATTGATGTCCGCTCTATACCACTCGGTTGCTGTTGCTGTTGGCGCATTAAAAATATTCCAACTACTTTATAAGGAACGCTTTGCTTTAGTAGGCCTTGACATTGAAATAAATGAGCTGGTTGTTGCGCTTAATACAATTTTTAAAGATTATGCACCATCCCAAGAGGGCGAAGAAGGAACTCAACCCAATTAAGTATTAGAAGAGTTTTACCGGATTCTTATGTATGAAATAATTGAGGGTAAAGATGAGAAGGATTAAGTGGTGCCGATATTAACTTAAAAAATGGCACCATTACCGAGGGCTAAATAAAAACAGGATAAACTTATTGTGTAGAGTGAGGGGAAATGAATATAAGACAAATTATTGATAAGATAAATGATGATCAACTTTTCGTTCCGGCATTTCAAAGAGAATATGTTTGGAAAAGGAATGATGTAAGATTTCTTTTTGATTCTTTGATTAAGAAGCATCCGTTTGGAACATTATTGACATGGGAAACTACAAGTCCACCAGAGTTAAAAGGGAAAATACAACATAATTCTCAAATGGGTGCTGTTAAGTTGATATTGGACGGTCAGCAAAGAATCACATCTTTATACATGGTTATAACAGGTGAGATTCCGCCATATTATAATCAAGCAGATATCACTCATGAAGTGAGAAACTTGTATGTAAATTTAGACACCCTTGAACTCGGATATCATAAGCCAACGATAATGGACAACGACCCTTTGTGGTGTAATTTGACAGAAATATTCAAAGGCGAAATTAAGCCAACAGATGTTTTAAAATCAATAGCTTCTGATGAGAAATTAGAAAAAAAAGCGGATAAACTTCTCGAAAATTTGGAAGCAGTAAAAGTCATACAAGAGCGTGATTTTGTAGAACAGTCAATACCTGTTACATCAACTATTAAAAATGCTATTGATATATTCTATATTGTAAATGCCAGTGGGGTAACATTGACTGATGCTGAATTGGCGCTGGCACAGATTTCAG
>Ga0075114_10002196_pt1 | contig 10079 bp, 6 predicted proteins | sample AntAceMetag02UKM_FD_69784 | JGI IMG/M metagenome (GOLD analysis project Ga0075114, IMG submission 69784) | Saline lake microbial communities from Ace Lake, Antarctica - Antarctic Ace Lake Metagenome 02UKM | ecosystem: Environmental > Aquatic > Non-marine Saline and Alkaline > Saline | place...
GGCAGGCAACCGAAGGTTGCACGCAATCCGCCGCGAGCGACTATGGTCTACCAAGCTCCTATTTTCCACCGATGACGACGTTTTGGATACGAATGTGGGGCGCGCCAAAGGTGACGGGCAGGCCACCCTGTCCTTTGCCGCAGGTGCCGCCCGACTGCAACCACTCGAAATCGTCGCCGATGGCATCAATGTTCATCAGCGTGGTGAACAGGTTCCCGGCCAGGATCACGTCTTTGACCATTTCGGCGATCTGGCCGTCGCGGATCATGTAGGCGTAGGCCGAGCTGAAGGAGAAATTCTCCAACGCTGTCTGCCCGCCATACATGTCGCAAGCATAGATGCCCAGCTTGATGTCCTTGATCATGTCCTCAAAAGAGGTCTCGCCACCTTCGATGGCCGTGTTGGTCATGCGCACGATGGGCGGATAGCGATAGCCCGTCGCCCGCGCGTTGCCGGTGGGTTTCTCCCCCATCTTGGCCGCTGTCTCGCGAGAGTGGAGGCGACCGACCAGGATGCCGTTCTTGATCAGATCGCTGCGCCCGGTTGGCACCCCTTCATCGTCGTAATTGTGCGTGCCACGAAGTCCAGGGAGCAACCCATCGTCAAACACGGTGAGAATGTCCTGGCCGAATCGCCGCCCCAGAACCATCATCTCCTGCGCTTTGGGGTTTTCGTAGACAAAGTCCGACTCGGAGAGATGCCCAAACGCTTCGTGGATAAAGACCCCTGCCAACCGCTGATTGAGCACGACGGGGTATTGGCCACCGACCACGGTCTCCGCGCTCAACAGGTCCACGGCGCGTTGGGCCGCCGCCTGCGCCAAAACCTCACGCCCCTGCGCAAAGTCGAACCCATTCTGCCCAGAGCGAGCTTCTATCGCGGTCTGCACATTGTCACCGTCTCGCGCCATTGCGACAAAGCGTACCGTGATCATGGGCCGTTCTTCTTCCAAAAACGTGCCTTCCGAGTTGGCGAACAAGACTCGGCTGAAGGTGTCGTTGTAGCCACACTGCGTGTCCACGATCTTGTCGCTGTGGCCTAGCAAGATGTTGTTGTACTCCTCGACCAGTGCCTTTTTGCCGGCCATCGTCATGCTCCGAAAGTCGTGCGACAGCGCCACCGCGATTCGATCCTCAGAGACGGGGATGGGAGCCAGTTCAATTGGCTCCTCGCTTTGAGCGACCCTGGCGCATTGGTATGCCTGATCGACCTTGGTCAACAGATCGCCACGGTCGTTGAACGTGGCGATGCCCCAGCCGCCATCTTTGCACAGACAGCGCACGATGCCTCCCGCATCAATCACCGCGCTGGCCGTCTCCAGGTCTTTGCCACGATAGGCAACGGTCGTGGCCTCTCGTTCTTCTATTCGGATTTCGGTGTAGTCGGCTTGACTACTCTTTAGTGCTGCTTCGATTTTGTCTCGCATACGTTCTCCTCCTTATCTTTAGGAGCTATAAAATTCTTCAATCATTCAGATCCAGCACCCAGTGCAACGTTTTCTCCTTCGCCACTTCTTCCCCAAGTTGTATTCGGCCAACGTCCAGATAGCCCATGAACTCTCGGAAGCTGGCTGCAATGGCGGCCTGCATAGCCTCGTCAGGTTGGACGCCCTCTTCCCACCACCAGTTGCTGATGGTCAGCTCGCGCGTCTTCTTGTCAAAGGCTGGGTCGAAGCGAGCTACGAAACGGTCACCGTAGATCACCGGCAGCACATAATAGCCATATTTGCGCTTGGCCACCGGCTTGTACACCTCCCACACGTAGTCAAAATCGTAGACCCAGCGCAGCAGATTGCGATCCCAGGTAAGGTTGTCCAACGCGCCAATGACAGCTGCCTGTGGCTTGGGCGAGTTTGTGGTTTGTACAGCTTCAAGAGTGGGCAGGTCAGCAGTGCGGATGAAGAAGGTGCGTTTGGGCACATCTTCAATTGCCACAGCTACCAGGTCGCCTCGCGCCACCAGACGAGTCAAAGCAGCCCGCCGCACCTCGCTCTTCGCGCCCAGGGTCATTCCCCAGATCATTCCCCAATACTCGGTGGCGCTGGGGTTGGCCAGGCCCAGCCCGCCGACGCGGCGCAGCACGTGCCAATTTAGGCAATCCTCATCGGTTTCGTTGGGATCGGGGGCGGCCAGCAGTTCGGCTGGCAGTAGCCGTTCAATCAAGTCGAACACTCTCCGGGCGCCGACTCGGTGGTGTATCCCCAACTCGCCCCAGGTATACAGTCTCTCAAGAGAGGCCCTGACTGCACGGACTGGTTGTCCCCAGTGCCAATCAACTTTGTCCATCTGCTTCAGGTCAATGGATGAGAGGGGGCCGCGTTCGCGGACCGCTTCCATCACTGCCGACATGATTTCCACTGGCAGGTTGAATCGGGCGTCCTGCCGCTCACGCCTATAGACCCGGCGGCGGGCGAAATACGGCCAGTCGGTAGCCAGGTGGATCGCAGCCATCTTGTCCCAGCCGTCCAGCAATTGGCGATCGGTGTAGAGCAGCTCTTCCAGCAGGGCGGGACGATAGTTCGACACCCGCGATTGCAGCACCAGGTCTGGGTTGCGGCCCACCACGTTGATAGGGTCAAACTGGATGCAGGCGACGTGGCGGACAAAATCCAAGATCCCGGCTTTGCCCTTCAGTTGCTGTGGCGGCCACAGGCGCTGGTGCGCCAGCAAGAAGCGACGGGCGTGTGTTTTGCTCAGAGTTATGGTTGGGGAAGGGAGATTGGTCTTGGGCATAGTTTTTGTCCCCGAACCGAAAAAGGCTATTGGGGACCGTCTGCGTCACTCCAACAGCCTTTCTCAGCCCTTCGACCTGTAAGCGAAGCGGCCTCAGGACGTTGCTTCAAGGATTACAGATGGTCAAAAGCCAATGTAGCAAGCCTGTATCTGGCGGTCCAAGCCTGGCAGAACTGGATCTACCAAGCCTAGCGGATGGCCTTCTCCGTCTGGAGATCGAAGGCGTGCATGTTGTCTATGTTCACCACAACCTCGATCATATCCCCCACCCTGACGCCGGTCCGAGGATCAAACCGACCCGTGAAGCTCTTCTCCCCTATCAAGAAATGAACAAAAACTTCATTTCCCATCAGCTCCGTCACATCTACCTGGGCCTTGATCTTGCCTGGCGTGATGTTGGGAGGGGTAAACTGGGGATCGTGGAGGTCATCGGGCCTTATGCCGAAGGTTACCTTCTTGCCCTTGTAGGGAAGAAGCGCCGGCAACTTCCCCCCAGGAACTTTCAGGCGAAAAGTGCCACCGTCCACGTAAAGGTCCCCATCCTCGCCTACCAGGGTGGCCTCGAAGAAGTTCATGGCTGGGCTCCCGATGAACCCGGCCACGAAGAGGTTGGAGGGGTAGTTATAGAGCCTCTGAGGGGTATCCACCTGCTGCAGGAGACCGTCCTTCAATACCACCACCCTCGTCCCCATGGTCATGGCCTCTACCTGGTCGTGGGTCACGTAGATGAAGGTCGTCTCCAGCCGCTGGTGTAGCTTGGAGATCTCAGCCCTGGCCGACACCCTCAGCTTGGCGTCCAGGTTCGATAGCGGCTCGTCCATGAGGAAGACCTTGGGCTCCCTGACGATGGCCCTTCCTACAGCCACCCTCTGCCTTTGGCCTCCCGAAAGCTGCTTAGGCTTGCGATTCAGAAGCTCCCCGATCTTGAGAATATTGGCTGCTTCCTTCACCCTCCTTTCTATCTCGTCCTTGGGCGTCTTCCGCAGCTTCAGCCCGAAGGCCATGTTGTCGTAGACGCTCATGTGGGGGTAGAGAGCGTAGGACTGGAAGACCATGGCGATGTCGCGGTCCTTGGGGGGAACGTCATTGACTACCTGGCCTTCGATGTAGATGTTGCCCTCGGTGACCTCCTCCAGGCCGGCCAGGAGGCGGAGGGCAGTGGTTTTGCCGCATCCCGATGGACCCAAAAGCACCAGGAACTCTTTGTCGGCGACCTCCATGTCCAGATTGTTGACGGCCACCACATCGCCAAACTGTTTGGTTACATGCTCGTAGGTTACACCAGCCATTTGATGTACTCCTTTCTTATTTGCGCTAGATGCGGCCTCGACGACCGCCTTAAGACTCGATTCTTTCGTATTATAACATATTACTAAAAGGGGGGCAAATCAGAGCCAACTTTGCCCGGCCTGAGGCTTCGGCAAGCTCAGCCCAGCGGCTTGTCGAAGGGCTTGTCCTGAGCCCGCCGAAGGGGGGCCTAGAGCAGTTTTGGATCCACTGAGTTTGTCAATCGTGGCTTTTGCTGCTATAATGTGGATGTCGGCTACCGCTTATCAGAAGCGAGGGTTCTCGATGGAAGTCATACTCACCCACGAAAACACCGACTTCGACGCTCTGGCCTCACTGCTCGGAGCGTGGAAGCTATATCCAGACGCGATACCGGTTCTGCCCCGGCGGCCCAACCGCAATTTGCGCCATTTCCTGACCCTCTACTGGGACGAGCTGCCCTTCGTGCGGGCCAATGATCTGCCCCACCGCCGTATCGAGCGAGTTATCCTGGTAGATACCCAGGCCCTCACTCAGTTGAAGCGCATGAGCTCGCGGATCAAGGTGCTGATCATTGACCACCATGCCCTCGATCGGGATCTGACGCCAGGCATGACTTATTCCGGCGAGGAGCTAGGAGCTACTGCCACCTTACTGGTTGAGCAGATCAGCGAAACCCACCTGCCCCTCTCGCCCATCGAGGCAACTTTGCTCCTCCTCGGCATCTACGAGGACACAGGCTCGCTCTCCTATCCCAGCACCACCCCCAGGGACGTGCGTTGCGCGGCCTGGCTGCTGGAACAACGAGCCAACCTGGAAGTGGTCAACAAATTCCTCCACCACCCTCTCTCGGAAGAACAACGCCAGCTCTACGATCAACTTCTGGACAATAGCCAGATCCACGAATTCGACGGCCAATCGGTGGTCATCGCTACTGCCATCGCTAAGGGTTATGTCGAGGAGATCTCCACCCTGGCCCACAAGCTGCGCGATCTGTTCGAGCCAGCCGCCATCTTTGTCCTGGTGGAACTGGAAGAGGGCTCCCGCTATATCCAACTGGTGGCCCGCTCCTCCAGCGAGACGATTGACGTGGCAGAGATAGCCGCTTACTTCGATGGCGGGGGACACAGCCAGGCCGCTGCCGCCCGTATCCGGGGACAGACTTTGGCCCAGGCTCAGGTAAAGCTCTTGGAACTTCTAAGGGCCCATATCAAGCCCTCGGTGACCGTCGGCCAGATCATGTCCTACGGCGTCCACACCCTCCCGCCCGACACCACAGTAGCCAATGCGGCGGAGATGATGCGCCGCTACGGTCACGAGGGCTTCCCCGTGGTGGAGGAGGGGCACATCGTGGGCATCTTGACCCGTGGCCAGATTGACAAGGCCCTGCAACTCGGCTTCGATAACCTTTCTATCAACTCCTACATGTACAAGGGAGAGGTCAGCGTCCATCCCGATGACCCGGTGCAGAAGCTGCAGGATGTGATGATGGAACACAGCCTGGGACAGGTGCCCGTGGTCGAGGGAGGCCAGATCATCGGCATCGTCACCCGCACCGATCTGATCAAGCTTTGGAGCGCTCCTCCTCAACGCCCCCGCCGAGCGGAGATCGCCCAACTGATCGAGGACGCCTTGCCTGCCTCCCTCTTGGAACTGATCCAGCAGGCCAGCCAAACAGCGGCCCAGATGGGCTCTCCCCTCTACGTGGTAGGCGGCTTCGTGCGTGACCTCCTCCTGGGGACACCCACCCTGGATCTGGACCTGGTGGTGGAGGGAGACGCCATAGCCCTGGCCAGGCGTTTGCAGAAAAGGGTCGGAGGGCGGGTGACGAGCCACGTCCGTTTCGGCACGGCCAAGCTGATCCTGGACGCGAAGGCCTTCCCCATCCCCTATTTAGACTTCGTCACCGCCCGCACCGAATTCTATGAGCACGCCACGGCCCTGCCCCAGGTGGAGCGCAGTTCCATCAAGCAAGACCTGCACCGCCGCGATTTCACCATCAACACCCTGGCTATCTGCCTGGACCCTGATCGCTACGGTGAGCTTCTGGACTTCTACGGGGGAGAGCAGGATTTGAAGAGAGGGCTGATCCGCGTGCTGCACAGCCTCAGCTTCGTGGAAGATCCTACCAGGATGCTCAGGGCAGCCCGCCTGGAGCAGCGGCTGGGGTTTCACCTTGAAGAGCGCACCGAGGAGCTCATCGGCAATGCCCTGGACCTGCTGGATCGCACCACGGGAGAACGCATCCGCCACGAGCTCTACCTGATCCTGGAAGAAGCAACGCCAGAGGAGGCCCTGTGTCGCCTGGATGAGCTGGGAGTGCTGTCCCAGATCCACCCCGCCCTCAAATGCGACGACTGGCTGAAAGAGAGATTCCGAAGACTGCGGGAATCCCTGGAAACTGAAAGCTGGAAACTGGAAGCTGGCGAGCGGCTTGTTATCGAAATCCTCTATCTCGCCCTGTTGACTTATCGCCTGAGCGCGCCGGATTTAGAAAGCCTCATCGAGCGACTCAAGATCGCCGGCGAGGACGCCGCCTTGTTGCGCCAGGTCAACAGGCTGCTGTTTTCGACAAGCGAGCTAGCCAAGGCGCATCGGCCCAGCGCCATCTACCGGCTGCTGCAACCCTACTCAGGGCCAGCCATCTTCGTCCTGTGGATAGCCACCGATTCGGAGCCAGTGCGGGAGCGATTGGAGCTGCATCATCGGACGCTGCGTTTCGTCGAGGCTGAGATAGATGGCGAGTATCTAAAGGCCCTGGGCCTCAAGCCCAGCCCTCTGTTTGGCCAAATTCTGTCCGCTCTCCGCGATGCCCGCCTCGACGGGGAGGTAAGCAGCCTGAATGAAGAAAAGGCGCTCGTCGAGGAGCTGTTGGCCAAAAGCGAGGCGGAGCGTGTTTGACATCTAACGAATCATGCTTTACAATATACCCTACCGGACACTTTTCACAGGAGAGATTAGAAACCAGGTCTTGGGTCGGTATGACACCTCTGCGTGCCCCAGCAGATTCCAAAAGAACGATCTGCTTGCCCACACAGGGAAAAACCTGGTTTCTTCACCAAAAAGGAGGAGCTAATGAAAGAATACCAAACTGAACAACTCAGGAACATAGCCCTTTTGTCTCACGGCAGCGCGGGGAAGACCTCTCTGGCGGAGGCCATGCTCCTTAACACCGGAGCCATTAACCGCCTGGGTAACGTGAATGAGGGAACGACGGCCTCCGACTACGACGAAGAGGAGATTCGGCGTCACATCTCCCTCAGCACTTCCATGATTCCCTGCGAATGGGATGGCCACAAGATCAACGTCCTCGATACTCCCGGCTATCTGGACTTCGTGGGCGAGGTCAAAGGAGCCATCAGGGTGGTGGATGGGGCGCTGATTCTCCTCGACGCCGCAGCGGGCGTGGAGGTGGGCACCGATCTGGTCTGGGGCTACGCCGACGAGCAGAACCTGCCCCGACTGGTTTTCATCAACAAGATGGACCGGGAGAATGCCAACTTCCAGCGCTGCCTGGACGCTCTGAAGGAGAAATTCGAAGCCGATTTCATCCCCATCCAGTTGCCCATCGGCAGCCAGGCGGATTTCGAGGGCGTAGTGGATCTGATCGCCATGAAAGCCTACTTAGGCTCGAAGGCCGAGGAGCGGGAAAGTCCCGCCTCCCTGCAAAGTGAGATAGACGACTATCGCCTGCAACTGATCGAGGCCGCAGCCGAGAGCGAAGATGAGTTGATCGTGAAATACCTGGAGGCTGAAGAGCTGACCGAAGAGGAAATCCGGCGCGGCCTCAAAGCGAGAATCGCCGATGGCAGTGTGGTGCCCGTACTCTGTGGCTCAGCTACCGCCAACATCGGAGTACAGCCGCTTCTGCAAGCCATCATCGAGTACCTACCATCCCCCGCCGAGGTCGGGGAAATAGTAGCCACTAATCCAGCTACAGGCGAGGAGGAAACCCTGGCGCCAAATGAGTTGTCACCCCTGGCAGTCCTGGCGTTCAAGAACCTGGCCGACCCTTATGTTGGCAAGCTAACCTATCTCCGGGTCTACTCAGGCCTGATGGAGTCTGATTCGCGAGTTTTCAATTCCAGGAGCGGCGAGACGGAAAGGATCGGCCAACTCTACATCCTGCGTGGCAAAGACCAGATACCCACCGACAGGATACGCAGTGGTGACATCGGAGCAGTGGCCAAGCTAGGGAATACTTCCACAGGTGACACTCTCTGCGACAAGGGACATCCCATCGTCCTAAGCCCTCCCATCTTCCCCAGCCCCGTTTTTTCGGTGGCTGTCCATCCCAAGACCAAGTCCGACCTGGACAAGATGAGCACCACGCTGGCTCGCCTGGTGGAAGAGGACCCCACCCTGCACGTGGCTCGCGAGTCCGCCACTAACCAAACCATCCTCTCAGGAATGGGCGAGTCCCACGTTGACATCGCCACCCGACGTCTGCACCAGAAGTTCGGGGTGAATATCACCACCAGCGTGCCCAAAGTGCCCTATCGGGAGACCATAACAAAAACCGCCTCGGCCCAAGGCCGCCACAAGAAACAGACCGGTGGGCGAGGCCAATTTGGCGATGTCTATGTCAGATTCGAGCCCTTGCCCCGAGACTCAGGCTTCGAGTTCAAGGACGAGATTCGAGGTGGAACAGTGCCCAATTCGTACATTCCCGCTGTGGAGAAGGGCCTTCGGGAGATCATACCGAAGGGCGTCCTGGCCGGCTACCCCACCACTGACTTTCTGGCCGCCCTCTACTATGGCTCTTACCACTCGGTGGACTCCTCCGAGATCGCCTTCAAACTTGCTGCGCACCTGGCTTTCAAGAAGGGCATCCCAGATGCCGGCCCAGTGCTCCTGGAGCCCATCATGAACTTCACCATCACCATTCCTGAGGAGTTCACGGGCGACGTTTTGGGCGACCTCAACAGCAGGCGCGGCCGGGTGCAGGGCATGGATCAGCGGCGCGGCATGGCCATTATCACCGCCCAGGCTCCCCTGGCCGAAATGCAACGCTATGCCACGGACCTTCGATCCATCACCCAGGGTCGGGGAATCTACGCCATGGAATTCTCTCGCTACGAGAAGGTTCCGAGCCACGCCGCGCAGAAGGTCATCGAGGAGGCCCAACTAGAGGCGGAGAAAGAATAGAACGGCCCATCTCAAACATTGAACCAAAAACGCGGTGCACGAGGAGTTTCTCGCGCATCGCGTTTTCACGTCCCCCCAAAAACCACCCTCAAGAAATGCCCCGCCTCACAATTGAGTTCGACTACCACACACCCGGCAGCAGGCGATAACGCACCTGCCTGGCATAGTCCTGGTAGCCGTCGAGCTCCTCCAGCAAGACCTTGTCCTCCAGCGCGGTGCGGACGACGAAAAGCACTGCTGCTAACCCCGCCGGAATAAGGGCCCACAGCGAGCCAAACACGAGCGCGGTTGCGAACAAGCTCACGATCATGCCGACGTAGCCCGGATGGCGCAGGTACCGATAGGGCCCGCCGGAGACGACGGTCTGGCCCCGGTCCATCTGGATGCGAACGGCAGTTGAGAAGAATAAATTCGACGTCATCGCCCAGCTAAACAAACCCTGCCCCAGCGCAATGAAAGCCAGTCCGATAAGATGGATCGCCACAGCCAGTTCGGGCGACCACCCGAATCGCTCGTCCAGCCCGGCCACGATTAGCAGGGCCAGTATGGGGAAAGTTGTGAGAGAGGTGAGCACTCTGTCCCAGTCTTTGACATTCTCCCTGGGCTGGCCGCGCTCTGCCATCAACTCCGGGGATAGGATAAGCATGTTAATGGCCAAAATGCCTAGGCCCACGGCCACACCCAATCCAGACGACCTGCTGAGATCAACGGTATCGCCACCAGAAACGCTGTTTGAAAGACGACCTGCACCATCCGCTTCACGACGCCGCGCGTGAGGTCGGGCTTATCAGTTGCTTGATTGGCACTGGATGTGTCTGCATTCATTTTGAAAACCCCCACGCGGCCCAGCGGGCAGAGGTGCACCTCGTCCGACTGGGCCGCAAACCCGTGCGATCTAGCTATGCCTAACTCCCAGCACCAGCGCGGCGCCGG
>Ga0075114_10002197_pt1 | contig 10070 bp, 2 predicted proteins | sample AntAceMetag02UKM_FD_69784 | JGI IMG/M metagenome (GOLD analysis project Ga0075114, IMG submission 69784) | Saline lake microbial communities from Ace Lake, Antarctica - Antarctic Ace Lake Metagenome 02UKM | ecosystem: Environmental > Aquatic > Non-marine Saline and Alkaline > Saline | place...
ACTGCCTCCATCGCTACGGCGCATTCACCTGCGACAAGCTGTCCGAGGCCACCCGGTTCCACCCCACCTACTTCTACGAGGCGCTGTGGAACATCATCGGCTTCGGGCTGATGCTCTGGCTGGGCCGCAAGTTCTCGCGCAAGCTGCGCGATGGCGACATCTTCTTCGCTTACCTCATCTGGTACCCGCTGGGACGCTTCTGGGTGGAGTTCTTCCGCCCCGATGCCTGGATGGTGGGAGGAACCAAGCTGGCCACAGCGCAACTCATCGCCATCGCCTGCATCATCTTCGCTGCTGTCGTGATCTTCCTGCGGCACCGCGGCTGGTCGCCAGAGGCGGAAGCAAAGGAGCTTCTGGCTGGAGCGGATGAGGATGAGGATGAGGGATTGGACATAGCAGAAACCGTGGTGGAGGAAGGGGTAGAAACGGAGGAGGAAGCGCCCGGCGGCGAGTACTGAATGATAGGCTCAAGGCCATGGCTGAAAGAGGAGTATCGAGCGTAGTATGTGCGCGTGCTAACGCCGGCGGCGTGAGGGGCCATGGCCTTTCATCCCGCTGGCGTTCTGATTGTCCACCATGGAGGGCAAGAATGGCCGAGACATTCGCTCTCACCAACCCCCTGGTGAGTTTCCTGGATAAGCCTCGCCAACAGTTCACCCGCGAGGATTTCCTCAGGGTGATCACAGAGAAGGAAATCGAACGCATCATCTTTCACTACACCGGACTCGATGGCAAGCTCAAGGAGTTGAGGCTGCCCGTGGCCAGCCGGCGCCAGGCCGAAAGGATCCTGGCCAAAGGCGAGCGCGTGGATGGCTCGTCTCTCTTCAAAGGGCTCGTGGACACGTCATTGTCCGATCTGTACGTCGTTCCCGTCTACAAGACGGCCTTCTTCAATCCCTTTGGCCAAGCGAGCCTGGACTTCATCTGCCGTTATCTGACGCCTACAGGCGATCGCGCGCCCTTCGCACCGGATAACATCCTTCACCGGGCGCACACCCTTTTTCAGGACCGAACAGGGCTTGAGCTTTATGCTATGGGAGAGCTGGAGTTCTTCCTGGCCTCTGATCCACAGGCGAGGATCTACCGTGCGCCGAAGCAGCGGGGCTACCACGCATCCTCGCCGTTCATGAAGAGCGGCGCTATCCTGGACGAAATGGTTCGCCACCTCACCCAGATCACTGGCGCGGTGAAATACGCCCACAGCGAGGTGGGATTTGTAGACAGCATTCGCAGCGATATCGAGGAGATCAGGGGAAAGCGAGCCGAGCAGTTGGAGATCGAGTTCGTGCCCACGCCTGTCGAAGACACAGGAGACAACCTGGTGCTGGGAAGGTGGGTGATCAGAAACGTCGCCTACAGGCACGGATGCGTGGCCACTTTCGCTCCCAAGATCGAAGAAGGGATCGCAGGCAACGGGCTCCACATCCACGCCAAGCTAATGCGAGACGGGCAGAACATCATGGTTGGTCCCGATGGAGAGCTCTCCGAGAAGGCCAGGCAGCTCATCGGCGGCCTGTGCCACTACGCCGAGACTCTCACTTCCTTTGGCAACCCCGTGTCTGCGGCCTACTTGAGGCTTGTGCCCGATCAGGAAGCTCCGACTCGCATCTGCTGGAGCGATCTGAATCGCACGGCCATGATCCGTGTACCTCTGGGGTGGGCCAAAAAGTCCGACCTCATAAGCAAGCTAAATCCGCAGCAGAAGGAGCTCTTCCGTGACCCTGAGAGCCGGCAGACGGTGGAACTGCGCAGCCCCGACGGCAGCGCTATCGTCCACCTCCTTCTGGCGGGGATGACCATGGCCGCCGAGTGGGGTCTCACACAGCCCGAATCGCTACGGCTAACTGACAGCCTCTATGTCTCCGGCAGCATCTTTGAGGACCCAGATCTCCTGGCCAAGCTTCCCTCTCTCCCCGGCAGTTGCGTCGGATCGGCGCGGAAACTCAAGGAGAAGCGAGAGTACTACGAAAGGGATAGCGTTTTCCCTCCCAGCGTGATCAGCTACGTCATCAGGCTTCTGGAAGAAGAGGACGACGAGAACATGAACGAGCGGCTCGCCGACCTCCCCGCAGACGACCGGCTGCACGAGACCCGCAAGATCATGCACAAAGATCTGCACAGGCATTGATGCGCAATCAGGCGCAACCAGGTGCAACGCACTTCCCAAGTGCGTTGCACCTGAGTCCAAAGGAGCAAACATCATGAGTAACCCACACTTGCGGAGCGTCATCGTACTGGGTTTGCTGTTCGTCCTGACGGGCAGCGTCTACTCAGCGGCAGCGACACCGCCGGCCCCGGAGGCTCCAGGCGAGCCCGCCGCTGCGCCTTCCGATGGGCTCATCATCGTGGAAGGCGTAACCAAGACCCTGTCCCTGCCTGCCGCCGCCGTTGCGTCATCTGACTTCCTTCCTGCCAACATGAGCGAAGACTTCGAGGGTGCGTGGCCTGCCGCCGGATGGGCGCTCTATGATCTGGGCACTAACGACGGCGGCGAATACCTCTGGGGCAAGCGGGATTGCCACCCGCGTACTGGCGATTCTGCCGGTTGGTCTGTGGGCGGCGGCGCGCAAGGTGACGCGCTGGCCTGCGCTGCCCATTACCCCAACAATGTTCAGACTTGGGCCATATATGGCCCATTCAACCTGCGCGACGCCACGAGCGCCGGCCTGACCTTTCACATGTGGGGCAAGGTCGCACCTTCCAACGCGCAATGGCCTGATGCTCTGTACGTGGGCAGTTCGATGGACGGTACGAGTTTTCTGTTCAACGCATACCGCGGCGAGATCACGGGCGGCAACGAAGGAAACGACTACCACCGGCAGACACTCGACTTGAGTGACCTCTTGGGCGAATACGAAGTCTGGGTCGCGTTCATGTTCCTAAGCGACGGCAGCGGCACCGACATCGGAATCACCGTTGACGGTGTGAGCCTGGCCAGTTCCACCCCGCCGCCATCTTTCAACCTGGGCTGGACCTCAGCCGAATCGGACAAGAGCAATGGCGTGGCCTGGGGGGACTACGATAATGATGGCGACCTTGACCTCGCCGTGGGCAACGGCGGTTTCTGGGGCGGTCAACCCAACCAGTTGTATCGCAATGACGGCGGGGTCTTGACCCCCAATGCAGTCTGGACCTCAACCGAAGCGGAACCCACCGAAAGTGTCGTATGGGGGGACTACGATGGCGATGGCGACCTTGACCTCGCCGTTGGGAATGGATGTGTCATCGACGATGCTTGCTATCCCAATAGGCTGTACCGCAACGATGGAGGGACACTGACTACCAGCTCAGTCTGGGCTTCGACTGAACTGGACGATACCTCACACTTGGCGTGGGGCGACTACGACGGCGACAGCGACCTCGATCTCGCCGCGGGCAATCGCTGGCAGCAGCCCACCCGACTGTACCGCAACGACGGAGGAACGCTGACCAGCAGCGCAGTCTGGTCCTCGACTGAACTAAACTATGCCCAGAGCGTGGCCTGGGGAGACTACGACGGTGACGGCGATCTCGACCTGGCTGTGGGCAATTTCAATCTCGAACCCAACCGGCTGTATCGCAACGACGGCGGAACATTGACCTCCGGTGCGGTCTGGGAGACGAGCGAACGGGACCTGACCTACAGTGTGGCCTGGGGAGACTATGACGGCGACGGCGATCTCGACCTGGCTGTGGGCAACGGGAGCAACGCTGGCTTCTACTTGAATGGGATACCCAATCGGCTGTACCGCAACGATGGCGGGACGTTGACCAGCAACGCCGTCTGGTCTTCCACCGAAGCGGATTGGACCAATAGCATAGCCTGGGGGGACTACGATGGCGACGGCGACCTTGACCTGGCCGTTGGCAACAGTGATTCCGCGCGGCTGTATCGCAACGACGGTCAGGAGTTGACCGCCAGCGCGGTCTGGTCGTCCACCGAAGGGGATTGGACCAGTAGCATAGCCTGGGGGGACCACGACGGTGACGGCGACCTCGATCTCGCCGTCGGGAATTGGGAACAGCCCAACCGGGTGTATCATAACGATGGAGGCGCCTTGACCACTCGCTCGGTCTGGGTTTCGACCGAAGCGGATGACACCCTCAGTGTGGCCTGGGGGGATTCTGACAGCGCTGGCGACCTCGACCTCGCCACTGGCAACCGCGGTCCCAACCGGCTGTATAGCAACGATGACGGGGCGCTAGCTACCGACGCTACCTGGCTCTCGACGGAACGCAATTGGGGCCATAGTGTGGCCTGGGGCGATTACGATGGCGATGGAGACCTCGACCTGGCGGTGGGGAATGCTGGCTTCGTCGAAGGCGATCCCAACCGGCTGTATCGCAACGACGGAGGGACGCTGACCACCGGTGCAGTCTGGTCCTCCAATGAAGTGGATTGGACCAATAGCATAGCCTGGGGCGATTACGATGGTGACGGCGATCTCGACCTGGCAGTGGGCAATGCTGGACATGCCGCAGGGGTTCCCAATCGACTGCATCGCAACGATGGCGGAGCGCTGACCACCAGCGCAATTTGGAACTCAACAGAAACGGACCACACCAGCAGCGTGGCCTGGGGGGACTACGACAACGACGGCGACCTCGATCTCGCCGTGGGCAACGGTAGCTGGCACGGTCCTCAACCCAATCGGCTCTACCGCAACGACGGAGGGATGCTGACCCAGGCCGCGGTCTGGTCCTCAGATGAAGTGGACGATACCCGAAGCGTAGCCTGGGGCGACTACGATGGCGATGGTGACCTCGACCTCGCCGCTGGCAACCGCGGTACCAACCGGTTGTATCGGAACGACGACGGGGTGCTGACCACCAGAGCGGTCTGGGCTTCGAACGAAGCAGATGGTACCAACAGCGTGATGTGGGCGGACTACGACGGTGACGGAGACCTTGACCTCGCCGTCGGTAACTTCTGGAACCAGCCCAACCGGCTGTACCGCAACGACGGGGGCACGCTGACCGCCAATGCGATCTGGTCTTCGGGCGAAGCGGAACACACCACCAGCGTGGCCTGGGGGGACTTCGATGGCGACGGCGATCTCGATCTGGCCGTGGGCAACGAGATAGATCAACTGCAGGTCGGAAGTAGACCCAATCGGCGGCTGTACCGCAACAGGAGGGACAACTTCACCAGCCTGGCAAGCATACCGGTCATCGCCCTGGCCCACCCTAGCATGACGGATAGCGCTGATTTCTACTCGACGCCCCAAGTCTGGGCGGATCCCACTATCCCCATCGCCTATACCCTGTTCCACCGCGAGAGCGACCCAGTGCTGGAGGTGCAGGGCTACTACTCCCTCAACGGCGGCGGGCAATGGCTTCCCGCAGTTCCCACCGCTGACACCATCACCACCGATCTGGCAACCGAGCCGTACCCGAACACCACCGCTGCCAATAGTCACGTCTACCATTGGGACATCCACGCCAGCGGGGTGATGGGCCAGTACGGTAACGTCCTCTTTCGCCTGGTCGCCGTTCCAGCCATAACACACAAGCCTAACCGTGTGCCGGGGCCTTATCAGTACGGATCGCACGGCGCCAGCACCTTCCCCTTCCGCCTGCGCGGCAGCCAGGTGCGGGTGATGAGCAGCACGCAGCCCGTCGCAGATGCGCTGGTCTATCGCCTACCTGCCGGGCAGACCGGCGAGGGCGATCCCTACGCCAACGCCACCGGCGTGCCCTTCCGCACCAATGGTTCGGGGTATCTGCAAGGGCACGGGGAGATCAACGTAGGCGACCAACTGCTGGCGTTGGTTCCTATCAGCCAGACTGAGAGCCACACCCTCTACTACACCAACGGCGCGCCCACTCCTGTTGGCCTGGGTGCTCACACCGTCACCACTCTCGGCGAACAGGTGCTCACCGTCTCTGCCGACCACCCGTTGTACCTGTTCAACCTCGACGTCTCCCTGGAATGGGACGCTCACAACGATACCGCCTTTATGGAGAAACTCCAGTTCAATCTACAGCGCGCCGCAGAACATTTCTACGACTTCAGCGACGGGCAAGCCACGCTGGGCGAGATCTACATCTTCCACGATGCCGAGAACTGGCAGACGGCGCACTTGCGAGTCTACGCCAACAACCGCTTGCGCCCCAACGCCACCTTGGGAGGCGTCATTAGCAACACCATCACCGACACCTTGGTGCCCGCGATCACCTACGAGGTGGGCCAAATCCGCATGCCCGCCGTCTGGAATCGCTACGGCGACCCCAGCGGCGGCGCCATCGGCGAGGATTGGCCCCGCACACTGGCCCACGAGTTCGGGCACTACTACCTCTTCCTCGATGACCACTACCTGGGGCTGGACGAAGCCGGTCAGGTGATCAACATAGATACCTGCACCGACACGGTCATGACTGACCCCTACCGCTACAGCGAATACCGCGATCAGGCCAACTGGCTCCCCGCTTGCGCCGACACGCTGGCTAACCACCTGACCGGGCGGTCCGATTGGAGCACGATCTCCGTCTTCTACCCAGAACTAACCGGCCCTGACGTGCGCGGCAGCAACGACGGCCCCATCCTCGTGCCCTTCGCCTTCAGCGAGATCACCTTCTTCGATCCGCTCACGCCCACGCAAGCCATCGCCGACCCCACCTTCTACTTTCTGACCGAAGGCGGGCAACGCTACCAGCCCACTGAGGGCTCTCGCGGCTTCCTGCTCAAAGAGGACACCTGGCTTCTGGACGTCGGTGAACCGCTCATTGACCACATCCTGGCGCGAGGAGCCAGGCCCGGCGACCGCCTCTGCCTGATCGACGCGGCCGCCAGTCGCTTCGGATGCGAGACCATCCAGCCAGGCGATGACCAGATGATCCTACACTCCTTCCCCGACTGGCAGCCGGAGATCATCGTCTCGCCCGTGGCCACCAACACCATCACTGTTACCGTCCACACGGCGCCATCTCTGCCGCTGCAAGGCCGGATATTCTCCACTGATGCTCCGGCGACGGAGGTGTTCGCCTTCACCGAGACGGAAAGCGGGACGTATGTTGCCAGAATGTCCACCGACATCGCCGACGCCGTGTTACTGGAAGGATTCGTCCATATCTGGGTGGACGAAGCCGCACCTCGCCGGGAGATGATCACCGACTACTCCATCGGCGCCTCACCAGGAGCCGTGCGCGGGCGTGGTGGAGCGGTGCGTGGACGCGGAGGGGCTGTGCGCGGACGCGGTGGAGCGGTGCGCGGGCGTGGTGGAGCGGTGCGTGGACGCGGTGCGCCCATCCTCTCCGGCGACGGACAGGTAACCATCTACACGCCGGATCCCACCATCCCGGACGGCGAGTTCTTGACCATCCAGGCTGCGACGGGGGCGCCGGAGTTGCCTCCAGGGCGGGTGCAGATCGGGCAAGCCTATCGCATTGCGGCGACCGCAGGCATCACCAATCTCAACGAGTCCTCCATCAGCTTCCAGTACATAGGCCAAGCGGTGCCTGCAGGCATGGAGGAAGACATTACCATCTACTATTGGGGCGAGGACGAAGCCAGTTGGCATGCCTTACCTACGATGCTCAACACGCTGGATAACTTCGCCTCGGCGCGGGTGCAGGGCACGGGGTTATACGCTCTGCTTACCGCCTTCAGAGTGCCCCTGTACGCTCCGGGATGGAATCTGTTCTCTTACCCCCTGCGAAGCTCGCAGCCGGTCAGCGAAGCACTGGTTTCCATCAGTGGCTACTACACCACCGTGTATGGTTACGAGGCCACCGACAGGACCGACCCCTGGAAGGTCTACGACGTGACCGTGCCGGATTACGTCAACGACCTGGCCATGTTGCAGTTTGGCCACGGGTATTGGGTCAGCGTCTCGCAAGCGATCACCATGTACTTCGGGACGACCGGTGAGGGAAAAGCGTTGTCCTCGGCAGGTCTGCCGCCACACGTGCCAGCGACTTACTACGGGGAAGTCCTGGGAGGAGCAGTGGGCGACACTGTCACGGCTTGGGTGGGCGTTTGTCTATGCGGGCAAGCGCAGACGTTGGAAATGGATGGCCGGGTGGTCTATGCCCTCAACGTGATGGCCGAGGCAGGCGGGCCGCCGGGCTGTGGCGCGCCAGGCCGCCAGGTGACCTTCCGAGTGAGTTCACAGGTGATGGCCCCCACGGTAGCCTGGGACCACAGCAGGCTGAGGGAAGTGGTGTTGTCAGAGTCGTTCAGTGTGTATTTGCCCCTGTCGCTAGAGAGAGATTGACAGAGAAGATGACCGAGAAGCGCATCTTTGTCGCACGTCAGCGCGAGTTGAGGCAACTCAACGCCTTTCTCGACCGCGCTCTGGCCGGCCAGGGACAGATCTGTTTCGTGACCGGAGAGGCTGGCAGCGGCAAGACCACACTGGCGATCGAGTTCGCCCGTCGGGCTCAGGAGCGACACGATGATCTGATCGTAGCCATCGGACAGAGCGATGCCCAGACTGGTGTGGGTGACCCCTACCTGCCCTTCCGTGAGGTGCTGAGCCAACTCACCGGGGACGTGGACACCGAGTTGGCCCGGGAGGTGATCACCGAGGAGAATGCCAGTCGCCTGCGGACACTCTTGCACCTCTCAGGTCAAGCATTGGTAGAAGTCGGGCCGGATCTGATCGGCGTCTTCATACCGGGGGCAGGGTTAGCCATGCGGGTAGGAGCCTTCGTGGCCGAAAAGGCCGGCTGGTTGGGAAAGCTGGAACAACTGACGAGACGCCAGCGAGAGAGTGAGAGGCCTGGCGAAGCCGGTATCGAGCAAAGCCACATTTTCGAGCAGTACACCAATGTACTGAGATCGTTGGCTGCGCAAAGACCGTTGCTGCTGGTGCTGGACGATCTGCAATGGGCCGACACGGCGTCCATTGGGCTGTTGTTCCGCCTGGGACGGCGTGTGGGGGCGAGTCGCATCCTGGTTGTGGGTACCTACCGGCCCGAGGAGGTGGCCCTGGGCCGTGCCGGCGAGCGCCACCCACTGGCCAAGGTGCTGGCCGAGTTCAAGCGCTACTTCGGAGACATCTGCATAGACCTGGAGCAAGCCAAAGAGGCCGAAGGACGGCAGTTTGTGGACAGTCTGGTGGACACGGAGCCCAACCGGTTGAGCGAAGGATTCAGGCAGGCGCTCTATCAGCACACCGGCGCACACCCGCTGTTCACCGTTGAGCTGCTGCGGGATATGCAGGCGCGAGGGGATGTCATCCAGAATGAGCAAGGGTGCTGGGTTGAGGGACCCACACTGAACTGGGCCGTGTTGCCGACGCGGGTGGAAGGCGTCATTGAGGAACGTTTCGGCCGTCTGGAGGAGAAACTGCGCGAGACCCTGAACGTGGCCAGCGTGGAGGGCATGGAGTTCTTTGCCGAGGTGGTCGCCCGAGTGCAGGATGTGGAGGCGCGCCACCTGGTCCGCCGCTTGAGCGGCGAACTGGAGAAACAGCATCGCTTGGTATTCGCTCTGGGCAGCCAGCGAGTGGGGGCGAATCGCTTGTCCCGCTACAGCTTTCGACACAACCTGTTCCAGAACTACCTCTACGCTGCCCTGGACGAGGTGGAACGGGCCTATCTGCATGAGGATGTGGGGCACACGCTGGAAGAGCTCTACGGTGACCGATCAGATGAGATCGCCGTGCAGTTGGCCCGCCACTTCGTGGCCGCCGATATTCCAGAGAAAGCCCGGTACTACCTACGGCGGGCTGGCGAACAGGCTGCTGTCCAGTTCGCCAACGACGAAGCGAAGAACTACTTCAGCCGCACGCTCGATCTGACGCCGGAAGATGAGCAGGCCGAACGGTATGCGCTCCTGTTGGCCCGCGAGAGGATCTACGATCTGCAGGGCGCTCGTGAGGCTCAGCTTCGGGACCTGACCGTTCTGGAAGCGCTGGCCCAAGCCCTGGACGACAACCGCAAACAGACCGAAGTGGCGCTGGCCCAGGCCCGCTATGCCGAGGCGACCAGCGACTACTCAACGGCCATTGCCGCAGCCCGGGCAGCCATTGGCCTCGCTCAGGCAGCACAGGAAAAGCGCAGCGAGGCGGTGGGCCATCTGCAGCAGGGACGGGCGCTCTGGCACCAGGGGAACTACGAGGCGGCTCGAATCCAGCTCGAGCAAG
>Ga0075114_10002199_pt1 | contig 10066 bp, 14 predicted proteins | sample AntAceMetag02UKM_FD_69784 | JGI IMG/M metagenome (GOLD analysis project Ga0075114, IMG submission 69784) | Saline lake microbial communities from Ace Lake, Antarctica - Antarctic Ace Lake Metagenome 02UKM | ecosystem: Environmental > Aquatic > Non-marine Saline and Alkaline > Saline | place...
CTGGGCATCAGGGCCAACTCTGTTGTCGCTCTTGTTGGTGCGCCGGAGGAGTTCGAAGAGACCCTCGGCGAGCTGCCCGAGGCTGTGGTCGTCCAAAGGAGCACCGACCAGGCTCCCGATGTGGCGCCAGACGTGGCGATGTGGTTCGCTACGTCTCGGGGGGAGCTGGAAGGTCGCATCGAGGAGATGGGCGCCTTCGCCGACAAGGGCAGGCTCTGGATCATCTGGCCCAAGAAGGCATCAGGGGTGGAAGAGCGATCTGTCACAGAACGTCGTGCGTCAGATTGGGCTGGCGTCCGGTCTGGTGGACTACAAAGTGTGTGCCATCGACGCGACCTGGTCTGGACTCTGCTTCACGCAGCGCAAGAGATGATAGGGCTTCGCAGGCGGGAGCTCTTCCGTTGTAGAGAAAGTCGACACCGTGCTCGTGACGAGGGTCCACGCGGCATCAGCCGCCACCGCCCAAGGGCATGCAGCAACGTCAGCAGCACAACGAGTGGATCACCCACCGGGCTTCGGCCGACGAGTTCATCGAGGCCATTGGCAAGTGGATGGCGCCTGACAGTGGCGCGCTCAAGGCCGTGCTAGAACTGTAGCTCTCCGCCTAGCGGACCAAGCTAGCGCTTCTGAACGAACGTAGGGGAGCCGCCAACACGGTCCGGTTAAGCCTCCACTACACGTCAGAGAGGCTCACGCCAAGGCGCAAAGATCGCGAAGCTGATTAATGATCGCTCCATGCACCCATTCCAAACCTCTCTTTCGCAGCCCGTGTTGCGTCAAATGAGACTGTTACTTGACCGGTGGAGCGCCCGGGCTTACAATATCGTGGGTGGCTGTACGGTGCTCTAGTACAGGGGGGCAAACTCAAGCCGAAGGGTTCGACGGGACTCAGCACGACGACCCGATGCTGGGCAGCGGTAGTGGGCTACGTAGTCTGCCGAAAATCAACTTGGAGGATCATGATGTCCAAATCAGTACCTACGTTCGACGAGTGGAACCGTCTCTACCGGGCCGCAATGGTCTTCAAGGACCTTGCGCCCTGGGAGTGGATGGAGGAAACGGACGTCTTTGGGGTCCAGAACCCCGAGACAGAGAACTTGGGCTTCGTCAGCATCATGGGGCTGCTGGGTGAGCACCTCTCGCTGGCGCTGTACCTGGGGGCCGAAGGGTTGCAAGGGTTCTGGGATTGGGAAGAAGCGGAGACGCCTCCCGAGGATCTCTTCCTCGTGCCGCTGCACATGCAGGCCTCTTTCGAGGACCGGAACGAGCTGACCAAGAAGGATCGCAACGTGATCAGGAGACTGGGGCTCAAGTTCCGTGGAACTCAGGCTTGGCCCCTTTTTCGCAGCTATCGACCCGGATTCCTCCCCTGGTACCTGGAGGCGCAGGAGGCCCGCTTCTTGGCCTGCGCGCTGGAGCAGGCCAGCGACGTGGCTCTCAGATTCAAGCAAGACCCCCACATACTGACACCTGGAGATGGGGAGAGCTACCTCGTACGTGTATCCTGCAAGGAGCAGAGAGTCCTGGTGTGGGAAGACAAGGTCGTGACGGTGCCAACGGTGGAGCCTGCTCCGATTCCTATCTCTGTGAGCGTGGCTGAAATCGAAGCGGTGAAGCTGTTGCCGCGGGACCTCCGCGTTGTAGAGATGGATCTCTTCGTAGCACCCGCCCGTATTCAGGCGAGAGGGGCCCGCCCCTACATGCCGTACATGCTGCTATCCGTGGATCGGGAGACAGGCCTGGTTCTTGCCGTCAATCTGTTCGAGGCCGAAGAGACCCCGCAGCAAACGTGGGGCCTGGTTCCGGCCAACGTGCTGCAGCAGATCAAAGCGATGGGGGCCGTGCCATCGAAACTCCTGGTCGGTTCCCCGCTACTTCTTCAACTGCTCCAGACTCTGGCCAACGATTTGGAACTCCCTGTCGAGTATGCGCCCATCTTACCCGAGCTGGCCGAAGCTCGGAGCTCCCTAGAGCAACACTTTGGCTGAGATGGAGAGGAGAACGATAGGCACCGACGTGGTTCGAAGTCCGCTTGCCATTTCGCTGCAGCGGCGTGGGGCGAGTGGTAGCCGGTCACAGAGCATGCACACCAGGCAGGCCTCGCCGTTGACCTGCTGGACAGACGGAGGTCCCTTCAGAGAATGGCAGGCCTGAGAATTGGCACGTGTAGCTGGAAATACCCATCCTGGCACGGGCTCGTGTACTCGGCGCCGAAGGGAATAAACTACCTGCGCGAGTACACCAGCCACTACAACACCGTAGAGATTGACCAGTGGTTCTGGTCTCTGTTCGGAGAGACCAGCATCAGGCTGCCCAAGCCCGCAGATGTTGTCGCGTACCGCGAGTCAGTTCCCGACGATTTTGTATTCAGCGTCAAGCTTCCCAATAGCCTGACGCTCACCCATTTCTACCGGAAGAAAAAGAGCGACCCGCAGATGTCAAACGCCTACTTTCTGTCACCTGCCCTGCTGGAGAGGTTCCTCTCACAGCTCGACCCATTGAGAGACGTCTTGGGCCCGGTCATGTTTCAGTTCGAGTATCTGAATCGCCAGAAGATGCAGTCACAGAAGCGCTTCCAAGAGCTCTTCGATAGATTCCTCGAGCACGTTCCCCGGTTGTATCAGTACGCCATGGAGATCAGAAACGCGAACTACCTGAACAAATCGTATTTCGAGTTCCTCGAACGGAACGGCTTGGGCCTCGTCCTCCTTCAAGGCTACTACATGCCGAGCATCATCGGCTTGTACACGCGTTGGAAGTCCTATATTCTGCGACACAAGTTGGTGGTGATTCGCCTGCACGGTCCGGACAGGAAAGGGGTCGAGAAGAGAACCGGCAAACGCTGGAATCAGATTGTGGACCCGAAGGATGAGGAGCTTCGCGAAATAGCTAACATGGTGGCAGAGCTTCTCGACCATGGGGCAGACGTCTACGTGAACGTGAACAACCATTACGAAGGATCGGCACCCCTCACCATTGACCGGATCAGGCGACTGCTGTTGGATACGTAGAGACGCAAGATCTTGCGTCTCTACAGGAGAATCATGTTGGAGAATCATGAGCTCCAAGCCTCTTCGACTAACAATCGCCGGGCGTCGCGTCTGGTCGCGGCGGACGCACTGCGCGGACTGATCATCGCCCACAAGCATCCTCCAGGCGCGTACTGGGGAGGAGGATTCCCCGTCTACTACGATGCTCTCACCTTCATCACGCGACTGGTGACCCACCTGGCACCGTCGGGCTTCTTCCTGCTGATGGGCGTCGGCATGGTGCTGTTTTCCGATTCGAGGCGCCGGCGTGGGTGGAGCGAGTGGGCCATCATCAAGCACTTCCTGGCTCGTGGCGTGGTGTTGATCGCTCTTCAGTTGATGCTGGTCAACCGGGCGTGGGAGCTACACCCCATTGGATGGGGGCTGGAGATCTACATCGGGGTGCTGGTCGCCCTGGGCGGCAGCATGATCCTGGCCACCTTCGGGCGCACGCCGCTGTTCTTCTACATCACCCATCTCTTCCTCTATCTGGGCCTTGGCCTTCTCGTCGCGCCCAGCGGCACCAGCATACCGGTCATGTATCCCTTCTGGCTGCTGGGGCTGCTCATCCTGTATCCCCTCTGTCTCTGGTACGCACGATTCAAGGAGCGACAGCCGGCTGGCTCCGTGCTTCAGTTTCTGTGATAGTGCGTATCCTCCCGGAGGTCCGCAGCCCAGCGAGGTCTGGGGTGGCCCAGTCTGGACTCTACCCGCTCACCGAGATTGCTGGCACGAACCTCCGGGAGGATTGCGGAGCAATCCGAAACTCCCTCGCTTGTGACATCAGTTCATCACGGGGGACGGTTGAGGTGGGGGCCCTCTTGCGACGACACGTCTACTACGGTTGCAGCTCGTATTCCCACACCGTGGCCAAGAACGGCCGGCAGGGGTACTCTGTGGCCGAGCCGCCGATGAGATAGACTTTGCCCCCCACGACGCTGGCTGAGCAGGTCGTGCGCACGAAGGGCATGTCCGGCTCCGTGGTCCAGGTGTCAGTGACTGGATCGTACCTGAACACCGTAGACCTGCCCCCTCCCCTTTCCAATCCGCCGAACACGTAGATCTTGCCGTCCAATACCACAGCCGGCCCACCAGTCGTTGGCTCGGGCATGTCGGCCGCGAAGCTCCAAGTGTCTGTTGTTGGGTCGTAGACCTCCACGGTTGCGATGGCCGACCCTCTCATGGCAAGGACGCCGCCCATGACGTATACCTTGCCATCCACGACGCACGTAGATGTCCCGAGCTTGGTGTCAGACATGTCGGCCTTGGCTGCCCAGGTGTCTGTGGAGGGATCATACTCTTCCACGGTGGCCAGGTGCTCGGGGGCTTTCGGGTCCCCGTGCTCGCCACCGATGACCAAGATCTTGCCATCCACCACAGCCGCGGACATGAAATCTCTAGCTGTGGGCATGTCGGCCTTGGGTGTCCAAGTGTCTGTCGATGGATCATACTCCACCACGCTGGCCAAGGGCCTTCCCCAGGTCGCGGGGTTGCCGCCAAAGGCGTAGATCTTGCCCCCCACGGCAGCAACTGCCACGCAGTTGCGATTGTCAGACAAGGCGGCCCCCTTCGTCCATGTATCCGTGGCCGGATCGTAGGCTTCGACTTTGGTTGCGCCACCCACGCCGCCAATGGCATAGATCACGCCGTCGACCACGCAGGTGGAGAAGCACCACCTGGCAGTAGGCATATCCGCCTTACGCGTCCACCCTGGAACTGACGCTGTAGGCGGGGGGGAGGTGGGTGTCGGTGGGACCGGAGTGGGTGTGGGTTGGGCGCAGGCAACGAGTAGCCAGGCCAAACAAGTGACGAGAATAGGCTTCTTCATGCTGATCTGCTTTCGCGGGTCCTTCTGGGTTGATGGGGCTGTCGACCTTGCTCCCTCCTTGCCTCTGCTACACGCAATCGGCAGGGGCAGGCGGTTGGCTCCGTGACGAGACTGCCACTCGGCGGATGAATGATCTTTGTGACCGGCGCGAGTGATGGTGATGCAGGGCCGAAAGACCAGGCCCACTCTCGTCCGTGCACAAGCCGGTTACTCAACCCGCTTGTGCACTTGCGCGGTAGCGATGCGGCGTTTCTCGCAGTCGTCCTGCCGTGCAAGGAACTTGATCCTGCCGTCCTCCAGGAGCTGTACTTGGTAGGTGGCAGTGTCGGTCCCGCACGAGGGGAAGTCCCCCACCCCGTCGACCTCGGTCAGGAGGAGGTTGCTCCCCTCGAACCGGCAGGTCAGCAGGGCACCAGGACTAGTCTCCAAGTCCTTAAGCTTGAAGGCGACTATCCAGGAGCCGTCCTCATTGATCCGTTGATACATGCCATTACTCCATTCGCCGCGCCAAGTGCCGACGATCTCTTCGGCGCTGGTGGCCAGTACGGGCACTGGCGTGGGTGTTGTGGGACCGGAGTGGGTGTGGGTTGGGCGCAGGCGACCAATAGCCAGGCCAACGCTGAGACGAGAACGAGCTTCTTCACGGTGATCTCCTTTCATGTGTCCTTCTGGGTTGGTGGATCTGCCGACTTTGCACCCGCTCTGTTACTGCTACCCACGATTCAAGCAGCGGCAGGCGGCTGGCTCCGTGTTTCGGTTCCTCTGATGATGCGGGGGAGGAACGTTCACGCTCGGAGATAGAGATCATCCTCCCGGAGGTTCGCAGCGCAGCAAAGGCAAGGCTGGCCCTGTTCGGTTCTTGCCTACTCACAATGCGTCCCAGGGAAGGACCTCCGGGAGGATTGCGATGGAATCCGGAACTCCCTCCCCTGTGATATCGGTTCGTCACGGGGAGGAATCCGAACGCCTAGCAGGAGCGCAACAGACACAGCCCGAAGTAGCGACTTCCCAATGGCTCTCGTCTCCCTGTATGCGATGAGGCTCGCCTCGGGCACACTTTCACCCAAGGTATGCATGGTGAAAGGGACAGTTGCGCAGGGAGCGCATCGGCGACAGGGACCTCGTGCTGACCCAGACTGCGGGGGGGGGACTGGTGCTCCCTACTTGACCAGATTATACTACATTTGCTCGGCGTTTGTCAATAGGGGTGCAGAAGAGTCCAGGCATTGAAAGCCCTGTCTGAATCCAAAACGTGCCCACAGGCACTGAATGCCGGTGCACAGATTAGTCCCTGATGGGATTTCTCAGTTTCAGCCGGTGACATTCATTCGCCGAGCGGCTCAAATTGCCTGAGCGGAGGGTGTGGAATGCGCACATCTTGCCGCTTTGGTCAACAGGGTAAAGCGGAGGGTGTGGGGTGCAATGACATGTGTTGAACTGCCGGCATCGAGTTCGCAGGATCATAGCACAACGCGGGGTATTGTCAATGGGAGCAGGAGAGAGGGTGCTGTAAAAGGCTGTCTGCCAGGCTTCGGAAGTCTCCAAAGCGACAGTGTGGTCCATAATACGCCGCTAAACTACATAGAATCCAGTACATTTCCCGCGCACGGCGGACTTCCGGTCTTCTTCCACCCTCTCCCCCAATCTGGGGTTGATGAATCCCCCAGATTGAGGATACAATGTGTGCAGCAGGGATGAGCTCCCGCTCCGTACTAGTTGGCAGACTGGCGGAGCCCGCCACAATCACCAGCGCGATATCGTCACGGGGATCAGTGTCAGCCAGAGGTCAGCCCCTTTTCAGGAAGAGACACGACCAGTGTGGTATCATCGGGATGCTGGCATTCACACCGGATGAGGATGATTGGGAATCAGGGAGAGCATTCGCTTGAAGCACATCAGGTGAACTGCTGCCTTCACCTGACCAGCAGACCGGTCCATGCTTATACATCATACTGTAGAAGGAGGAAAACATGTACTGTTCGGAATGCAGGTGTGAATTCGAAGGGTGGACAGGCAAGTGTCCCAACTGCAGGACTCCTTTGGTGGAAGGATCGCCGCCCATCGCAGAGACCGCAGACGAGCCTATTTCCTATGAAGCCTTGGTTGACCTCGTAAGAGAGAATGGTGGTTCATTAGGGATCGATCTGTCAGCGTCTGAAGTTGGAAAAGAGAAGAGACGAAGTTTCCCATACTCTGGACATGGATATGCCTGGACGAGAAGGATGCAGGGCGTCTTCAACAACATCCTGGTTAACTTGGCAACTACTGAAGTAGGAAAAGAAAGAAAGACGCGTTTCCCATATCGTGGATTTGGGTTTGCGTGGGCAAAGGCAATGCAGGGAAATGTTGCAGGAAATCAGGTTGCCTTGACGGCTAAGAAAGTCGGCACGGACAGAAAGTGGGGTTTCCCCTACTCTGGATACGGATACGCCTGGACACAGGAGATGTCTGGCCAATGTGGTGATGAATTGAAAGTCGATCTACGGACCACTGATGTCGGCAGACGTAGGCGATCAGGGTTCCCCTATCTTGGATACGGACTTGCATGGGCTAGCAAGGGTGTACTCACATTGACTCTGAATCGGTAGTTCCGCTCTCTGGTGAGGATGGAGGCAAGGAGTAGGGACTAGACGCGCCCAATGCCATTTTGAACCACTACAGCCACAGCGGGTTCCGATTGGCGGCCTCCCGGGAGTAGCATCCCGGTTGGGGCGTGCCCCGCCCGAACGATCCCGACCAGACCTGGACCCGGTGCTGGTGCACTAACCCCTGCTCGAACGAAATCTCCCTCTTCGTAGCTGACATCCGTTGAATCAACATAATGTCCGGACGCGGCCTGGGTTGCGAAACGTTGAAAGATGTAGTATACTGAACGTATGAAACAGCGATCCTTGGGACTCCTCCCGAGGATCGCAACAGCTTGGCGGAGCTCAGAAAGGAGCCATCATGGCAACCTGCAAGGGGGTGAAGAAGGACGGCACCCCGTGCCGCTCGAGCATCGTGATGAAGAACGGCTATTGCCGCGCCCATCAGGGCCAGGCAGAAGCCAAGAAGGACTGCAAGTAGTAGCTGGCGGCCGAGGGGCACGCGCATATCGAGCCCGAAGTCCGGGCTCTTGGTGCGCGTGAAGGCCACTGGTTGCTGAAGTCGCAGAACACAGACGGTCGCCGAAGAACTCGCCTAGCGCTCGTCCCGGCCTCTCAGATGTCGCCCACATTCTGACCACCCTGCTCGCTGCGGCGCGTATGGCTGTGGGTCCGTGGCGCTCTTGCGCCGTGTCAGACAGAGCGGGGCGGATGCTGTCACTATCACCACGACACCCCACGTTGCTTTTCGCCCATCCACGTTCGCCTCCACGCCCCAGGATACCTACGAATGGTTGAAGCATAGCAAAGAACAGTTCATCGCAGACTCTGCCTCGCACCGAACCTTGTCCGAATGCCGACCAAACGTTCTTGCGCTTTGACCCCCAATTCTCCGCCAGCGGATCCGCACCTTTCTCGGTCCACCCTATGGCTCTCTGCTGCGTCTCGTTGGCGTCGGGGTGAGCGCATCGCTCGTCCGAGAACCGTACCTGGAAGAGTTCCTCTCCTCGTTCAGGAGTAGGGCGAAGACGGGTAGTCGAATACTCTCCTACCGGAACTCGGTCTCCGGCACCTGGACGGGCTTGAGGTAGAACAACATCGCCCCCGACAGTCGGCTCCCGCCGCCGATCAGGAGGAGAGTGCGGATGCCCAAGGTATTGGCTAGCGTAAGCCCTAGCATGGGAAGAATGAAGCCCCTAGGGTTCATGATCGTGGAGAAGTTGCACCTGCGCCTACAGAGCGGTGATCCGCGCCCGCACCCAAGTATTCAAGGAGCTTCCCGCAGAATTGGCCGAGTCAAACAGGTTGCCCCCCCTTCAGCCTTGAGAGAGAGCTCATTCCCTCGGTACGTTACTACCTCACATCCGGCCTCTTCAAGCCTTCGCTGTGTCACAGGATTACCCTCCAGCATCACGCACTGGCCCGGAGCCAGCGCCAGCACGTTCGGTCCCATCGTCTCGAATTCCTCGGAGGGCACCTCGATCATCCGAAAGCCGCGCCTCTGAAGGTACTGCCAGAAGGGCACGGAGAGCAGGGGGGGATAGACCACGGCCAGATTGTGATCAACGATGCTGATCAGTGAGAGCAGGTGCAGGCAAGACTCGGGCCCTCCGTGGTAGGGCAGCTCCACGGGGACGATGGTGGTCCCCAGCCCGCTCAGTGCTTCGCCAAGTTGGCGGAGCCCCTCGGCGTTGGTGCGAAATCCCAGTCCCACCGCCAGGGTGTCGTGGTCGATCCAGAGTAGATCCCCGCCCTCGGCTTGGGCCTCGCCGTGCAGCGTGTAGAGCACCGGCACGTCAAATGCCTCGAAGCAGCGCGCCAGCGCCTCTTCCTCGCCCTGGCGGAGTGCCTTCCCCATCTGCAGGATGATCGCCCCCTGGTCAGTCACGATGGCGGGATCGTAGACGAAGATAGCGTCCGCTCGCTCCGGCTGAACCTCGTCGTGGTAGATTACTTCAGCCCCTGTCTGGCGCAGGATGGCCACGAACGCGTCGTGCTCCTGCTGGGCGACTTCCAGGTCGGGTTGGCTCGTGTAGTGCCACCGGATCGGATCCGCCGAGCCAAAGATTTCGTCTGGCCGCTTGACCAGCACCTTGCGCAGTGGGGCGATCATGCTCTGGCTGCCGTAGCTCATATTCATCCGGCTTCCTCCAAGAATTCCAATCAGACGTCCTGCCCACCCACTCCTCTATTATAGACGCCCCGTCAAATCGGAGAGACAAAGCTGTGTGTCAATTGCCTGGATACTAGTGCTGTGGGCCTCCCATCGGACTGCGACTGCCGTTGACTTTCGTACCTTGGCATTATCCGCACATCTTGTCGCTTTGGTCAACTGGGCAAGGGAAGGTGTCAGGGCAAGCGCATTTGGAGTATCAGGCCGATTTTGGGATGACGAGAACCCTATTTGGCTCCCACTGGAACGTCAGATCCAGTGGGCACAGGCTCAGTCAAGCCTGGATCTGGCAATCCAGGCCGAGCGGATGAGGTAAATGCGATTGCCCTGGGGAGTGTGTGGAGAAAGACTTCGGCAGTCTATCGGGTGCAAGAGGCGTACCAGATTCTCTGTGGTTCTGCATGGTGATGTAGACGATTTCCATCTCGTTGAAGACTTCCGAAGTCTGGCG
>Ga0075114_10002202_pt1 | contig 10054 bp, 10 predicted proteins | sample AntAceMetag02UKM_FD_69784 | JGI IMG/M metagenome (GOLD analysis project Ga0075114, IMG submission 69784) | Saline lake microbial communities from Ace Lake, Antarctica - Antarctic Ace Lake Metagenome 02UKM | ecosystem: Environmental > Aquatic > Non-marine Saline and Alkaline > Saline | place...
CCACATCTCTTTTAAAATTAGAACCAAAAAGATTTGGCATCATTTGAAAAGAAACTTTAAAGCCTGCGTCTTTGAGTAATTTGGTAGCTTCTATTACCGCTTTTGTATTATGACCTCTTTTGTTTAACTTCAGGACATCGTCATATATGCTTTGAACACCAAGTTCAATTCTTGTGATTCCTAATTTTCTCATTTGTTTAATCTCGTTTTTATCAATAAAATCAGGACGGGTTTCAATGGTAATGCCAATCAAACGATGTTTTGCATTTTCATTAATTTTTTGCTCTTCTTTCAGCGACTTAATTTTTTGCTTAATTTTATGTTTTCTTTTGTCCAGTTTATTGTTGCAAGCAGCAAAGCAATTTGTTATAAAACGAGTCTGATAGTTTTTAGGATAATAGCTCCAAGTGCCACCGATTATTCTTAATTCAATTTTATCAATCGGATGACCAATTTTTTCTAACGACTCTAATCTATTTTGGACTTGTAGATAAGGATCAAAATTATTCAAAATTGCTCTTTGGACTGCCGGCTCTTTCTTCAAATAACTTTTGGGGACCCCCTTTTCAGAAGGACAATAAATACATTTTCCCGGACAAGGATAAGATTTGGTAAGCACAGACACATTAACGATTCCAGAAAGGGAGCGAATTTTTCTTTTTCTTAACAAGAATTCAAACTTTTTGTTTTCCTTAATCGTTTTATTTTTAACCAATTTGTGATATGCTTTTAATAATTCAAGATTAGAAGGAAATGCGATTTTTAGCTTTTTAGAGACTTTCCTTTTAAACACATCTAAGCCAAGTTTAGTTTTGCTTTTTAATAATTCTTGAAGAGCTAATCCAATTGCAAGAGAGTTTTTATTTGCCATAAACATAGAAATATTTTTGTAAAGGTTTAATGGGATTATAGCTTAATTCTTTAAAACTAAGCAAGACAAAGGTATAAAACTTGGAGGGTTGTCAGAATGGCTATTGAGCTGGTTTCGAAAACCAGTGGGAGCAATCCCTTGCAGGTTCGAGTCCTGTGCCCTCCGCCTTCGCCACGTCGCATTTTTAGCCCAAAAGAGTTTCAGAAAATCTTTATTAGGGCTACGATGCGATAAGATAAATAAAGATTAATTATTTATTGCTGAAATAAAACAGCCCGTTATTGTCTACAGTGCTTGTAGTAATAACGGGCTTTATTTTTTTGGTCCTTTTGTTACGGGAGCCGAGTAACTAACTTTCCAGAAATCAGTTGAGCAATTTTTCCAAAAGTAATTGGCCTGGCTCTCAAAGCTTCAGTAGAAATTATGTTTTCTGCTTGGTTCTCCCAGACAATGGCTCCGTCTTTTGTCCAGATCTTTATCGAAGCTCTCATTTTGGCTTGTTGAGAACTTATGAGCCGCAGACTAAATAGACTGAATCGAGTTTTCTCAGATTGATCGAAACCAGTCAAGCTCAAGTGTAATAGATAATCCACCCCAATAATCTCCCCTAATTTAGACAGAACTTTTTTTTCTAGAATCCCGCTAATTTTATAGTCTTGAATCATTCTGGTATATTCTTTGTTTATGCCAGCTTGATTAACTAGGCTTAGGCATTTATTGGGTAAAATTACTTTAATGCTCGGGCGCATTTTATTTAAATTTTCAGCCAATATAGTTAAAAGATACCATTTATCTTGTTCTAATCCACGGGCTGAACTTGGAGTCACGAATCCCAAACGAATTCCTTTTGTTTGGAATCCGTTAAAACGATAAGGGGTACCAGAAAATATATTCGCTTGCTTAAATGTCCCAGGGCAGCCGGATAGGACCAAGGAAAAAGATACAATCAAAATTATTGATGTTGATTTTTTCATTTTCGCCTCCTTTCAGCTTTTCAGCTATATTCGTTTATATTATCAAAATAAAAAGAACTGCTAAGAATTATTTTTTTTATATCTTTTTTGTGTGCTCCTGTCAATTAAAAAACAAATAGGACAATTAAAATGTGCATGCTATAATGTAATCAAGTTTTCCTGCAGAACTTATTAATTAATATATAAAAAATATGGAAGAAGAAATAAAAAGGCGACTTGATGCGCAAGACGAGTTGCTTTCAAAAACCTATATATCCGTTGAAAAAACCCGAAAATATTTTTTAGCAACTCTTATTATCAATTTGGTAGTATTTGTTGTGCCTTTGGTTATTTTAATTTTTGTTTTACCTTGGTTTTTCAATACATATATATCAGCTTTGAATTTGAACGGAATCTAATTTTTGATTGTTCGTAGCTCTGACACAAATCTAAAGGTCTAAACCGTTTAAATAGATTATTCTAGTATATTTTTTGCCTATGCTAGCTTAATTAATAACGCTTAGATATTATTAGGCAAAATCATATTAATGCTTGAACGCATTTTTTTAAGTTTTTGGCTATAATTTATTATTGTTTTGCTTGACGAATAAAACAATAATTCCTGGTATCTTTTCGCATAATCTTATTGCCAGAAAAAATGGACAGGACGATTAAAATGTGTATGATATAGTGTAATAAAGGCTTTTTCGAAAGTTTTAATTTTTTGTAAAAATATATGTTTAAATTTCTAAAAAAGAATAAAGAACCACAAAACATAAAAGAGGTATTCAGTTATATCAAGGCTTTAGAAAAGAATATAGCAGAAGTTTCTACGGAATTAGAAAAGCTTAAAAAAGAATCTAAGTTTTCTATTCAGAAAATGGGGATAGTTAGATATAATCCTTTTTCTGGCGTGGGAAGTAACCAAAGTTTTTCGATCGCTTTGCTTGATTCATATAATAACGGAATAATGACCACAAGCTTGTATTCGAAAGAAGGAAGTCGTGTTTATGGAAAGCCTATTAAACAAGGGGGTTCCGAATATTCTTTGTCGCAAGAAGAAAAAAAAGCGATAGAAAAAGCAATCAATCCTAAATAACTGATCAATGATTAATGATAACTGATCAATGATTAATGATAAGCGACTATTTGTTGTTCGCTGTTCATTGTTCATTGTTCGCTGATATATGTCTGAAGAAAAAAATCAAAAACTAGAATCCCGTCCTCCTGTGGTTGTTGTTCTGGGGCATGTTGATCATGGAAAATCATCAATCTTGTCTGCTATTAAAGATTTTAAGATTACTGAAAACGAATCAGGTGGAATTACACAACACATTGGCGCTTATCAAATTGAGCATCAGGGCAAGAAGATTACATTTATTGATACTCCTGGCCATGAGGCGTTTTCTGCAATGAGATTAAGGGGAGCTCAAGTTGCTGACATTGCTATCCTAGTGGTTGCCGCAGAAGACGGAGTGAAAAATCAGACCAAAGAAGCAATCTCTCATATTAAAAAAGCCCAGATTCCGATGATTGTTGCGATTAATAAAATAGACAAGATAGAAGCCAACCTTGAAAAAGTTAAAGGAGAACTGTCTTCGCACGATGTTCTGGTAGAATCAATGGGAGGAAAAATACCTTGTGTAAAAACATCTGCTACGACTGGAAAAGGAATCACAGATCTCTTAGATTTAATTTTATTAGTTGCTGAAATGGAAGAGCTAAAACAAGATAAATCCCAACCAGCACAAGGGGTAGTGATTGAATCTTATTTAGATCCTTCTAGGGGGCCAATAGCTACTTTAATTCCAAGAGATGGAGTTCTAAGGAAAGGAGATGTTTTTGGAACTCATTCTTGTTGTGGTAAAGTTAAAATCATAGAAGATTTCCAAGGAGCTTCCATAGACACAGCTCCTTCTTCAGCTCCGGCTGTTGTTCTAGGGCTTGAAGACGTGCCCGGGGTGGGAGAAAAATTTAAAGTCTTCCCAGATATGGACACTGCGCAAGATAATATTGAAGGAAAGATTGAATCAACTCCGCGAGTTTTCGAGATTGAGCCAGGCAAGAAAGTTTTAAATTTGATATTGAAAGCCGATGTTTTGGGTTCTCTTGAAGCTATCAAAGAAGTCCTGAGAGAACTTCCGCAAGATAAAGTTATTTTAAGAATTTTGTTAGGAGAAGTTGGTGAGATAAGTGAGTCAGATGTTAAAATTGCCGTTGGAGCAAAAGCAATAATTACTGGTTTTCGGGTGAAAATAAGTCCGTCAGCAGAGAAATTAGCGCAGAGAGATGGAATAAAAATTAAGGTTTTTGATATAATCTATGAGTTAGCTCAAGCGGTTAGACAGGTTTTAGAAAAGAGGCTAGGGTCCGAGACAGTCAAGGAAAGCAAAGGCAAGGTTAGAATTTTGGAAATTTTCCGTACAGAAAAAAATAGTCAAATTATTGGAGGGAAGATATTGGAGGGAGAAATAAAGAGAGGATCTGCGGTTGAAATTTATCGCGCTGAAGATAAAATTGGCAAAGGGAAAATCACAGGGCTTCAGAAAAACAAAAAAAGTGTTGAAACATTAGGTAAAGGATCAGAATGCGGAATGCTTTATTCTGGAAATATACAAGTCGAAGAAGAGGATGTTTTAGAAGCATACATTGAAGAAAGAAGAAAAGTAGAATTGTAATTTTATGTCTGATCGTGTTCAACGAGTTAATTCTTTAATAAAAACTGAATTAAGCAAAATTCTTATCAAAGAGGTTGATTTCTCTAAAAATGTTTTGATAACGATTACGCAGGTTCAAACTTCAAGTAATATAATTGAAGCAAATGTGTATATATCAGTGCTTCCAGAAGAACAAACAGATAAGGTTTTCCAAGTTTTAAACAAAATAATTTATAGTGTCCAACAGGATTTAAACAAACGTTTGCGAATGAGACCAGTCCCTAAAATAAAATTCCTAAGAGAACATAGAACGGTTGAAGCTGCTAAAGTTGAAGAGCTTTTAGAAGAGATAAAAGATGAACAAGAGTGAGTCTGATTGAAAAAGATTAAAAAATGTTATAATGTTCTTGAGTCGTAACAAAATGGCACGGTAGCCAAGAAGCAAGGCAGTGCTCTGCAAAAGCACTATACGTGGGTGCAATTCCCGCCCGTGCCTCAGATCTTTGTAATCTTGCCGCGGTGGCGGAATGGTTTACGCGTATGACTTAAAATCATATGGGATTTTTCCCGTGTGGGTTCGAGTCCCACCCGCGGCACATAAATTTTTATAAATTAAAAGCCCCTCGCAATTTTGCGAGGGGCTTTTAATCTTTTGACTTGACCTAGGTATTAACTTTCCAAAACTTCTATGTAAGCTCTTTGGGCTCCAAAATTTTTAGCTTGTATATATTCTGGAAACCAAATATCAAGATGATAGTTGCTTTTTTTCCAGTTCATTCTATCCTCTACAACAAAAATTTCATCGCCATATAGTTCTGGTATTCTTATTCTCGTTCCAAAGCTAAGCATATTGTTAGCTACGATTCCGTGTCTAACCGTAGAGCCAGAAGCGGTTATAAATGGACTGTCGTCTGTTTGCCAAGTAGTGCTTGAGTAAGCAGTCATAATCATTCTCATGCGCATTGCCACCTGTGGTTCTGGAAGAGCTTGACTTAGGTTAGGCAAAAGACTATTTCCTTGAGCTACCGATAATCCTAAAACAGGCGAAACAGCCGGAAAAGATTCTGCTTTTGCTTTTTGGGCCTCTATGACTCCAAAAACCAATACGCCGATTAAAACTACAGTAACTGCGAAAACATTAAAAATGTTTTCTTTTTTCTGCCAAAAGAATTTAATATCTTTGAGCAAATTAGATAAACCGAACGGTTTTAAACTAATATTCATATTTATTATCCTTGAGTTATGAAATGCTTTTTAAAATAAAATTGTTTAGCTTTAATTAGATGGTTGTTAAGATTTTTGAGGCGATATTGAATAAATATCGTTGATAAAATTTTAACAAGCAGATGACAAAGATAAAAATTTTAGACAAAAATTGCATTTCACAATTCAAGGATTCACTCTATTATGCTAAAACCCCTCTTCGGGGTTATGGTGTGATACTAGCTTATTTAGATGTTTTTGTCAACCCCTTTTACCTATTTTACGGATAATCGCTTTTCGTGTTTTGAGGGGGCCAATAAAGGCTATTCAATGAGTTTTAATGAGCGGGTGAGCGGAATCGAACCGCCGTTTTAACATTGGCAATGTTATGTAATAACCACTATACGACACCCGCATTTTGCATTGTGCCGCGGGTGAGAATTGGACTCACGACCTCTTCTTTTTCAGAGAAGCGCTCTACCACTGAGCTACCGCGGCATAAACTTATTCTAATATTTTAACACATTTTTTGTTCATTGTTCATTGTTCGCTGTCTGCCCGCGTTGCTACGCGAAGCGTTGCAGGCGGGTTCATTGTTCGTTTATTGGTGGGCACTGAGGGATTCGAACCCCCGACCTACTGCGTGTAGAGCAGACGCGCTACCACTGCGCCAAGTGCCCGTCTCTTTTTATCTATTTTGTTTTGGACAAATCCAAAAAGTGCGGACGGTGGGACTCGAACCCACATGGAGAAAAATCTCCCAGGAGCCTCAGTCCTGTGCGTCTAGCCAATTGCGCCACGTCCGCATTGTTTTTACAATTTTCTTTGTCGTCAATTTTCAGAATATTTTTCAGTTTTATATATTTTCTTTTGAGGCACGGTAAATTTTTCTTATAATATATTTTTTTAATTATTGCCTTAGAACTATTCTTAGCATATCTTAATTGCCATAAATCCCTATTGCGATTTTCGGAAATACTGCCTTCAATATTTATAAGCTTTTTTATGTTTTCGTGAAGCCAATTAATATGTTGTTCACTTGCCGAGGTAAATACGGTGTAAAACATAAAACTACTGTTCCATCGTTTATCCCAGTAACTATAATAGCAACCATCTCCATCAAGATGCCCTCTCAAGAAATCGAAAAAATATTTATTTGGAATTTTAAGCTCTCTAAGCGTTTTGCTCTTATTGGGCGTAAGTCCAATTTCTAAAAGCTTTTTATATAGGATAACATTACTAAATTGGATGTGGAAATATTTTTTATCTGTAGTTCCACTGGTTTTCGTGCCAATTTTTACATTTGTTAAACTTATACATTTTCTGAAAGTTTTTACTAATTGGATATCTTTAGATGTAAACTCAATATGTCTACCGTCTTTCGATAAATTTCCGTCTGTGGTTAACAGCCCAATAGCATAAGCGAATTGAGGAGTCCATTGTGCTTTATAGTCTTTATTTTTTTGATTTCCTCTCATATTATTTACTTTTATCTACTCTATTTCGCATTAAATGTCCTCTGGTTTTTCTGTTGTGGCTTCTTTTTTTGTTTTTGGTTCTTTGCTCGCAGAAACATCAGTTGGTTTTTCTGCAACGATTTTTGGTTTTTCTGCTTTCTGAGCCGTTGTTGCTACAAAGTCTTTTCTTTTTAGTTTCGCCTTCTTGCCTTTTGCAGTTCTTAGGTAATAAAGCTTGGCTCTTCTAACTTTTGATCTTTTTGTAATTTCCATTTTTTCAATAGATGGCGAATGAATTGGAAAAACTTTTTCTACTCCTATGCCAGAAATTACTTTTCTAACAGTAATGGTTGCTGAAATTCCTTTGCCATGTTTTCTCGCAAGCACAATACCTTCAAAAGCTTGAATTCTTTCTTTGTCTTTTTCTTTAATTTTTTGAAAAACACGAACAGTATCCCCTGGTCTTATATCAGGTATATCTTCTCTTAATTGAGTTTTGTTGAAATTTTCAATTTTTGTAGTCATTGTTTTAAAAAATAATTAATGATAAATGATCAGTGATTATTTAGCGTTAATCGTTTATTATTTATTGTTTGTTAATGATTAAGGTTGTCTAATGCTTTTTTGCAATCTTCTGGTAACTCAGATATAAATTCCTTGTATTTTCCATTAGGCAATTTAATCTTTAAATAAGTTGCATGGAGAAATTGTCGCTTTAATCCTGGAGGGCAAGGACTGTTTTTAAATGAATAAATTTTATCTCCAGCAATAGGAAATCCAAGATAAGAAAGATGGCATCTTATTTGATGTTTTCTGCCTGTCTTGATAATAACTTCAAGCAGAGTATATTCGTCTTTACCTTCAAATCTTTTTATTACTTTATATTCAGTTATTGCTTCTCGTTTTATTTTTAAGCCTGGTTCTAAATATGAATAAACTCTTTGCTTTATACCATTTTTTGGGTTTCTTCCAAGAAGAGTATTAATACTTCCGTTGTCTTGTTTAATTTTGCCTGTTGATAGCGCTATGTACTTTTTTTCTACTTCTCTCTTTTTAAATTGTTTTTGCAAAAAAATCAAGCTTTCAGTGTTTTTTGCAATTAAGATAATTCCTGAAGTGTCTTTATCTAGTCTATGCACCATGCCATAGCTCGGAGGATTTCCTGCATTTTTCAACAAAGGATGTTCCTGCAAAAGTAAGTCTATTAATGTTTTTTCTTGAGCTTTCTCTATCTTATCTATTGTGGGATTTATAATAGTAGGTAGAAAAACCACAATGCCTGCTGGCTTATCGACTGCTATCAAATCATCATCTTGGTAAATTATGTTTAATTTTAAATTTTGCATTCTATCTTCTTAATTCTATGTTCTAAAACTTAGTGGGCGGTAATGGATTCGAACCAATGACCTTCCCGATGTCACCGGGACGCTCTAACCAACTGAGCTAACCGCCCAAACAATCGTTCGGTCGGGCGAGTAGTAACCGCCCTTTCACCTGATTATTCTATCAGAAATCCTTGTTAAAATCCAGAGCTTGGCTTAATTATTATGAAAAGGTATAATGCAAATATGTTCCAAAATTTAAACAAAAAATATTACGATGCTCCGCTTTCGAGCGGTTTTGTTTCTCTTTATATAGGCAAAACCATTGTTATGTTAGCCAGCGCTTTCCTGGGCATTTTTTTGCCTATTTTTTTATACGAACTTTTCAATCAAAGTCTATCTTTGGTGGCAATTTATTATGGGGTTGGTTATCTTTCTTATGGCTTGGTAGTTAGTTTGGGTGGTAAATTTATAAGCAAATTTGGTTTCAGAAAAGCGCTTCAGGTAAGTGTCTTTTTTGGAGCTCTTATCTATGTTGCTTTTTACTTTATGGATCAAAGCAATCTATTGTTTTTGATTCCGATTTCTCTTTTAGCCCTAACTCTGCACAGATTATTCTATTGGCTACCTTTTCATGTCGATTTTGCAAAGTTTACAAACAAAAGAAATCGAGCAAGACAGGTTAGCGTGTTTCGCGCTACAAGGTTAATTTTGAGCATTTTTGCTCCATTAGCAGCCGGTTTTTTGATTATAAAATTTGGCTTTGATGTCCTTTTTATAATCGCAATTGTTCTTTTTATAATTTCAGGCATTCCCTATCTTACTATTCCGCATACAAAAGAAAAATTTAGCTGGTCTTTAAAACGAACATACCAAGAATTATTTTCAAAAAACAAAAGAAAGATAATCATAGCCTATGTGGCCGATGGTTCAGAAAATGTGGTTGGTTTAGTCATTTGGCCTATTTTTATTTATCAACTTTTAAATGGGGACTATTTCCAAGTAGGAGCTATCTCTACATTTATTATTGCCATGACAGTGGTTTTACAATTAGCCTTGGGTAAGCATATTGATTTAAAGAAATCGCAGGGCAAAATATTGAAATGGGGTAGTGTTTTTTATTCGCTTGGATGGTTGATTAAAATTTTTATTGTTACAGCTTTTCAGATTTTTCTGGCAGGAGCTTATCATAGCATTGCGAGAATTTTCCTTAGAACCCCGTTTGAATTATTGACATATGAAATAGCTGCCGACCAAGGTCATTATGTGGACGAATTTACCGTTTTGCACGAGATGGCAATGAACTTCGGGAAAGTAATGACGATTCTTTTAGTAATTATGATGTCTCCTTATTTTTCTATCCAATGGATTTTCCTTGTAGCGGCCGTAGCAACTCTAGTATTTAATCTGCTCAATGTAGAGAGAAGAGAAAAGAAATTAATATATTCCTGATTCATTAAATTTCTTTCCCAAAAATCGTTCCGCAGTGTTGCGGAACGATTTTAGTTTGTGTTGATATTGATATTTTTAAAAAGTGCGCGTGGGTGGACTCGAACCACCGAACCTCGACTTTATAAGAGTCGCGCTCTTA
>Ga0075114_10002204_pt1 | contig 10047 bp, 7 predicted proteins | sample AntAceMetag02UKM_FD_69784 | JGI IMG/M metagenome (GOLD analysis project Ga0075114, IMG submission 69784) | Saline lake microbial communities from Ace Lake, Antarctica - Antarctic Ace Lake Metagenome 02UKM | ecosystem: Environmental > Aquatic > Non-marine Saline and Alkaline > Saline | place...
ACTCTTATCTGTTTCATTGTATCCCTATCCCTTATTGTAACCGAGTTGTCTTCTAAACTTTGAAAGTCCACGGTAACACAAGCCATAGTAGCTATTTCATCCTGATATCGGTATCGTTTTCCGATATTCCCCCGGTCGTCCCAGGTTGTCATCCATTTTTCTTTCAAAGCGTCATATATTTCCCTTGCTTTTTTAATTAACTCCGGTTTATTGGAGAGTAATGGAAATACAGCTACTTTATAAGGCGCTAATTTAGGATGTAATTTTAATACCGTTCGTTCCTCGCCATTTGCTAATTGTTCTTCCTCATAGGCGTCAATTAAAAAGAAAAGAATTGCCCGGTCCACTCCGCCGGAAGTTTCGATAGCCCAAGGCAAATATTTCTCGTGGGTTTCCGGATCGGTGTATCTAAGATCCTCGCCGGAATATTCCTGATGACGGCTTAAATCCCAATCTCCTCGATGATGAATTCCTTCAAATTCCTTCCAATTGCCTTCCAGATTATATTCAATATCCCAAGCCTCTTTAGCATAATGAGCCAGCTCATCTTTTTTATGCTGCCGGAACCGAAGGTTTTTTTCTTTAATTCCCAAACTTTTATACCATTCCATTCGTTCATTTTTCCAGTATTCATACCATTTTTCCGACTCTTCCTTTTCGGGTTTAACGTAAAATTGAAGTTCCATTTGCTCAAATTCCCTGGATCGAAAGGTAAGCTGACTTGGAGTAATCTCATTTCTAAATGCCTTTCCTATCTGGGCAATCCCGAATGGCACCTGAACCCTCGTGGAATCAATCACATTTTTAAAATTCACATAGACTCCTTGGGTAATCTCGCCTCGGAGAAAAGTTTTTACCTTTTCCCCCTCTATGGAACCCAGGTATGTTTCAACCATTAAATTAAAAGCTTTTGGCTTAGTCATTTCTCCACCGCATTCCGGACAAATTGAAATATTTTTCCCAGTTTCCTCAAGTTCGTTAATATGAAAACGCCGCCGGCATTTCTTGCACTCAACTAATGGATCGGTGAACGATTTAAGATGCCCCGAGGCTTCCCAAACCCGGGGATTCATAATAATTGAGGCGTCAATACCAACCACATCACTTCTTTCCTGGACAATTACTTTCCAAAACTCGTTTTTTACATTTCGTTTTAATTCTGCGCCCAAAGGACCATAATCCCAAGTTCCGGCCAACCCTTCGTATATCTCGGAGCCGGGGTATATAAAACCACGTCTTTTAGCAAGCGCTGAAATTTTTTCTAAAATAGCCATAAGTTAATTTACCTTACCACTATTCCTTCTGATATTTCAACTGTTTTATCATCAATAAGGGAGGTGTTAAGGAAAATATCCGAGCTTTTTAAAATTAATCCGGTGAATTGATCCTCTCCTGTAAGTTGGGTGTTTGAAAGAAGGGGTTGGAACTGTCCGATTTTTCCCGGAGTAGGCGTTGCTTCAATTTGAAAAATAGCTTCAATTGGTGAGTTTATCACCCCCTTATTCGCCGCAATGTTCTCAATTTCCCAATTTATTTTTTTATCCGCTTCATTATATATTGGCACTGAATTAATATTACTTTTAACCAATCCGGTCCACCCCACTCCTTCTGGGAGAGTTGCCGATATTTTCACGTTTTTTACGTCGGTGGCGTGATTTCGAATTACCCAATGGACAGTGTACTCAGTTGATTCTCCGACCGTAGGCGGCAGCCCTCCTTTATTAGCAATTCCTGAAGGAGCGTCCCAATAAAAACCTTGGGCATCTACCGTGATAAGCCCTGCCACATTGGTTTTTAAAACATCTCCGGCCGAGGTTTTGTCAGCCGAGAGATAATATGGTACTGATGGCGACTTCATTTCAGCATTCAGTTTTAGGGAAAAGTTTTTATCGCCCAGACGTTCTACCGGAAAAGCGTTTTTTAGGGCAATATTTACAATCACTGCACCTTCTTCGCTTGGTTCTAAAACCTCAAGTTCCGGATTTGTATTTTTATCCCACAGTAAAATATTAGTCAAAGTGTCCAATTTAGCTTCGGAAGTTAAAGTGCTAAAATCAAACAGTTTTCCGATTAACTCCGCCCGTATTTCAACATCCTTTAAAGCAATTCCGGATTCGTTGCGATAATTAACTGTGTATTTTAGAGAATCGCCGATTTTAGCCACATATTTTCGATTACCCATAATGCTCGTTTCAAAATAGATTGGCGATTTAGCTGTTTTAAATTCGTTCTCAGTTTTAGCCGCCGGGTACGGCTGGTCCTGAAAAACGGTTAAGAGAGACGCTTCAAAGTTAAGTTCGCCGTCGCCATTTCTCAATATTCCGTTTATTTTTAAATTTCCATTTGAATTTGCTTTTAAGGTTCCTAAACGCCAGTAATTATTGAACGAACTGGGCTGGAAATTAGCCGATACAAACTCAAAATTTTCCGGATATTGCATCTCAAGATGAAGGTTTGAAAAATCGAAATCCGAAATGTTTTCATAATTCACTTCAATCTCAAACACCGAACCTACCAGAATTTGTTCTGGTTGTTCAATATTAATTAACAACGCTTCTTTTTTTATTTCAATCTCTGCGACGGCGGTTTTTTCAAATCTTGTTTTTCCAATACTATATAACAAGGTAACCGAAATTTGAGGTTTTGAACCAGCCGGAGCCGTTGGTAAAATTTGATATGATTGTTTGGAAAGATTACCTTTACCGATATTTCCAATTGAGTTCCGAATTACCGTTTTCTCCTTACCATATCCCAAACTAACCAGTCCTTCTTCCAAATTTATGGTCAATTCAACATCCGAAAGGAAATTATTAGTCTCATTATTAATTCCAATTTCTATTTCAAAAGGTACGCTTCGAACTATTTCTTCATCCGGAGTTTTTAATAAAAGCGCAGTTTCGTAATTAGAATTTTTAGAGTTGGTTAAAAAAATAAAAACTCCAACAATAGCCGCTAAAGCAATTAAACCGGCAATTATTGTAAGTTGGCGCAAAATGTCTACGTTATCCGTTCTATGGGAGCGAAGCAATTTTACAGGGGTACGCTTTGTTGTTGAGCTCTTTTTTTTCTTACTTTTATACCGTCCACTCCGTGGCGTATCTACCTTATTTTTGGAACCCAGGCTGGCAGAAGAGGAAATAACCTTACTCTTTTTATTCTTTTTAACCATATTATATCGGGAAAATATTTGACTCTATTTTTTTTGCACATTGTTCACAAACAAAATACTGTTCTGAAGGGACAAAATATTTGACTCGTTTTTGGCCACACAGGAAACAAGTGGCTAAAGTTGGACCATATCCTAAAATTTCTAAAAGCGTTTTATTGTTGAATTTTGATTTTTCTAAACTTTCCGTAAGGAAATACCAAAGTTCCAGATCCGGCAGGAATTCAGGCGTAATTTTTGCAATGATTGAAATTGACTCAAGGGCCGACCCTAATAAATTCTCATTTTCCCTTATTTTCTGAAACCGTCGCTTTGTCAAAGCATCGGTTATTAAAAAATTATTTTTATTTATAAGTCGGATTGTTGAAAGGTTTAAAGAATCAAGATGGGGTGAAAGCTTAGAGGTTATTTTAGTTCCGCTTGTTGCTACCGCTTGAACCCGACCTAAATCCTTAGTAAATAAATTAACCCGCCGGTCGCCGTTTGACCGGGGGCTTGATTCTAAAATCACCGCTTCGGTTATTAATTCATCCATATTAGCTAATAAAGCAGCAACCCTAGAAAATGGTCAAGGCTGTACATTCCAGCTCCGATGGTAATAAGGATTGCCGCCGCTGCTAAAATTAGAAGATCAAACTCAACTTCTCCTTTAAATTGAGAAGCCTTTTTAACAGTAATGAGAATTATGAGGAATTGAATGAAAATAAGTAGTGAAATAACTTGAGTAAAGAATCCTAGAATAAGGAACATACCTCCGACAAATTCAACTAGCGCTACCACCATTCCCCAAAAAGAACCGGGTTTAAAACCTATTTTCTTAAAAAACCCAGCCGTCTTCTTTATATTTTTTATTTTTGGCCAGCCGTGCACCACTAAAATTACTCCAAGAATTATTCGGAGCACCAATAATGCCCAATCACTGAATACAAAGAAAAATTGAATCATACCTGAATTAAGTTATAAGCAAAGCTTGCTCGCACGGTATTCGGAAAAGATGGAAAAACAAGTTTTCAATCTTTCTCCTCACTTGTGCGAGTAGGTGATAGTTAACTAGCCACCACTCACTATGTATTACTCACTATCTTATTAACCCCTTAATACTGATAATATTTAATATTTATTAGAGTTGTCCAACTGCTTCTTGGAATGCCGGATATGAAGTGGCGATAAGTAAAATGTTACCAGACCAGCCGTAGTTGAACGAAGTTCCTTCATTGGAGAATGAAAGGTACCGGCTTGAAATATCACCAACTCCACCGTCTTTCCAGCTGTCTTCTGTTCCTGGATCAGACAGGAAGAAATTTTTAACCTCCGTTACATTATTTTCCAACTCCGCTGTTTGGGTTTTTACTTGACTTAGATCGGCGCCACTACTTGCGCTAACAGCTATTCCAACCCAAGTACCGCTATCGTCAGTGAAAGTGAAAACCGTAGAATCATTACCGAAGTTTTGAAGAACATCCTCGGTGAAAACACTCGGGGCTAAAATACTTAGAACTTCTTCAGTGCGAATGATATTTTCTTCTCCGTCGGTTAAAACCACCTCTCTAAAAAGAGGGACTTCGGTTGGAGAAATTTCTAACGCACTTTTTATTCCCGCAAGATCCATAGAAGAAACAACTTTTTCAACCGTAGAATCGGCTGGCGTTGAGAAAATTGACACGTGAGAATCAACTGGAATTTCATTTGAGGCTTGTATCTCTTCCGGTTCAGTACTTGTCTCTTCTGGTTCGGTTGTGGTTGCTTCATCACCTGTGCTTGTTGCTTCATCACCTCTTTCTACCGGTACGGTTGGCACATTAAAATTCTCACCCCCTTCCTCAGTTAACGGCGGTTGTTGGTCTAAAGGTTCAGTTGCTGGAGATTCATCGGAAGCATCTCCTCCGGTTAACATTGGTAATACGAAAAAATATCCAGCCACCAGAATTCCAATCACAATAATTGCTATCAAAAGTCCGACAAAGATTTTTTTATTCTTATTCTTGTTAGCTAGTTTTTCCGGACCGAGCGGTTTTACTCCACCACCTTTCTTTGGTGGTTCTTGGCCGCCGCTACCAGGCATCGGACTTGGTTTAGGCGGAAAACCTCCGCTGTCTTGTTCCTCTTCGGTTGGAGGAAATTTCTGGAAAGGCTGCCCTTCCGGGGAAGGTGGTTTTGGCTGTTGATTCTGAGATGGTTCAGAAATCGGAAAAGCTGATTGATTTGATTGTTGACCATACTCCATTGGTTTTTTTGGAGAGACAGTCTCATTAGCCTGATTTGGGGAATAAGGTTTTGGTTCTCCTCCTCCTTGATTTTGAATTGACTTTTTGTCTGAGTCCATAGTTCTTAGTTTAATTTTTTTAAAACGGGAAATCCCGTTGTTTTGTAATTGACCTTGATTTTTATTTCTCATCTTTATTATAGATGATTAGGAAGACCTTTAAAACGAGTTCTGTGGATATTTACCCCGTGAAACTTAAAAAGCTTTATGGAGCCTCGTTCTTTTATTATATTATAGCACTTTACAAAACACAAAAATATAAAAATACCAAAACATTACCATCCTAAACATTTAAACAGGTATTTTTTATAACAATAAAACAATGAAATTACGGTTGCTCGACTCCTTTTAAGGAGAGTCCTATTTTCCCGTTTTCTACCTTAATTACCTTAGCCCTGACTCGGTTACCGACATTAATCACATCCGCAACTTTCTCAACGTATTTATCCGAGAGTTCCGAAACATGAATCATACCGTCTTTGCCGCCGCCAAGATTTACAATTGCGCCGAACTCAAGAACTTTTATCACTTCCCCTTCAATTATTTCTCCCGGTTTATATTCCTTAACCACTTCCTTGACCATTTCCAAAGCTTTCTCAGCGCTCGCCTTGTCCGGACTTGAGATATATACCGTTCCGTTTTCCTCAATGTCAATCGCAGTATCATTACCAACCGTATCAGTAATATTGTTAATCGTTTTACCCCCCGGACCTATTAACATCCCAATCTTTTCCGGTTGGATATCATAGATAAAAATACTCGGAGCGTATGGAGAAAGCTCGCTTCTTGGTTCCGGAAGGGTTTTTTCCATTACCTCTAAGATTTCCATTAAAGCCTTTTTAGCTTGCAGTAAAGCTTCCTCAAACATTTTTGGTGTTAAGCCGGTTATCTTAACATCCATTTGGATAGCGTTAATTCCATTTCGGGTTCCAGCTACTTTTAAATCCATACCACCATAATGGTCCTCCGGCCCTTGAATATCAGTCAGAATTTCATAATCGCCAGTCTTCTCATCATACATAAGACCCATTGCGATTCCAGCCACATGACTCTTAATTGGCACCCCTGCATCCATCAAGGAAAGAGAAGTAGCGCAAATTGTCGCCATTGAAGTTGAGCCATTTGAAGATAATGCTTCAGCCACAACCCGAATGGCATACGGAAACTTTTCCTTGGAGGGAATACCTGATCTGATTGCTTTTCTGGCCAAGGCTCCGTGACCGATCTCCCGACGGCCTGTTGATTTTGCCCGGCCAGCCTCCCCGGTTGAGAAAGCCGGAAAATTATAATGAAGAAGAAAACGTTTATTTTCCGATGTTCTAATTGTATCTACTAATTGTTCGGATCCAGGCGGGGCGGTTGTTGTTACCGCCAGAATTTGGGTATCGCCTCGGGCAAAAAATCCCGAGCCGTGAACTCTCTTAAAAAGTCCAACCTCTGCGTATAAAGGTCGCACTTCATTTATTGCCCTGCCGTCAACCCGACTCTTTTCATCAATTGTTTTCCGTAGCACATAGTTTTTAATTTCATTCTCTAATAGATGATTGGCGGCGTTTTTAATTTCATTCTCTTCCCCTAATCCTTTTTCTCCTAAATATTTTTCCAGTTCATTATACAGTTTATCGGTTTCCCGGTTAACAAAAGCGTCCTTAATTTTTTCAGAAACAAGTTGATTAATAACCTTTTTAATTTCTTGGTCGGGCTCTAAAAATTCTATTTTCTGTTTTTCTTTACCAACTTCCTTAATTATTTTTTCTTGAAAAACTACTAAACGATTAATTTCCTTTAGAGAATCCTCAAAGTATTCACGCACCTGTTTTTCAGAAACTTCCTCGCCTTCATACTCAATCATATTAACCTTATCCTTAATTCCGGCGAAAATCGCGTTGGGTGTCGGCATTACAGCTCCCACCGGACCACTCCATGGAATATCAGAAATCCCAAGAGCGGTTGATACCGCGAGAAGTCCAAGCAAGTCCAAGTTATGTTCTTTATCATATGCAAGAACAGTGATAACTACCTGAATTGGATTTCTTATCCGTTCATCAAAAAGAGGCCGAATCGTTCGGTCAATTAATCTTGCTGATAATGTTGCCTCGGTTGAAGGCCTGCCTTCTCGCCGAACAAACCGACTTCCTAAAATTTTTCCGATGGCATAGAAACGTTCCTCATAATCAACGGTTAACGGGAAAAATGATTGATTGCCCGCTTTGTCGTTCATAGTTGCGGTGGCAAGAACCACCGTCTCTCCATAAGTAGCCAGCACTGCTCCGTTAGCCTGCTTGGCAATATTTGAAATTTCAAGAGTTAATTTATCTCCGTTCACTTCAATCTCAAAAGTTTTTCTATCTAAGTTTTGTGTTTTCATAAAGTATTTATTGTTAATATATTAATCTACTAATAACGCGACACTAATCTACGAATGAAACCTACACTATCGAAATAAACATTACTTCCATGCGCGTCTATCCGCAGTTATTCCTTAGGGCTAATGTCGCTTAGGAATTTCCATCAGGAGTTTGGGAAATTCTTCAATTTTTAGGAATCTATCCGCAGCTTCTATAAGATGTGAAGAAGTTGTTTTAGAAAAGGCGCCAACCTCAACTTGCTTGCCTAAACCCCATTTAAGATACTCAACAAGCGGTATAAAATCCCCATCACCCGTTACGATTATTACCACATCCAGAGTACTGGAGATTCGAACGGCATCTATCGCCATTCCCACGTCCCAGTCGGCTTTTTTAGCTCCACTTGAAAATGTTTGGAGATCCTTAACCCGTAATTCAAGACCAGCTTCTTCTAAAGCTTTGAAAAATTCTTTTTCTCCCAACGCCGTTTCGCTTTTTACGACATACGCTACCGCCCGAATTAAAATTCGGCCACCAACTAATTCTTTAAGAAGCTTTTTAAAATTGACCCGGGAGTTATATATGTTTTTAGCTGAATGATACAAATTCTGAACGTCAACAAAAACTCCTACCCGTTGGTCTTTCTGTTGTAACATAGATTTATCTTCTTTCAATACCAAGTTCTTTAGTTATTTTTTTATAATTGTCCTCGTTTTCCTGTTTCAAATATTTAAGGAGCCTTCTTCGTTTACCAACCATTTTTAAAAGTCCACGTCGAGAGTGATGGTCTTTTGAATGTTCCTTTAAATGATCCGCTAATTCCTCAATCCTCTTGGTTAAAAGTCCAATTTGAACTTCCGCCGAGCCAGTGTCTTTGTCATGTTTCCTAGTTTTTTTAATAGTTGACTGCTTTTGTTTTTTAGATAATGCCATATATAATTAACAATATTCCTTTTCGTAAAAAGAATCAACCCCGATAAGCAAAGCTTGCATCTCCCTGCGTTCGGAAGAAACAGAAAAACAAGTTTTCAATCTTTCTTGCCCTGGGCTTCGCTATGCTTCGCATATAACTCAGCCCGTCTCCGCTGTTCGAACACAAGCCCCGCAGAAACTTTTCAAGTTGCACGGGGTATAAAACAGTTGTGTTCTCACTACGCTCCGACCCCACTTGGGGCTGTAGTGATAAGCCGCCCCAAGGTGGCTGCCACACTCGCTTTAGCGAGAGCGGATCACTACCAGATCAACCCTTAGAGCCGGAACATCATCTAAGAATACTAAGATTTAATTTTCTTATTTCGTCATTTATTTCTTGTTCGCTGTTGTTGTAATCAATTAAAGCCTTATTTTCTCCCGACAAGAAGAGTATTGTTACGTAAGTTTTTTGATCCGCTAATTCCTTTAATTTATTAGTTAATTCTCTCGTGGAGACACCTCCTTTCTCTAGACGTTTTAGTTTATCAGTATTCTTCATTATATTAAAAACATCTCTTAAAATTTCCACACTTGTTTTATTTTCAATAATATCTATTCCTAATCCTAAAGATTTAGCTAAGCCGCTTATATAATTTTTAGCCTTCCATTCGGTAGTTTTTCGATTTACTTTTGTTTCTGCGGTGAAACCGCGGTCATTGTCTAAAATCAAATTTGCCGCGTCAACATTTGTAAAATATTGATTTATATTTTGAATTTGCTTAAAAAGCTGGTCTATTCGTCTTCCTTCTAATCCGTTGGATTCCGGCACGCTGTCGCTGTCGCAGTAAAGGTCTTGCATAGCCTTTTCGTCTGAAGAAATCAAGAAGGTTACATTTCCTTCATTGGACCCTAAAGAGTTTAATTTATTCATTGTGGATACGGCGAAATTTTCAAGATTTCCTGATTTTCCATCTATTTTCGCATTCAACGTATTTTCTAAGTCTTTAAGATTAATATATCCCTCAGCTTCTACGCTGTAAATTTTTTTTTGGTTAGTTAAATAATCTTCATTTTTATTTTCTGAAGTTGGAATTGCCTCTCCTCCGCTAATATACACCTCCAGAATTCCTTTTTGCTTATTCAATTCCCTAAAGTGCTTTTGCATTTTAATAATATTTTCTTTTTGTTTTTGTAATTCCTTCTCACCGGAAGAACTATTATCTACAAAAGCGAATATTTTATTTGAAATTCCGAATATCCTATCTTCTTCAGATACTGTCTCTATTATCACATCAGTTTTTCTTGCTTTTTCACATACTTCCTTCATCTTTTTAGCTTCCTCGTTCTCTTCGTTAAAT
>Ga0075114_10002206_pt1 | contig 10042 bp, 7 predicted proteins | sample AntAceMetag02UKM_FD_69784 | JGI IMG/M metagenome (GOLD analysis project Ga0075114, IMG submission 69784) | Saline lake microbial communities from Ace Lake, Antarctica - Antarctic Ace Lake Metagenome 02UKM | ecosystem: Environmental > Aquatic > Non-marine Saline and Alkaline > Saline | place...
AGGGTCAGACAATGCTTTCAGTTTATTAAATAATGAATACCGTAATGCCATCCGGTCTTTGACCGGTGGATAGGTATTCATCAAGAATTATTTTACGAATATTATTTTCTGCAGATATATAAGTTTATCCGGGCATATGAGCGAATCTTTAGGCATCTTTGGAGGAAAGAGATGATTCTTTCAAGGAAAATAGAAAAAGATGCTAAGAAGATTCATTAATTTAAAAAAACTAGAAAATATTAGTGCATAACCTGTAATCATCATCAAATTTAACACCTAAATCAGGGTTATCATACATCCTTATCAATGTGCCTAAATTTAATGCAATAATCTCTTCATTATCTTTATCTTTAAATTGATATGAACCCAGTTGAGATTCAATTATTTCTCCATTTGACAAAACTATTTTAAACTTGCTTGTGAATCCAAAATTTTCTGAATTATGTGATGATCCATATATCCTATCACAATCATATACTAATTTAGTATATGAAGGCCTACATTCTGATGTAGAAATATACTTGTTGAATGCAGATGCAGGCAGGTCGCATCCTGTTATTTCAGATAATCTTGCAACCAAGTCTTTTATTCCCTTATTCATACTATTTTGAATATTATTATGATTTTATAAAGTTATTGTTGTTTTTTTATTTATCCTATTTTCCCTAACAGCAATAATCCAACTCTCCACAGAAACTTATATAAACATAATCTGTTTCTGTCCTCTATATGGCAAAGATACTGATAACAAGCGCGCTTCCCTATGTAAATAATGTGCCTCATCTGGGCAATATAATAGGTGCAGTCCTTTCAGCAGATGTCTTTGCAAGGTTCTGCAGGTCTTTCGGCAATGACTGTATATATATCTGCGGAACAGATGAGCACGGCACTGCAACTGAGACTAAGGCTATTGAGGAAGGGGTTACTCCAAAGCAGATATGCGATAAGTATTTTAAAATTCATAAGGATATTTATGACTGGTTCAATATAAGCTTTGATGAGTTCGGCAGGACATCAACACCTGAACAGACAGAGCTGACACAGGACATATTCCTTAAGCTGCAAAAAAATGGGTATATAACTGAGGATATAGTAGAACAGCATTACTGTGAAAAATGCCAAAAATTCCTTGCAGACAGGTTTGTTGAAGGCAAATGCCCTTACTGCGGGTTTGAGGATGCAAGAGGAGACCAGTGCGACAATTGCAGCAGGATGCTTAATGCTGCAGAACTGAAAGAGCCAAGGTGCAAGATATGCGGCTCAACCCCAATAATAAAAAAGACCGAGCATCTTTTCATTGACCTTCCTAAAATTAAGCCAAAGCTCCTGAAATGGATTGACAAGAGCTCAAAAAACTGGTCCAACAATGCAAAGACAATGACTTATTCCTGGATTAAAGAAGGCCTAAAGAAGCGGGCAATCTCAAGAGACCTGAAGTGGGGGGTGCAGATACCTGTTGAGAAATACAAAGATAAGGTATTCTATGTCTGGTTTGATGCCCCAATCGGCTACATATCTATAACCAAGAGGGCTTATCCTGATAAATGGGAATCCTGGTGGAAGGATGACAAGAATGTAAGGCTTTACCAGTTCATGGGAAAAGATAATGTGCCTTTCCATACTATAATATTCCCTTCTTCTCTTATCGGCTCAGGTGATAAATGGACAATGCTGTATAAGATAAGCTCTACCGAATACCTTAATTATGAAGACGGCAAGTTCTCCAAATCAAGGATGGTTGGAGTTTTCGGCACAGATGCAATGGATACTGGAATATCACCTGATGTATTCAGGTATTACCTGCTGGTCAACAGGCCTGAGAAGTCAGATTCAGCATTCCACTGGAAAGACCTGCAGGAGAAGAACAACAATGAGCTTGTGGCAAACCTCGGCAATCTTGTCAACAGGACAATGACATTTATAAAAAAGTTTTTTGACAGCAAAGTGCCTGCTCATGAATTGGCTGATAATGACAAGAAGTTTATCAAAGCACTAAAAGAAGAGGAAAAAAAGGTTAAAGAACTGCTTGAGAATGTTGAATTAAAAGAGGCACTGAAGCAGATAATGCATATATCTAAACTTGGCAACCAGTATTTCCAAGAGTGCGAGCCATGGAAGAACAGGGATACTGCTCCTGCTTCAATGTATGTTCTTGCAAACCTGGTAAGCGATTTAGCAGTCATGATAGAGCCTTATATGCCTGATACTTCAAAGAAGATTTTCAGCCAGCTTAATATTGATGCAATGAAATGGGATTCACTTTCAGCAATGCCTGTCAAGCCAGGCCACAAATTAAATCAGCCTGAGATTCTTTTCACCAAGATTGAAGATGAGGGGATTGATGTATTAATAAATAAATTCTCAGGAAACCAAACCAACAAATTCCAGTTGAATATTAAGGCAGCAAAGATAATTGAAGCAAAGCCTCATCCTGATGCAGACAGGCTTGTCATTCTGAAAGTTGATATTGGGGATGAAAAAAGGCAGATAGTTGCAGGCATAAGAAAATACTATTCAGTTGATGAGCTGAAAGGAAAAATGATAGTTGTTGTCACAAACCTGAAGCCTGCAAAGCTCAGGGGGGAAGAAAGCAACGGCATGCTTCTTGCAGCATCTAAAGATGACAAGACCTGCGTGCTTGTGGATGCAGAAGGGTGCAGTCCTGGAGATCAGCTTTTTGCAGAAGGCATGGAAAACAATGAGGATCAGGTAGAATTCAGTGATTTCCAGAAAATCCAGCTTGAAGTCAAAAACAAGAAAATTCTTGCTGAAAACAACGTTTTAGATACAGAATCAGGCAAGATAAAAATTGATGCCGACGATGGATGGACTGTAAGATAGAAACTTATAAATACTTTAATGTTTAGATTCTGATTATAATGTTACAAAAGAGGGGACAGGTTACTATTTTCATAATAATAGGCATAATACTTCTTATTGGGGCTATATTTGCAGTATATATAACAGTTATTAAGCCCAAGACAGCAGAGCCTGTTGAAAAGACAACAAAGATGGAATTTGAGGGGCAGGCAGAACTGCATAACTATGTAATGTCATGCCTCAGGCCTGCGGTAATTGAAGGGATTGAGATAATGAGACTCCAGGGAGGCTATATTGATGTTCCAGAAGATGTAGAAACAATAATAGTAAAAGACAGGACAAACAGGATTGTAAAAGTTGATGATACCGGAAGCCTTAGGGTTATTATGGACAATGAATCTGAAGGCAATAGTGTTCCCTTGTGGATTGGCAGTGATTATATCAATATCCCTTCTGATTCTTTTCTTGAGAACCAGCTTAAGATGTATATTGAATATGAGACACTGAAATGCATTGATTTTTTTAAACCATTCAATGGGCAAGGCTATGAAATTACCACTGATGATATTACAGTTTCACCCCATATTGAGAATTCAGTGATTGTGGATATGGACTTTCCTATACATGTAAAAAAAGGGGATGTTGAATACACATTAAGTGAGTTCAGCTATTCTGTCCCTGTAGACTGGAAGCGCATACTTGATGCAGCAAGCACTATTTCAACATATGAGCTGGGCTCTAATTATCTTGAATATTTCACAAACCAGATGATATCATTATATTCAGGACCTTCTGAAAACAGGCTTCCTCCAATGGCTGCAACAATCGGCTCTTTAAGCTGCGACTCGGTATCATGGGAGATTGATGATGTCAATGCTAAAGTCATGGCAATAATGTATAAGAATATGCCTGATATCAGGATAGCAAAAACAAATTATTCTGAATTATCAAGCGATAATCCTGCGACACAGAACTTCTATGATTCTTTGGTCTATGATGTCTTTCAGGAAGAGGATATGAGGCTTAATATCACCCATAAATACAAGCCTGAATGGGGCATGAATTTTGACATACTTCCAAAGGCAGGGGGCATTCTGCGGCCTGATATAACACATGGAAAGGGAATACCTATGCTAAACCAATTCTGCTCAATAAAATATAATTTCAAATACTATGTCCAGTATCCATCGCTTATAACAATCAACCATTTTGACTCAGCAGCAATTGACCCATTTACTAATTCCTACCAGGAAGGGCAGGGTTATGAGTTTTCATTCCCAATTAAGGTTGTTATCTATGGAAACCAGAAGCGTGAACTTGTCCCTAAAAGCGATACAATAGCATATTCTGAACAGATTGCTGAGGAGACTTCTATCCAGATGGATGTTCCTATGTCCCAGCTGTTCTGCGAGCCTGAGCAGAGGCTCAGCCATAATATCTTACTTACTGCTGTAGACATATTTACCAATGAGACAATCCCTAGAGCAGATATATATTTTAATTCTCCTCATACTATAGGAACATGCTTTATTGACAGCACAAAAGATGATGGTGTCAGTAATGCAAAATACCCTCTGTGCCACAACTGCTATGTAAATCTTATCAAGGAGGACTATGTCGATGAGAATAAGATTATAAGTACTGATAAGCCAGGGGACAGGTACAGGCTGTATATGGAGCCTTACAAGGAGTTTGATTTAAAGGTTATGCAGATATATCTTCCTAAATTTATGGAATATTATTATGAGACAGACGGGTTTACAAAGCAGAGAATCTGCACTGAGCCTGAAAATTATACAATTGATAATCTATCCTCAGCGCCTTTGCTGAACAATAGCATATCAGGCATGAACAATCCATTATTCCTAAGCACACTAAGTGATATTGAGGCAAACGAGAAGGCAATCCTTACAATTGAATCAACAGACCCTGACAGGTTTTATTCAGAGAATATCATCTATCCTCTTGTTGATAAGATTAAACTTTCAAGCGGTTATTACAAGGTCAATGCAATCCTGAACGGCTATTCAGTCATTAACCCATCCACTTACGAAAAACATGACAAGAAAGTGACAATAAGCCTGCATGAGACCGGAGTAGGCACATATAATGGTTATTTTGATGTTGGCAATACAGAATATGATTTTGACCTGGGCTATGTATATTTCAATGATAGCATTACCCTGCTTACACTGGCCAATTACCTTCCTTCAATCCCTACTGATGTTGACCATGCTACTGTAAATGCAATAATAAAGGATGACGGAAGCCTTGAATATTCCTACAGCCTTGATCATGACTGCAATGAATCAACATATCCAAGGCAGGTAAAAGTCTCACTCAACAAGGGAGAATATAAGAAATTTTTAATGCCGATTATTGAATGATGAGAAAAGAAAAATATATGAGGATTATTGTATCTTTCATAATAGCACTTATAATATCCATGCCTATCTATCCTTCTTATGTTTTTGCACTGAATACTGAACAGTACAAGAATCTGGATGCACCTCCTTATGATGTTTCTGTAATTGAGACAACGATAACCCAGGAACTCAATGAGTCTGTTGACCAGTGCATAGAAAAGCATGAAGAGACAAGCAGCCTTGTTGACGCATTTGATAATGATATAATAGATACACTAACAGATATTGTGGCTATGCTGAAAGCCCTCTGCACAATAGTAAATGGCATTGAGACTATATTGAGTGCTATAAATACTGTGCTTGGAGACACAGGATGCTGTGTGCTTGAAGGCACTCCCTTTTCAGGCATATGCAAGGCAATACTTGCTGTTTACAGGGCATGGCATGTTGTATATCTTACTTTTAAGTATCCCTGCTGTTTTGCCACCTGCGGAACATGCACAGGTACAGGAGACTGCGGTCTGCTTGGCGGAGCGTCAATGAGCATAGGCGGCCAGACACTTAATCCCGAAGACAGCATTTATGTTTCGATGGCATGCCTCTGCATACCCGGCATACTTCTGCACATGAGAAAACTCAAGCTCATTTACCAGCTTTACAACTGCTGTGTTGAGGAAGCCTGCACATACGGCTACAGCACAGAGGCGTGCGAACAGGAGCTTGAATTCCAGACCTGCATGTTCTGGGAAGGAGGGATTATTAAGGCAGTAATCGGCCTTATTGCAAATATAATATTGGGAATAATAACTCAATTTATTGCATCTGAAGTATCAAAACTTATGGGAGGATCCCAATGCCTGATAGCATGGTTTAACCTTGTCTCTGTTCCGCTGACATGGGGAATGGTGATGAATGAGATGGATAACTTTGACAAGACTTATGATGACCCTAACTGCGAGGACCTGGGATTCTCAACACTTGAGGATTATATACCTGAGTCACTGCCAATCTGGCTGATGCTTGAGGACACAAACGGCGACGGCAAATATGATGAGGTCTATCAGGTTAGTGAGCCTTCCCCAGCAACAGGAAATGTAGTAGGAAGGATTACCGGAGCAGTTGCAGGCAGTATAACAGGCATGGCTTCAGGAGACAATGAAGAAGAGGCACAGGAATATGAGTCTGTAACACAGGGAAGTGTTGATGATTCAATTACCCTGAATCCCGGAACTGACAAGCAGGTTATTGCGTTCCCGATGAAAGAAAAAGATGGAGACATAATAGGATATGTGCCTTCAGGAAGCCAGGATGTCTATGATGTAAATGGGAATATTATTGGAAAATATGATGCCAATGTAGGCACTGCATCAGTCACACCTCTCCCAACCCCAGGATTACTGGAAAGGATGGCTGACAGCTCGCATTACAGTATAGGCGGAAAAACAGGAATATTTGATACATCATTTGGAGATTATGTTAAGGAATGGAATGAAGGTGTTAAAGAGGCAGGTGATGCATTTAAGGGTCAATCAAAGACAGTTGAATTAACAGATGCTCAGAAGAGAAAGAATACAGAAAGAGCAGTTTCAAGAGCAGTGCACCTGGCATTTGACATGATACTCCAGCCTACAATTGATGAGGCTATTGTGGAGCACTGCAACAAGTCTATGGAATCGTCTGTGCCTGAAGATACAGGGCCAAGTGACCAGACTCTTGGAACATCAGGTGTTACAACACAGTCCGGCCCATGCGGAGGAGACCTAACAGCATCATCAATAACTGCCCAGGCATCATACAGCGAGGGGGTATATTCATATTCATATTATGGGGTATCATGCAGTCAGGACCTCTTCTTTCAGGTTAGGCTGCATACCCCTCAACAGTTCAGGATTATTGATTCACAGAGCCTTGTCAGGAAGGAAGTATATTCAGAATCAGGTTCAATAGAGGATACCTACAGGTTTACTGAAATCTGCATACACACAAATGACCTTTCGCTTGGGGAAAACGGAATATGGTGCAGCTCGATTATTGGTACTTGATTTAGCATATTTTATTGCATATGAATAATTTAATTATCAAAAATAAAATGAGAATAAATTAAGATGAAAAAAAGAATTATCCTTATAACAGCAGTCTTATCATGCCTTTTGCTTACAGTGTTTGCTGTGAATTCAGATATAACAGGATTTACTACATTCTCAATGTGGCAGCAGGTTGAGACTATCAAGGATATTGCCGGAAATTCCACTATAGATGCCATGTCATACTGCAATCACATTGCAATAACAAGTAAGAGGGACAGGTGTTATTACACAATATCTGATGTTAAAAAAGATGCATCCTATTGCAATTTGATAAGAGGCCAGGACCTGAAAGACAGGTGTTATACCAGGAATGCAGAATACATGAATAACAGCCTGATGTGCAGGGCTGTCTCAGAAGGCAGCAGAAGGGATAACTGCTACATGGGTATGTTAAGCGTAGGAGACTATTCAATTTGCCAAAATATAATTAACAAGTATTTCAGGGAGACCTGCATGGCAATGGAGATTATGTCAGACATTCCAGATTATTCAGGATATAAGGCGCCGCTTGAAGAGCAGATAATTATTGCTTCATGACTTCTTATCAGATTTCCATTCTATTACAGTATTAAAGAAAAATTTTACCCAACTGAAACCTACAATTGTTATCAGGAAATAGAATATATTCCAGTAAAATCCGCTGAATGGCAGGCTTATTATTGATATTATTACCAGCATTGAAATATAAACAACAAAGAGGGGATATGCCTTCATAGCCCCTGTTCTGAATGAATCCATCATTGATCTGAAAGACCTGCCTGTCCTTAGATAAAAAATGTGCATTAAATCTGTAAGATAGAAAATAAGTATGAAAAGAGGGATGAACAATAATCTCATTATGCTGAGGCTTTTTGAGAGAGGAACTGCGCCGTATAAACTTATATGATTATAATATGGCAGGAATATTATTATTACAGGAATAAGCATAATTATTATCCATAATGCATTTGCCGGTATAAACTTAAGCATTGATTTCATGCTAAATTCCTTTCCAGTAATATTCTGCCATATTAAGTATCTTGATATTGCCCATATTATTATCAGGAATGCGATTATCAGTAATGAGTATCCAAAGAACTGCACATAAAACCTTGACAATATATTATATGATGCATCAACATCCATGCTTGTGGGAGCAGTTGCCAGTGCCATTAGCTCAGGAGACTGGAGAAGATTTGCGGTACTGAGCAGTCTGCCATAATACCAGAATATTCCTGCAGATGCAAATATATAGAACATTAAATCATAAAGCATAATAAGAAGGGATTTGGGCTTTAAGCTCTTGTTTGTATTTTTTATGTAATCCAATATATTACTGCTCATTTTATTCCAGCCCTGGGACCTGATATTGGCTGTAATCAGGTATATTTTCCATTATTGCCAGTGCATCGCATGATTCCTTGTAGTATTTATTTACAAGCTTGTCGCATATAGAATAATCACCTGATTGGACAAATGACATATAGCAGTTATCCCTCCTGCTCTCAACAGAAACTGAATCGCATATCCTGCTGTTGTTTGTAATCTCAGCTATCTTTGTCATGCACCTGTCAAGGATTTTCTCGTCAGTTATCAGTTCGCAATATTCTATGACCTCTGACTGTTCAGCAATATTATAATAGCATTGGTTCTTGTGGCTTGCAACACCTATTGCATCGCACTGCTCCTTTGCGCTAATTGGCGATGTTTCTGCCAAATCCTTAATAGCATCCACCCTCTCCCACATTGTGAGGGATTCAAATTCATCAGTTGAAATAATCTCTGATGGGCTTTCCTCCTGTGCACAGTCATCAGGGCAGGTTGAGAAGTCCTCTCTTGATTCACATATGCTGTTTCCGCAGCATGGGCTAATCTTGCCATGCTTGCATTCAAAGCTTGTGTTCTCTGAGCAATAATCATCTGTGCATTCATCATAATCATTGCATGATGCAGGGCATTCCATCTTTTCATCCTGCTCAGGCCCGCTGACATCAGAAATTGTAAATGTAATTGAGGATGAATCTGTTATATCACCAAAATTGCCTGTTGTCATAATAGTATATGTGCCTGGCATTGCATCAGATGGAATTTTGAACTGGGTTGCTTTTGAGCTTGCTGTTTTTGTAGTTTTAGTATCAATAACACTGCCATCTGGCTGCATCAGTTTGTGATTTAGCTCAACCATCCCTGAGCCGGTCTTTGTTATCTCTGTCTTGAACATGATATAGCTTCCCGGAACTATCTTGTCTGACATAATCTCATTGTTTATGTTGAGAGTTGCCTCTATTTTTGCAGGTTTTGACATAATATTAACTGCAAGAATAATCCCTATGATAATTATAATCAGTGCAATTATTCCAAATATCAGAATGTCAGGCTTTTTTTTATTTTTAGGCATATAAACAAATCTAACTGCCTCTTCAATATCTGCTGGATTATAGCCGTATCTAAGTAGGTAGTCCTTTATGCTGTTGATATCATATCCTTTTCTAAGCTGTTCCTGTATATAAGAAATCAATTGTTGATTTGGCATATTCTTGTTTTTACTTTTTAATGTTTATAAATATTGCGCAATTGTGATACACAAAGGTCAAGAGTCAAAGCAATAAGCCATCCACAATACTCAATATACCGAAAGATATATAAATTATAAATCAGAGAATGACAATATAATCATAGTGAGGGGATTATTTGATAAAAAAAGGGGTGATAATGAAAAAAGGGCAGGTCAGTTTCTTTATCATCATTGCATTAATACTTTTAATATTTGCAGGCATATTCATATATTAT
>Ga0075114_10002217_pt1 | contig 10012 bp, 10 predicted proteins | sample AntAceMetag02UKM_FD_69784 | JGI IMG/M metagenome (GOLD analysis project Ga0075114, IMG submission 69784) | Saline lake microbial communities from Ace Lake, Antarctica - Antarctic Ace Lake Metagenome 02UKM | ecosystem: Environmental > Aquatic > Non-marine Saline and Alkaline > Saline | place...
CGCCATCCCCCGAAACGACAACAACTTGGTCATCGCTGCCGTCAACGTCGTCTTGCCATGGTCAATGTGACCAATCGTCCCCACGTTCAGGTGCGGCTTCGTGCGCTCAAACTTTTGCTTAGGCATGGAATAACCTCCTCGCTGGTATCAGTCAGCCAACTACTCTCGAAGAGATAGTTCTTCATATGTGTACCCTGGAGCCCACGATGGGACTCGAACCCATGACCTCGTTCTTACCAAGAACGTGCTCTACCGCCTGAGCTACGTGGGCAAACCGATTTCGGATTTGCGATTGCGGATTGCGGATTTAACCTCCCGTTCAGGTCACTCCGCAATCCGCAGTCAATTGGTGGGCCGGGCAGGACTCGAACCTGCGAAGGCTGAGCCAGCGGATTTACAGTCCGCCCCCTTTGCCGCTCGGGACACCGACCCATGCTATTGGCTAATGGTTGCGCGGGATGAAGAGCCATTCCTGCACGCCCCCTAGCCAGTTTCCTCCTTGGTTAGTTCGACTGACAGCACGCCACCGACGGCTAGCCGCCATCCAAGCCGGCGATGGGAATCGAACCCATAACCTACTGATTACAAGTCAGTTGCTCCGCCTTTGAGCTACGCCGGCACCGATTGCATTATACTCGCTACCGGCATGGTGTCAAGTCACAGTGACGCGTTGGCCCTACAACCTTGCAAGTATACTTGCATTTCACTGGAATGTCAAATTGACACCGAGGCTCATTTCTGCTATACTTTGTCGTCCGCTACAAGAAACGCTATCTCTTTGCTGGGGGCAGTTGCGTTGCCCCCAGCAGACGCGATAATCTCTATCAGGAGGATGAAATCATCATGACACCCGCAATCAAAGCCATGCCCGCTCACGGCGGGACGTTGGTGGACCGTGTGCTGCGCGGTTCCCTGCGCGAAGCGGCCCTGGAACGCGCCCAATCTATGCCCAAAGTGTTCCTCACCCCTGTGGCGGTTTCCGACCTGGAGCTCATCGCCGTGGGTGCTTTCTCCCCGCTCACCGGCTTCATGACCAGCGACGTCTACCGCACGGTGCTGGACGACATGCGGCTGCCCAGCGGACTAGCCTGGACGATACCTGTGGCTCTGCCAGTCGCCAAAGAAAAGGCTGACACATTCAATGAAGGACAGGAAGTGGCCCTGGTAGAACGCACATCCGATGGCAAAGAGAACATCATGGGCCTCTTGGAACTGGCTGAGAAGTACGAGTACGATAAGGTGGAAGAGGCGCAGAAGGTCTACCGCGCCACCGACGACGCCCATCCTGGCGTCGCTCGCCTTTATCGGCAAGGCGAGATGCTGCTAGGTGGCAACATCTATCTGCTCAACCGCCCCAGCGAGATTGAATTTCCTGAGTTCCGGCACGATCCGGCGCAGACACGGCGTTTGTTCGCCGCTCGTGGTTGGCGGCGCATCGTCGCTTTCCAGACGCGCAACCCCATCCACCGCGCCCACGAGTACATCCAGAAAGTGGCCATGGAGATAGTGGATGGTCTCTTCCTGCATCCCCTGGTGGGCGAGACAAAGCCAGATGATATCCCCGCCGACGTGCGCATGGAAAGCTACCAGACCATCCTGCGTGACTACTACCCGGCCGACCGCGTGCTGCTCGGCGTCTACCCGGCAGCCATGCGCTACGCCGGCCCCCGTGAGGCCATCTTCCACGCCATCGCCCGCCAAAACTACGGCTGCACCCACTTCATCGTTGGGAGGGATCACGCCGGCGTCAAGGGATACTACGGCACCTACGATGCCCATTATATCTTCGACGAGTTCCTGCCCCACGAGCTATTCATCACTCCGCTCTTCTTCGACTACGCCTTCTACTGCCGCAAGTGCAAGGCGGTGGTCTCGGCTAAGACCTGCCCGCACGATCCGGAGAACCACGTCTTCCTCAGCGGCACGCAGGTGCGCCAGATGTTGGCAAACGGCGAACCGTTGCCAGAAGAGTTCACTCGCCCGGAGGTAAGCAAGATTCTGGTCGAGGGTATGGCCCACAAGCGAGCGGAGGAAGCAAAAAAAGGATGAGCCCGGCCCAGGGAGGCGACAAGGGCAAGCGGGTTTTTCTCATCGGTCTTGACTGCGCCGACCCGACATTGGTCTTCGAGCGTTGGCAGAACGATCTCCCTACGCTAAGTCGGTTGATGAACCAAGGAGCTTACGGCCTGCTGCGCTCCAGCCATCCCCCCATCACCGTGCCCGCCTGGTCCTCTATGTTCAGCAGCAAGGACCCTGGGCAACTGGGCTTCTACGGCTTCCGCAATCGCGCCGATACCTCTTATGAGCGGATGCGCATCGCCACCAACCTGGCGGTGGATGTGGATCGGGTGTGGGACGTGCTGAGCCGCGCCAACAGACGCCCCATCCTCGTCGGCGTGCCGCAGACCTATCCGGTGAAGCCACTCAATGGCATCTGCATCAGCTCCTTCCTCACGCCGCCGGGCGGCAAGAGGTGGTGCTGGCCCCCTTCACTGAAAGACGAAATCACCGAGTTACTCGACGGTGAGCAGTACATGTTCGATGTGCGCAACTTCCGCACGGAGAACAAAGCCTGGCTGCTGGAGCAGATCTATAAGATGGCCGACCAGCACTTTGAGGTCATCAACCACCTGATGGACAGCAAGCCGTGGGATCTGTTCATGTTCGTGGACATGGGCGTGGACCGCATCCATCACGGCTTCTGGTCGTACATGGATCCGGAGCATCCCAGGTACCAGCCTGGCAGTGCCTTCGAGAACGCTATCCACGACTACTACGTTCACCTAGACCGGGAACTGGGCAAGCTGCTGGAGAAGCTAGGCGAGGACACGATGGTGCTGGTGGTTTCGGACCACGGGGCCAAACCGCTGGAAGGCGGTTTCTGTGTCAACGAGTGGCTGAAGCAGCAGGGGCTGCTGGTACTCACAGACCAGCCACCGGGCCTGGTGCCGCTGGAGAAGTGCGAAGTGGACTGGGAGCAGACCAAGGTGTGGGGCTCCGGCGGCTACTACGCCCGTATCTTCTTCAACGTGGAAGGGCGGGAGCCCAACGGCATCATCCCTGCGGCGCAGTACGAGACATTCCGCGAGGAGATGATCCGCCGCTTCGAGGCCACCACCGATCACCAGGGCAATCTGCTGGGCACGGTGGCGCTCAAGCCGCAGGAGCTGTACCGGCAAGTCCGCAACATCGCCCCCGACCTGATCGTCTACTTCGGCAATCTGGCCTGGCGCTCCGTGGGCTCGCTGGGCTTCGACGCCATCCACACCTTCGAGAACGATACCGGCCCCGACGACGCCAACCACGCACAGCACGGCCTGATTATCCTCTACGATCCGCAGCGAGACATGGGCGGCCAACGGCTCGACGGCCTGCAACTGGAGTGCGTCGCACCGACGATCCTTCGCTTCATGGATGTGGATGTACCAACAGACATGGAAACCGAACCCGTAACGGTTTGAAAGTTCCAGGTTCGAAAGTTCGAAAGTTCAAACTCTCGAACCTGAAACCGAACACACAGCTAACCCTGCAAAGAAGGAGCATAACGACTTATGGCACAGAAGGGGTTTACACTTTGGTTTACGGGCCTTTCCGGTTCCGGCAAGACCACGCTGGCGGAAATGGTCTACGCCGAACTGAAGCAGAAGCGCGGCCTGAAGGTGGAGAAACTGGATGGCGACGTGGTGCGCACCAACCTGAGCAAGGGGTTGGGCTTTTCCAAAGAAGATAGGGACATCAACATCCGCCGCATCGGTTTCGTCTGCGATTTGCTGACGCGCAACGACGTCATCGCCATCGCTTCGGCCATCAGCCCCTACCGGGCCGTGCGGGACGAGAACCGGGCGCTCATCGGCCCCGACAAGTTCATGGAAGTCTATTGCGAGGTACCGATTGAGGTCGCCATTGAACGAGACGTCAAGGGATTGTACAAGAAGGCACTGAGCGGCGAGATCAAGAACTTCACCGGCATCAGCGATCCCTACGAAGCGCCGCTACACCCAGAAGTGCACATCAACAGCGGCAGCGAGGCCATCGAAGAGAGTTTCGCCAAGATCATCACCTACCTGGAGGAGCGCGGGCTCATCAAGCCGCTGGACGAGAGCGGGTACTCGGAAGAGGAGGAAGAGGCCATCAGCGCACATCTGGAAGCGCTGGGGTACTTGTAGGTTTCAAGTTCGAAGGCTCGAACCAGGAGAGATCAGGAAACATGGGTCTGTTTCGCCGTCTGCGCACACCAAAACGCCACCGCGTCTGTCTCATCGGCCTCGACTGCACGCCCCATTCGCTGCTGCAGCGAATGATCCGCGAAGGGATCATGCCCAACATGGCCGAACTGGTAGGCGACGGTTCGCTGCGGCGCGTGAACTCCGTCTATCCCTGGGTCTCGTCAGTAGCTTGGTCCAGCTTCATGACCGGTCAAAACCCGGCCAAGCATGGCATCTTCGGCTTCATTGACCGCGATCCATCCACCCTGAAGACATTCGTTCCCACTGCCCGGCACATGAAGTGCCGCACGCTGTGGGAGATCCTCGGCGACGCCGGCAAGCGGGTGGTGGTGGTCAACGTGCCAGTCACCTACCCGCCCAAGCCCGTCAACGGGGTGCTCATCTCCGGCTTCCTCAGCCCCAGATTGGAGAAGGCCGTGCATCCGCCGTCGCTATTGCCCAAGCTACAGCAACTGGGCTATCGCATTGACTCGGACCCCTGGCTGGCGCGGCAAAGCCGAGAGAAGGCTTGGCCGGACCTCTGGGACGCGCTGGAGAAACGTACGAAAACGCTGCTCTACCTCCTGGACCACGAACCATGGGACTTCTTCATGGGATTGATCATGGAGACAGACCGGCTGCACCACTTCTGGTTCGAGCTTATGGAGCGGAACGATCCGGTCTGGGCGCCGAAGTTCTTTGAACTCTACCGCTATGTGGATGACTTCATCGGACAGGTGCGGGAACGGCTGGACGAGAACACCACGTTGATGCTCATGTCTGACCATGGCATCTGCAGCATCAAGAAGGAGATCTTCTATAACTGCTGGCTGCACGATGCGGGCTACCTGCGCTACAGCAAACCGCCGGACGAGATCAAGGGCCCCGACCTACAGGCCGTGCATCCCGACTCTGTGGCCTACAGCATGGACCCTGGACGCATCTTCATCAATCTGAAGGGACGCGAAAAGCACGGATCGGTGGACCCCGCTGACTACGAGCGAGTGCGAGATGAGATCGCTGCTGCTGCTGAGGCGCTGACCGATCCTGACAGTGGTGAGAAACTGGTGCAACGCGCTTATCGCCGCGAGGAGCTATACTCTGGCCCTTACCTGGAGCAGGCGGCTGACCTGATCCTAGCGCCGGTAGACGGCTACGATCCCAAAGGGGCGCTCTGGAAGCCGCACTTCACGCACAAGGACCAGGCCATGGTGGGCATGCACACCTACGACGACGCCTTCCTGTACGTCCCCAACCACTCGCTACCCACAGATGGCCTCAGCATCCTGGACATGATGCCTACCATCCTGCAACTGCTGGATGTGCCACTGCCGCCCGGTCTCGATGGCCGTGGCCTCATCTAGGAATTAGACAAAGATACAAGCAAACAAGTAAACACGGGAACACCATGTGAGCACTCATATCACCACTTGTATACTTGTATACTTGTGTACTTATCTACCCATTTCCTCACCCCGCAGATTGCGCGAAATGCAGAGATGTGATAGAATAGCGGCGGGTTAGTGATTTCCAGTATCCAGGCATTGATGGACGAGCAACCTCCCAGTCAGGGCGATTCTGACCAACCTAAGAACTACCATGCTCTGTGTTTTATGAGACCCAAGGCAGGGTTCGCGTGAGCGCGCGGCCAGCTTTGGGTTTCTGTTGTTGGGGAGAGAGCGTATGAAGTTGGCTGTCGTCGTGCTGGCCGCGGGCCAGAGCACACGCATGAAATCGCAGCAGCCCAAAGTGCTTCACAGGCTGGCTGGCAAGCCCATGATCACCTACAGCGTGGAGACGGCCGGGCAACTGGGCGTGGGGAAGCCGGTTCTGGTGGTAGGTTGCGGCATGGAACAGGTGCAGGAAACCGTGGGCGACGCCGCTGAGTATGTGGTGCAGGAGGAGCGGCTGGGCACAGGACACGCCGTGTTGCAGGCGCGCTCTCTGCTGGAAGGTCACTGCGATGCCGTGCTGGTCTACTACGGTGACATGCCGCTGCTGACCATGGAGACCCTGCAGCGGCTGCTTACACTGCACGCCGAAGGCCGCGGCCCCATCGCCATGCTCACGCTGCTGGCCAATGACCCCAGGGGCTTCGGGCGCGTCGTGCGCGATGCCGATGGCCGCGTACGAGCTATCGTGGAAGAGGTAGACTGCACGCCGGAACAACTGGCCATCCGTGAGCTGAACGCCGGAGTCTACTGCTTCGACGCCCTTTGGCTGTGGGAACACCTGCCGCGACTGTCCCTCAGCCGCAAAGGTGAGTACTATCTCACAGATACCGTGGGCATGGCCGTTGCCGAAGGAGCGGAGGTGGCAGCGGTGAGCATCGACAACGAAGCAGAGTGCCTGGGGATCAATACGCGGGTGCATCTGGCAGAGGCTGAGAAAGTGCTGCGGCAACGCATCAATCAGCGTTGTATGCTGGATGGCGTCACGCTGGTGGATCCAGAGACCATCTACATCGACGCTACGGTGGGGATCGGCCAGGACACGGTGATCTATCCCAACACCCACCTGCGGGGCGAGACGCGCATCGGCCGCCAATGCACCATCGGCCCCAACTGCCTGCTCGTGGACACCGCCGTGGGCGACCACTGCGAGATCAAGGTATCGGTATGTGAGCAAGCGCTGCTGGAAGACGGCGTGGACGTCGGCCCTTTTGCTCATCTGCACAAGGGCGCTCATCTGGCGCGGGGCATGCACATGGGCAACCTCGGCAAGGTGCAGAACTCCTACCGGGTGAAGCGAAAGCAGACGGAAAAGACGGAAACTTCGTCTGTTACTTCGACTTCTGTGCAATAGGTTACGCTAGATCCAAGGAACACAGACTGAAAAAAGGAGAGAGGTGAAGTAAACCATGGGCAAAATCAGAAGGCTGGTGCTCGATGTTCTGAAACCCCACGAGCCTACCATAATAGAACTTGCCAGCCAGCTAAGTGAGCTTGACGGTGTCGAGGCGGTGAACATCAGCATCTTCGAGATTGACCTCCGGGTGGAGAACGCCAAGATCACCATCGAGGGGGACAGCATTAACTATGAGAAAGCGGAGCACGTGATCCAGGAAAACGGCGGCACGGTGCACTCCATTGATGAGGTAGTGGCGGGCAAGATGATCATCGAGGACGCCGAAACCCCTCAGGACGCTCTAAGATAGCGGACTTGTAGATGGGACTCCTGTATCGCGCACTACAACAGCTTCGAGAATATGACGACATCGCCGAGATAAGCGAGATCGCGCGACGCTACTTCGCCATGAACGCCTTCGACGGTGTGTTGACCATCATCGGCGTCGTTATGGGCAACTTCACCGCGGGCGTGAGCTCCTCTGCCATCGTGATCTCCACCGGCCTGTCCACTTGTATGGCCATGGGGATTTCCGGGCTGTGGGGGGCCTATCTGACGGAGTCTGCTGAGCGCAAGCGAAGTCTGGACGTCTTGGAGAACCACACCCTGAGCGACCTGAGCGGGACCAAGATCGGCCGGGCCTCGCGGGCGGCGGTGATCATCGTGGCCCTGGTAGATGGGCTGGCCCCCTTCGCCGCAGCGCTATTGGTGCTGTCGCCTTTCTTCTTCAGCACCACCCTGGGAGAGATCACCATCAGCTACTACCTCTCCCTGGGAGTGGCCCTGGCTACCCTTTTCGCCGTGGGTGCCTTTCTGGGGCGGGTGTCCAAGGGTAGCCTTATCCTCTCGGGCTTGAAGATGATCGGCGCGGGGTTAGTCGCCATCCTGGTGAGCCATCTGCTTGATGGCCGATAGGTTGAGACTGGCGTCAAAGGAGATGCTGGTTATGACAGCAGAGGAATTGATTGGACTGGCGCGGGAAGCCCGCCAGCGCGCCTATGCGCCCTACTCATGCTTTGCGGTGGGAGCCGCGCTCCTGGGACGCTCGGGCAGGGTCTACGCTGCCTGCAACGTGGAGAACGTCTCCTACGGGCTGTCCATTTGCGCCGAACGGGCGGCGGTGTTCAAGGCAGTGTCCGAAGGCGAGCAGGAGTTCGAGGCCCTGGCCGTGGTGACTTCTGCGGGTGGTTCCCCCTGCGGCGCCTGCCGCCAGGTGTTGGCCGAGTTCAACTACAACATGACGGTCTACGTGGCCGATACCAAAGGGCAGTACCGGGCCTTCACCGTGAAGGAGTTACTGCCGGAGGCATTCATGCCCGAAGACCTGCCCCGCTGAGGGCTGGCGAACGATGAGCGCGCGAGGCCACGTCGAAAGGCGTGGCCTTTTTGATCGTTTGCACAGCCTCAGGGGCGGTGGTATAATGCACAGGGCTCACGAACAGACCATCTACAGAAAGCAAGTCAGCACTCAAGGGAGGATCAGTGACTGAGGAGACTGCACAAGTGACTGGAGGGCTGAATGCCAAAGTGGTCGAGGTGCGCGCTATGTGCGAGGCCAAGGGGTTCTCGGCCGAGCAGCGCCGCATCTGGGAGATGCTGGCGCTGATCCACACTGAGATCAGCGAGGCCACCGATGCCTACAAGAAGGGTTTGCCGTTGGAAGCGGTGGGGGAGGAGTTGATTGACGCCATCATCCGCATCTTTCACCTGCTCTCGGCCCTCGACCTGGACGCCGATGTGCTGTTCGAGACAAAGATGGCCAAGAATTGGCAGAGACCGCACAATTACAACACAGTGCGGGGAGGGTAGCATTTAGGGCGTGAACGGGCGGAGAGAGCGGATCTATCGAACAGAGGCCATCGTCCTCAGTCGGCGAGACCAGGGGGAGGCCGACCGCGTGCTGACAGTCTTCACTCCCGGCATGGGCAAGCAGCAACTGCTGGCCAAGGGCGTGCGCAAGATCACCAGCCGCAAAGCGGGACACGTGGAACTGTTCACTCATAGCCAGTTCCTGGTCGCCAAGGCGAGAACCTGGGGCATCGTCACCCAGGCGGAGACGATACACGCTTTTCGCCCGCTGCGCGAAGATTTGCTGCGCACCAGTTACGCCTACTACGCCGCGGAACTTGTAGACCGCTTCACCCAGGAGGGGGACGAGAACCGGCGGCTCTTCGAGTTGTTGCTGGCGGCGCTCGGTTGGCTGGGCGAGGCGCGGGACCTGCGGCTGCTGGCTCGTTTCTTTGAGCTGCGGCTGCTGGCGCTGGTCGGCTACCGCCCACAGCTCTTCCAGTGCGTCCGTTGCCAGGCGGACATTGAGCCGGTGGACAACTTCTGGAGCCCGGCTGCCGGGGGCGTGCTCTGTCCTCGTTGTGGCGAGGGGTTGGTCGAGCGGTCAGGGAACGACCGCACATCGGCTGAACCGTTGCCATTGAACGCGCTCAAGGTGTTGCGCTTCTTGCAGACGCGTGACTGGGAGACCTGCTCTCGGTTGAGGCTAAGTCCGGCGTTGCACCTCCAACTGGAAGCACTGCTGCAACGTTACATCGTGTATCAACTGGAGCACAGCCTGAAGTCGCTGGGCTTCCTGCGCACCGTGCGGCGGCTGCTATCATCTTCGGGACAATAATCATGGACATTCAAGAGTACTTGCCGCAACTCAAAGAGGTATTCGAGCGTCACGACGTGGTGCGGATGACTTTGGAACCTTCGTAGACCACGTGCTGGCATTCCCGCAACGAGAGAGGTACCTGCAATCGAGCGAGGATGCGGCCGGTGCAGATTAGCGAATACCAACGCTGGCTGGAGCAGTGGGATCGCACGCGAGGTTGGCACCGCGGCAGCCTCAGCCGCACAATGGAAGAGCTGGGCGAAGTGACGCGGCCTGTGCTCCTTGTCATCAAGACACGAAGAAGAGGCAAGCGCAAGGATTCGATATCCTATTCAAGTGGAGCGGGAGGACC
>Ga0075114_10002219_pt1 | contig 10009 bp, 7 predicted proteins | sample AntAceMetag02UKM_FD_69784 | JGI IMG/M metagenome (GOLD analysis project Ga0075114, IMG submission 69784) | Saline lake microbial communities from Ace Lake, Antarctica - Antarctic Ace Lake Metagenome 02UKM | ecosystem: Environmental > Aquatic > Non-marine Saline and Alkaline > Saline | place...
CCATGACCGATGCCCGAGGGCACTATCAGTTCGAGAACGTTTCGCCCGGGGGGCACCTGGTCAGGATTAGGGTACCGATAAACCATTGGCCGACGACGAGCAGCAGCGTGAAGGTTCTCACCATTGTCCACGAAACGGTGTTCGTGGACTTCGGTCTCTACCGGCTGCTGCCCGTGTCGTACCTGCCGCTGGTGCAGCGGGGAAAGAAATAGGCGGGGAGACCGCCTTCAGGAGCTGAGGTCGCGGAGCCGCTTGTCGTGCATATCGCCCCCCCCAATCTCGTAATGGACTACGATCCGGCCGTGGTTCAGATCACGTCGCACATGGAAGGCGACCCACCGAGCCAGGTCTATGACGTTGAGCTGGGTCCCTTCCTGGGCAGCACGGGGCGCACTACCGCCCCCCTTGGCTCCACGGTCGACCTTTGCCGAGACCGTGAACCTGGATGAACCGTACTACGTCTTCGTGCAGGTCTATGGGGACGCTGGGGTCTACGTGAGCGGACGGACGGCTGAGCAGTTCGAGGTGCGCTTGCGTGAGGGGGAAAACGCGAAAGGGGCGAAAGGGGACCCTGACGCGACCTTCTCCCCTCGTCTGGTGGCCAGGCGGTTGGGGTACGAAGGCCAGCGGCTGGAGCGAGCACCCTGGGCCGATGACGATCCGAACCTGTATCCCGAGAAGCGGGCGGAGTGGGAGGTGCAGGAGGAATTGGCTGAGTGATGCTTTCCGTAACTTGACATATCGGGCATCTTGGTGTATGCTGTGAGTGTTGAATCGATCCTAGGAGAGCACGACATGAGCCGTCGGGTACGTATGGTGTTGATTGTGAGCCTGTTGGCGGTAGTGTGGATGGGCGGTGTTGCTCCCGCTGCCGCTGACTCCAACGCGCACGTCGTCCGGCCGGGGGAGACCCTCTCCGGTATCGCCAGACACCACGGGGTGACCGTCACAGCCCTGGTGCAGGCCAATGGACTGCGGGATGCCAACTTCATCTGGTACGGGCAGCGGTTGGTCATCCCCAGCCAGAGCGCACCGCCCACCTCTGGACAGTCGTCTGTCTACGTCGTGCAGCGGGGTGATACGCTGAGCGGTGTTGCCGCCCGGCATGGTGTCAGCCTGGGAGCACTGGCGCGAGCCAACGGTATCACCAGCACAAGCTGGGTGTACGCGGGTCAGCGGCTCACGATCGCCGGAGCGGGAAGTTCGGCTGCTCCTTCCACGAGCGCTGATCGGACTCATCGGGTGCAGGCTGGTGAGCACCTCTCTGGGATCGCGGCCCGCTATGGCACGACGGCCGCTGCTGTCGCTCACGCCAACGGCATCGCCAATCCCTCCCTGATCTACGTGGGACAGGTGTTGCGCATACCTGCTGGCGGATCGTCGACACCCGCGGCGCCGTCAGGAGGCGGGCTGCGCTTCGTCGTGTATATCTCGCAGCAACATTGCTATCTCTATCGCGATGGCAGTCTGCTCTACAGTTGGGTTTGCTCCACGGGACGGGCGGGTGCGGCCACAAGCACGGGCACCTTCTACGTGCAGAGCAAAATCCGCAACGCCTTTGGTTCCAGGTTCAACGCCTGGATGCCCTACTGGCTGGGAATCTATTGGGCCGGCTCCAGCGAGAATGGCATACACGGCCTCCCTGTCAATGCCTCTAGCGGGGTCACCGTGTGGGCAAACCTCGTGGGTACGCCCATCACCTTCGGCTGCATCATGCTGAGCAACGGGGCAGCAAGTACCCTCTATGACCTGGCCTACATCGGCATGCCCGTGATCATTCGGCCCTGATCACCTGCGAGGCGGTTACGCTTCTGTCCTCGCTTCAATCCCCGCCAAGTCCTCCAGCACGGTGATGACCCCCGTGTGATCCAGGTCGCCCAGGCCTGCGGCCTGCATAGCCGCGAACAATTCGTGCACCAGGCTGGTCACCGGCAGCGGCACGTTGTAGTCGTTTCCCGTCTGCATGATGATGTTGAGGTCTTTGAAGTGGAACCGGCTCTTGAAGCCAGGCTGGAAGTCGCCCTTGATGACGCGTGGTCCGCGCACATCCATCACCCGAGATTGAGCATAGCCACCGCTCAGTACTTGGACGACGATGGCAGGGTCTACACCCGCTTTTGCCCCCAGCACCAACGCCTCGGCCATACCCGCGATGTTCAGTGCCACCTGGATCTGATTGCATGCTTTCACCGTCTGGCCGGCGCCGTTGCGGCCGCACAAGGTGACGGTCTTGCCCAGGGCCTCGAAGATGGGCAGCACCTCGTTGAACGTCTCCTCGTCGCCGCCGACCATGATGGACAGTGTGGCGTTGATGGCGCCGACGTCACCGCCGCTCACCGGTGCATCGAGGCATCTCACCCCCTTTTTCGCCATGGTGTTGGCAACCTTGATAGCCACACCAGGGGCGATGGTGCTCATGTCCACGTAGATGTCTCCCTCGCTCACGCCTTCGATCAGGCCTCCGGAGCCCCAGGCGACCGACTCGACATCGGGCGAATCCGGCAGCATCGTGATGATGACCTGGGCCCTCTGAGCGACCTCCTTGGACGAGAAAGCTTCCTCTGCGCCGGCGGCCACCAGTTCCCGCACAGGCTGCCGGCTGCGGTTGTGGACTATCAGTGAGTAGCTGGCTTTCAGCAGGTTCTTGGCCATGGGCAGTCCCATGATGCCCAGGCCGATGAAACCGATCTTGGGTTTTGACATAGCGTTCTTCTCCTCCTCATGAAATGGCAAGGGAACGTCGGCAGACATGCCAGAATTATCGCACAAGGGAAACGCTTTGTCAAAGGAGCAGGCTGTGCTACAATGCGGCCGGTGATTTTCACGAGGAGGAAAGGGAGTGAACAGCGGTCCAGGCCGTGTTATTGGCGTGTTCGACTCTGGGGTAGGCGGGCTCTCGGTGTGGCGCGAAATCGTTGCGCTGTTACCTGATGAGCACACGATCTACTTCGCTGATCAGGCCCACTGTCCCTACGGATCGCGGCCGTTGCACGAAATCCGGGCGCTGGCGGAGGCCATTGTCTGTTTCCTGCTCGACCAGGGTGCCAAGCTGATCGTCGTCGCCTGCAATACGGCTTCGACTGCGGCGCTCTATCACCTGCGGGAGCGATTCGACATGCCCATCGTGGGCATGGAGCCAGCGGTGAAGCCCGCTGCACAGCGCACGGCGAGCGGCAAGGTAGGGGTGATGGCCACGCCGGCCACGTTTGAGGGAGAGCCCTTCGCTCGTCTGATGGGCCGTTTCGCCAGGGATGTGGAGGTCATCCGCCAGGTGTGTCCGGGGCTGGTGGAACGGATAGAGGCGGGACAACTGGAGGGGCCCGAAGTCGAAGCTCTATTGCGGAACTGCCTGCTGCCGCTGGTGGACGAGGGTGTGGATGTGCTCGTGCTGGGCTGTACACACTACCCTTTCCTGCGACTGACTATTGAACAGGTGATAGGGCCGGGGGTGGAGGTGATAGACCCCGCTCCAGCGGTGGCGCGGCAGGTGCGGCGTGTGCTGGCCCGACAGGGCCTGCTCAACCCGCGGCAGGGCAAGGGACGACATGTGTTCTACACCAGCGGTGCCGTGAAACCGTTTGCGGCCTTGGTGGAGAGGTTGATGGGGGAGAGGAGAGAAGCAATGTGAGCGATATCCCAAACTCGATTTGGGATAAACTTGGGATAAGTTGGGATAAAGTGGGACAGACAGTGCTCAGTAATGGGGGATCCGGGATCAGGTGGAGGGCTGATCACTGACACGTGGTTCTCGATCACTTCAGAATGTAGTGCGTTCCTCTCTTATCCCCGATTTTCAGCAGGACCCCTTTGTCCACCAGGTCAGCCAGATCCAGGCGGGCGGTCTCGGCGGAGATGTTGGGGCATAGTTCGCGGTAGTCGCTATTGGCGATGCGACCATATTCCTGCAGGTATTGCAGGGCACGTATCTGTCGCTCGTTCATGTGCATCTCCCAGCGCGGTACCACGTGGCGCTTCCGCACGTTCTGCAGGATGACGGTGAACGAATAGGGTGTGGCGCGGAAGGTGGGCGCGGGGTGGCCCGCCTGCACCATGTCCTCGATCATGCGGTCAATGCCCAGCCCCAATTCCTCGATATAGCCCCACTGGAAGAGACCGCTGACCAAGCGTGGGTTGCGGCTGAAGTGTTCCTCGACGATGTTGTCCAGCGTGATGTAGCCGGGCAGGCCGCCGGGGCTGGTTACTTCCAGCCGGTCATCGAACATCCGCACCTCGATGCGCCGCCCTCGCAGCCGATAGTCACGATGGCAAACGGCGTTGACCAGCGCCTCGCGCAGGGCGAAGCTAGGGTATTCGGTTCGTTCCTCCCGCTGTAAGCCCCGCACCACCGCTTCCACCCGCATCTCCTCCCAGATCACCTGCCAGGTTCGTTCGAGTAGCCGCGCCAACGGCCCGCGGATCTCCTCCCGTCGGCCGTAGCCGGGCAGCCCTTCAGGCCCGCGCGGCTCGGTGCCAGCAAAGCGTACGAAGACCAGCCCGCTCTGTATCAGAAAGCTCTGCGGATCTCGGCCGAAGAGGAGCAAACCCACCACTGTGGGTTGCCCTTTGGTATCCAACGCGCCCATTATCTGCAAGAGCTGTTCCGGCGGCTTCCGCATGGGACGCTGCTGCCGCTCCTCTCGCTTGGCGATGTACTCCGCGATCACCTCGGGGTCGAGGGCGTCAGGGGAAGCTCCCGGCACGGTCTCGATCTCGTAGTCTCCGGTGGATTTGGTGGCAGCGAGCTGGCGGATCGTTTCGCCGCCCAGAGGGCGGTTCTTGACGCCGCTGCGGATGAGCACGCGGCCATCGGCCAGCGAATGCAGCTCGGTGGAACGGGGCACGCGGATGGCCACCACCATGCCCTTGCGGGTTTCCATCTGCTCCCATTCGGTCCGCACCGGCGGGCGACAGACGGTCAGTGCCAGCCCCAGCGCGTTTTCCATTTCGTCGGCCAGCAGTCGGTCAGCTACGCTGCCATCGGGCGCCAGGCCGATGACGATGGTGCCTCCGTCGGCGTTGGCGAAGGCCACCAGCGTCTCCGCCAGCCGCTGCCGGTCGGGCTGTAGCATGAATTCGGTTTGCGGCCCCGGGCCGCGTCGGATCAAGGTATCGAGTAGCATCATGCACCTGAAGAAGCCCGATGATTGAAATCATCGTCTGGGAAGCTAAGTGCGTTGAAACGCACTCGGAACAAGACCGCAGTAACCCGTTTCAACGGGTTTCCCATGCCCTTAGCCGGGCGTTTCAACGCTCGACTCCAGGATGGCAGAACGGTTACGATTCTCGAACAGGGCTTTGATCGCCTGCAGGAACTCGGTGGCACCGGCGAGCGGACGCTCGGCGTCTTCCCGCGGTGCGCGGCGGTTTGGGTTGTAGTCAGCCGCTTCGCGATCTTTCATCGCTCGGCGCAGTTGGCGGCCCAATGCCTTGGGCACACGCCCTGTCTTGGCGAAGAGGCGGCCGAACTCGGCCATAACGCCGCTATGCCGATGGGTCCGGATGTCCTCCAACGCCAGCGCAGCTTTGGCTGCGTAGAACATGACGTAGTAGCTCTTGGAAACAGCTTCGTCGAACAGTTCGGCAGCCAGCAGTTGGCGGGCCACAGGCAGTTTCTCGTCCGCCAGGGTGAGCCAGGCCGCAGCCTCCTCCGGATGCTCGGTTCCGCTGTCAACCTGGTACTCAGGTGGTTGCTCCCCCAGCCGGATGAGACCCTTCGGTTCGGCTGACTGAGGTTCACGGATCGGTGTGGCAACTGGCCAAATCCGAATGCCGTCTTGTTCGAAGTTCTTGCGCAAGCTGAAGTTGCGTTTCCAGGCGGCGCGGCTCATCAGCAGGGGGGAGATGAGGACACCATAGTCGAGCATCAAGTCATAGGTGATGTCCACAATCTCCTGCCAGCGCGGGTCGCCGTAGTGCGCTCGGTAGCGGCCTCCGCCCAGCATCTCCTCCTCCCAATTGACCAGCAGCAGCAGGTCCACGTCCGATTCGGCGTCGGCATCGCCGCGCGCCTGCGAGCCGTAGAGGATGATTTCCTCGACGAAGCCGGGGAAGCGGGTCAGCACCGCCTGGCAGAAGCGTTGCAGGGCTTCCTGTTGCGTTGGTGGAAGCTGAATACGTGAGCTGATAGTCAACTGCCCGGTCATCATGGCTCTCCCGGTTCCAATTATACCTCAGGTTTGGCGAAACTGCCACTTTCGCCTATTCAGACCACAGGGCTAGAGACGCGTCAACGCCTCTCAGAACGAGAGGCGTTGACGCGAAACCACTCGGGGGCCTACCCTAGAACTTGAAAATCGGTGACGCGTAGCTACTGCCCTACGGTGAGAGGCAGATAGATGCGCCGTGGAACGGCTACCAGAACCCTTCCATCCTCGACCGTGACCGTTTGTGCTTGACCTCCTGTGTCTGCGACCCGCACATTCTCCAGGTGCAGCGGGCTATTCCCCGCCCCTTGCGCCGCCAGGGTGAGAATGGCAAGCACGCCGTCTCCGCTCGCCCCTGGTTGGCTACCGAAGCTGAACCCACCGAATGTGATCGTCCCCGCATCATTGTCAACCTCAGGCCCCAGCGGAGCCATGTTCCGTCCTGTGCTTCCCAGGAAGTTGCCGAGGGTCACGTTGTGCACGTGAAGCACCGCTGGATCGAAGTTCAGTGCCAACTGCAAGCCGCCCAGGTCCACCGCCCCTTCGATCTCCACCGCCACAGTGAATATCTCACTCGCTGTGACCATTGAGCTGCCCGGCTCCAGCCGGACCGCGGCAGGAGCCATAAGTGGCCCCGGCTCGACTTGGCTGATGGCCGACACTCCTGCCCCATAGCACTCATCGCCGCATTCGCAGCCCCAGCGGCTGGCCACGGTCATGATGTCCACGATGTCAATGTCTCCATCACCATCGAGGTCGTAGAGGGGATTGTAGCATCCGTCGCCGCTTCTGCAGCGCCAGCGGCTGGACACGGCCATGATGTCCAGGACGTCAATGACGCAGTCGCAGTTGAAGTCGTAGCGGGAGTATTCCGGTGTAGTAGTGTAATGAACCTTTGCTCGAATGTGGTCTACATAAAGCTTGTCGCGGTTTGACCAACTCCGAATTCTGAGTAAGAAATCCTCATTCGAGAAATCTGAAGGCTGCCAGGATACCCCCCAGAGATCGGAAGGACCGCCACCTCTAGCTGTTGCATCGCTTCCATCACCAAGAACCCACCAACCCCCTTGTCCGTCGTTTCTTGTGCCCCATTCTCCCAGCGGAGGATTGCGGCCAGGATTACTACTGGTGGACCATATCTCAACCAGTATTTGATCGCTGCCAGTGGCCTCTCCATGCCCTTCTACCGTTACCTCAATTCCATTGATCGCGGCATTGGCAGGAATATCAAAATCGAAATCGTAATAATCCTGGTTTTTGGATTCACCTTCAACTGTCGTATAGTGGTTGTCACTAACGAAAGCGTTTCCCGGACTAGTCCAGTCGTCGTGTGTCTTCCCCGTTGCTGACGGTGAGTGCCAAGAGACAGTCGGCGCACAGATGACACCTGTTCTGCGTAAATCAGGGATGCTGGCCAGCCAAGACTGGAAGGCAGCGTCTCCTGGCTCGCACAGGTCAGTGCTATCAAACCAGAAGCTCGTCAAGTCCAGGTTCGTCAGACTTTGTGGCAGTGCCCCGCTCAGAGGATTGTGATCCAGGTAGAGCACCCCCAAACTGGCGAGATTACCCAGTTGCGGCGGGACACCACCACCCAGTTGGTTGTTTTGCAGCCAGAGCCACCTCAATCCGGCGACGTTGCCCAGTTGCGCCGGGATGCTGCCGCTCAGTTGGTTGTCGGACAGGACGAGCCCATGCAGGTTGGTGAGGTTGCCCAGTTGTGGCGGGATGCTGCCGCTCAGTTGGTTGAAGTTCAGGTAGAGCTGCAGCAAGTTGGTGAGGTTGCCCAGTTCAGGCGGAATGTTGCCGCTCAGTTGGTTGTTCTTCAGGATGAGATCCAGCAATCTGGTGAGGTTGCCCAGTTGCGGCGGGATGCTGCCGCTCAGTTGGTTGCTGTACAGGTAGAGCCCCTGCAAGTTTGTTAGGTTGCCCAATTCCGGTGGAATGCCGCCGCTCAGTTGGTTGCTGTTCAAGTGGAGCCACTGCAGGTTGGTGAGGTTGCCCAGTTGTGGCGGGATGCTGCCGCTGAGCTGGTTGCTGTTGAGATAGAGGTTCGCCAAACTGGTGAGGTTGCCCAGTTCAGGGGGAATGCTGCCGCTCAGTTGGTTGCCATCCAGGCCGAGCCACGTTACATGCCCTGCAGTGCACCCCGCGCCATACCAAGTGCAGGGCGTGTTGGTGACCAGCCAACCGCTTCTGTTGATCCAGTTAGGCCCATTCGTGCTATTGTAGAGCGCAACCAGGCCCTGGCACTCCCCTTGCGGGATTTCACTCACGGTGGCACAGTCGAAAGCTGGAGTGGGGTGCGTAGTAAAGTCCCAGACGAGTCCAGAGGTCTGGCCGCAACTGTTCTTGGCCACGATCTTCCAATAGTAGTGGGTCGAGTAGTTGAGTGTAGGCAGGCTGTAGAAGCTGGACGCGGTATTGCCATAGTAGGGTGGGGATGACGACGTGCCGAAGTAGACGTCGTACGAAGTTGCGCCACTGGCATCCGACCAGTCCAGATCCGCATCGATCGAGACGCCGGGCGCTCCGCTTGTCGGCGAAGGGTTGCTGGGGATGCCTGGCGTAGTACAGTCGGATACACTTGGTCCCGAATACGTCCCAGAACCAGGAAGTTGAACTGTTCCGCCTCTACCATCCTCAAAATAGAAGTAGTAATTGTGGGTTCCAGGCGACAAATACGTAGGGCCATACCGATAGATAATCGACGAGTCGAAGTAGGAATACCAGTCCATGATATGAGGTATGTCATCTACGTAGACTTGCTTCACAGTGGGGCTATCCCCATCGGGGTCAAAGTAGGTAACATAGTAGTAGAAAGGAGTTGAGGTATCACCACTCTGTGGTTCTACATAGCCATTGGAGAGACTAGGGGGTGCGTTGACTGTTATGGTAACTCGTGCCTCGGCCGGAGGAGCACTGCCACGCTCTGCAATGACCTTGGCAGTATAAGTACCGGCAGTACTGTAATCACACACATCGATTGCACTCTTTGGGTTATCGAAGACCCCGTCGAATTTTGCCGCCCAACCAGGGGTGATGTTGGTTGCGGAGTCAGAGCGATCACAGTAGAAGGTGTAGTTGATGCTGCCCGTGGCAGAACCGGAGACTATGGCGGCAAGGTCAACACTGTTTAGAGGCGCGGTCCCGCTTGACGGATCGGCGGAGAGAGAGACGGAGAGGGTTTCGCCATCGGGAGGGAACAAGGGAGGACAGCTTGTCCAGAGGTGATTCGGACCGCATCCGGCATAGTCAGAACCACTAGGCGGATAATGAGATGGCGTTTGGTAGATGTCATAGGGGTCCACTCTGCCATTGACATGCGCCGTGTAGTCTCCAACTGGATTCGTGGCGGCTTCGAAGTGCAAGTGGAAAGGGGTGACACCAGCATAGCCAACGTATCCGATTACTTCTCCTCTACTGACCGGTGTCCAAGAATCAAAGTCTTGGTTCCACCTTTGCTCTGGCGGATACCACCTGATCCCTCCAGCAATGCTGTCCAAATGCGCATATAGTGTCGAATATCCCTCCCCATGTTTGATCAGGACGAAGTTGCCATACGTGCCTGGGTAGTCAGAGCAGGGCGGCTGACAGGATGCCATAGCGATGCCGTCAGCAGCTGCCAGAACAGGTGTCCCCCTGTCCAATGCGTAGTCTATTGCTTCATGGTGATCACCATTCCAACGGTACCATCCAGCGACGATTTCTACTGGCACGTCTTGAAATGGCAGCGTAAGGAATTTCGGAGTACCGCCATGATTCAAAAGAGTATGAACATTCGGCATGGCTCAAGTTAGATTAACACTTTGCTCGCGGGCTATCCAACGACTCGGATTTTTCCTGGGCCAGATGGCTTGAAAATGGTC
>Ga0075114_10002221_pt1 | contig 9998 bp, 10 predicted proteins | sample AntAceMetag02UKM_FD_69784 | JGI IMG/M metagenome (GOLD analysis project Ga0075114, IMG submission 69784) | Saline lake microbial communities from Ace Lake, Antarctica - Antarctic Ace Lake Metagenome 02UKM | ecosystem: Environmental > Aquatic > Non-marine Saline and Alkaline > Saline | place...
ATATCATACGGAGCATGATCATAATCCGCTTTCCTCCATCCAATCGTACTGGAAATTTCCCAAATGCCAAATTGAGTCCAAATCAAAGAAAAAATGAGGCCATTTTCAGTGTAGGATTCCTTTTCCATGGAGGAAGACCGCCTGCCATGGCTGAACATCAGGCCTGTGTCAATATCAGGCGAAAGATGAAAGGTAAACAGAAGATCGCTTGAACTTAGATTGTCATCACGTGCATACGTTTGTTGTTGAAGGGACTGTTGTCCTTTCATCTTTCCATATCCCCCAAACACCCCGCCTGTTTGAATCTCTCCTCCATCACTATAGTTCTGGTAGGAAAAGGTTTGTTGAATCTCAACAGTAAGCCGAGGGGCAGGAAGCCATTCAAAACGCCCCTTCAAGCTGTGTTGATTCATACTGTCTTCAGGCTGCTCATTATCCCTGAAAATCATTCCTTCATATGAAATTTCAGGTAAAAAACACCCCCCTGCAAAGGGGAAATTCAGGGATGTTTCGGCATATATCTTGTAATTGTTCTCTGCCTTGAAATAATCCTGATATTCGGAGCCGATATAGGCTTCCCAGTTTGTAATATATGAATCAGGAAAAAAACTATGGGATAAAATTAAAAAATACCTACTAAAACCGGATTCAGCAGGTTCAGGGGTACGGCCAATATTGTCATCATAGCCGATAGACAATCCCACAGATGCTTCCGTTGCCAGTAATTGCTTTTCCGAAATTAGTAAAATAACCAAAAGCAGTAAGATTTTAATAAATGTATTGGTTAAAAAACCACGCCCTGCGCAGTATTTTTGGTTAAACTTCATAAATATAAATTTCCATCCATTCAGTAACGGAGATCAGAAAAAAAATCACTCAAAGCCCGATAAACTTTCAACATCCTTCATTCTCCGGTTTACATATTTTTAATATAGATTTTAGCCACAGATCAATACAGATCAGCACAGATATAAAAATATGTGTATGTTTGTTTTATCTTTGATTCGTCGAGCAATAACTACTTTTTGATATTTATGCAAAATGCAAAGTTTTTCATCATTATACTCTTTGTTTTACCGTTTTATGCAAATTATTTTTGCACAAGCCTTTATCCTGATAATTTCTTAATTCTATACCCATCAAAATTTATGCCAAAATTTATTTTAATTATATAAATAGGTCAGGAATGCTTGTTTAACTGTGGGTTGAGCGAGGGGGCTGTTTATATTACATTTTCTTAAATATCGAAAACTTTGATCTCCTTCGACTATATTGTCGATTAAATATCAAAAAAAAGGGGCGCTTATCAAGAATTATTTTGTGTTGTCTCAGTGGCGATGTGTTCATGGTTTTGTTAACATTATTTTGTTAGCATGGTGGTGGAGAAAAAGCATGAAAGCCCTATAGCCAATATGTCCCAATCATTTATTTTAGGTGGCAAGTAATTGTTAGAAGAAAAAAAGACAAACTTCTACAAGGGAAGTAAATGGATAGACAGGGCACAACCGGATTCAATGAATTACTTTTATATTGTTTTTTGTAACTCAGCAAATGACCCCGACGCTTCGTAAATAATAAATTGTTAATTGAATTATCCCAAATATATACCATTGAAATACCAGTGAAAATGATATGGGATTACCTAAATTCCAAGGAACTCTATGTCCCCTTTAAGGATATTGATATATCGACTCTTGAAGGCAGCAACACCGGTCACACAACCAGAAAAGCCGTTAAGCTTCCGTCAGATACGAAAAACCCCTTGGAAAAAATCTAATATGGCAACTTATTGACATAACTTAACTCACTCTGATTCCGGAACCTGGGTTATATAATTATTTCGCCTCTATAAGGTTGAGGCTTTTGATTATGCTTTCTCTCATTTCATCTATCTGCTGGGTGTTTCTGATAATCCTTGGGGTAATCATGACTATAAGCTCTGTGCTCTCAATTGACAGGCTCTTGGTTCTAAAAAGGTATCCAAAAATAGGAATATCCCCTAAGATTGGAACTTTACTTATTGTTTCACTTTTCTTTTCCTTTATCAGGCCACCTATTACTATGGTCTGCCCATCGGCTGCGCTAACCTCTGTGGAAAGGGATCTGTTTAATATCATTGGTGAGCTTATGTTTGATGTAGTATTAGTCTGGGCCTCACTTACCTCCTGGCTTATCTGTAATGTGACAACGCCCTTTGCATGAACTGACGGGGTTACAGTAAGGGAAACACCGGTGCGCCTGTACTGAACAGATCTTACAATTCCCGAGGTTCCTTCAGTTATTATCTCGGATGTCGTTGATTCGCTGGTTATTACCGGGACCTCTGTTCCAACAATAATTGACGCGCTTTTACCATCTCTTACTGTTAATCTTGGACTGGAAAGTATCTTTATCATACCCTCCTGGCTAAGGGCATTTAACAAGAGTTGAAATTTTTTTGAGTCCGTCAAAATTGAATAATTAAGACCCCCTGACCCAACTCCCAGGCCTCCTAAAGTTTGAAGTATACTAGTCTGGCTCCCGCTGGTATTTTTCAAATACCACTCTATCCCATACTGGAGACCATCTGTCAGCGTAACCTCTGCAATAGTGGCCTCTATCAGCACCTGCACAGGCATAATATCCAATTTTGTGATTAATAATTTTAATTGGTTGTATTTATGCGGTGTTGCATAAATAATTAGTGCATTTCTACTTTCATCTACAGCAATACGGGTATGCCCATTGTTAATATCTACCTTCTTTAATTTTTTCTCTTCCCCTTGCTTTTTACCCTTTTTTGTTTGAGATTCCTTTAATAAGTTAATCTTAGATGAAGACCCTTCCCCTGAAATGCCTAATATTTTCCTTAACGACTCGGCAATTTCTGAGGCCTTACTATTTTGTGGGAAATATAAAAAATACCGGCTTTCATCTATTTCAGGCGGTACATCCAGGATATCAATCCAGTATTTCACTCTATTGATCCATTCCTTTTCATGGGCAAAAAATAGAATTGTTCCCCATCTGTCCAAGGCGCTAAAATAAAGCCCCCTTTTCCCGGGCATCTTGGTCACTGGAACGCCTTCCTGGCTTAATATCTCTCTGAGTTGATGCACCATGTCGAGAGGGTCCCAGTATGAAAGCTTGATGATGCCTGCAAACCTGCCTCTCATAGCCGGTCTATCCAGGGCGTTTACAACCCTAACAACATCCAATACCTGCTCCCTTGTACCTCTTACCACCAGAATGTTATCATTTGAAGACACACTTATACGGGTGTCTTTAACTGCAGGGATAAGATTTTTTATATTTTTTACGTCTGCATATCTGATTGGAATAAGTTGTTGAATCTGGCCGAGGGTTATGGGAACATCCCCTTCTGATGATCCTACACCAAGGGCAAATCCTTCTGTTTTTAACCCGGCCCATATATAGAAAACGTTATCTTTCAAATAAATAGACAGGTTATTTTTATGTAAAACTTCTCTCACAATATCGAATAACCTTTGCTCTGATATCTTATTGTGTATGTCCAGGCTGATTTGCGTGCTTGAGGTTTTGATTCTATTATCCATTACATAATTCACTCCGAGCAGCTCAGAGAATATATGATGCATAAAGTCCGGTATAGGCATCCCATCCGCCTCTACAACTACCATTTTTTCTTTACTAAAATGGTGCTTTTCAATTGATGGAGTTGTGCTTGCCGATCCACTGTATTTCAAAGGGGCAACCTCTCTGAATTTCCCCTTTTTTTTTGAAAAAGCTGGCCCTGATTCCTTTGCACCAATCTCAACCCGAGCCTCTGTCGATTTAACTTCTTTTTCAGCATATTGATTAGAAAGCCGGACCATCAATCTTTTTTCAAGGGGAGGTAATTTATGTGCGCAGGACACAAAAAAAAGGACAATGAAAAAAAATACAGTTATTCCAGCCACTGAAAATAGATTTGATAAAAAATTAGATTTCATTTTTTTTAAATATCCTTAAAATTATTTCCTTTGCCTCATTATCCCTGAGGCTCAGAGTTCCTGGCTGTATATCTATTACAGAAAACCCGCTGATTTTATCACCAATTTCAACCTTTTTCTTTGCCCATTTTCGGGAATTAATATCTCTGAATGAGATTACAGCATACCCCCTATCTCCAGCTATAAAAATACCCTTTACCCTTATAATTAAATTGTTATCACGCAATTCATTTAGTCCTCTACCTTTATTACCCTTAACTCCATTCATTGCCTGGCTTGCATCATTGAGTTTCAAGCCAAAGATATTTCTATACTGACTGTATGTTTTAAAAACAGGTCTTTTAACTGCATTAATATCGTAGTCAATTTTTTTTGGTTCTCTTTTCTCCTCAGACTTTATAGCCCCATAAAGATCATAGAACCTGTAGCCAAGGACTAACAATAAAACTATATTTGCTATTAAGAATAATTTTCCCATTATAATCTTATTTTTGCCCCACAATACCATATGCCGACACTTCGAGCATTACACTGAGCACTGATGAATTTCTCCGAGAGGTTATCTTTAAAATATCTACAGAAAGAAATTTATTATCATTTTCAATGGTCTTGATAAATTCAACCAATCTATCTAATTTAGTTTCCATCATTATCTTTATTGGCACATGAACAATATTCCTTCCTGATAGATAAAGCCAGTTTGTGTTTTTTATATTCACTCCTGTAGACAGCGATATTTTTTCTATATCCTTTTGCAATTTAAGTTGAATTGAACGAACATCTGAAAAATCATTGTAATAAAATCCAACAGCCTGTTCAAAGGAATTTTTAACATTCTGCAAAGCTTCATTTATTTCAAGCTCGCTGCCTGCAAATGCCTGTTTGTGTGCAACAGACTTTTTTAATAATTCAATCTCATCAATCACATCAAATTTCCAGCCATAAAAAGGGATGACGCCAAATTTGATAACTACAATCCCCAAGGCTATGGCCAATCCTAACCTTATGCGCCATGACGATTTGGTTGACATTTTTTCTAATACCACTGCATTACCTAATTTTTGTCGTAACTAAAACGGATTGCAAAATTTTCCATGCCGGTCTTTCTGTCCTCCCTTACAGGGGATGTAAAACATGCCTCGGTGATTCCCCTGGTTTTGGAAAGGACGCTTAAAAGGTCCGACCCTTTAATTGCGATACCCTTAACCTGAACAACGTTTCTTGATACCGACAAATGCCTGATAATTGTTTTTTCAGGTAAAATATCGTTAATCATATTTAACAAAGGTAATTTAGGGACATAACTGTTTATCTTAGATGTCAATTCCCTCTGCATTTTATAATAATAGTCTGTCTTTTCCTGTGTCTTTAGCAATCCTGAAAGACTCGACGAAAGTCTCTTATCTTCTTTTTTCAGCTCATTTTTTGTGTAATTTAAGAAAATGCCAAGGGCTCCTCCGTATAACAGTACAATGGTTGCCATACTTACCAAACCGATTTTTAGATATTTCTTATTTAACCAAATGGAAAATAAATCAGGGTTTGCAAAGTAAAAGAGATTTTTCATTGAAATGTTAGATATTAGTCTTGGGAAAAGTGCAAAATACTCTTCAGATTTCCCAATTCCCTGCTCAGGAATATCCTTTGCATCAATACCCATAGACCTTTTAAAATCCTGAATATTAATTTTTCCAATCCCACCGCTAATACTTTTAACCATGCCGTTGGCCCCTGAATATGCAAGGAGCTCTTCATTTTCTCTGTTAATTTTATAAAACATTCCTTTCCCTTGATTAAGAAAAGGTAAGAGCGCGGTTTCCGGAATTATTATCAGGGGAGATAAAGGTGACAGTATTTTATAAATCCCTTCCTCTATAAACCACAAATTTAAGATAATCTCCCCGTTTTTCTTTCCTATCTTTTTAATAAAAAATCTATCCGTCTTGAAGGGTGAATAGCTTAATATATCAATTGCTATAGCAGATTTCACATCCTTCATATTGGAAAAAGGGAATTTTTTTGAGGTTTCAAAATAGAATCTCTTTCCAAGGACAATTACTCTTGCCCTTTTAAGATAGTCCTGGGCAACCTCTTCTATGCTGAAATCCCTTTTAATGTGATAATATTTTTCCCCTACATAAAAAATCTTTTTAGAAGCAAATCTTCCTGCCAACCCTTTTTTGGCCATTACCTCCTCCACTCAGAAATAAGGTAAGGACTTTCATCCATTTCCCTCTTTAAAATAACGGCCTCTATCCTGTCTGACGCATTCTTTGACCTGGCCTCAACGTCTACCTTAATCCATCCTGATGGTGAAAAGAGGGCTTCTTCCGTGTAATAAAGGTTTGTCATATCCATAAAAACACTTCTTGTGAGATGCCCACTTTTCCTTAGCTCTAAAATTCCATCAACAAGAGAATCATCCCTCAACTGGGCTTTTAAGGATTTCCTGCTCATAGTCAGATAGTTTATTGTGTTTGTTCCCCAGTAAAAGATTTCATCTTTAATATCATGAAAGAGCTCTCTGTTGAACCCTTTTAAAAGCATAATCTCCTCTGGCAATTGAATGTAATGGTTCCTTGGACCATAACCGTAATCTTCATTTTTATAATCAATATATTCTGCGCCGTTCAATCTTCTAAAATCATCTTTATCCTGCCAATCTCCAAGGCTATCTGAAAAAAGACTGGATTTGTCAGAGAACTTAGATACATATTCTACAAGTTTACCGAGATTAAGCATATTAAAAAGCGGGGAATACATCCCTGCTCCGTCTCTCAGTTTAACAGTTACAAATTTATCCATCTCTATAGTGTCACCGTAAAGATTCCAGTCTAATTGACTGCCGTCCTCTTTATATATCCTCAATCCTGTAGGTGTAAACACAGACGTCAATATATTGTAAATTACCTCGTTCATAGCCGAATATGAAAGTAAGTATGCCCTTCCTTTGTCCTTCAATTCAAGTGCAACAGCTATCTTTTCTCTCCCAGACGATATAATACTCATTGTTATAACGATAATAATCATAGATATGATCAAAATAGTAGGCAATGCATATCCTCTTTGACTAATATTCACTCTGAAAAAATCCTTTTTTAAATATATTATCGGCTCTAATAAGAAAAAGTAGTTTCTTTACCTCATCGTCTCTTTCAAGGATAATCTCGATTTTCTTAGGAATTCCTTTCCCTGACTCGCCTTGGAATGTTTCCGTCCATCCATACAACCTTTCAAATTCTTCCCTGTATGGGAGCAACCTTCTCTCGACTTCTCCATAATATCTAATTGTTATCTTTTTTATATCACTATAAGCGATAAAGGAATGGTGATATTCTGTCTGGAAATCATTGTATTTTATATATGTGTTATCTAACGGCATTTCCTCGTACAGTAAATGCTGAACTTCTTTTTGCCTTACAACTCTCAGTCGAGCTAAGGCTGGCGCTCTCTCTCTAAAGGCCGAGCTCAAGGTAACAAATTCAATCTTCTCCCTTTCCCCCCTAAAAAACGGAAAGTAGAAACCTGCTTTTTCATTTATCCGGTCTGTTACATAATAATCATAAATGGATTCTAAGGCTGATTTAAGCAGCACATGATAACGGTAATTATGGATTGCATTTATATCCTCTACCCTTTTCTTTCCCCATGTATCAAGAAACATAGAATAAGACAAGGTTCCAATGTAAACAACAGAGCTCAAGACCAGGGTGGCCACAAGGACTTCTATCAGTGTAAATCCTGCAATATTCAATTTATCGGTAACATAGTATCTCTTTGTATTCATATTCAGATTTTTTTTTTAGATAATTGTATTCATACGCTATATTCAGGAAAATTTTATTTAGTGAAACAAAAAATTTACCATACTTCACTCCCCCGGCAGTTTCATCAAAAGAGTTTAATATATTCCTTGATGACCCAATTTCCTTTAAGTACCACGAAAAACTGATAAATTTCCCATAATTCCCCCTCCCTCTGCTCTGCCTGTCCATTATATCCGATTTAACTTTTTCCATAATAAACGGCAGGGCATCTTCTATAGTCACACCAGCAGTTATCTTTTCTATTAATCTAATTGTTTTTCGATATGCCACTGTCCCTATGGAAATTGCAAAAAACAGAATTAATGCAGAAACCATCACTTCTATGAGGGTAAAGCCTTTATTCTTATGAAACATGCATAAACCTCTCTTTTTTCCCAATCAGGTACCTTATCTTTGACACATCTGTAAAACCGTTTCTATTGAATCTTAAAACCTTGGCTGGAAAATAAAGATGACGAAGTTCGAGCTTAATATCATTGTTCATAACTGAAAGGGTTTGGCCCTCAAATATAATCGTATGAGAAACTTGTCTTAAAAATGAGACTATCTTAACCCTTTCTATAATCTCTTCCACTCTTTTTTCTTCTGCAGAAATCTGAATACCTTCATATAAATTGAATAGTCTTGGACCTGTTAAAGATATCACTAAGCCTAAGATTAGCAGTACAACAAGAATCTCAATAAGGGTGAATCCTGTTGAATATTTCTTTATTTGTTGCATCATGTTTTTTTCGCAAGATCTTGGAAGTGGACTATAGGAAATATAAATACTCTAAAAAAATCGCCTGCCTATGTAAAATGTCATGCATTCAGCAAAAAGACACTCCAAAAACAACGCCCAAGGCTAAGGTCTGGCTTTTCAGGAAGCAGCTAAAAATTTATATCACTTACAGACACCATACTTAGAAGCATAACGACTACTACAGAGCCCACAATTAAACCCATAAAAATTATCATGGCCGGCTCTAAAACAGTAATAAGGATATTCACCCTCTCTTCATACATGGTTTTTAGCCGTTCTTCCAGCTCGCAAAAAACATCGGAAAGTCTTCCTGTCTTTTCCCCTGCCTCTATAATTCCTTTAAATATATCCGGAAGAAACCCTGTTTTAGCTATTGATTCACTTAGTTGTTTGCCTTGTCTTACATCATCTTTTAATATGAACAATCTTTTTCTCAAAAAACTGTTATTAATTGATTTAACAGCATAATCGAGTGCTTCCGTTAAAATAACACCACTTTTAAGAAGGATAGCGAGGGCGGATACAAACCTCAGATTTTCAACTGCATAGGAGAGGGGCTTTAATAAGGGCAATTTGATGCTCAGCGTATCGGTTATTATATGGAACTGTTTCGCCCTTTTAGCCCTTGTTGCAATCACGGATATGACTAATATAAAAGCAAGCAAGATGAACTGGTATCTTCTGAAAAAAGAACTGAACATAAGAAGAAAATCCGTATATAAGGGTACATCCTTCATACTTGTAAATATGGAAGAGAATTTAGGTACAATAAAGTTAAATAAAAAAAATATTGTCAACAGGCAAACAAAGAAGATTACAGAGGGATAAGTAATTGCCTGACGCATTTTTGACCTTATCTTCTGGCGGAAATTTAGATTTAACGCCAGATTTTCAAATACATAGGCCAACTTTCCAATCGCTTCTCCCACCCTGACAATCCCGGTGTACATTGGGGGGAAAAAATCTGGAAATTCCTCCATGGCCAAAGATAAAGGCATACCTCTTCTAACTTCCTCATGTATTTTATTAACAGCTTTTTCAAGAATTTTATTTTTTATTCCCTTTTTTGCTGTTTCAAGGGCCCTGTCAATCTTTATTCCGTTCTTTAGCAGGAGAGATAGCTGTGACGTCATAAGTTCTATATCAGAAAGCCCTGGCTTTCGTTTAAACCAAACAATGTCAAACACTCTACTAATAGATCTATCCGCTTCATTAATGGTCACAGGGATAAACCCAAGGTCCTTCAGCTTATATTTAGCGGCCTCAATATTATTAACGGACAACTCTCCTTCCTGTCTTACACCAGAGTGATCATACGCAATGTAGATAAATTTTCCCATTTACCCACACACCCTCATAACTTCCTCTATTGTGGTTATCCCCTTGATAACCTTTAAAAGGCCGTCTTCCAGAAGTGTTCTTATGCCTCTATCTGACATATATTTTTTTGTCTCTAAGGAAAAATTGCTGTCCTTT
>Ga0075114_10002222_pt1 | contig 9995 bp, 7 predicted proteins | sample AntAceMetag02UKM_FD_69784 | JGI IMG/M metagenome (GOLD analysis project Ga0075114, IMG submission 69784) | Saline lake microbial communities from Ace Lake, Antarctica - Antarctic Ace Lake Metagenome 02UKM | ecosystem: Environmental > Aquatic > Non-marine Saline and Alkaline > Saline | place...
ACTGAAATCAAACTCACACAAAGGGTTAATGCCCGTCGGTTACAAATTATGAATAAATACCTTATTAGCTTATTTGCAATATGCACAATATTAATCACCCTGTCTTGCTCGAGCCGCTTTCAAGCTATTGCAGAACCTGAGATTGACCCGACCCTTGAGCAGGCGGTATTTAACACGCCGGAGGCTGCCGCTGCTACCTTCGCGCAGGCCGTTAGAAATGATGATCAGGCCCTGTTCAATATATTACTAGGCGCTGATTTCCGCGATATATTACCACTAGATGATGTCTCGTCAGTGGATCTTGAGAACTTTAATAAAGCCTGGGAAAAGTATCACACCTTATTAGCACAGGGCGATAAAAAAATGCTGCTTGCTATCGGAAAGGAACAATGGACCTTGCCTATTCCAATTGTCGAAGGTAAAACAGGCTGGTACTTTGATGTAACTGAAGGCCTGGAACTTATGCGTATCAGACGCATAGGCAGAAACGAACTGGCTACCATACAAGCCGTTCTCGCCTACTACGACGCCCAGATGGAATATGCTACGCAAGACCGGAATGGTAACGGGGTATTAGAGTATGCACAGAAATTTATCAGTACACCCGGAACTCATGATGGCTTATATTGGGATACAGCCCCAAGTGATACACTTAGCCCGTTAGGTTCCTTACTTGCAGATCGATCTGAGGGAGGAGGTTATCACGGATATTTCTTCCGTATACTTAATGCCCAGGGCACAAATGCCAAAGGAGGCGCATACAGTTACATGATAGGCAAATCTATGCGCGCAGGATTTGCAGTAATCGCCTGGCCTGAAAAGTATGGGAACAGCGGAATTATGAGCTTTATAGTTAGCCATGACGGCATAGTCTATCAACAGGACCTAGGACCGGATAGCACCGATATTGCTGAAACAATATCGACTTATAATCCAGATGCTGGCTGGATACCCGTACAACAAGATAATGCCCCTGAGGCTGAGGCAAGCATCGAGCAATAGCCAATTAAACGACCCCGTCTACAAAAGCAGACGGGGTATCAGACATGGTAAGTGACAAGATTTTCAATTTTAGTTATCTGCTACAAGCCGTGCACCTTAAAACACCATAATGACTTAGCAGAACCTCAACACCATCAAAAAAAGCGCTGATCATAATACGCTGAAAATATCAGGTGTCGATACAATTATAATAAAACGGTCGGCATTCGACCCAAATTATGACGTGATGCATGTTGCGACTGAAAACCTAAAACTATTTTTTTGCTCTGCCTGACATGCTGCTTAAACTCGTATACTTATCAGAAACATCAAGATTAAAAATGCCGAATATATAAATATATACTTGCCACCGATAACTTCACCAATGGCATATGTAGCATACAAAATAGTCAGCAAGTAAATAATTCCAGTCATGTTCAATCCCCGTTAGATACTTTAAAAAAGATCTGGGCGCTACACAGTGCTCTTCGACACCTTTATAAGCCCTTACGCATAGTAGCATAGGAACAGCCCGGAGAGATAAATTTACCTACGTATACAGTCTGTGGGCTTGTACCCAGCGAATGTAACATTTCCTGATTACCCATAACTCTCAGTGATACCTCGTCTTTCTTACAAGCTATTAGCATGAATCTAGTAATTAAAAAGATTCCCGATAAAGCTGGTGCTCAGCTTGACTTGGTAGATTTCGGGAATGAATGACTTTTTTACCCTCGTGCGTGGGAAAGCAGTAGCAGATGCATTGCGTTATGGAGTTCGGAATGCTGGAGCGTTTAAGTATGAATTCCCACGCGGAGCATGGGAACTAAAGCATAAAAATATTTCGGTTGGCTATTGTCAGCGGGGTGAATAACTTGCGTCCGATTACGCTACGCTAATCGGACCTACCGTGCTTGTTTTCTTATAAATTAAGAGCATAATTTGTTAACTAACGGACAGATAGTTAGATAGTTGCAAAAGTATTTTACAACGATTCCTTGCAATTATTATGTATTACAAACTGCAGCCGGTAAATCCAGTATAGCGCGCAAACCACCGTGAGGGCTTTTTTCAAGTGTTAGTGAGCCCTTATAGAGTTGCGTGATATCGTTAACGATATTTAGTCCCAGACCATGACCCGATACAGTTTCATCAAGCTTTTGACCTCGCTGTAAAACAATGTGTAACTGATTGCTAGGTATGCCCGGGCCATTGTCTTCAACAAACAGCAGTACGCGTTGATTGCTCTTATCCAGCTGTGCATAAACCCAGACTTGATCCATGGTCCATTTACAGGCGTTATCAATAAGATTACCCAGCATCTCTTCCAGATCCTCAATTTCACCACGAAAACAGTAATTGCCAAGATTCTGCGTGGCTATTTTTATATGTTTATCCTGATAAAGCTGATTCATGGAAAAACACAAATCTTCAACAACTTTGCCTATATCCGTACGAAAACCAAGCAGATTATCTGTTCCAGCGGCTCTGGCCTGAGCTAAATAATGATCCAGATTAGCGGCTATCAATTTGGCTTTATTATGGATCAACTGACCAGATTTATTATTAATGCTGTCTGCCTCATTGATAATGACCGCAAGCGGGTTCTTGATGGTATGCGCAAGATTACCTAAATTTTTTCTGGCGCGAACCAGTGTTTCAGCTCTATGCTCAAGCAGAGAATTAAGTTCACTAACAACGAGCTGTATTTCATCAGGATAATTTTCGAGTAATGTTTTTTTCTTGCCTTGATGAATCAGACCTATGGCTTTGCGCATTGCACGTAATGGTTTAAGGGCAACCTTAACTTGAATGAAGATAGCAAGCAACAGGCCAGTACCCAAAACCAGAAAGCTGATGATGACCTGATTAGCAAAATGGTTAACATCGAGTTCAACTTCAGATACTGGTCCCGTGACTATATATAAAATAGTCTGATCTGACGCAGGTAGGGTAATTTTCAGTAATTGAGCACGTAAGAGGGTTTTGTCTGGACCATGGAATTGTTGCTTGCCCAGTATACTATCATCGGTTAATTCAGAAAGAAGCAGGCGTTTTTTTCTAAGCCCGGTTACGCCATTACTTTTCTGTAAGAGGGAAACTTCGAGGCTGTTTCCATGAAGCGAACGAGAAGAATCCAGTATTTTATCAGACTGCCTGATTTCCCAATACCAGCCAGAATCTGGTAGTTGAAAACGCGGGTCTTGTGGGTACCAGTTGAGCTTAATTGTACCATCAGGGCTGACCTTGCTTGCAGCGACCAGTTCCTCTATATGATCAAATAGCAGTGCATCAAAATGCTGCTCTATGTGCTGACGAAACAGATAGACAATTAATATTGAAGTACTTAGCAAGGTAAGTGTCACCACAACGGCACCGGAAAGCATAATACGAAAAGACAGGGAATTACGCATTATTGGAAGGCTCTGTCATTTGATAACCTAAGCCCCTGCGGGTCTTTATATAAAGCGTACCAAGCTTTTTTCTAAGATGATTAATCAAAACTTCAATAACGTTAGAATCTCGTTCAAAGTCTTGTCCATAGATATGTTCAGTTAATTCAGTTTTGGAAATAATTCTATGCTTGTGTTGCATTAAATAAGCGAGTGTTCTGAATTCAAGAGCAGTTAATTCTATCGGCATGTCAGTTAGAATTACCCGGGCAGTATTGGTATCAACGCTTAGTTCGCCGCACTTAAATAGCGAGCTTGGATGCCCAGATGATCGTCGAATCAAGGCTTCTACTCTGGCTAGAAGTTCTTCCATTGCAAATGGCTTAGCAAGGTAGTCATCAGCGCCGGCTTGCAATCCGGTTACCTTTTCCCGCCAGGTTTGCCGGGCAGTTAATATCAGTACCGGCATCTCACGTTCAGCTTGACGCCATTGCATAAGCACGTCTAAGCCATCAAGTTCAGGTAGTCCCAAATCTAAAATGACAACATCATAAGGCTCAGTATTGCCCAGGTGTAGTCCATCAAGACCATCATATGCTACGTCAACAACAAATTGAGCATTATGTAACATTTTTCTGACTTGTTTGGAAAGCTCAACGTCATCTTCAATAAGCAGGATTCGCATATAGATTACCCTTCTCTGTTGTAAGTAATAGTAACATAATATATTGATTTATAAGTTAATAAATTAATATATGCGATCTATATTAGAAATTAAGCTTATGTTAAGATTTTTAATGTTAGTCTGAATGCAAGATAAATGAAAAGGTGTTTAATAAAAACTAGCCAGTTTCCTAGAGTTACAAATTAAAACAATAGAAAAAAGGTTTTTTTCACATTTATTAATAATGGCAATGCGTTAAGTTAAAGCCATTCAGATAGCCTTGATGAGTTGTTTTAGCATAAGTTTATGTTGCACCGCTAGCAAATAAACATAGAGGCTTGTTAATAATAGCTGATTTTTGAGGATAAAATCATGAAAAAAATTATATTAAGCGTAGTGGCTTCCATGGCCGTTATTTCGCTTCCAGCCTTTGCCGGGTATCCAGCTGAAGCTAATGAAAACCTGTACTAGAATACCAGGAAAATGCTGGATGATAAGTTTCAAGCTTTGGATTCACCACATCTTTACCTGATATTACACGACATGAGTTCAGGTGGTATGAATATGAATCTTGATGCTAATCTGGAGCGTATCCAGGCTTGGGGATCAATCAAGTGACGGCAAGGGGAGTGAAGCAGGAGAGGCCGCTGAGGAAAAACATCAGAACTTGTATCAACACCTGCATCAAGAAGTTAATTTCAGGCAAGGTGAAGTACCTGTAGATCAAGAGTTTGACTGCGGCAGAACCAGGTCCGCACAGAAATGGCTACTAACTCAGCTATAACTGACGACGGCTTCCTTGAACTATATCGCGGTGATCCAGTAAGAATCTCCTCTGAATCAATGGTTGATGAGGGAGATGTTGGTAAATTAGCGCTGTGCCTGGTAGTGACACAATATAAAACCGCAGTAGGTGACCAAAGAGAGAGCCAGAAAATTTTATGCTTTCCAAACAAGGTTGGACAGGTTGGGAAGGAGGTCTTTCTGATCTGGCCGGAGTGAAGTGTGAACTGGGGGAAATCCAGAGAATCATGGCACATGATGGTGAGTTACTTTCAGGTGAATATCACTTGTATTTTGGATATAAGCTGGTAAATGGAAAAATTGTTCATAGTACTGGCCCTTTCAGTTTTACGGTTGAATAAAAAACATATCATCGGTTTTGGCTTATTTAAATGCTGTAGAGCGGACTGAGATTCGCTCTACTTAGGAACGAGAATTCAATAATGCCCGAGTCTGACTTGTCTTTTTACCTCACAGCCTTGCATGAAAACCAGTTTCGTAGCCTTTTATGCGCCTGCTTTCCTAACACGCCTGTGAAGTCAAAATCCTGGGCCATACTTTCGGGTATTATTAAACCCTCGTTCCTTAGGCCTTAAATATTCAAAGCTGGTTGATAATTTTACAGCTATATCGATGCGTTGAGAGTAAAACATTTTTTAAGTGTGAGCAGCATCACAAAAAGTAGAAAAACATTATGAATTTAAGCTTAGCTTAAGATTGCAAATGTTAATTTGAACACAGCTAAAATGGAAAGTGCTTAATAAACAGCCAGCAAGTTTATATTTTAAACAATGAAAAATATAAACCTAGTGTTACAAAATAATACACAAAGGATTATTTACATTTAATAATAGTAGTACTAATGAAACTGCCTTTCAGATGGCTTTGATATATTGTTAAAGCAAGAGCTGTAACGATTATCAAGTCAATTAAATTGGAGTTTATTGAAATCCATAACAACATTAAAAAAAATAAAAGGAAATCTTTATTATGTTAATAAAAATTATTCGTAAAACGCCTATTGCTCTTGCTGTATCAGCGGGGTTAATGGTTATGTCACAGGGCACTGCCTTGGCCTATGATTCACCGCTGCACGTTTTTTCAATCAATGACGTTCAGGGCGGCTTCGACGGTAGCACCTTCGGACCCATTTCTGAAACAGGTGCTGCTATTCAGGACACGGATATTATCTGTGACCTCGGTTCTACGCCCTGTCCCGTCGATAATCAACCCTTTCTCGACAAGTCGGGAGTCACGCTGTATCCCGTAGATACCGAATTTGGATACTACGTGGTTGATTTCCTGGGCGCCCAGGGCAAAAGCAGGGACGGCGATTATATGGAAGGTTTTGTCGGCGATATTGTAGATAACGGGGTCCAGGTAGGTATCCAGATTTCCAATGCGCCAACCCTTAAATACAAGGTGAAACCGCCACTGGGCACCTGGTGCCAGGGGCTGGGCGGCACATCGGTTAAATGCGAGACCGAGCACTACACCACCATGGAACATGTGCTCAGCTGCCATGAGACCATTCCCTATTCCTTCGCTGACCCGGTCACCGGAGAGCAGGCTACCCTGTCAACACCCGATCTCAGCCTCACTTTCGACTGTGCTAATGCACCGCTGGATGACGTTACGATGATACTGGTCGACGGACTGCCAACCGTCCGCTTAACCGACGCCACACCTTGTGACGCCGTTAATGATCCGCTAGGCTGCCAGATGTTTCCTAACGACAAGACCGATATGCTGAACAACATTGCCCTGGGTACGGACTATTCGGTGCAGCTCAAGGACGATGGCAAGCCCCTGTATGGTTGGGGTGGGGTACACAAACGCCCCAATGACATTCGTATGTATGCCAAGCTGGATCTCCCGGCCGAGTGGAAGGAGCCGGATGCTAATTTTATCGTCACCCGGGCAGAGCTGGTGGTCAATCACTGGATCACCAACAACCCGAACGATCAGCTGCGTCCGGAAGATCTGGAAAATGAGGCCGCCACGGGACGCAAACCTTCCTACAGGATAGAGGGCACGCCAGGCGGTGCTGATGAAGTGTGGAAGACGATGATACCCTGCTATGAAGGTGACGGAGACCTTATCGATACCGAGGAAGGTGCCAACGATCCGACATTTATCGGTGTCGGCACCTACTTGAAGAACATGCCCTTTGCGCTTGACCCGGCAGTCATACCCGGTGATCTGCCAGCAGATGATCCCTTTGCGTTCTCCTCAGACCTGCAAGGAGCATTTACTAATGCCTACTACACCACTATCAATCGCGACCCGTTTGAGTGGTCCTACGATGCTAACACGGATCCGCTGATCCAGGATTTTGTCGGTAGTGCATTGCCTGATGACTCGCTGGGAGAGCTGGTTTCCGGACCACGCTGGAGACTGAAACCCAACAAGTTCGGTCAAGATTTACCTGGGTTGGAGATCCCTCTGGAAGAATGTAGTCCACCGCCTTTCAAAAGCGACAATATCAAGTACGTAGTAGGTACGCCGGTGACCACGGTGATCAACCTGCTTGACTGGGATGAGGCAGTAAACGGGCCGTCACCACTATCGACCAGCAAGGGCTGGGTTGATGTGACCGCCAACGAGTTTGTTACCGTGGCAGGTGAAGCCAATGGCGTTCCCTTCACCACCAATGGCCTGCCGATGACCAGTGACTTTGACCTTGCCGTCTATATCAAGGGTGATGCTAAGTCCACGGCCTTGTATAACGCTCAGCTTATTATCGAGTACGAGGGTGAAGGACCGCAACCACCACCAACAGACTTTGATCTGGCATTAACCGATCTGGATGTACCTGACCGTGTATTGCTAGGTGACGCTGGGAACGTCGGGGTTGTGGTGACCAACAACGGCCCTGCGGCTGTTTCTGGCACTGTCACACTGACCGGTGTTTCCAACAGGGGTGATATAGTTGAGTTCTCTGCAGGCTTTAATGAGCTGGCGGATGATACTACGTTCTCTCCAACTTGGATCTGGACTGCTCCTGATGGCAAACCGTCAACGATTAGCTGGACGGCAGTTGTGACTGCGACGCTTGGTGACGACACCAACCCGTCTAACGACACGGCAACAGCTAGTACCAAAGTGCGTAAAAACTAAGCACGAATACTGACCGGCTGTTTAGGGAGGAAGCCTTTGCTTCCTCCCTTTTTATTGGTGAACGTTAACTGCAAAAATTCAGATAACTAATATGCTTTTATATATATGACAAGAGAGCAACTGATGCAAAATTTCAAAACGATTTTAATTGCGGCTGTTACCTTCCTGATGACGACTGTTTTGTCATTTGCTGACGAGAATACCAATTCGATATCTGCAGGCAATCCTATAACAAGCTCCTCACAAGGCGGTAAAAGCTCACAACCGGTTTATGATTACCAGAAAAACATGCCAAACTCAGTAAAACAGCAGAGCGGCTATGGGGTGGGATTTCCTGGCGCCCGTGGTAATGGAGGGACTGAATATCCACAGCATAATCAGTATGGCAACCCGCCAGCATATAAGGCAGGCCAAGCATCACAGCCACAAAAACAGCCCGCCACGGCGGAGACAAATAGTTCAGTATCCGGCCAACCGAGCGGCACTACAAAACTGCGCAGCATACACAGGGACAATCGTAAAGCTTTACTGCACGCGGCATCATTTGGCGATCTGGCAAGCTTGAATAAATTGCTCAAGCAGGGGGTCAGCCCTAATGCCAGGGCGAAAGACAAAACCGCTCGAACCGCCCTGATTCTTGCAGCTGCAGGTGGCCATGTTGAAATCGTCGATGCACTGCTTACTAATGGAGCCAATGTCGATGACCGGGACAGAACAGGCCATACCGCACTCAACTGGGCTGCACTGCGTGGCCGCACTCAAGTGGTTGCAGCCTTGCTGAAAAAAGGTGCCGATGTTAATACCCAGGACAATGGCGGTATTTCACCGCTACTTTACGCAATAGGTACGCACAATATTCCCATGCTTAAATTGCTTGTGGCCAATGATGCGAATCTTGAGGTCGAGACCCGTGAAAACAAGATGACCCCCTTGCTACTTGCTATCGAGACTAAAGATATTAAATCTATAAACATTCTATTAGACAAGGGAGTAAATGTTAATCTTAAAAACCGTGACAATTTTTCGCCATTAATGGCTGCCGCGGAAAAAGGTCAAACCGATGTTGTGCAAGCTCTTCTCGCCCGTGGTGCAAAAGTCAACCAGCAAGACAATAAGCGTTTGACACCATTAATCTATGCGGCCGATAACCAGCACATTGAAACCATGCAGGTATTATTAGCCAAAGGCGCTGATGCGAACGCAAGAGATGGAAAGACAGAAACTGTCATCATGAGAGCAGCTGTTCAGGGGCATATTGAAGTTATCAAGGTATTGCTTGCCAACGGTGCTAATATTAATGCCAGTGATGCAAGTGGCAGAACAGCACTGATACTGGCGACAGCAGCTAGCAAAGTTGATGCCATCAAGTTATTGCTGGAAAATGGCGCTGATAGTAAAAAATGAACCGCGACTAACTTGAGAAGCATAATTTCTGTTCCTCTAAATCGCGTGTAGTTTGAGTCCAAAGACACGTTAGGGACTAGCGCAATTTTAACGGCTTTATCAATATGATTTACTTTCTCTGGGAAAAAATGAAGCTTGATTACCCACTGTATTTCACATAGAGCCTTAATTTTAGTATGTATAGGTATTCATACATATCGTATATTTAAAGCAAAATAAGTTTTATTAAATTTTCTGCATATAGGTATTTATACGGATTGCGTGCTTACTTAAAAAGCAGTATCATTAAATTATAATATTCATATATATTATAAGGTAGTAGTATTTTTTGTTAACTGGATAACTATATCTTGATTGAAATTAAATATTTTAGCTAACATAAGTTATTAAGCCATATATTGAGGAAATAGGCTGAAAATTCTAAGCTGATATTTAATAGTACTGTTATAGCCGAAACCTGCATCAGTTATGCAGTAAATATCACCCTTGAACACCTCTATTGAGGTGAAGGAAGGGAAAAATTCTAACGAACAGTTTCTATACTTCGCGCGGTGACGGTTGAGGATTTTATAGCGAGTTGATTTTGGTCGAGAGCAAGGCGTTGAAACAGGCGCATAGCAAGCTACGCAACTGATTCAGCAACGCAGCTA
>Ga0075114_10002223_pt1 | contig 9994 bp, 8 predicted proteins | sample AntAceMetag02UKM_FD_69784 | JGI IMG/M metagenome (GOLD analysis project Ga0075114, IMG submission 69784) | Saline lake microbial communities from Ace Lake, Antarctica - Antarctic Ace Lake Metagenome 02UKM | ecosystem: Environmental > Aquatic > Non-marine Saline and Alkaline > Saline | place...
AAAAATTTCTTCATGCTGCTCATGTTTTGAAATATTTTCCATATTATTCTCCTCCTATAGGGCTTCCATCATAAGATCGAAGATATCAACGATTTCCATTTTTTCTTCCATGCCAATACCCCCCGCTCGCAGATTGGTCTCACACCACGGACAGCTGGTTACCAGGATGTCTGCACCCGTGTCCTTAGCTTCTTCGAGACGCTGCTGTGCGGTCCACTGGGCAAAGTCCTTAAATCCGGTGAAAGCACCGCCGCCGCCGCCGCAGCACCAGGCATATTCTTTAATCCGTTCCATCTCGACCAGCTCCACGCCCGGAATACCTTTCAGGATGTTTCTGGGTTCTTCGTAAACACCTTCCAGGTCTTTACCCGGAACATAGGGTCTTCCCATTCTTCCCATGTGACAGGGATCATGCCAGGTCACGGAGATCGGGATCTCTTTTTTATACTCGATCTTTTTTTCTTTGGTTAGACGCTCAATATATTCAGTGACATGAAGAACTTCAAAGTTCATCTTTTCTCCGAGTTCCTCATATTCGACCCTTAAGGTGCCGTAGCATCCGGCACAGGGGGTCAGAATTGTCTTTACACCGAGCTCATTGAATTTTTTAATATTTGCCTTGCCCAGACGCTCAAACTCGCCCATGTTTCCGGTCTTTGAAGGCGGGCTGCCGCAGCACATTTCCTTGTCGCCAAGAGTTCCAAAATCAACACCCAGCTTCTTCAGGATTTTCGCCATGTTGACAACGGTTCCCTTAAGTTCATCTGAAAGTCCATAGGTACAGCCGGCAAACAGAAGAACATCTGCCTTGTCCTTGTTCAGATCTTTTATTCCCAGGTCTTTAAGGTCTTTGGCCCAACTGTTTCTTTTCACTCTGGGCTGGAGCCAGACATTGTCATACTGTTTCAGACTGTCAAGCATTCCTTTATGCTCAGGCAGCGGACCGAACCTTTTTACATATTCTGTTCTTAGCCAGCGGTACATCTTGATCAGTTCAGCGTCCCGGACGCTTTTATCCATGGCATCACAGCCGCCGCACATGGTGCACTGAAAAAGAATATCTTTTATTTCAGGATCTTCATCCCATTTCATTTTACCGTCGATGAGTGCCAGTGCCAGGTCACATTTTCCCTGTGCAGAATGAGAATCATACAGGAATTTTGTGTGCTGGGGACAGATGCGTGCATATTTAGCGCTTTTAACCCGCCATGAATCAACCCACTTGCAGACTGAGCAGCGTGAGCAGTTAAAAGCGGTCCAGCGTGCTTTTTCTTCATCAAAAGGTCCCTCCAATGGATACTTGAGGTATCTGGGATCTTTGGGAAGTAACATATCTTTAGCCATGAAATCCTCCATTTATATATAAAAAAAGTTTAATGACACAGTTTGCCGGGGTTTAAGATCCCGTTCGGATCAAAAACCTTTTTCAATTCTTTCAGCATCGTCGCATAGCCGGTTGCTTTACTGTACACCAGGTCAGCCAGGGGTCCGTAAGGCCGGGTAAAAAAAGCGCCGTCATTGATCAGGTCTTTACACAGTTCAACGCAGAGTTCGCCGATACTTTCTTTTTCCTGCTCATTTTCAAGGTCGCAGGGGAAAGAAAAACACAGGTGGCATGCGCGTCCGCGTTCCAGCGGCTGCATATAGATGCCGATCTCATCAATGCTGAGTCCGTAAGCCGCGGCATATCCAAGGGCTGTGTCTGTAAAATCCTGGGCTTTATCCATGGTGGTGGTAAAGAACACATCCTGGGTTGAGTTTTCAAGAGTGGTTTTCCAGTGATTTTCATCAGAAGGAAGGTTCCTCAGTTTATCGATCATCTTTGTGCCCAGTCCGGAAACGCCGCCAACGGTCTTCTGGACCTCAAAATTCAGGTTTGCGGCTATTTCCATTAAGGCTTCTTCTTCATAGGCAATTCTCTCAAGCGGTCTTCTTACTGCACCTGCGATGATCAGACAGAGCGTATACGGCGGAAGGCTTTCCATCAGCCTGTCAAATTCACCCGCGTCTCCTTCACACACCAGGGAAGCCAGCATCAGTCTGCTTAAAACAAAGCACTCATTTCCAATCAGGCGGCGCTGGATCTGATAGATCGGGTCAGCCGCTTCTGCAAGATCATTAAATGCTGCAAAATAGGCTTTCTGTTTTTGCGGGCGGTATTCTGTCTTCATGTTGAGCCAAGTGATGATTCCCATGGTTCCCTGTGCGCCGATGAAAAATCTGTAAAAGTCGATGCCGGGTCCTTCAGGGTAAGCACCCTGGGTATGGGTATCAGAGGCTGTTCCTGTTTTAAATATGTCTCCGGTGGGAAGTACGACTTCCATGGGAAGGATGGGATCACCGTATTCATATTTGGGAATCAGCATGGGTTCGCGCTCAATCGTACTTGTCAGCGCGGACGTTTTAGGATGCGGAAAGAGCGGGTTCAGCGGTATCTGGTCATGCTCTTTTAATGCTTCCTGCAGCTGCTGCCAGGTTACGCCGGGCTCTATTTTTACTTTTCTGTTTCTGGAATCGATTTCAAGTATTTTATTCATCCCTGACAAGTCCATAACGATACCGCCCTGAGAAGGCAGACTTGCTCCTGTAAAATGAATTCCCGAACTTGACGGAGTTACGGGTATAAGCTTTTCATTTGCCAGTTTAACCACTTTCTGGACCTCTTCGGTGTTCTTTACCTTGACCACGGCAAGGGGTTTCCTTGCCTGTGTCAGGCTCTGATCACCAGAGTAGAGCTCTAAAGTCTCCTGGTCGTCAAGAACATTTTCTGCGCCTACAATGTTCTTCAGCTCACTAATCATGATTGACCTCCTAAAGATTTGATTACCTGTCTATCTCTTCCCCAATGTTCTACTTTACTGTAAGTAGTCCATTGTTTTATTTTATAATGCCTGGTACCGAGTGAAATTTTATTTACGATATCTGTTAATCAAATTCAGCCAAAGGTATGCATGCTTTAGTGGTGGACTTAAGGATCTTGGTCATAGGCTGCTGCATCGCAGCAAGCTTCGCCATCAGGTCGGGACGATCCTGTTGAATGATGGGAAGCAAACCCTGCATCAGCTGTCCTATGTACTGTACGGCAGCATACGGGTTCCAGCACGGCGGCAGAGACTCCTTCACCAGTCCGAATATGTAGTTCAGATCTTCATCCTTATCAATCACATAGGGAAGTGCAAAGTTCATGAGGTACGCCTCATGGGAGTGGCCTTCAATGTAGACCTTTTTCCACCAATCAATATATTGAGAGATGCCCTGTGATACTATCCCGACCCGGTCCTCCTTTAATGCTGCAGCTATCGCGCACCCTGCTTTCCAGCCGCTGATCATGGCACCGGAGTTCTCAAGTTCCTGACATGCCCCGGTATCTCCTGCAAGGAGAACACGATTTTTGTACGGCACAGTCACCGGCGAATATATGTATTGTGAAGAGGCCATTTCTTTCAACTCTTCCGCCTTTGAAAACCACTTTGAAAAGAATGGATTTTCTTTCATGAAATAGTTCTTAACACTGTCCAGGTTAATTCTGGGATCAAGTGTGAAAAATGCTACAGTGTTTTGATTTTGATACGGTCTGGGAAGAATGAACATAAAACCCGGGGCTTCCTGACTGTGGGTAAAGCTCGAAAACACAACATCCGTCTCGCCCGGATCAACATTTTTCATGTACCAGCCCTTGGTTAAAAGGTAACAGTAGAATGTCCTTTCCTTATTAAACCCGAGCAGCCGCGCTATTCTTGAATTTGCACCATCAGCGGCAATGAGATATTTCCCTTCAAAAGTTTTCCCGCTTCCTCTTACCGTTACACCGGAAGATGCCGGTTCAATGTCGTTGACATTTATTCCGGTACAAACAGTTACCCCGGCTTCCTCAACTTCATCAAGAAGACAGCGAAACAAGGCTTCCTTATCAATAGAAACACCCACAGCACCGTCATCGCCCTTCTTCGCGGTTTCTTCCGGCGCTCCAAAAGATATCAGGTTGCCGTCGGGAGAATAGAGATACCATGCCTTGATATTTCTTATCGGCCCGTCATAAGTAAACGATATGCCGCTGTTAAGAAACCCCAGTTTTTTTGCCTTGCGGTTGTAATTAATAAGGTCGTTAAAATAGTAGCTGTTCATTGAAATTAGGGTTTGTCCGCACAACCGATCAAGCTTTGTCAGGTCTTTTTTTCTGTCCAGTAAAAGCACATTAAGACCTGCAAGCCCGACCGCCTTGGCAGCAAGAAGACCACTGGGCCCTGCCCCTACAACAACGGCATCATATTTTTTTTTCATATGTATTGCCCTCCTTTTTTATCCATTACTGTTTTCTCAGTTTTTCCACATCCAGATCACGCCCGTTTCACAACAACAGGCTGTTAAGTATTGGGAAAAGCCCTGCGGATTGAACCCGCCATAATACTTTTTAACGGGGCCGCAGCTGCCGTTTGCAGTTTGGCCAGGAACCGGGGGTTCTCCTGCTGTATTGTTCCCATCTTCTGCATAAGGACCCCGTTAATCTGCTGACTGACGCTGTAAGGGTTTAATGTTGCCTCAAGAGGTCTGTCCGTCAACAGTCTGAAAAGATAGTTGACATCATCTTCATCCAAAAGCTCAAACAAAGCGAACAGATCTATGATTCCTTTATAATCTTCAAATTCGGAAAAGCTTTTATGCCACCAGTCTATATAGCTTTTAACCCCGTGCTCGTTGAGCTTGTTGTCACGGAATGCCGTTGAAATTGCATGGGCGGCTTTTTTCCCGCACATCATTGATCCGGTGCACTCGGCCTCAAGAGTCCAGACAGAATCCCCGACAAAAATAATATTATCAAGAAACGGCGTGTGTGCAGGAGACCAGAGATTCAATACGTGGCAGTTGTGACGAACAATCTCCATATTTTCAAAACAGTGCCTGTAGGGACTACCATGGAGCACCGTTAACACCTCATCTATAAGGCTTTGCCGCTCCAAGGGAGGAGAACAGGTGAAACTGCCCCACATCCAGAACTCGGCATCGGGATAGGGGCAGGGTAGAATAGTAAATGCCATGGGAAGTTTGCTCTTTTTATGATATAACGCGAGCCAGTTGAAGGCATCGGGATAGTCGATAATTAGATTATTAAAATACACACCCACCCCCAGCATCGTCTCAAAAAACTGCCGTTTCTTGTTCAGACCGGTAAGACTAGCTATACGTGAGTTTATACCGTCGGCGGCTATGACAAATGTTGCCTTGAAACACTTTCCTTCAGCGGTGGAAACTTTAATGTGCTTACCACTTCTGGCCACATGTACTACATTACTGCCGGGATAGACATGACACCCGTTGTTTTGTGCATCCCTCAAGAGCAGCTCAAGAAGCCGCTGCTTGCTGTAGGTAACTGAAAGCCGCCGGTTCTTTTTTACAAGCTCCTTATAGTCTCCCAGCTGTACCACCGACTTGCCATCAGGCGAGAACATGTTCCAGTTGTAGATGGGATGATAAGGGCCGTCATAGTCAACGGAAAATCCACTCTCGGGAAAAACGATCTTCTGTGTTTGTTCGTTTAGGTACATTCTTTCGTCAAAGTAGCGTTCGTTTTCAATAGCAAGCATGGTTGCACAAGCCCTGGTTATGGCGGTGATGTTTTCTTTGCGTTCAACCAGGGCAACTCTGTGACCGTTTTCACACAGGGTCTTGGCAGCCATAAGCCCTGCAGGACCTGCTCCTACAACCACAACATCATAACATTTCATCGTGTCTCTCCTTTTTCATGCTTTCTATCATGCTTTGTCATTTGACTTTCTGTGGGGATAGGACATACAGGTTCGAGGGGATGTTGAACCGGTACAAGTAAATGCGTACCTACGCGGTAGATAACTTTTTGCGTGAAATTATTATTAACATTGTATCATTTAATTAAATACTGGTGATCTGTTTCTTGTTGCATACATCAACTAGCAGCGGGCAGTCATCCTATTCATACGGTATTTGTGCAACCCAGTTTCTGCCGCTATTAAATGAATGCATGATTTCACCATAATCTCCCGATGCCCAAATCTTTCCATTCTTATCAGTATATATATCGTAGAACCACATCTTGCGTTCTATCTGTACCCTCCAGTTGTTTCCTCCATCTGTCGTGTGCAGTATGTTCCCGTACGTACAAATCCAGCCCTCAAGCCTGTCGGCAAATTCAACCCCGTTCATGAGGTACGTGATTTCACTGGTTTGGGTTTCCCACGTGATTCCGCCGTCGGAGGAATGAAGAATTGTCCCCATTTCACCGACGGCCCACCCGTTAAGCGGGTCGACAAACTCAACGTCAAGCAATATGGCATCCGTACCTGTTTTCTGAAGGCTCCACGTCGTTCCTCCGTCCGTAGAACGAAATATCCTGCCGTAATCACCAACAATCCAGCCGTGTTTATCATCAATGAAAATAATCTTAAAAAGCGCCACGGCAAACGGGACATCTTCAACAGTTAAATAATCTTTCAGGTCCGCCCTCTTTTTCCAATCCTTTCCGCCATTTTCCGTGAACAGGAAAACTCCCTGCTCTCCCACGATGAAGCCCCTGTCAGGCCCGAAAAAGAAAACCGAGTGCAGGTGATGCTCGGTGCCGCTTTCCTGTTTCGCCCAGGCACTGCCACCATTAACAGTGTGGCGAATTGTACCGCGGTCACCCACAACCCAGCCGGTTGTATCATCGGTGAAATAGAGGCCCCGCAAATTGCAATCAGTGGCACTGTTTTGCCTTCCCCAATAGCTTCCTCCGTTATCGGTATGCACAAGCGTGCCGAGCTTGCCCACTGCCCACCCGTTTTTCAAATCTCTAAAAAAAACGTTGAAAAAGCTGTTCGACATTTGAAACCTAGGAGGAGCCTGAGCAGGTCCCTCCGCCTGTTTACAGCAGGGAAGCACAGGAATGCAAAGAAGCACTAAAATAAACAGAACTCTGTTCCGAGCATTCACTCTTGACTCATTTCTCATAGCTAGAACCCGTATTTTATTCTGAAAGAAACGTTGCTGCTTTTCTGAAACTCACCGAGAAGGTCGTCGTTAGGACCGGACCAGATCGTTGCCGCAAGCACTGTGCTGATGTGGTCATTCCACTGGTAGGATATCGAAGGCATTATCTCCCAGGCACCGTCCTCTTTATAGACAACAGCAAGCGTGGGCACGAGATATTCTCCCGGCAGGTACGTTGACTGCATAATAACAGCAAACATCGTCTCCACCCTGTCGGCGTGCGCGCTGGTCTGGCCGACCAAATAATGACGCTTATCTTTACTGTGCTCATAATCCAGGAGGTACATCTGGTAGATGTGAAACATGCAGGTCAAACCACTCGGGAAAAGAGTGCGCATGCCATAGAACGTCTTATCAAGGGCAAGAACATACTGAAAATTATCGGATCGAACTGTTTCAGGAACTCCTACACCGAGTATATTATCAAAATTCATTGCGCTGGTAATATCATCCAGATTCAAAACTCCCTCGTACCGAATGACAACACTTTCCATGCCGAGAAACCTTGTAAAGTTCCAGGAAAAGCTCCCGCCGATACTGTGCACTCGTTTGTATTTCAAGTTGGCTGTTAAAGTCGATAAATCAAGGTACATCCCCGGGCCGTCCGACCAGTGGCGAAAGTAGTTGAGCGTGTAGTTGAATGCACCGAACGTCTGGTACCACCGCACCCCCCACTCCATGTTCGACAGGCTTGTTTCCACCCTGTGCTCATCGAAATTCAGCGGCGGAAGAACCCGAAGCCCCTTGGGGAGATAAGGGTGCGTGCTGCCGAAAGGGGGCACGAACATCGGCACAACGTCCGGTATGAGCACAAACTGAAGTGAAGTGTTCAGGGTGGGATTCCAGTCGATCCGTACTCCCCAAAGGGAGATCCTGATGTCCTCCCAGGCATGCTGGTTGAAGTGACGGATATCCATCGGGTTTATAATATCCAGCATCTGGAACAAATCTGTTTCACCCCAAACGATCTGCTGCTTACCGATCCGGATGTCGAAATCTCCGACATACATATCCACGTAAAACTCCCGGATGTACTCCGAGAGGGAATCGTGCTGTGGGCCTGCCATGTAGTCCCGCAGGACCTTTCGATCTTTATGTTCCCCTAAAAAACCATAGTCCTGCAAATCATACACGGCATCATAAAAAAGCCTGCCCGAAAAGTAGAGATAGAATTTATCCGGTACAAGTTCCACATCAGTGTCAACCTGGAAAATATTTTCACTCCAGAGCACTTCATGTGGGTCCCGAATTCTCACTGCAGTCTCATTTCTGATGTAGCCGCCGATATTGACTTTAGGCGCCGCGTATCCAAGATCTACCAGCCCGGCAATCACCATCAGGGCAACGGCAGAAAACAAAGTCTGAAACATTTTATATTTTCTCATTATTATGTTCCCCCTAAAATTGTCAAAAAATGAAAAACATTGATTTGTCTTTCAAATGATTACCACCTTCTTCTCATAAGTGACCGAATACTGAACATTTCCGGTGTTACAACAGGGTTATTAAATGATACTTTAAGAACATTCATCTCGGTGTGGTGGCCGGTCAGGGTGTTTTTGACATAGGTAAAATTCTCAAAGGTGTGCGTCCTGTCAGAGCCGTAGTACGGGTGAAGAGCAAAGGTCCTGTATGAAATTCTTACCAGTCTTCCTTTCTCGTCATACCAGTCACTCTTGACCATCCGGAAAATATTCTGCTCGAACCAGAGAACCCGTTTGGCATAGGACATCCTTCCCTCTTTGGGGATGCTCTCAACCACCCACATCTTGTGCCCGTATGCCTCATTCTTAAAATAGTCGGTAATATTATCTATGTCCACCGAGTCCGACATGACCTCCCGCTGCTTTGCGATAAATTTATCATCTACTGTTTCCACCCTCAGTATCTTGTAGGAATCATCAAAAGGTGAGCGGAGTACCATATCATCGTAATCAATGTCCATGCCGCCAAACGAGTCTTCCCGGTCCTGTGCACCCAGCTTGCGCACCTTTCTCAAGGCTGGTATCCAGAGCCACTGATCGTAATCCTTGTCTAAATCGGTGTACCTCCATATAATAGTCGAAAGGCCCCTCATGTCCTCCGGCGACATAAATGATACAGAGTCCTTATAGTCTACTCCATTAAACTTGGGCCAGTTCGTCAGCGCTCTTCTCGTGGCGCTCACTCTCTTCAGGCCCCTTTTGTTGGTTTTTCTTATCACGGCGCCAACACTATAGCCTCCCAGGTTCTCCCCCTTATAAGCGTAAGCGCTTTCGACACACTGAAGCCGAATCTGGTGCCACCATGCCTTCTCAATTTCAAGACCGGTCGCAGTCTCCACATCGGGAAGCTTGCCGTAATACATTATCGGATCGAGGTTCTTCCCCGTTGCATCCGACTGCTCATACCCGTTCTTGATGCCCACGGGTATTGTGACACCGTCGGAGGCAGTCGTCATCTCCGGGACCTCATCCAGAGCATGTAAAGATGGACACGCCAAAAACACAGCCAGTGCCAGTACGACGCCACTTAACAGGATAGTCCCTTTTTTTCTAAAAAATTCATGTTTCATTGGTTCTCTCCTTTTCATAAAATGTTTCAACGATATATTTTTATTATCTATGTTAACTGATTGTTCATCAGTTGAATCCATTAAACTCTCCCTGACTCAATTGTTCTATTTCTGCTGTCCTTTGAAAATAAACTTCGGTTTTAACAGAAATACAATGGGCGACATGAGCGCGATGGCGCCGAGGCCGTTGAGAAAGATGATGAGCCCTATCATGCTTCCCAGCTCGAACTGAAACTTGAGCGGAGAGAAGAAAAAAACCATGACACCAAGCACAACCGACATCGTTGTATAAAAAACGGCCTTGCCGGTCGTCGTCAGGGCTGAAGTGGTATAGGTCTAGCGGACACACCGAAAAGCATGATATAAATAGAAAACTTTTCGGAGGTACCACATGTCAAAAAGAAAAATCTATTCGAAACAATTCAAAATTGACGCTGTTAA
>Ga0075114_10002225_pt1 | contig 9991 bp, 8 predicted proteins | sample AntAceMetag02UKM_FD_69784 | JGI IMG/M metagenome (GOLD analysis project Ga0075114, IMG submission 69784) | Saline lake microbial communities from Ace Lake, Antarctica - Antarctic Ace Lake Metagenome 02UKM | ecosystem: Environmental > Aquatic > Non-marine Saline and Alkaline > Saline | place...
TTTCCCGTTGATCATCGCCGTCGCGATCAGCTCGACTTTTTCTCGGTGAAGCCGCAGAAAAAGTCGAGCTGATTGCGACGGCGATGATCAACGGGAAACCCGTCGAAAAATCACTCGGTAGTCTTGGCAATGTTGCGGCGGTGGAGGAACCCAAGGTGTTTGTCAGGATCGAGCCGGATGGAGATTCCGGAAAAGTGGCGGCAGACGGGACCCTTGAGTTGGTGATTCATCCGGGAGAAACGGTCACCGCGAAGATCATCGCAGATCGTCTTGGGTTGAAGGATCGCATCGAATTTGGCAAAGAGGATGCGGGTCGAAATCTTCCTCACGGCGTTTACGTGGATAATATCGGCCTGAGTGGTCTCATGATTCCCGAAGGAAAATCAGAGCAGGGTTTCTTCATCACCGCCGCGCCCTGGGTGCCGGAGACGGTCCGCGAGTTTCATCTGCGAACGGAAGGAAAAGAGAAGCAGGCGTCGCAGTCGGTTCGCTTGATCGTGAAGGAAAAAGACGCTCTCGCGGGGGCGAAGTGAAAGGTGAGGTTAGACCGAGATTTCACCGAATTCAGCTCCCCGCTTTCCCGGGATCACTCGACTTAGCGATTTGGGAGTTCGAAATCGGAAATGACCATGCGATGGGATGTGCCTGCAATCCGCCGGGTCGTCGTCTTGAAGGGCAGGAGATTGGGGGAACTCCAGATTTGATCAAATCGCAAGGCCGGGTAATTGGCGGGAAAAGTGTTTCCCCATCCGGTTCCGCTGACAGAGAAGGCATCAATCAACGCGTTACCCTCGAGCGGCCGAAAGACATCATCACCCGGGGGCGTGTTGAATCCTCCCCCGATGAGGCGACCGGTCGAAGCGCGCGTGATCTGATTTTCGCCCAGACTCTTACGCAAGAGGCGACGATTAGCGACACGTCGTTCGGTTAGCTCCTTCCAGACCGCCGGACGCCAAAGGAAGGGCGATGGATAAGAGGGTTCAAGGTCGACGCTCGTGAGATCAATGACGAATTCATCCTGCAGTTTGAAGCGGGCATGGATCGCTCGTCCGTCGTCTTCGACGATCGAGGCCATGAGTTCACCGCGCCCGAGAATGGCCTGACCGGCTCCTACAAAAATGGCCCGTTCAACTCCAAATTTTTCGTTCGCGAGTTCAGTGATGATTGCCTCGTCCGGGGCGTCTTGAACGATGATGAGATCCGGATTGAGGTCGAAGGCCTTGCGAAGGGCGTCACCTGAATGAGCGGCGTTCAAATTGACGACCCGGAGTTGTGAGTCTTCGGGTGGGATAGACTGCGGATCAATGGAATGAATGAGTTCACGAATGAGGGCGTGAGTTTCTTCAGAGAATCCAATCGCGGTGACGAGCCAGATGCTGAAAACAATGAGGGAAGGCAACCCGCGGAAAGCGATCCAGGAAATAATGCAGGCCAGCATTCCCACGGCGGCCCACGCCCAGACCGGGATCAGGGTGATCGCGGTCATGGAGTCCCAACGATTCAGGTAGCAGACCATGACCACGAGGAAGACCGCGAGGAGGATAGACGGGATCACCGTCGCGAGGCTCTTTTGGATTTTTCGCCACATAGGATTGCAGGACCATAAGGCCAAACTCGCGGACTTTCCTGCCGGAATTGCCTACTTGCAGGGATCGCGAAGCCGGTTTCCTTTGCATGATGCTCGAAGCGCTAAAAGAAGAAGTCCTCAAAGCGAACCTCATGCTCGTGACCGAGGGGCTGGTGAGGTTGACCTGGGGAAATGTCTCCGGAATTGACCGCGAGAAAGGTCTCTTTGTAATCAAACCGAGCGGCGTTGCTTACGATGATCTCACGGCGGAAAGCCTGGTCGTACTTGATCTCGACGGCGAAATCGTCGAAGGCGAAATGCGACCCTCATCCGACACCGCGACGCACCGGATGCTCTACCGTGAGTTTCCCGGGATCGGCGGCGTGACCCACACCCACTCCGTTCATGCGACGATGTTTTCGCAGGCTGGAGTTGAGTTGCCCTGCCAGGGGACGACACACGCCGACCATTTCTTCGGCACCGTTCCGGTCGTGCGGGAACTCACCCCGGAGGAGGTGGCGGAAGATTACGAGACGAACACGGGGCGGGCAATAGCGCAGCACTTTCACGAAAATGGAATCAAGCCAATGGAGATGCCGGCCTGTTTCCAGAAATATCACGCGCCGTTCACCTGGGGTAAAAGTGCGGTGGATTCGGTGAAAAATTCCGTCGCCCTTGAGGTCTGCTCGCAGATGGGATTGGGGACCTGGCAGTTGAATGCAGAGCAGTCAGGCCTGCCGCAGCACCTTCTCGACAAGCATTACCTGAGAAAGCACGGAGCCGGAGCCTACTACGGTCAGGAGTGAACTAGCTCGCTGACTGACTGCAAAATTCGTGGAGCTGTCCATGCACCTCAGTCGCCTTAAGTAGGGAGCCATCTGCAAGTTTGGGGAACTCTCCGATGAGAATGGGATAGTCCTCTCTTGAATTCGGAATGCAGCCATGTGAACCCTTCACAAGAGAGGCATCGAGCGGGATGAGATCCATGAGAATGCGAAAACCGAGGATCTTTTTGAGCAGCTTGATCGCGACTTTCAGCTTTGGAAGCTTGATCCGGGGGTCGACAAATAGCTCGACCGGATCGTAGCCGGGCTTGCGGTGAATATCGACAGTGCGGGCGTAGTCAGGCGCTTTTCGATCACTCTTCCAGTAGTAGTAGGTGAACCAGCTTCGCTCATCGGAAACGACGACGAGATCGCCGCTGCGCTCGTGGGCGATGCCGCGCGCCTCCTGCGCCTCGCGATCAAAAACATCGGTGACGCCGTCGATTTGCCGCAAGGTTTCGGCGACTTCATCGAGAAGGGACGGGTCCTTCACGTAGACGTGCGCCACCTGATGATCGGGGATCGCAAAAGCCCGGCAGTTTCCGAGATCGAGCACTTCGCGCTTCAATTCTTTGCGCCAGCTGAGCCAGCCTTTTTCGCGGAAAATCCGGTTGAGGTGGATGGGGCGATCCACCTGAGTGATACCGTATTCGCTGAGGAGAATGACGCGCACACCGCGTTTTTCGAGGTGCTCGACGAGGTCGCGGACAACGTCATCGATTTCCCGCAGGTCGATGCTGATCGCTGCATTTTCAGGGCCGAGCCGCTGGAGATTGTAGTCGAGATGCGGGAGGTAAACGAGATTGAGGTCGGGGGAAAATTTATCCTCAAACCACTTTGCAGACTCAGCGATCCAGCGGCTTGAGGCGATCCCCGCAGCGGGGCCCCAGAAGGCGGGGAAAGGGAATTTGCCGATCTTGCGTTTGATCTTGCCCCGGAGATTCATCGGCCAGGTCTGGATATCAAAGACCTTTTTCCCGTCGGCACAATAGATTGGGCGCGGGGTGATCTGGTAGTCCGCGCTCGAATACATGTTGTTCCACCAGAAGACCTTCGCGCAGGTGAAGTCGGGGCGATCTTCATCGCGGATCCTTTCCCACAGTTTTTGTCCTTTCACGAGGTGGTTCGATTGCTTCCAGCAGCGGTGTTCGCTGTAGTCGCGGTCATACCACATGTTGCCGACGATGCCGTGATCGCGGGGCGACTTGCCCGTAAGAAAAGTGGCCTGCATCGTCGAAGTCACCGCGGGGATCGTGGGTTCGATGTCGAGGAGCCTGGTTTCTTCGCGGGCAACGAATGACGAAATGAAAGGCGTGTCGGCACCGATGTGACGCCGCGTCAGGCCAACGACATTGAGGATTGCGGTGCGGGGCGGAGAGGGATGAGATTTGCTCACGGAAAGACAGGGGTTTCCGGGAAGTTACATCGGTAAGCGCCGGATCGCCAGCGGAAGCCATTGCGCAGGAGGCGCAGTAAAAGATTGGAAGGTTGGGAACGTAGCGGAACCTGTGAAGGTTCCGAATTGCGCGTGCTTTCCCGGCTCAAGAGGTCCGCTCACGCCCGAATCTTCTGGCCGAGCTTATCCTGGAAAAAGCCGGACATGGGGAGTTTCGCGTAGTTCGGGAGCTGGTGGTGCTCTTTGCGGAAAGTCAGGAAACACCAGCGATGCTCGAAAACATTCAAGACCGCGCTGAGGTCCCAGAGGGGCGGGACGACGAGAGTGACGTCTTTTGAAACCCGGCTGAGCTCTTCAAAAAATGCCTTCGGGTCCTCGACGTGTTCAATTGTGTGAGAGCAAAGGCAGTGCTCGAATTGATTCGTCGAAAAGGGGAGATGGTAGATGTCATCAACGACGATGAGATTTTCCACGTCGGCATGTTTCACGATATCAACATTCACGCCGCCGCCGTCAGTTTTGCCACAGCAAATGTTAAGATCCCATGTTTCGCGCCGGTTTCGAATGATGCCACCCATGACGCGGTAGCTGAGAAAGTTCAGCGCAGGAAGGAGGATGACAAGGGCGGCGGCGATGGTGAGGATGGTCGGAAGCATTGCTGGGATGGTCGGTTGATTGCCAGAGCTAAATAAACCGTTCCATCTTCATGCTGACAAAATCAAACTGCTCATGTTGACGTTTTCGCCATTTTCCTCTCGGATTGCATTCCTTCGCCAAAGCGATCAATGACAGCCTTTCTCAAGCCGCTGCCCGTCAGGTATTCCTCATCAATGACAATCGTGGCACCAGCCCGTTCGAGTTCACTCACGAGGGTGTGATACCGTGCCCTGACAATACACGAAGTCTTTTCGTTCAGAGTTTTTACCGACTCGACAATGCTCATTGAGGTTCTCTGATCAGGAATCGTAATGACGACTGCGCTGGTGCTCTCGATCCCGTGATGAATCAGAAAATCGAGGTTGGTGGCGTCACCGACGACAGCGGGATAGCCCATGTTGTGAGCGAGATCGATATTGCTCTGTCGGACATCAACGATCATGGTCGTCAGTTCGGGGTGTCGGGCGAGCTCTTCAGCAACACGCTGACCGGAGGGGCCGAAGCCGATGATGAGAACGCTTTCTTTTGAGGTGGCGCTCGACTCTCCGATTAAGGGGGTGTCAGCCAGTTTGTCAGGATGCAACACCTCCTGCAGTTTTCTCCCGAGGGGCAGGGCAATCTTGATCAAGCCTGGAGTCACGAAGAGAGTTAGCAGCATCGACGAGACCAGAAAACGGAAAATTTCTTCGGAAATAATATTCGTGTTTCCTGCGATTCCGGCGATGACGACGCCAAACTCACCGACCTGACAAAGCACAATCCCCGTCGCGAAAGCATAACGGAGGGGTAGCTTGAAAGCGAGAGTGACCCCGGTGATAATGGCCGCTTTTCCAAGCAAAATCAAAAGGGTCAATCCGATCACCGGTAACGCATTCTGAGCGATCCATACGGGGTCGCCGAGCATTCCGACAGAGGCGAAAAAGAGCGTGATGAAGACAATGCGAAGACCGCCGATGTCTGACCGGATCTGGGTTGCGAAGGGAGACTCTGCCAGCATCATCCCGGCGAGGAAAGCTCCGAGCGCGGGTGATAGTCCGAGGGCATGCGCGGCGAGGGCCGACCCGGCGGCAAGGACCACGGCGAGGAGCACGAGGAGCTCCCGGTCGCGGGCCATGCTGAGCTGCCTCATGACGCGGGGGAGAATGAATTTTGAAAGGAGAAAGAAGCTGGTTACGAGGGCGATAATCAGCCCGGCGGCTTTGGCAAGTCCCATCGCCATCGACCCGAAACCACCCCCGTCAGAGAGCATCGTGACGAGGAGGACGAGCGGCACCACCGCGACATCCTGGAGCAGGAGAATGCCGAGCGCGGTTCGGCCGTGTACCGCATCCATTTCTGCGCGATCAACGAGAAGACGGAGAACGCAGGCGGTGGATGAAAGCGCGACCGCTGCGCCGAGGGCGATCGCGGCGCGCCAGTCAAGACCTGAGAGCCAACTGATCAGTGCGGCAATGCCGAGAGTGAGGGTGACTTGAAAAGCCCCTCCGAAAATCGCCGCCGGACCGAGTCGAATAAGGCGCCTTGCCGAGAATTCGAGACCAATCGCAAAGAGCAGTAGTGCGACTCCGAGTTCTGCGATGACCGGTACGCCGGAGTCGGTCTGGACAACGCCGAAAACTCCCGGGCCCAGTAGCATTCCCGCGACAAGATACCCCAGGATCGCAGACTGCCCGAACTTCTCAAACATCATCCCGATGACGAGGGCGGCGGCAAGGAGTGCGACCAGTTGAAACAGCACTTCCCAGACTTCATGGTGGGCAGCGACGGCAAAAATCATACGGTGGCATGGGACCACGTTCTTCCCGATCAAGCAAGCTCCTTGGCACCTGAGTGCGGTTCCTGTTGAGCTTGACCGCAGGGTCAATTTTTCAGGAGACTGAAATAATGAAGAATTCACTCCTGATCTCGGGCCTCACCGTTCTTATGATGGTATCGAGCTTCGCCGCTGATCTTCCGCCGACTTTCCCGAACGTTTCCTACCAAGACAACGAGAGGAACGTCCTCGATTTCTGGCGGGCGGAAGGGGACGGTCCGCGCCCGCTTCTTGTTTACATTCACGGCGGCGGTTGGACGACGGGGGACAAAGACGCAGCAAGCTGGGTCCGGCCGGATTTTCAGGCGTTTCTTGATCGTGGTATTTCCTGTGCTGCGATCAACTATCGGCTTGCGCCGCTTCACCCTCTTCCGACTCCGGTTCATGACGCCGCGCGGGCGATTCAGTTTCTTCGCTCCAAAGCGGAAGCGTGGGGGATTCAAAAAGACCGCATCGTCCTCACGGGCGGGAGCGCGGGGGCCTGCACCTCGCTGTGGATCGCCTGTCATGATGACCTCGCCGATCCCGATGCGGAGGACCCGGTGAAAAGAGAATCAAGTCGCGTCCGGGGAGCGGTCGGGCTTTCGGGGCAAACTTCGATTGATCCTCCGGTGATCAAAGCCTGGCTCGGCCCGAAGGTCCTCGAACATCGCATGATCCCGATGGCGGTAGGTCTCACTGCGATGGAGGAAGTGATGAGCGACTATGCGAAATACGAAGCGCTCTACCGCGAGTTTTCACCGATCAACCATGTTAGCGAGGACGACCCTCCACTTTTTTTGTTTTACCCGGCTGATCTGACCCTGCCTTCGAAGGATGCCGGCCACGGGATTCATCATGCGCTTTTCGGGATAAAGATGAAGGAAGCCTGCGATCTTGCGGGACAGGAATGTCATCTCGTGATCAAGGGCGAAGAAGCTGATGCCGAGCCCTATAAAACGCCGGAAGATTTCCTTTTTGATATCCTGCTCGATGACTAGGGAAATCTTGTCAGGAGTTGATCACGGAGATCCTTTCGCACTGCTCATGGCTCGATCGGCTGATCAAAGATCAAGATCGGGGGGGCCACTTCGATTTCGACTAATTTCCGTTCGGCAACAACTTCCGGCCCGAAGCATAGGAAAATATACCAGGATTCTACTTCGTAACTTTCAGGGTAATCACTTCGATTGAAGGGGACGAAATGAGTGGTCCATTCGCCGTTCGGCAGGAGAACGGTGTCGTCACCTTGTCGGTAGCTTCCCCAATTTTGAATCTTGTGCTCTTGAATAGTCGTCAGATTGTGGAACTGCGCGAGGTATTCGTATCCCCGCCTGTCGAGAAGTCCCCCCTTCTTCCTTTCTGCTTCTTTGGCATCTGCTCCGATGGTTGTGACAATCAGGGGAACTTCCCGGTTTGCTCGAACCCGGAATTCAGCCCCGAGTAAATCTTCTCCCAATTCACTGACCATGGTATCGATTCGAAATTCGCCGTATTGGGAGTCATCAGAAATTGGACGGAATTGAACAAACAGGTTTCCCGCCTGATTCTGGCCCCGTTGTATATTGGTGCTACGCAATTCCGGTTTTCCTTCAGGGCCGTCTTTTGCAAGAAGCGTATGCACTTCCCAATCGAATGAATTCCATCCCCATTTTCTATCAGCAAGTGAAGACTTCTGGACAGTGAGCGTGTCAAAAACTTTTCGATCTTCCCGCTCCTTTTCGGACATCTCCCGGGTCTGCGTCCTGTTTTCGTAAAACTCTGCAACGAGACCGGCCGTAATGTCTTCCCTCTGCTCCGCTTCGGTAATTCCTTCCACTCTTCCTTCATACACTCCCGCAATCGTATCATCCGTCCGGGCTTCCGCAAAAAACTGTGTGCCTTTCACGGTAAGGATCGCGGCAGGTGTTTTGAGCCGGAATTCCTTCCTCTCCGACTGGAGTTGTTTTGCATCTACATTGAGGAAGAGGCTACCCTTCAATAATTCTAAACTGTTCTTGGGTCCCTCTTCGGTCCTCTCCGGAATGTGTAATTCAGTATCTTCCTGAACTTGAATGACTGCTCCTGACGTGGAATACAAGGCGACCCTACTGTCTGGATTCGTGCGAATAGACTGCCCTGAGAAGATCTGCTGACTTTGACTTGCCGACGCTATCCGGGGTTTTTCGGAGGAAGGATTTTCGTCAGTCGGAAGAGGCATGCCTGAATCAAACCATTCGCCTTCGGAAACACTTCCGAGAACCTTGCCGTTTTCGTCAAGAACCTGAAATACTCCTTCGCTGCGAATCACCGACAATTTTTGAGTGAGTGCCACGGAGACGCGAGCCTGCCACTCTTCGACAAAAGCGTTGTCTTCGGAAGACAGTCCTGAGAGCGGGACAACAAACTCTTTCCCGTTCACGAGAAGCCGAACCTTCTCCCCCTCAACAGACATTAGTTTTCCCTCAATCGACTCGCCTTGAGTATTGGTCCAGGTCCTCGAACTTTCCGATGAAGGTGCGCTCTCCTGCGAGTAACTGATTGACAGGCCGATTATGATCGCAACGGTCAAACCTACCAGATAAGGTGAAAACTGATCGTTTCTCATTCTATTCTCTAGCCGAACGTCTCAACAGTGATAACACAAAAGACGTACAAATCCACCTCGACAATGAACGAGGGAGTGGAGAAACAAATTAAATTTGAAAACCTATTTTGGAAAATGACTGGATTCTCCACCACGAGATTGGCATTGAGCGGAAATGATCTGATCCAGATTTGTAGACTCCGCACCTCGTAACGATTCTTTTCACTGGTAGTGCTCCCAATGTTTCTGATGGCATCCAATCTCAAAAAATCTCTGCTGCTCGTGGTTGCCGGAATCTTGATCGGACTGCTTCATCAGTTCGCTTCGATGAAAGAGTGGGAGGAAGCCACTGTCGATTTACGTTTGCAATATCGACCGAAAACAACGACTTCCGGATCAGTCGGAATCATTGCGGTCGGAGATGAAGATGTCGAATATCGAACCTTTGGGGGGTGGCCTTTTTCGCGAACGATTCATGCCGACGTGGTCAGTATTCTCCGTGCCCTCGGCGCACCTCAGATCACTTTTGATGTCATCTTCTCCGATCCTGATAAAAGTGGTCATGATGAAACTTTTGCCAACATTCTGGCTGAAAAGAACGATGTCACACTAGCCTATCATTTCGAAAATCTACAGGTTTCTGAGGTCTCCTCCGCTATCGGTGAAAATCATTTTGCGGAGGGAAATCGATATGGTGTCGATGTTCGCGACTCTCTGGCCTTTGCGGGAGAAGACCCGGTCCCTCCGGTCTTCGAAACAGTCGGATTTGGTGCAGTCAATTTCCAGCCGGAAGCTAATAATGGCAGCGTTCGCCGCATTCCATTGTTCATTCAGTACCGGGGGAAACTCTATCCAAGTCTTGCGATGGAGACGCTGATCCGATACCTCGAACTGGACCCTGACCAGATTCAAATCATCCCGGGGAAACAGATCGCTCTCATCGATACGCCGAAGGGTAATTTCGAAATTCCAGTCGATGAACGCCTTCAATATCGCGTCAACTACACGAGTGATAGCACCGATTTCGAACCTGCTTTTCAATATTTGGACCTTTACCGGGCGGTAGATGATCCAGAGCAGGCGGCAATAATTTCGAAAGCAATCAGTGGAAAGCCGGTCATTATTGGCAACGCTTCCACCGGAACTTCTGATATTGTCTCCACGCCGATTGGGCGCCTCTACGGAATGC
>Ga0075114_10002226_pt1 | contig 9991 bp, 6 predicted proteins | sample AntAceMetag02UKM_FD_69784 | JGI IMG/M metagenome (GOLD analysis project Ga0075114, IMG submission 69784) | Saline lake microbial communities from Ace Lake, Antarctica - Antarctic Ace Lake Metagenome 02UKM | ecosystem: Environmental > Aquatic > Non-marine Saline and Alkaline > Saline | place...
TTAATATTACATTAGATAACAATAAATCTTCTGGGACAGTTGTAATTCAGATTATTATCGCTAATGTTGACTTTTGATAACCTCTGAAATGTTAAAGATACTTGAAGTAATCTTACTTTATTCAGCCAGCCTAACTATCTTTGATTGAGAGGCGTTATGAAGAAACTGTTTATAATAACTATTTCTTCTGCTCTGTATCTTTTTCCCATTTTCGCCCCTTTCTGTTTGCTTTATTCTATGACAAAAAGTAGCTTAGCTTTGGGGGGCTAGGTCATCGGTTATTGTTGTAGTATTCCACAAAAATACCAACATGATATTCCCATTCTTCCAGGCTCTAGTATTTTTCAATCAACAGTATGTTTTTCATAGAGCGATGATACCGTTCAATTTTACCTTGTGTCATCGGGTGATACGGTTTGCCTCGGGTATGTTGAATATCACTGACCCTGTCAAAGTAAATTTAAACAAAATAGTTAAGATAGATGTTTCTTCAGTCTTTTATAATCAGAATCCTTCTGCTTAAGGATATTAATTTTTTTGAATGTTTTTAAACTGCTACTAGCAATGTAATTACATAGACAGTGTCGTTCCTTTCCGATGGTTTGATCTCTATTAAACAATAAGTATCCGTTCAGAATCAGGGAAACCATTCGGGCAACGACAAAGAAGGCAATCTCCTGGAGTATGTTCATGCTTTCTACACTTGCTATTTGCTGAAATATGTCAAGGCAAACATGACAAGCACAAAAATTATCAGGAGAGATTAGCGTCTCTGTATCTATCAGTGAACCTTCACCCACCTGTTCCGCCAGATCATGGTGTCGGAGAATTCTAAGATATCATGATCAGCTATCTCTTCAAGAAATGCTTTTCTAATAAGAACCCTTTGAGAACAATCTGAATTCTTCCTTAAAGACAGTGTTCCGCAACGCCACTGACCTGTGAATCGGGGATCTTTCAAGAGGCCCTTCAGCACATCTCCGTATGTATGGCGCGGATTCAGGGGCACAGGTGGTGAACCAACGAGAATATCAGGTTCGACTCTAAAGAATACCTCCAACTCAAGTGCCGCATGATTTTTGACGCCCGTTCGATCTCCTTCAGAGTGGGCAATCAAACTATTGTTCAGTCCCATCATGTCAATAATTGGCCCCCTATAGGTTCGAGCAATGCCGCCTGCAATTACTACACCGACGCTCGGTAGTGGTTTTGTCGCAGCAAAGATTTCGTTTAGACGCTCTCCGATTGCCATTCCCTTCTCAGCAATTCTAAACTGGTGTTCAATTGGGGAACCTTTATGAATAGAACTCCAAGAATGGGCAGACGAATATTCGAAGAACCAATAGATGATTACGGCAAGGACCATCACTCCCTTGAAAATATTTGTTTTCAACCATTGCAGACTTATGAAAGGTCTTTCAAGTGCGCAAGCACTCAGTTCCTTTACAGACAGAATGGCGGAGAGAAAAATTAATGGAATGGCCGGTTGAAAGAAACGAAACATGCCGAAGTGATCACCTCCAGTGAGCACGGGCAAGGTTAGCAGGGTCAAGGCTCCGAGCGAAACCGCGACACCAGCAGAGACTGGGGTCTTAAAAAGCGGCCTGAATGACCTAAGGCGTATCCTGTCCATGAGTTGGCCGCTCCACAATGCACACCGTATGAGTACAAGAAGACAGCTCACCCCGACCACAGAACTGCTTAAAATGAACTCATAAAGGTACTCCATGCCTATCTTAAGATTGTATCCGAGTAAAGGAGATACTTTTGCATAATAAGTATTCGGTAAGGGATAGCCGAAATACTGCATGCGGAATACGGTTACTCCTACTGCCACCATAAGGAAGGACAGAGTAAGGAAAATACACAATCGTTTCCCAAAACTTGTTGTAGATCGCCACCTCAGAAGCAATATAAAAACGGGCACGACCAAGAAGGCTTCCGGACGTGCAAGAGGCGCAACCAGATAAGGCACGCTTGCAATGAGGGCCGAAAACTTTGAACGTGGAGGAAAGACCATAGAAAAGGTCATCCCTCCAATAATGACACCCCAAAGACATGTATCCATGAGGGTGATCGTCATCCATGTGATGTATGCAGGGGAAGATAGGATCAAAGCAAGGTAGATTGCCTGAGAAGCTCGAATGTAACGATCGCTTTGAGTTGATGATCCATTTGTGGCCTTGAAAAAAAGAACTTGTGTGAGGACGAACAAAACGAAGCACAAGACAAAGACCCCTGTCTCATCCGCTCCGAGTGCAAACATAACGGTACACAAAAGCATCCAGAGGATGGATGTAACTCCCTCCACGGCCTCACCGTTTTGTCCATATGTAATACCATTACCCGATGCAAGGTTCTCAGCGTACGTGAAAAAGATATTTGCATCATCAATTCCGACCTTAGGATAGCCATGGAGTTTCCATGTCCATGCCGTGGCTGCTGCAACGACCAGTGAAAGAGCGACGATTGCTATGATTTTACGTGCCCGCATTGTTCCTCCTGAAGGTAGAACTTATATATTAAATAGAAATAGCGGTTGATTAAAATCACCTTACAATTAACAAAATAAATCTGTCAACTAATATAATAAAAAAGATATTTATTTAGGATTATTGATGTGATAAATGAACAAAATATAATTAAAAATATTTGTCAAATGGAGTAGTGAAAGGTTTGCAAATGTTATACTATGCGTTAATAATTCTAAATTTGCCCCATTGCGAAGCGGTGAGCTATCTCTTGTTACAGTTAATTGCTTTGTTTGAAATTCTTTCCTGTGTGAACTCCTTGAACAAACGTGGTTTTAGTTTTGAACTGACCACCGTTAGGAAAAATAGAATTGCCGGCAAGTATATCAACAGGGGAAGGGTATCAGAGAAACGTTCAAGTTCCCCGTCCATTAAGGGGATACGCCCAAATATGTTTAGGATCAATACAGGTAGTGCGGTCAGCATGAACAGATCATTTGTGTCTTGAGCTGTTCGTACTTCTGCAAGAATCCATAATGTGATGAATGCCCCTCCAATCGTGTAAGTTGATATGCGGACTGAATCAAACGCCACTGCGTGCATCGCAAGGGGGGCAAACACAACACCCATCAACATGATTGAAAAAGGGCTGAGGACACGAATCCGAAAGGTTGAGTGAATGAAGACTAAGATAGCCAGAACAGTCGGGGCAAAAGATGCTAGGAGGGTTGGTTTCAACAGGCGAGCAACAAAGTATCCGTTCTGATGACGAAAGAATTCCCAAGATGTAGTTGTTTGATATTTGCCAACGAGTTTGCTGCGCGAGGAGACAAATCCAAAGGAATCCAGATATTCAATGAGTTGTGATCGAAGTGTCATTGTATCTGTTGTTAGGGCTTGGAGCAAGGGGATGGCCAAGAATACCGCAAGGGGTATGGAGATAGCAACGAGATGCCGCCTCCAATGCGTACGCCTACTGTCTGCTGTTAGTACCCCAACTGAAGCAAGGCATACTAGAGGAAAACCTATTAAAAAATAACTTTCGTTCGTGAGAAGAGCTATAGATGATACAATTGCTGCTAAAAGGGGATGATTACTAAAAACCAAGCTGACTGCTGTAACAACAAAGCAGTAGAGAAGGGCGTCGGAGTAGCCCAGGAGATGGGCATTCATCACTACAAAGGGAGATGAAACGAACAGGAGACCAATTACCAATATACTATTTTTCGATTGCTGGTAACGAAAAATTCGAATATAAACAAATAATAAGGCGGCAAACATACTGCTAAGTGTGATGACGGAAAGGATAGTAATGATCATGGAGTTCATCTGTAGGTCGAGTAAATCTGTTATGGTGCTGCAGATGGAGCCAATTAATCCACGTTTCATGAAGCCAAACTGGTAATTGAGAAGCCAGTAAGCTTCAGCGTAATCGTTTGGTTTACGAATGGCCCGACATATAGTTGCGACAAAAGTCCACATGAGAACTGCAAACACTACGAAATTTATCTTCTGGTTCTTTGTCATATGACCTGCCCCACTTAGTTGTACCAACATTTTTGAGATTCTGCGTGTTGTGCTTTATCTCGCCTGGTAAATCCGATTGTTGGACTGAAATACCATCCTCCAAAGATGAACTGTATCGTGAAGACAAAGACAGCCAGTCCAAAACAAAGATTATGAAGGAGATAAGGCATGTATCTTCCGTCGGAATGCTCTGGGACCATACGGGCAAGATAGTCGACGACCGGACCCAACGGGGTTAGGTACCCGCCTATATACCAGTGGACGATAAGAACTGTGCACCCCCAAACAACAAACACGCGTGGCGAGACGCACTGCTTGAGTTCTTCGAGAGTACATACTGCAAAGATGGTAACAACAGGCAGAGAGTACAGAAATAGCCTCGCCTTGTCGTATCCACCAAAAAGCAACACAACAGAAACGATCGCATAAATTGACCACTCCCAATGTTCGCGGATGAAGCGAACCCATGATCCATAATTGATGAGAAGAATAACAGGAATGATTCCAGGTCCGCTAAAAATCGCCTGCAAGAGGATAGGCCAGTAGCGTGGAGCCATTGCTCGTCTGAAATGATCGACAATGACTGTTGGGCTGTGGGAGTTTTGCGCATCAATGAACAGCCTGACAACGAAGTAGGTCACCAGCGGGAGTAGAAGAATTGCCAGAGCCAAGACAATGCGGACCCAGATTCTCGGAATCATACTGCGTCTCATGATATGGATGACACAGAAAACGGAATATGCGATAAGAGATTCCTTCTGTAGCACTGCGATAATAAATACAAAAGGAAGAACGACGTATGCCCGGCGCAAGGTCAGGTAGATGATGAGAAGAAGGAGAAGCTGAGTCTGGTAGTCTATGTAGGCTGGTGAATAGAAAGAGAACTTCAACGTCCAGAATGAGCCTGCATAAAGAAGTGTCCCAAAGATGCGGGAGATTGGCTGGAAGTCGAATTTGCCCAGTATCAGAACCATAAGATAAATAGAGATGACGTTTGACAGAAAGGCCAGTACTCTGAAGTTCGTTAGAGTGGAAAAAGGAAGCAACGAGTTCATAAAAGGCGTGAGGACACGAAAACAAAGTGGTGCTCTTTTTGCCAAGACAGGGGCAAAAAAATCGTTACCAGCCATTGTAGCGTAAATACGGCCATCAGAATCAAAACCGAGATTATGTTCGGTGACGGGCGTTGAGACAAAAACCAATCCAGTAAGTGTACTATCGCAGCAGTTATTGTGAAAAAGGCGATTTTCGTTCGTGATCGACTGTACTTCACTATCGTTTTGCTCCTATGAAGACATCAGACATTCTATGTAAATAAATTTTCTGTTTAATGATCAGGGCATCCGTTCGTCAAACAGAATAACAAACTAGTTCAAAGTCTCACACCAATTTCTTCTGGGCATTGCCCACTTTTTTATAATTATTTTTCAAGGATAAATAAAGCAATTTCAACACGGTATCTTAATCTGGGAACAAAGCCCTGTTTTTTATAGTTTTTTTTAATGTATTATTCAGAAACTCGATAGCATTGGTGGTATAAATAATTTTTCTGATTTCCGGAGGATAGGTTCAAAAATGGAATGATCGGCTGCCAGTTATTTTGCCAGGACTTGGAGATTGTCGTATGCTTGTTGTCCCAGTGGTCAGCGAACGTATCCAAATGCATTCTAGCCTCTTCTTCTGTAGCAGCCTGATAAATAGCCTTCAGGTCTTTGGCAACTGATTTACGCTCTTTCCAGGAAACAAACCGCAGGCTATTTCTGACCATGTGTACAATACAAAGCTGGACTTCGGTTTTTGGAAATACAGCCTCTATGGCATCTGGGAATCCCTTTAAACCATCAACGCAGGCAATAAAGATATCCTGCACACCACGGTTTTTAATCTCGGTCATGACCTTCAGCCAGAATTTGGCTCCTTCGGTTTCTTTAAACCATATCCCCAAAACTATTTTTCATGACATTGTTAAAATTTTCGCATGAATTAAACAAAGGGGCATTTATACATAAAATACTTCGTCATATTTTTAAATTCCAGAATAAATTCCCAGAAGTTTACAAATGCGTGTCTGAATTCGCTTTTGGAGAATAATAAATAACAATATCAACGTGATGATAGTGATCATTAAGCCAAGCCTGAATGATAAGGGTTTGTAGTAAAAGTGAACATTATGGTTGCCTTTTTTTAAATAGACGCCACGAAAAAGATAATTAGCTTGATAAATCTCCCCCTGCTTTCCATTCACTTTCACTTTCCATCCCGGGTAGTATTGATCTGATAAAACGAGCATTCCCGGATGGTTTGTTTCCAATTCAATCATAACTTCATTAAAAGTATATTTTGTGAACCTGAGATTATAAGATTGATCACCATCCAAAGGGCTGTCATTCAGCTCAAAATTAGGGACTTCTTCTAACATGGCAGTTTTTCTGAAGTAATCCGTATTATTGGTAATAGTATCAAGTATTGTTTCCGGAGAAATCCCAAATTCCACATTATAAACGAATGAAGCTCTAGGAAAGGTCTCCGGATTATAAAATATATTCTCATTTTTTAACCGCTTGTATGGTTGAACCGGATGGCCGGACACAACTAGGTAGCCAACATTTAAAAAAGAAAGAATATCATGGTTCCAGTTAGGATAATCTTTTGACATGAGAACAAATCGATTCCAGGTTTTCCCTTTCAAAGCTTTGTTTTTGAATAATTGATAATACCTGTTCTGTAAAGAATCAGAATAATCCCGTACATCACTGAGTTTATGGCTCAATCCCATTTTGGGAGGATATCGTGTATCAAATAACACACGCATTGGGTTCTTCAAGGAGTTTTTATCAACCAGCTGTTTTACTTCTTCCGGCGTGCTGGTAAAATAGCTCATTTTACCCAGAAAGTCGGATCTCATATCCTGTTTAATTGCTATTATGCCAATTAAAAATATCAAAACGACCGTTGTCGTATGTTTTTTCTTTTGATGAAAAAACATCAAACTACAAAAGAGTAATATGCACATTCCATAACCAAAAACATATAGTCTGGTTGTACTAATATAATTTTTCATAGCAAGGGTATGCAAGAAGGGCGCTATGTGATTTTCCACAGGGAGGTTATACAAGAAGGGTGCTATGGCAATTATCATTGCAGTACCGTAGACTTTTATTATAGAAACAGAGGATTTTAGTTTTCCTTTGGCTTTGTCACTCAGCATCCATTCAAAACCAAACCCGGCCAAAAGATAAAGCAAAAGATAGGAAGTGCCGACATATTTTTCAAAACGAACTTCCTTGAAAAAGGGAAGGTGATCCAAAACCTGCAAGAAGGGAAATCCATACAGCTTACCAAAATATAGAAAAATAAATATACTGAAGGTAATTGTCCAGGACCTCTGATTCCTGGTGCCCTGTCGAAAATAAAGTATCGACCAGACGATACCAGGAAGAATCAGAATGTTAAAATATTGCCGAAATTTCATGTAATAATGTGAAATATCCGACGGTGTTACTGTTAACTTATGAAAAAACAAGCTTAGAAAATATGCTAAGGAATTGAACCTGGCTAATGATCTTCCCGGATATGGAGGGGCTGTGACACTCCTTAATTCTAAAAGCGGGATTAAAAATATACTGGAAATCAGGGTTCCCAGTAAAAAGAGGAAGAGAATATATCCTAGTCTTGATAAATTTTGTTTGTCAAGCAAGAACCTTCTTAGGTTGGCAACAATAACCATTAAACTTAAGACACCTAGCAGGAAAGCATCAATCAAGCCACCGCCTGTTATTATAAAACACCAGGAAAGGCTAATGACGAAAGTCGCAATTCTCAAACGATTATTGAAGAACTCTTGAATTCCATAGAGTAAAAATGGGGCGAGTGCCAGTGAATTGATATGCCACGCGTTACCAAAATAGTAAAGATGACCTGAGAACATATATAGAAGACCGGTAAAAGCGGAAATCCAGTACCGTATCCCGCACGCCCTCAGAAAGAGAATTACTCCGGTACCGCTGACGAAAAATCGCAGCAATATGATGAAATCCCAAGTCCTGTCTGATGGATTAGCAAAAGCAAACCAGTGAAAAGGTGAATACATAGCGTTTTGAAGCTCAATAAGAAGCGGAGCCCCTACACCATTATATGGATTCCATAATGGGAATTCTCCCTCCATGAAGGCTTGATGAACAGCGGAAGCCATTGGTGCTGAAAGCCAATGGCTAATGGCTTTGTCCAGCCATTTTGCGTTAAAAAGGCTCATATTGTCAATGATGATTGGAATCCCATATGCAATCAAAAGAGCGAGGGCTAACAATAGGAGTCCCCAATTATTTTTAAGGGAGTTGTAAGTGCCTTTCATATGTGGTGAGAACGACATTTGTTTTTACCTAATGTCCATTTGTTGGATTGGAAACCAAATTATTTTCCCCTAGTTTTTTCGGACTTGTGTTATTTCCAATTTTTGGAAATCAAAACGATGTATGTATGTTTTGAAAAGGTTTTGAACAAATTAGAGCAAACACTAAGTAAGGGTTTCACCGCAAATATACATTGTTCAGTTTTAATATGCAATCTCCAAAATACAGTTTTGTCTGAGTGAATTTCTTATGTGCTAAATACTTTTTCCTCTAATATGGCAATTCAAAGGAAAGTGGACATGACCTTTGGCAGCGCGAGCATCCTCTTCAGTAAGGACTTTTATTTCTATGTATGGCCAGTTCGGGGAGGCAATTAATTATCTAATTATTAAGGTTATTTAAAATACAAAGGCAGGGTTTCGGCTCTGCCTTTTTGACATAACTATTCGTACCCTTAACAAAGTACAAAGTCCAAGTTACGTGCCAAACGCTTGATTCTGTTTTCTCTGAAAATGATTCAAAGATACTTCTGATAATATTAAATAATTCCTAAATTTAGCCTTCCAAAAAAATTTATTCAATATTACTTATGATTATGTTAACAATTTAGGAAGATAATTATTTAAGGTTATTATCGCTAACATTGACTTTTAACTACCCCTGATTTTTTAAGGATATCAGAAGTAATCTTAATTTTTTCAATCTACCTGATTTTCCCTTTTTAAAACCATCTTTCGGCCAGCTCTTTATAGGTAACCCCAGATAAAAAAACGTTCACTCTATTGAAAAGGTAAGTTTTATTAACTATATAGCAATTATAGATTCTATTACCTATTTAAATAAGGAGGGTGTTATGAAAAAAAGATTATTAACAGTATTAGCAATATTAACGGGAATGTTATTATTGTCAGCATCAATTGTATGGGCACAACCTGCACCGGTAGCAAAGACTGGACAGACCATATCATACGTAACTGGCGATGACGGAGATCTTCAGAAAGGGGTAGCAAGTCCCAGTCCACGTTTTACAGATCATGGTGACGGAACAGTAACAGATAATCTGACAGGATTGATGTGGGCGAAAGATGCCGATATGGCAGGCGGATTGTTAGGATGGTATCAAGCCATTAACTATGTAGATAATTTAACCTTGGGAATATCGTGTGGCGGAGAGTATACTGACTGGCGGCTGCCGAATGTCAGGGAACTGCAAAGCCTGATAGATTTTGGTCATTACGATCCGGCTCTACCGACTGGCCATCCTTTCACTTCTGTGCAGTCCGACTACTACTGGTCGAGCACTGTGGTCACGTTTATGGAAGGCGCGTGGTACGTGAGTATGAAAGTGGGCTACGCGTACTTTTACTACGATGTGTCGACCCCCCACTACGTGTGGCCAGTGCGCGGTGGCAATTGATTGTTTAATTATTCGAGTTGTTTGATTACTTAAAATATAAAGGCAGAGTTTCGGCTCTGCCTTTTTCACATAACCATTAGTAACCTTAACAAAGTACAAATTCCAAGTTACGTGATAATCATATAAAAGGCCCATGGCAAACACCTCTCATAAGTAAGATAATGATTGTAGGAAAGTAACATTAATCATTACTCAGGAGGTGAACCATGAACCATTTTGTAGGGATT
>Ga0075114_10002230_pt1 | contig 9980 bp, 8 predicted proteins | sample AntAceMetag02UKM_FD_69784 | JGI IMG/M metagenome (GOLD analysis project Ga0075114, IMG submission 69784) | Saline lake microbial communities from Ace Lake, Antarctica - Antarctic Ace Lake Metagenome 02UKM | ecosystem: Environmental > Aquatic > Non-marine Saline and Alkaline > Saline | place...
AATCTGCTCTGGAGTCACTTCGCCGGCGCGCAGCAGCGCCCGGATCATCGCCTCAGCCATCGTCCCACTGCCGATGAAAGCCAGTGTCAGTCCATGCAATACATCAGTAGCCATTCTCGTTCCTCCCCCTGTAAAACAATAAGAAGCCGCTCGGCGAGCGAGAGGCAGTCCGTACCGCCTCGGCTCTGAAGCAGCTTCCCCATAGCATAGTGCCATTATACTGACAAACGGCCCCTTGCCAAATGTGAGCATTCCAAGAATGTCCTCTGGTTGCAGATCGTATCATTCGATGGTTTGACTTTTCGGCTGAGGGCGGTATAATCGGCCACAGATGAGAACACTCACCCAATCAAGCTGTCCAGATAGGAGCGACACATGACCAAGCCGAAAGTAGCGATTCTGAAAACCACACCAGAGACAGTGCTGGACGACTATCAGCGCTTGTGTGAACTGGCCGGGATGCGGGAGGCACTGGACCCGTCGGCCACAACCATTCTCAAGGACAACATCAGTTGGCACCTGCTGTACCCCAGCGCCAACACCACTCCCTGGCAGTTGGAAGGAACCATCCTGGCGCTGCGGGACAGCGGCTTCAGCGATCTGGTGGACGTGCACAACCGCACGGTGGTGACCATCGCCGATCTGGGCGACCGCTACAACAAGTTCGGCCCGGTATTGGCGAAGCACGGCGTGCCCAAGAAGTACAACTTCAAGCCGGAGGATATGACCTGGATCGAGTATAGGCCCCAGGCTAAAATGGCTGTGCTAGACACGATCTTCCCCGACGGCATTTACGTTCCCGACTACTTCGTGGGCAAGAACATCGTCCACTTGCCCACGGTCAAGGCCCACACCTACACCGTCACCACCGGGGCGATGAAGAACGCTTTCGGCGGCTTGCTCAACGTCAATCGTCACTACACCCACACCTGGATTCACGACACGCTGGTGGATCTGCTGGCCATCCAGAAGGAGATCCACACGGGCATCTTCGCCACCATGGACGGCACCACGGCGGGCAGCGGCGCGGGGCCGCGCACGATGATTCCGCACCAGAAGGACGTCATCCTGGCCTCGGCCGATCAGGTGGCCATTGACGCCGTGGCGGCGAAAATGATGGGCTTCGAGCCCATGAATATCCCCTACATAGCCCATGCGACCGAACGGGGGCTGGGCCAGGGAAACCCGCGGGAGGTGGAGGTCGTGGGCATGCCAGAGCTGGCCGATGAGCGATGGGGTTTCACCGTGAGCGCCAACCTGGGCACCGGCACGGGCATGTTGCTCTGGCGCTCGCCGCTCAAAGTCTTCCAGAAGCTCCTGTTCCACACACCTATCGTCAAGGTATTCATCTTTGCCAGCGAGACCTACCACGACCGGGTCTGGTACCCCCTCAAAGGACGTAAGGTAACCCAGCAGTGGAAGCGGGAGAGTCCCTGGGGGCGGCTATTCGAGAGCTATCCGGGGTAGGGGGTAGGCGACCGGTATCGGGTAACGAGTGACGGGCACCGAGTAACGAGGCATCTGTTCTGCGTTTTCAGGAGACGATAGTCCTCCTCTTGAGTGTTTTTGATTTGACGTTGACCACAGATGAGGTCGGATTTGAAGGATTCAACGAGTCTGGACGCCGCTCATTCGATCAATCCTCCGTATTCGTTGTCATATTCAGCCAACCATCACAAACAACAATTCACAGGCAGACCACCCAGGAGACAACAATGATAGAGAGACCGGCCTTGGACGAACTAGACCTCACTCTGGGCAAGCGGACGCGCTTGCATCGGCTGCTCTACGAACACGGCCCAGGCAATGGCACGCTGCTGCTCCTGCCCATTGACCAGGGCATGGAACACGGCCCCGTTGACTTCTTCCCCAACCCACCCAGCGGCGATCCGGACTATCAATGCCGACTGGCCAAGGAGGGAGGCTACTCCGGCATCGTCTTCCACGTCGGACTGGCGCAGAAGTACATGAAAGAGTACGCGGGCGCAGTGCCCCTCGTCCTCAAGCTCAATGGCAAGACCAGCATCCCCTCCGACGCCGCGGCCTTCTCGGCCATCGAAGCCAGCGTGGAGGATGCCGTGCGACTGGGCGCTGATGCGGTGGGCTACACGCTGTACGTCGGTTCGCCGGCGCAGGATCGGGACTTCATCCAGTTGGGCAAGGTGCGGAAGGAATGCGACCGCTACGGCATGCCACTCATCATCTGGTCTTACCCACGCGGCGCGGCGATAGGCGATAGGGGCGGCCGAGACAGCATCTATGCTGTGGATTACGCAGCGCGTCTGGCCGATGAGTTGGGCGCCGATATCGTCAAGCTCAACGTGCCCAAGTTCCAAGATCAAGGCAACGCCGACAGCCCGGCGGCCTACAGAAAGCTATATCAGGAATGGAAGGACCTGGATGAGAACGAGGCCTACCGGCTGGCGGTGGAAAAGGTCGTCGCCTCGGCGGGCAAGACAATGGTTTTGTTCTCCGGTGGCAGTAGGATGGGCGATGAGGATCTGCTGCTGAAGGCCCGCCTGTGCATGGAGGCCGGAGCCACCGGGCTGATCTTTGGCCGCAACATGTGGCAGCGGCCCTTCGACGATGGACTGGCCATCACCGAGAAGCTGAAAGAGATCCTCCTGGCCTTCTGAGCTGAGTGTCACAAGGAGCCTTTCTGAGGATTCTGTATGCCTGACAACGTGCTGAAGGTGGCCACGTACAACGTCAACTCCGTCCGCGCCCGGCTTGCACTGGTGTTGGAGTGGCTGCGCCGCGAGGCGCCTGATATCCTCTGCCTGCAGGAGACGAAGGTGCAGGACAAGGACTTCCCTGAGAAGCCCTTCCGCGAAGCCGGATACCACGTGGTCTTCCGCGGGCGGAAGGCCCACGCTGGGGTGGCTATCGTAAGCCAGGAGAAGCCGCTGGAAGTCGCCTTCGGCCTCGATGATGGCGGCCCTTGGGCGGGCTCGGGAGAGGGCGAATCGGACGAAGCGCGCCTCATTCGGGCAGTGATCAGGGGCATCCCCGTAGTCAACACCTACGTTCCTCAAGGGCGCTCTCTCGATTCCCTTCATTTTCGATACAAGCTGGAGTGGCTGGCCCGGCTGCGGACGCTCTTTGAGCAGCACTATTCGCCGCAAGAACCGCTCCTGTGGATGGGCGACTTCAATGTTGCTCCCAAACCGATGGACGTGCACAATCCCAAGCGGCTGAAGAAACACGTGGACTTCCATCCTGAGGCCCGCGCTGCCCTGGAGCGAGTGCGGGAGTGGGGCTTCGTGGACGTCTTCCGGCTGCACCATCCCAACGAGACTGGACAATACACTTTCTGGGACTACCGCGCGCGGGAGGCGCTGGAGCGCGGTCTGGGCTGGCGGGTGGATCACATCTGGACCACCGAACCGCTGGCCCGCAAGGCCACTCGCTCCTGGATTGACGTGGAGGCGCGCCAGGCGGAACGGCCATCGGATCACACCTTCCTGGTGGCCGAGTTTGTTACCTGATGACGAGGGTGAAGCGCCCGTCACGAACATAAGTTCGTAATTGCCTGTCGGGAACAAATGTGCTATACTGCGTTTGGTCTAGATGAGTGCTTTGTGCGTTCACGACGCAGCAGGCACATCCTCAATGTTGGAGCCGTGCGTGTCGGGAGGCCCCTATGACTAGCCATGATTTAGCGGAGATTCTGTTCGAGGAACTGGGTTACATCGAAAGCCCTGGCTTTGAGCGTTCCGTAACGTGGCCCAACAGGCGTCCCATCCCCAATGTGGATAGCGCATACTCTGTTCAGAACGTCCCCGTCGCCTACTTCAGCCGTCTGAGCGATGCCGACCCCAGTCGTCTCTGGAAGCTGCACCGGCAGGTCTGGAACCAGAGTAAAGTCCCGCTGCTGTACGTTGTTCTGCCTCAAGAGATCCGCGTCTACAACAGCTACGCGAGGTCTGCCGAGACGGCTGACGAGTTCGCCCGTGGAGACAGCTTGTTGCGCCACTTGGAGCAGTTGATGGATGTCGAGACCGCCCGGCAGGCCATCCGTGATCAACTGCGCTGGTATGACCGTCTGCACCTGGACACGGGCGCGTTCTGGTCCACCCCCAATGATGGACGGCGCATCCAGCGGGAGAGCCGTGCCGACCAGGGCCTGCTCCGCGCTATGGATCAAGTGCGTCGTCGCCTGGTAGAGGGGGAGCTTTCAAACGGCCTGGCCTACGCCTTGCTGGGACGCTCTGTTCTCATCCGCTATCTGGAAGACCGGGGAATCCTTACACCAGAGTCTATGTCCCACCTGACCGAGGGGCGAGCCGACAGCTACTGCACTGCACTGTCTGATCGGGATACGACATATCGCCTCTTCGAGAATCTCACCCGCCGCTTTAACGGCGACCTTTTCCCGGTACTCGACGATGAACGCCAGGCCGTTCGACAGGAGCACCTGGATCTGCTCGGTGCGTTCCTGAACGGGGACAACCTCGATACTGGACAGCGGAGTTTCTGGCCTTGGGATTTTCGGTACATACCGATCGAACTGATCAGCGGCATTTATGATACCTTTCTGAACACCGATGATCGCCGGGGGGCCGGTACATACTATACCCCCCTGTCACTGGTAGATTTCGTGCTGGATCAGACACTACCACCGGAAACCCTCCGCCCCGATGTGACAGTCCTTGATCCGTCCTGTGGCTCCGGCGTCTTCCTGGTGCGTGCCTACCAACGGCTGGTAGCCGCTTGGCAGCAGCAATTCGGCGAGCCTCCCAACGCCCAACAGCTCGGGGAAATCCTGCAGCACCACATCTTTGGCCTGGACATCAATCCTTCAGCCGTCCGTATTGCCGCTTTTAGCCTCTACTTGACGATGCTGGACTATCTAGATGACCAGGCTATCCGCGACGTAGACTTTTGCTTTCCATCGTTGATGGGAACCAACTTGCTCGCCACCGATTTCTTTAGCCCTGAAGTGAGAGAAAGTTTCGCCGAGCGTAGGTTCGACCGGGTGATCGGCAATCCGCCGTGGGGAAAGGCCACACTGACGGAGCTGGCAGACCGGTGGGTGAAAGAACACGATCACACAGTGGGACAGAAACAGATCGCCCAGGCATTCCTACTGTACGCCCCCGAGTTCTGTGCCGACGGCGGCGAAGTGGCTATGCTGGCTCCAGCCAAGAGTACCATCCTGGTCACCAGCGGCCCCCATGAGACGTTCCGCCAGCGTTTCTTCGAACAACACGATGTACAGGCAGTGGTCAACTTCTCTGCTCTGCGTCACGAGATTTTCGCGGAGACAGTCCATCCGGCTGTAGCTATCTTTTACCGTCCCACATCACCACAACCTGACCAGCGGATTGCGTACGGCGTTCCCAAGCCCTCTCCATTCTCCCGGCAACTGGGGGCTATTGTTCTGGGAGCAAGCGAGGTCAAATACCTGGACCGGAAGGATCTACTGGACCATCCTTTGCTCTGGAAAGTGGCTCTATGGGGCACTTCCCGCGACGCAGCCTTGATCGAGCGACTGAACTCGCTGCCGACGTTGGGGGAACAGGCCGAGCAACTGGGATGGAAGATGGCTGAGGGTATCCAGATTGGTGGAGGCAAAGAGATACCAGCCCCATGGCTGAAGGAAATGTCCCTCCTGCCTACCAGGAAGTTCCAACGGTATGTTCCAAATGTGGAGTCATACATTCCCATTCCCGCTACTGTTTTCCACAGTCCCCGCACCCCTGACATAGTACGTGGACCTCTGGTTCTAATTCGTCACAGTCCCGCTGACAGGCGGTGTGCTGCAGCGTTCAGTGAAGATGACATAGCTTATCTTGATTCGATTTCTGGGGTGACGGGTCATTCTGGACAAGAGAGTATCTTGAAATTGCTTGTGGCTTACATCAACTCGCCTTTGACCCAATACTATCAGTTCTTGACCTCCACGCGGTGGGGAGTTGAACGAGACGCCATTCTGCACAAAGAGTACCGGCGCATGCCATTCTTGGTGCCGGACGAAGACGATCCTCGCTTGCAGCAAACCGTGCATCACTTTGACCAGATAGCGGTCCTTCTCCAGCAACGCAGCCTGCTGGACAGTGCTGTGAATCGGAACGCTATCCGGCAACATGAAGCAGCAATTGCTGAATTGCTGTTTGATCTGTACGATCTGACCCCGGCGGAACGCCAGTTGGTGCATGACCTCGTGGACTATGGGATTAGTTTCTTTTACTGGAGCCAGAGGAAAAGGCGGAAGCCCGGCAAGGCTGAAGCAGTTCAACCTCCTGACACCGGTATGCTCAGGGCATATGCCGACACCTTCGTCGGGACGGCGACGGCCCTGTTGCGCTACCAAGGACAAACGTTGAATGCACTTGTGTATCAGGATGGCACTCCCTTGAGCGCGGTAGCCTTTGAATTGGTGAACCATGGCGATGCCCGAGAAACGTACGTCATCGAAAGCACAGACAAGTTGCGAGAGATTCTACGCCGTCTGGATCGCCGATTGCTAGAACAACGTGCACCGGCACTCTACATCCGCCGACATGTGCGCATCTACGACGGGACACAGCTTTACCTGGTACGTCCTAGCGAACGCCGCTTCTGGACCTGTTCCCAGGCCCTTGCTGATGCGGATAGCATCGTGGTAGAATGGTTATCTCATCGCCTACGGTCCCAGGAGTGACCTGCTGATGGCTCTACGCACCCCTTCACCGACCTGTGGCACGCCTGATCAATTTCTAGTTGATTGGGAGTCTTTTGTACAACTCGCATTGGAGATCACCGTTGAGGCGTACCAGCGCATGTGTCGAGACGGTGTGGCCCAGCAAGACTGGGAAGAGGACACCTTTACCCTGATACTGACCGAGGATTACATCCAGGAATTGGCACATAAGAATCCGCTGAATCTGATAGCTATGCCCCAGACTAGAGCCCACACACCTGCAATGAAAACCGAGGCCGTCTCGCCCAAGCGAGCCGCAGAGATAGACATTCGTCTGTTCGATCCATGGCAGAATCATGCTCGAGTTTACTTTGCTTGGGAGTGCAAGCGAGTCGGTGACAGGAAAGCGAACACTCGGTATGGTGCGCTGATCTCGGAGTACATCACCAACGGTATCCTCCGCTTTCTTGACGAGAAATACGCATCTGGACTAGATGATGCAGGTATGTTGGGGTATGTTCTGGCAGGAGATGTCGCCGATATCGTGTTTCAGATCAACACGAGCATGCAACATCCACGTCGCGCCCGACCGTTGTCCTCCAAGGATCATCTTGAACCCACTCCTGCAATTGGTGCCTTCACCGACTCATACCGCTCCCGTCACAAGCGAACGGCCAGTCAGCGGCCCATCCGGCTGCATCATCTCTTCCTGACCTTCGATTTCGAGCAATGATTACTATCCGGCAGTCTTGAGGCAGTCAATAGCTACGCGCCGAACCCCGCGTGACTACGAACCAGGGAACATGACGGAGCAGATTACCATCAGGCCGATCACAGCGCTGGCCGACTACGCCCGTGTCGAGGCGCTTCAGCGAGAGGTGTGGCAGTTCGCCAGCGACACGGAGATTGTCCCCACTCATGTCCTGAAAGCGATTGGCGAAAACGGGGGCCTGCTGCTGGGCGCTTTTGGCCCGCAAGGTGAAATGGTGGGCTTCGTGTTCAGGTTCCTAGCCTGGCAGGAGGGACAGCTCAAGCATCACTCCCACATGCTGGGCGTTCGGCCTTCCCATCGGAACAGTGGCACAGGGTTCCGCCTCAAATGCGCCCAGCGGGAAGCCGTCCTCGAACAAGGCCTGCATTGGGCCACCTGGACCTACGATCCCTTGGAAGGACGGAACGCTTACCTCAATATCAACAAGCTGGGTGTCGTCTGCAACACCTACCTCCGTAAATATGTACGGGGAACTGAGCGACGGCCTCAACGTGGGCATCCCCTCGGACCGTTTCCAGGTGGACTGGTGGCTGCACAGCCGGCGAGTAGAACGGCGGGTGAGCGGAGAGCTGACGCGCCGGACCCTGGCCGATGCCATCGCCGCCGGAGGAGAGGCGGTCAACGAAACACGGCTGGCAGGCGGAGTACGGATGCCGGAGGGAAGCAAGTTGGACAGTCGCGCCGCTACCGTGCTCATTGAGATCCCCGGCGACGTACAGGCAGTGAAGCAAGCGGATATGGATGTTGCACATCGCTGGCGACTGCACACCCGCGAGCTGTTCGAGAGCTACTTCGGGAACGGATACACGGTCACCGAGTTCATCAGCGAGGTGGCAGCGGGAGAAAGGCGCAGCTTCTACCTGCTGGAGAGCGATAACCAGATTCGATAGCGCCGATCAGGACGAGCAAAGATGAGAATCGAGCGGATCACCCTACGACGCATCCAGATGCCCTTGCGCCACCCCTTCCGCGCCAGCTTTGGGCAAGAGCAGACCAAACGCGCCATCATCGTGGCCGTGCAGAGCGCGGGGCTGACCGGCTACGGTGAGACGCCGGTGGCCTCCTCGCCCCTCTACTCCTACGAGACCACACAGACCGCCTGGCACATTCAACGAGACTTCCTCGTTCCTCGCCTACTGAGGGAGGAGATCACGCGTCCCGAACAGGTGGTGAAGCTGCTGTCCGCAGTGCGCGGTCACCCCATGGCCAGGATGGGGTTGGAGGCAGCAATATGGGACTTGCTGGCCAAGGCCAGAGGATGTTCCCTGTCCCAGATGCTGGGCGGCACACGAATGCGCATCCCTTGCGGGGTGAGCATCGGCATTCAGACCAGCCTGCCCGCTCTGATCGAGCGGATCGGTGACTTCCTCGCTGAAGGCTACCGGCGCATCAAGCTGAAGATCCAGCCGGGCTGGGAGCTCGCCGTGGTGAAAGCAGTGCACGCCGAGTTCGGCGACGTGCCCCTGATGTTGGACGCCAACGCCGCATTCACCATGGACGACGTGCCCCTCTTCCAGGCCTTGGATGCATACAACCTGATGATGGTGGAACAGCCGCTGGACCACGACGACCTCTACGAGCACAGCCTGCTGCAGCGGCAAATCAAGACCCCGATCTGCCTGGACGAAAGCATCCGCCACCGCGGTGATGCCCGGGCGGCCATTGAGTGGGGAAGCTGCCGGATCATCAACATCAAAGCAGCCCGCATGGGAGGACTAGTTGAGGCGCGGCGGGTCCATAATCTCTGCCAGGAGCAAGGGCTGCCGGTCTGGTGCGGGGGTTTGCTGGAGACCGGCGTAGGGCGGGCGCACAACGTGGCCCTGGCCAGCCTATCCAACTTCCGCCTGCCGGGCGACATCTCGGCCAGCGACCGCTACTTCGAAGAGGACATCGTGCATCCTCCATTCATCCTGAACCCCGACGGGACAATGGATGTGCCGTCGGGAGAGGGCATCGGCGTAGAGGTGAAGGTCGACCTGCTTCAGCGGTTGACAGTCGAAGAGGCGGTGTTTGAAACATAACAGATCACAGATCCAACCGCCAGCACTTGTGACTCGGAGAGCCGGCAGGGCGCCGCTCCTCCGAGTCTTTTTCTTGGCGAAGATTCACTACCGCACGCTTCTGCTCGGACGCGGACGAACACGGATTCCTTCCATTGTCCTTCGCTCGTTGGAGAGTGCCAAGACAGCAATTCCTCAGCACGGACGGCGGCCAAGATCACCTCTGCTGGAGCATGGGAAAATAGACGCGGTGTGGCAAACCGACGGTATTGGAGATGTCACCGAAATTGATCTCCAGGCAGGTGTTGGCCCTCACTTGTGCTTGGATCTTGTTCGGCGTGGTAGAACGGTATCCCATCGGATCGATCTCTCGCACCACGTAATCCTGGGGAGGCAAGCTGATGACCCAGTATCGTCCCTCTTCCACAGGCATGATTGCATAGAAATCGCCGTCGGCAGTTCTGATCTCCACTTGCGCTCCCATCAGGAGAGGCTCTTGCAGAGGTTGCCAAGTGGCATCAATGTTCAGGTCGTGCCAGATGCTGCCAGTGATTTCGCCCGTGCTAGGCGTGGCCGTCGGCGT
>Ga0075114_10002232_pt1 | contig 9972 bp, 17 predicted proteins | sample AntAceMetag02UKM_FD_69784 | JGI IMG/M metagenome (GOLD analysis project Ga0075114, IMG submission 69784) | Saline lake microbial communities from Ace Lake, Antarctica - Antarctic Ace Lake Metagenome 02UKM | ecosystem: Environmental > Aquatic > Non-marine Saline and Alkaline > Saline | place...
CTGTTCTCCTCGACTTGAGGTTCGCACGCGCCGCGTTGGTGGTGCAAACTACCAAGTACCTTACGAAGTTCCTCAGGATCGCCAAATTGCGCTTGCCCTACGATGGCTTGTCGCAGCAGCTCGTGCCCGAGGGGAAACCACCATGGGTGCCAAGCTTGCCGCTGAGATTTTGGACGCTTCCCACAAAGAGGGAAAAGCGTACAACAAGCGTCTCGATTCACATCGTATGGCTGAGGCAAACAAGGCGTTCGCGCACTATCGCTGGTAGTAGATTCGACCGAAGCGAATTCTTGTCTTTCTCTTCTCCGTTGGATTGAGATCGCGTTGAAGAGAGGGCGTTATGGATGCCGCAGTGAGCCTAGACAAAGTTAGGAATATTGGCATCATGGCTCATATCGATGCGGGCAAGACCACAACGACTGAACGCATCCTTTTCTATACAGGGCAGATTCACAAGATGGGTGAAGTCCATGAGGGCGACACCGAGATGGATTGGATGATCCAGGAGCGCGAGCGTGGGATCACCATTACATCTGCGGCTACGACGTGTACGTGGCTTGATCATCGCATCAACATTATCGACACACCTGGGCATGTTGATTTCACCGCCGAAGTAGAACGCTCTCTGAGAGTTCTCGACGGCGGTGTTGTCGTGTTCTCTGGCGTAGAGATGGTGGAATCTCAATCCGAAACCGTGTGGCGGCAAGCCGATCGCTATCACATTCCCCGCATTGCCTTCATTAATAAGCTGGATCGTGTCGAATCAAACTTTATTGGCGCAGTCGAGATGATCGAAGATCGACTCGGTGTGTGTGCTGTCCCTCTCATCTTGCCTGTTCGAAATGAAGAGCGCAGGCCTGAGGGTCTGATTGATCTGATTGAGCGGAAGTATCTTGTGTGGGATCAAGACTCTCTTGGCGTCGAGTTTGAGAAAAGAGAGATTCCAGAAGCACTGCTTGATGAAGCTGAGCGTCTTCGTGAACTGGCAATCGAACGTGTCGCCGAAATCGATGACCGCATCATGGAGTTGTTCCTCGCTGAAGAAGAGATTCCCGTCGACCTATTTCATGACGCGTTGCGCAAGGGTTGCATCGAAGCTGGCATGATTCCCGTTGTCGGGGGATCTGCCTTCCAGAATCAGGGTGTCCAGCTTCTGATGGATGCCATCATTCGCTATCTTCCGTCTCCTTTGGATATGCCTGCTATTCAGGGTGTGGATTCTGACGAGCAGAGACGGCCAGACCCTGATGAACCTTTCTCGGCCCTTGCCTTCAAAGTGGTTGCCGATCGCTATGCTGGCCAGCTGGTATTTATCCGTATCTACTCGGGGCGATTGGACTCAGGAGGCCATGCGTACGATGTATCGAGTGGCAAGGGGATGCGTATCTCCAAGATCTTCCGAATGCACGCCAATCAACGTGTCCCACTTGAGCAAGCGATTGCCGGCGACATCGTGGCCCTTGTCGGGTCACAGACAGTGGTGACTGGAGACACGTTAGCTGCCAAAGCGGCGCCCATTCTTCTTGAGAAGATCGAGTTCCCCGACCCCGTCGTTTTTATTGCCGTGGAGCCGAGAACTGAAGCCGAATTCGATGACTTGCTCGCTGCCTTGAACTCGCTTTCGCTCGAAGACCCAACCTTCCATGTCAGCATTGACGACTTCACCAACCAGACGATTCTCGCAGGAATGGGCGAACTGCATCTTGAGGTTCTTGTCCGACGTTTGCGCGACGAGTTCAACATGAAAGTACATGTTGGCCAACCTCAAGTAGCCTACAGAGAGACGTTAACGCATCCGATAAAGGTGGAAGAGCAGTTTGATAAACAAGCGGCAGGCAAATCGCAGTTTGCCCATGTAAGGATTAATCTAGAGCCACTCCAGCGTGGCTCAGGGTTTGCGTTTGCCTTTACTGCCTCCGAGGAAGACATCCCAAATGAGTATCGAAGCGCAATAGAGAGCGCACTCCGAGGTACGTTGACAAATGGGCCTGTTGCCGGTTATCCTCTGGCCGATATTGGAGCCACCGTAATCGGTGGGTCTTTTCATCCAGTAGACTCGTCTGAACTGGCGTTTAGGGCTGCAACAGCAGGTGCGTTGCAACGAGCGTACAGTGAGGGTGCTTTTGAACTTCTAGAGCCAATCATGGAAGGCGAAGTGATCACACCGGCGGACTATTTGGGTGAAGTGATGGACGACCTGGCTCGCAGGCGAGGGGAAATCCGGGAGCTGCAGCAGCGCGAAACGGTACAGATACTTCGTGTCGCAGTACCGTTAGCTGAAACCTTCGGATATGCCACACGGCTGCGTTCTTTAACCCAGGGGAGGGCGACGTACTCATTGCGCGTTGAGCGCTATGATCTCGTTCCCGAAGGGCTGAAAGAAAAGATCATTCGAAGCAGAGGATATTAGAAATGGCAAGAGAGAAAATTCGTATCAAACTGCGAGGATATGACCACGAGCTCGTTGACAGCTCGATTCGCAAGATTGTTGAATCGGCGAAGGAAACTCGAGCCAAGATTGCTGGCCCTATTCCTCTGCCCACTCAGCGGCGAATCTATACTGTGCTGCGATCGCCTCATATCGACAAGCGGTCGATGGAGCACTTCGAGCGTCGGATTCATACACGTCTTCTAGACATCAAAGAACCGACCTCGGAAACAATCAATTCCTTGATGGATATCGAACTCCCCACGGGAATCGATATTGAGATCAAACTGTAGACGGAGGTTGGCAGATCATGGCCCGCGGAATACTAGGACGGAAGATTGGGATGACCCAGCTCTTCGTTGACGACCAAGCTGTTGGCGTTACCGTTATTGAAACGGATCCATGTACGATCGTTCAGATCAAAACGAACGAATCGGACGGATATAACGCGCTGCAACTTGGATACGACGAGGTCAAAGATTCGAAGGTGACCCGTCCTATCGCTGGACATTTTGGGAAGGCGGGGGTAGCTCCGCACCGTCACTTGTTTGAGATCCGAATTGACAATCCAGAAGACTATACGGTTGGCGACAAGCTGAGTGTAGATATGTTCGAAGAAGGTGGCAAAGTCGATGTTGCTGGCACGTCCAAGGGTAAGGGCTTCCAGGGCGTTGTCAAGCGATACAACTTTGCAGGTGGTCCAGCATCACACGGGTCCCATTTTCACCGTCGCCCCGGTTCAGTAGGTAACTGCGTCAAGCCGGGTCGTGTTATTAAAGGGAAGAAGCTCCCCGGACAGATGGGATCGGAGCGAAAAACCGTGCGGGGATTGAAGATTCTTCGAGTCGATCCGGAACGAAACCTGCTTGTTGTCAAGGGGTGTACGCCGGGCGCGCGAGGGACTATTCTTGAATTGGGGAAATGCCATGGCTGAAGCGAAACTTTACTCATTTGCCAGCGCGGACGATCCACAGACGACGTCACTTGACGATCGGATGTTCTCCGCCAAGGTTAACGAAGATCTTCTGTATCGTGTCGTGCGAATGCAGATGGGAAATCGTCGTCAGGGAACGGCCTCCACGAAAACGCGAGGCGAAGTGAGCGGCGGTGGCCGCAAGCCGTGGCGACAGAAGGGCACAGGTCGAGCACGTGCTGGTTCGCGTCGTTCGCCTGTATGGGTCGGCGGTGGCACGATGTTTGGCCCCAAGCCGCGATCCTATGAATCAAAGCTCACCAAAAAGATGAAATTGGGCGCACTTGCTGCTGCTCTATCTGACCGCGCCAGTTCTGGCGATGTCTCATTGATAGACCAGATCCAGTTCGAGACGCCCAAGACGAAATCAGCTGTCGCGATGCTCAAGCGTATGGAGCTATCCGGCCACACGTTGATAGTCGTTGCAACGGACGAGTACAATCGTGCCGTAAAGAAATCGTTCACCAATCTCCCTACAGCCAAGTGCATTGCCTGTGGTGGGGTCAATGTTTATGACATCCTTCGCCATGATCATCTTGTGATGACTGCGAAGGCTGTGGAAGAACTGACGGAGAGGTTTTAGCCATGGCAAGGTTCGATCATCACGAGGATGTTCTGCTCGCCCCTATTCTTACAGAAGAGACGTGGCAGAGAATGGAAGAGCGGAAGTATTCGTTCCGCGTGGCACTTGGTGCAAACAAAATTCAGATTCGGAAGGCCGTTGAAAACCTGTTCGACGTCAAAGTCGAAAAAGTGTGGACAGCGAATCGAATAGGCAAGCCTCGACGAGAGCGCATGAGTCAGCTGCCGGGACGAACCCCGCGCTGGCGCAAGGCAATCGTACGCTTGGCTCCCGGCGACCGTATCGAAATCATGAGAGGCTAGGACATGACGCTAAAACGATTTAATCCAACGTCTCCGGGGCGACGCCATGCAGAGCTTCCTGATTTTTCGGATCTGTGCAAAGTCGCACCTGAGAAGACGCTGCTGCGACCGCTCTCCAAAACAGGCGGACGCAACAGCCAGGGTCGTATTACATCGCGCTTCCGCGGTGGCGGCCACAAGCGCCGTTATCGACTGATCGATTTTACGCGTGGGAAGGATGGCATTCCTGCTCGCGTTGCTACGCGTGAATACGATCCAAATCGATCGGCTTGGATCACTCTTCTGCATTATGTAGATGGTGAAAAGCGCTATATCGTGGCTCCAGTCCAACTTGAGATTGGTTCTATGGTTGAGTCGGGCGAAACCGCAGAAGTTCGCGTAGGTAATTCGATGCCGTTGGCACGTATTCCGTTGGGCGCGATCATTCACAACCTGGAATTCAGTCCGGGGAGTGGAGGCAAGATTGCCCGGTCTGCCGGAACATCGGCTAAGTTAATTGGTAAAGAAGGCAAGCGTGCGCATATTCGACTTCCTTCGGGTGAAGTCCGTATTTTCAACACGGACTGCCGGGCCACAATCGGCGAAGTATCCAATCCAGATCACAAGAATATTAAGCACGGTAAAGCCGGGCGCGTGAGGCATCTGGGACGCAAGCCGCATGTACGTGGTGTTGCGATGAACCCAGTGGATCACCCGCATGGTGGTGGTGAAGGACGAGCTCATGTCGGTCGTCCGCAGGTTTCACCGACAGGTGTTTTAGCCAAGGGTGGACGTACGCGGAAGAAGCGAAAAAAGAGCACGGCCTTAATTGTACGGCGGGCCGGTAAGGGTCGACGGTAAGGAGAGAGTATGCCTAGATCGACAAGCAAAGGACCGTTCGTCAAGGAGAGCCTTCTTAAGAAGGTTCAACGTGCCAAGCGCGGAGAGCTTGATGACATCATCACGTGGTCACGTGCTTCGATGGTCATCCCCGACATGGTCGGCTTGACGATAAGAGTTCACAATGGGAAGCAGCATCTGCCCGTTTATATCGTTGAGAACATGGTTGGACACAAGCTGGGAGAATTTGCTCCCACGCGGACGTTCCGTGGCCATGGTGGAATGAAGAAGAAGAGGGCTGCTGGCCTGACGTAGGGAGAACGAATCATGGAAGCACGAGCTGTTGCCAAATATGTACGCATGTCTACGCGAAAGGCTCGATTGGTAATTGATGCCATTCGAGGCAAGAACGTCAATGATGCCCTGCGTATTGTTCAGCTTTCTAGCAAGAAGCCGGCACGGCCTATTCGCAAGACGCTGGAATCAGCGATTGCCAATGCCGAGAACAACTTCGACGTCAATGTAGATGAGCTGTATGTGGTCAAGGCAACCGCAGATATGGGCAGGGCGCTGCGACGCCTCCGTCCGCGTGCATATGGCCGGGCAGACATCATCCGCCGACCGACGACTCACATCACAATCGTTGTCGGCGATAGGGAGAGTGAATAATGGGCCAGAAGATCCATCCAGTGGGTTTTCGCATTGGGGTCAACCGAAAATGGGTTTCCAATTGGTATAACCCCAAACTGGCCCCGGAATACATCAACGAGGATAAACGAATTCGCAATTTGATTACTGAGCGATATCGAAGAGCCTCTGTTGCTGAAATTAATATTGAGCGATCCAAAGAGGATCGCGTTTCGATTCTCATTCGATCGGCGCGTCCCGGCATCATCATCGGGCGCGGTGGCTCTGAGATCGAACTTCTTCAGGCAGCGCTTGAGGATCTGACAGGTCGCATTGTCAAGGTGTCGATCCAAGAGATCGAACGCCCTGACCTAGAAGCCCTGCTTGTGGGGCAAGACTTGGCTCTCCAGATCGAAAATCGCACAGCCCCCGCTCGAGCCATGAAAGAAGCTATCCGACGCGTGATGGCTGCTGGTGCAGGTGGCGTGAAATTTAAGATCAGCGGTCGCCTGGGCGGGACAGACATTGCCCGTTCGATCTCGATGAAGGAAGGCCGGATTCCGCTGCAAACGATCCGAGCAGACATCGACTACGGTTTGGTGGAAGCTCGTACGAAGTACGGAAATATCGGTGTTAAGGTTTGGATCTTCCGCGGAGAATATCCGCGTAAGGGCCAGAGGGAAGAGGCGAAATAATATGCCACTACTATTCCCGAAACGAACCAAACATCGAAAGGCATTCCGCGGAAAACGACGGGGCGTGGCAAGTAGGGGCGCCCAGGTTACATTTGGCGAGTACGGTATCCAATCTCTGGAAGGTGCGTGGATCACGAGCGCTCAAATCGAAGCTTGCCGAACGACGATCGCCCGAACGACGCAGCGTGGAGCTCGCGTTTGGATTCGTATCTTCCCTGACAAGCCGATTACCCAACATCCTGCTGAAGCCCGTATGGGAAAAGGTAAAGGCCCAGTTGATCATTGGGTTGCAGTCGTTCGACCGGGAACGATTCTGTTTGAAATTTCCGGTCTTGAAGAGCGACAAGCTAGGAGAGTTCACGAGTTGGTCAGCCATAAACTGCCCATTCGTACGAAGCTCAAACAGCGGATTGTTCTTGGAGGAGAGGTATGAAGGCTGGTGAATTGCGCGAGTTGACGCCCGAAGAGCTTGTCCAACGGGAAATGGAGCTGAAGCGAAAGCTCTTTAATTTGCGATTCCAGCGCGTGTCTGGCGAGCTTGACAATAGTGCAGAGCTGCTGAAGACGCGAAAGGACATTGCGCGCGTGATGACGATCATCTCAGAGCGCACGCTGGGGGCGACGGATTCATGAAGAAGACGAAGATTGGCGAAGTCGTTAGCGACAAGATGACACAGACGATTGTTGTTCGTGTGGAAGAGCGCACCTTGCATAAGAAGTACCGCAAGCACATCAGTCGTCATGTGAAGTTCCATGCGCATGACCCGCAGGAATCAGCGGCGATCGGCGACATGGTCAAGATTGAAGAATGCCGACCGTTGAGCCGCCTAAAGCGCTGGCGTTTGATTGAAGTGGTTAGGCGAGCGGAGGTTTAGTCATGATTCAGATGCAAACGATGCTCAAAGTGGCTGATAATTCTGGCGCCAAACTTGTGCGTTGTATTAACGTGCTTGGGCCGTCCAATCGGGGCGAGGGCGTTATTGGTGACATTGTTGTCGCATCCGTGCGAAAGCGACTCCCCACCAGTGATATTGAGAAGGGCGAGATTGTCCGTGGCGTGATTGTACGGTCGCGAAAGCCGTATCGACGCAAGGACGGCACATCTGTTCGTTTCGATGACAACGCGATTGTGTTAATCAATCCGGCCGGCGAGCCGATTGGAACACGTGTATTCGGGCCCGTGGCGCGTGAGCTTCGAGAGAAGAAGATGATGCGCATCCTTTCACTTGCGCCAGAAGTCCTATAGGAGATAGCGGACATGAAAAAGGTAAAGAAAGGTGATCGAGTTCAGGTGATCGCAGGGAACGACCGAGGCAAAATTGGTCGTGTGCTCGCTGTACACCCTGAACGTGGTCGTGCCATTGTTGAGAACGTGCACATGATCACCAAGCACCAGCGGGCAACGCAGAATTTGCGTCAGCCGGGCATCATACGGCGCGAAGGAACGATTAATATGTCGAACCTTCTCATGATCTGTCCGGAATGCGATGAACCTACGCGCGTCGGCTTCGTAGAAGTAGACGATAAGAAACTACGGCGCTGCAAGCAGTGCGGGGAGAATTTCGAATAATCATGATGCGTGAACGGTATCAGACTGAGATTGCTCCAAAGCTGAAAGACGAGCTCGGATTGTCCAATAGTATGGAAATCCCCAGTATCGCCAAAGTCACGATCAACATGGGCGTTGGCGACAAAGACAACCCCAAAGTTCTGGAAGGTGCGGTCAAGAATCTGACCAAACTTACCGGACAGAAGCCGATTATCACCAAGGCGAAGAAGTCGATTTCCGATTTCAAGCTTGTCCAAGGTGATCCCATTGGTTGTAAGGTGACTTTGCGGGGCCACCAGGCTTATGAGTTCTTGAATCGTCTGTTCAATGCTGTGTTGCCAGGAATCCGCGATTTTCGCGGCCTGTCTTCATCGGCATTCGATGGACGAGGAAACTACACGTTGGGTCTGAAGGAACAGTTGTCGTTCCCTGAGATCAATTACAACGAGGTCGTGAAGTCGCAAGGAATGGATATCACGATTGGAACATCAGCAAAAACAGATCGGGAAGGTTATGCATTGCTCAAGGCAATGGGCTTCCCATTTAACGATTAAGGGGGCGACATGGCAAGAACAGCATTGATTGTAAAAACCAAGCGAGAGCCGAAATTCAGTTCGCGGAAATACACTCGTTGTTCCCTGTGTGGGCGCCCTCATGCCTACATCCGCGATTTTGGCATTTGCCGGCTTTGTTTCCGCAAGATGGCACATCTCGGAGAAATCCCAGGCGTACGGAAGGCGAGTTGGTAAGATGATTCCTTATCCGATTGGAGACATGCTAACGCGGATTCGAAACGCAAACACACGGTTTCATCCGTCCGTATCCATGCCGCACTCAAAGATGAAGGAAGCTGTTGCCCGAATCTTAGAGTCCGAAGGATACATTCGAGGTTTGGAAGTTGTGGAAAAGGATCCCCAGCCCGAGCTGAAGATCCAATTGAAGTATCAAGGCGACCGCGCGGATACCGTTTGCGCGATTGGCACGATACGTTTGGTCAGTAAGCCGAGCCGCAGGGTTTACGTCGGAAAGGATAGCGTGCCACAACCTCTAGGAGGAATGGGCATTAGCATCATTTCGACATCGCAAGGCATTATTTCAGGCAAGGACGCCAAGATGCGTGGTATCGGTGGCGAAGTCCTTTGTGAAGTCTGGTAGGGAGAATCGAAGATGTCTAAAGTAGGCAAAGTACCTATTGCGATCCCCGATGGCGTGAAGGTCACCGTCGACAGTCGTTCGTTCACAGTCGAGGGCAAATTCGGACGTCTTGAACAGGCGTTCCGTTCTGATATGGTTCATATCGCCATTGACGACGCAGAGGCAACTGTCACGCGTCTCAAGGAAGGCAAGCAATTTCGCGCTTTCCATGGTTTGTATCGCAGCCTGTTAGCCAACATGGTTCATGGTGTTTCCGAACGCTGGGAAAAAGGGTTGCTTGTCCGTGGATTGGGATACCGAGCGAGACTTCAGGGATCGACCCTGATTCTTGATCTGGGATACTCCAACCCCATGGAATACGAAATTCCAGAAGGCGTGGAAGTCGAAGTGCCGAACCCGAACGAGATCATTGTGCGAGGCGCGGACAGACAGGCAGTCGGACAGTCGGCCGCAGAAATACGGAAATTCCGAAAACCCAACGTCTATGACGGCAAGGGTATTCGATATAAGAATGAGCAGGTCATTCAGAAGGCTGGAAAACTGGGTGGTCCTGGTGCTGCGTAGGGGGAGTGAGATTCATGGCAAGGTTTAATCGTGCCGCAGAAGTCGTGAAACGACACAAGCGTCTTCGGAAGAAGGTTTCCGGAACCAGTGACCGTCCACGATTGTGCATCGCCAAAACACTGCGGCATCTCTATGTGCAGATTATTGACGATGAGGCAAGAATCACGCTACTGCAAGCCTCTACGCTTGAGCCAGCGCTTCGTGAAGAGCTTCGCGGTTCCAACATTGCTACTGCCAAGAAATTGGGTGCAATTCTAGCGGAACGCGCGAAAGACAA
>Ga0075114_10002233_pt1 | contig 9963 bp, 8 predicted proteins | sample AntAceMetag02UKM_FD_69784 | JGI IMG/M metagenome (GOLD analysis project Ga0075114, IMG submission 69784) | Saline lake microbial communities from Ace Lake, Antarctica - Antarctic Ace Lake Metagenome 02UKM | ecosystem: Environmental > Aquatic > Non-marine Saline and Alkaline > Saline | place...
TCATGCAGTTTGGGATGCTTCAGCCGGCACTCGTCGCGGGCGTAGTCGCAACGCGGCTCGTAGATGCAGCCCGGGGGCAGGTCGGCCGGAGACGGGACTCGCCCGCGGATGGGGTACAGGTAGCTCGATTCCTTGCTCAGGCCCAGCTTGGGCACGCAGCGTAGGAGTCCCTGGGTGTAAGGGTGAATCGGATGTAGGAAAACGGCCTCTGTGGAGGCGCGTTCCACCATCTCGCCAGCGTACATGACCCCCACCTTCTCCGACACACGCGCGATGACGCCCAGGTTGTGACTGATGTACATGATGGCGGTGTCAAAGTCGCGCCGCAGGTCGCGAATCAAGTCCAGCACAGCCGCCTCGACAGTCACGTCGAGGGCGGTGGTCGGCTCGTCCATGATCAAGAGCGCCGGGTTGTTGAGCAGAGACACGGCAATGACCACTCGCTGCTGCTGCCCGCCAGAGAGTTGGTGGGGATAGCGCTCCATCACCGCTTCAGGATCGGGCATGTACACCCGCCTCAGCATTTCCACGCACTTCTGGTTGGCATCTTTCTTCTTCATCCCGCGATGGACGATCAGCACCTCGTTCATTTGATCGCCGATGCGCATGGATGGATTGAGGGCCGACATGGGGTCCTGATAGACCATGGCAATCTGGTCCCCGCGCAGGCGGCGCAGATCGCTCTCCGACCGCCCTCGCAATTCCTGCCCCTGAAAGAGAATACTGCCATCCACGATCTTGCCGTTGCTGCCCAGGAAGTTGACGATGCCAAAGGCGATGGTGCTCTTGCCGCAGCCCGATTCGCCGACGATACCATGGGCCTCGCCCCTCTTGATCTCGAAGGAGACGTTGCGCACGGCCTGAACATCGCCCTTGCGTGTTTCGTACGAGATGGCCAGATCGCGTACCTCTAGAATTGGCGTCTTGATCCTATGATCATTTATGGTCAATGGTTGGCTCCTCCTGGGTCGAAGCTAAGGTTGAGGCAAGGACTCAGAGCTACCTGATAGCCCCCATCCTACCCCTACCTCGACCCTTACCGTCAACTCCAACTCTGCTACTGGTAGCGCATTGTCTCTTCACGTAGGCCATCGGCGAAGAGGTTGAGCCCCACCACCAGGGACGAGATGGCCAGCGCTGGCCATAGCACAGCCCAGGGGTTATTCCAGATATAGAGCCGGCCCCGCGCAACCATGCTGCCCCAGTCAGGGGATGGGGGCGGCAGGCCCAGACCCAGGAAGCCCAGCGTACCGATGGAAAAGACAGCATAGCCCACGCGCAACATCGCATCCACGATGATCGGGCCACGGGCATTGGGCAGGATCTCCACAAACATTACGTAGAGAGCGCTCTCGCCCCGTAGCTCGGCGGCGGCGATGTAGTCGCGAGTGCGGATGTCCATGGCCAGACTCCGCACCAACCGGGCGATCCCGGGCGCGCCACCAATAGTGATGGCAAGAACTACGTTCGTCGGGGATGCGCCCACAGCGGCAATGATGATGAGAAAGAGCAGAATAGTGGGAAAGGCCATCATGGCATCGAGGATGCGCATCACCACCTCATCTGTGATTCCGCCCAGGTAACCGGCCACCAGTCCAAGCGTGGAGCCGACGAGAAGGGAACACAGCACCGCCAAAGGAGCCAGTACCAGGATGGTTCGCGCTCCATGGAGCAGACGCGACAGAAGATCTCGTCCCAGGTCGTCGGTACCCAACGGATGCGCCGCCGACGGGCCCACATTTGGGACCTCCCAGTCTTGATCCCGCACCGGATCGTAGGGCGTAAGGAGGGGCGCGAAAACCGCCATCAGGACCCAAAAGACGACAATGCCCAGTCCGACGAGGGCCACTTTGGAGCGCAGGACAGGGGAAATCGCTTCTCGCAGGCCTTGCCAGCGCGGCGGGCGGGCCGCAGCGGGAGGCACGACTCGTTCGCTTACGGTCATGACTTGTTCCCTTCCAGTTTCGAGGGCACGCTGTGTGAAACGTGGTCCATCAACAGCTCATCGCGTATCACGCTAGCCGTACCGAATGCGGGGGTTCAGGAATGTGTAGATGATGTCCGCTACCAACTGCGTTCCCACGGCCAGTATTACCATCACCATCGCCCCGGCCTCGATGGCAAAAACGTCCTTGTACATCGCCGCACTGAGCAAGTACGTCCCCAGGCCGGGAAAGCCGAAAATTGCTTCCACCACCACGATCCCGCCCATCAGCCAGTTGACGTGCAGCATGATCACGGTGATGGGGGCCATCAAAGCGTTACGTAGGGCGTGCTTGAGGACAATGTGCCAATAGGGGAGGCCCTTGAGGACGGCCGTGCGAATGTACCCGCTGCTCATCACTTCCACCATGCTGGCCCGGGTGATACGCAACACGTACCCGAGTTCGATCAGTGTAAGGGTTGCCACCGGCAGGATCAGCATCTTGGGGTTCTCAAGGATGGCCCTGTCGCTGGTAAACACAGTCGCGCCCGGTAGCACTTGGAGCCAGTAGGCAAAGATCAGAATCAAGAAGATACCAGTGGCAAAGTTGGGGGTAGCGGTAGTCACCAGACCGCCAATGGAGAGAATGCGGTCAATTGCCTTGCCCTCGTTGATGCCGGCGATCAACCCCAGCACCAGGGCCAGGGGCATGACGACCATAAAGGCAATGCCGGCCAGGGTGGCCGAGTTCTGCACTCGTCGCACTATTGTGTCGGCAACGGGTTGGCGAGTTTGCGTCGACTCGCCCGGATCGCCGCGCAGCAGGCCGCGCAGCAAGGGAATATATTTGACGGCACCGCCCTTCTGCTCCACCCACCAACCTGCCCCCTTGGATTTCATCCAGAAGGTCGTCTCGCCGCCCTTTACCCACATGACAGCGTGGTTGAGGCTGTCCACTCCCCAGAAGGTGCTGACTCCATCTTCGTCCGTCTGCCAGCGACCGTTGTCAACGGACTCAACCGCTGTGCCGTCCGGCTGGAGGCGCCTGGCGATCAGATCCTCACCATCCAGTTTCCAGCGTATCAAGGTGCCGGAGGGTTCCTGGGCCCACCACTCGTAGAAGTCGGTCTTGGGTCTTCTTATTCGCCGCAGGGGCATGCCGACCTTCGACCTGGCTCGCCAGTCGCTGCCAATCAGCCAACTGAGGTACCGGACGTGCAAGGGCTGGTTCAGGCCTAACTGCTCTCGAAAGGATGCTACTTGCTGCTCCGTGGCGAACTGGCCGAGCAAGTGCCGGGCGACGTCCCCGGGCGCGACTTCGGAGACCAGAAAGATGGCTATGGAGACGATGAGCATGGTCAGAAGCATGAACCCCAGACGCCGCAGGATAAACTTGGCCATAGCCACTCCTTATTCAGTCTTCAGTCATCTTGAGCCAGCGGGAAGGGCCGGCCACGCGTCACAATCTCGGCCTGCCCTTCCCAGGATCTGTCGCCCAAGCTGGCGTTCCAGCTAGAGACACAGCCTCTAGCCTTCTGGGTCGTGCCAGACCTCGTTGAACAAGAGGTAGCCGGTGGGGTGAGGCTTGACGTTCTTGAACTTCTTGGTCACCACCCGCCACACGTTCATCCAGTATGGGATTCCGATGGAGCCTCGCTCCTGCTGAATCTTCTCCATCTTGCACATGAGCGCCCGACGAGACTCCACGTCCAGGGTCCCCTGAGCCTGCTCGAGCAGATCCAGGAACTCTTGATCCACCCAGCGAGTCTCGTTCCAGGGTGCTGGGTTGCCATCGGCGTCAGCGCCGTATGCCAGAGGCAGAGTCATCATGGCCATCGGACGGTGCACCCACGAAGTGATACCCAGGTCTATCTCGGTCCACAGATCCCAGTAAGTCGAGGTGGGCACCGGGTTCAGGGTGATCCTGATGCCAGCCGGCTCGGCGTCAACCTTGAGCATTTCCGCGTTAGAGGCATCCATGCTGTCACTTCCGAAGGTCAAGCTGACGTCAATACCGTTCGGGTAGCCGGCTTCAGCCAGCAACGCTTTGGCCCTTTCCGGATCATATTTGGGAGTCTCTATCTGACAATAGGCCGGGATGACCGGTGCGACGTGAGTATCTTGCCCGGGTAAGCCTTCGCCAAAGTAAGCCAGCTTGAGGATCTTGTCGCGGTTTTGGCACAGCTTGAGGGCCAGGCGCACTTTCTCGTCGGTCCACGGCTCCTTGTCCACTCTCATACGCAAGACCCGGGTTGTGGCGGTGGTGATGGGGAGGATAACCATATCGGGGTCATCCTTGATGGCCTGGTATCCAGCTACGTCTGGATCATAGAGGTCTAGCTCCCCGCCCTTGAGGGCCGAGATATAAGCCGTCACTTCCTCCCCCAGGTCGATGAAGACCATCTCGTCCAGGTAGGGCAGCGGCTTGCCATCCCAACCCTCCTGCCAGTAGTCCTCGCGCCGCTTGAGCACCACCCGCTCTCCTGCGGACCATTCCTCCAAGGTGTACGGACCGGTGCCCACAGGCGCTTTGAGGATATCGCCTTCGAAGGTGCGATGGTCCAGAACTAACGACGGGTAGTGGTACAGGTGCTCTGGCACGGCGATCTGAGGCGAGTCCAAGTGGAGATTGACGGTGTATTCGTCCACCTTTTCGATGTTGGTTGAATCGAGGTAGCTCATCAGGCCCAGGACGGAGGACCCCACGTCGGGGTTCAGCCATTCCTTCATAGTGAAGACGACGTCGTCCGCCGTGAAGTCGGTGCCATTGTTGAACTTGACCCCCTTGCGCACGTGGAGGGTCCAGGTCTTGAGATCGTCGCTGGCCTCCCACTTCTCCAGCAAGAGGGGGGTGGTGACGTTGTTCTCGTCGCTCACCGTCAGGTACTCGAGCACCTGGCACATCGGCTTGGCAGCCGCTATCCAGGAGAAGCGGGCCGGGTGATCGATGCCCATCACTTGCTCACCAATGCGCAGTATGCCGCCACGCTTGGGGCCGACTGGCAGAGGTGTTGCGGTCGGCGGCACTGCGGTCGGCGGCACTGCGGTCGGCGGCACTGCAGTCGGCGGTACTGCCGTCGGCGGTACTGCAGTAGGAACAGGCGTCGCCGTAGGAGCAGGGGCGCAAGCGGCCAGGAACCTTGCTCCCGCCAGCGACATGCCCAGGAGAGTCGCGCTGCGCAGGAAGTCACGCCGACTCATCTTGCCCTGGCGCAACTGTTCCTGCAACTCAGGAATCAACTTGTGCTGTTTCTCTTTCATGATCATTTCCTCCTTGAGTCAATCTTGAGGTTCTGGATAAACAAGAATCCCCGCGAACACTCGACAAGTTTGCCCTATTCGAACCACCTCCTCGTGTAATATGAGTTGTGGGGTGCCAACCCTCCCCACTTGACAAGCCAGGAATCTCTGGCATCCTGGGGGTTGGCCCAGGGAGGGCAGCACGACACCTCCATGTTGCATCCGAAGGGGTGACTTCTGCCACCGCGAAGCAAACCCCTCCTGCTTTCTCAGACTTGCAGATCATCCAAGGATACCAGCAAGCCTGAGGAAATTGGCCAGGAACTCGCGACCATCGTAGTGCAGTGTTTCCTCCTCCTCCGAGAAGTAGTAATACTCGGGATGGAACTGAGTCCCATAGACCAACTGGCTGGTATGCTTGATGGCCTGAATCCGGCAGACGTCCGTGGATGCCAACAGCTCAAAGCCCGGCGGAACTTCTTTCACTTCCCAGTAGTGTGCTTCGAGAAACACCGGGTTCTCTCCTAGATCCCCAAAGATGGGGTCCGCTTTGAGAACGCGCACCGGCGTGAAGTCCCATTCCTTGTGATAGCCCGGGCCGAGACCCGGATAGACGTCCTCTTCTCCTTCCTTCAGCCGTCGCATGGGGCCGAGGGGGGTTCCGTAAGCTCGGGCGATAAGCTGATGACCGCCGCAGAGGCCGAGGATCGGCAAATCGCCGGCCCGGATGATGCGGTACATTTCGGCAAGGCCCGTATCACTATATTCGGACCAGTCCGCCGCGCAGCCACTGATGAGCAGAGCCTGGATTCCCCACTCCTTGAGCCTTTGGCGAGTGACACGTGAATAGCGCTGCACCAGACAGGCCTGGCCGGAGATTTCCTCCAGCCTTAGCTTGACGTCCGTGCGGCGGGCCAGGTGACCCTGCCTTTTCTCTGGGTCTTGCAGGATCCTTTCGTGTTCGATGTCCACGTAGCAGATCATTTCCTTATCTCCGAAATCGCTTCGCGGGACTCGCCAATGCCACTCCCTCGTGGCATTTCCTCGCCTATACCAGGATGACTTCGATATGTTCTCTGATCTGCTCCAGGATCTCCTCAGGCGCTCCGACGTCAGTGATGAGAAGGCCTGCTTCGGCGAGGGAAGCAATCGTGCTCAGAGTGTTCCGACCCAGCTTGCTGTGATCTGCCACCACGATGGTCTGCTTCGCACACTTGACCATCGCCCTCTTCGTGTGAGCGTCTATCACGTCCGGCACGGTCAGGCCACCATCAACGTCCACCCCTTCGACTCCCAGGAAGAGCCTATCAACCCGCACGTCCTTCAGAAACGCCTCGGCCTGGGGACCGACCATGGAGAGAAAGCCCTTCCTGAGAATCCCTCCCACGATGAGCAGGTCAGTGTGATGTGAACCGGACAGCTCCGCCGCTATGCTCAAACCCCCGGCTATCACGGTGACGCGCTTGTCTCCCAGGTGCTTGGCCACCTGCGTCGTGGTGGAGCCGGCGTCTATGAGCACGGTGTCGCCATGCTTCACCAGCTCAGCGGCAGCCTTCCCGATGCGCTCCTTCTCCTCCACAAACTGGCTCATCTTGGCATTGATGGAGATCTCGAAGAAGGCCGGCTCGGTCGCCACCGCCCCGCCGAAGGTGCGCTGTAGCAGTCCCTGCCCCTCGAGTTCGGACAGGTCCCGCCGGACGGTCATCTCAGAAACATCGAACGTCTTGCACAGCTCAGCCACGGTGGCGAAGCCGTGTCTGGCCAGCTGGCTCAGGACGGCCTTGCGTCTCGCCGCAGGTAACATGGGATATCTCCCCCATCAGCTTGTTAGGCTGAACGACCTTTGGAACTAAGTATAACATAGAATAGGCGACTTGTCAAGGGGTTTTATGATTGTTTATGATGGAAAACACTATATTCGATAGAAAGGCTATCAGCGGTCAGCGGTGTTGAGTCCCGCTAAGTCATGTCACTAAAGGCCCACAAAGTCGTACCACTCGCCACTCATCCCAAGAGAAAGGAAGCGCGAGTTGGAAATGATCCGTCTGAGCCAAAGGGCCCAGTTCTCCCATCAAGTCGGTTCCTTTGAGTCCCTTGATGGGAAGGCTCTTCCTTTTGTCCTCATCTGGGGCACAGAACTTGAGGCTTCGGTCCGTGGGGTCGAACGTGATCTCCACGTCCTTTCTGGCCCAGGCACAGCCCAGGACATAGACCTTTCCGCCCAGAGACACAGCACCGATGTTGCTTCCCTTGCGGAACCATCGACCTTGGCTCAAGTAGGCGTACACACGGGAAAGGTCCAACAACTCGGCTTCCCACTCCGGACGGTAGAGATGGCACGGTCTGCGGGCTTCCGGGTGAGCTACCAATGGTGGGAGGCCTCCCAACGTAGAACAAGGAAGCCGTTGATTGAGAAGAGCCCGGCGCTCTACCAGCGCACGCAGCAAGGCTTCCCAGTTGGCGAAAGTCTGGCCTTTCAGCACCTGTTGCTGCCAAGTCTGGTGACATCGCTCGATCATCGCTCGCTCTGTAGGCCGATTTGGCGGTCCCAGGATCATGTCTACCCCCAAGGCCAAGAGCCACATGTCAAACCGAGTAGGGAATGGCGACTTGCTCAGATTGTCGTAGAAAATGCTGTCGCGATCCACAGCCAGGAGGTCAGGCAGTCCCCACTCGCTGGCCGCCGAGCGAAATACCAGTTGATAGTCGGCCGTGTCTGGATGTCTGCTTGTCCGTTGCTCCCCCAACCAGCAAGGATAACTCACTAGCTTGACCTTGCTGAAGCGATCGCTCAGGTTGATCAAGGTCAGGTAACACACTGTGAATCAGGATGTGCTTGAACGGTTGGCCTTGAATGGTCACGCCGAGTTTGGTGAGCCACGTCCCATCGGTCTGCATCAGTTCACCTGGCCGGTGCACCTGCTCCAGGATAGCGACTTGCTTTTGATGCAGCGTTCGCCACGTGGCGATATGCCATTGGAAGGTGCGCAACTGCCCCGGCCTATACTGACCGGGATGCCGTTCGCACAGCCATTCAAACACTGCCTTGGCCTCCAGACCAGGGGCTTCCTCCAGCATCTTCTCGACGGTGGACCAGTCCTCGGCAAAGGGATCTGGACGTGTGCGATGACGGCGTGCTTGTTTCAGTTCGCTGGGCAGCCTTCCCAGCTTCTCGTACTTAGCTACGGTCTTGCGGCTGCGCACGTCGGCGCTGGCTGCAGCCTGCCCTTGGGTACGTCCTTTCTGTCTTTCTCGCATGATGATCCTCACTTGAACGTCGGTTGCTGTCATTGTTATGCTGGCCTCCTGGTTTCTCAGGCCAGTTTACAACGATCCAACCGATCTTCCTAGTGGGCATTTCCAATTGTCGTCAATGGGTAATTATAACTGTCGTTGAACACGCTAGTGCATTGTCAAGCGTCAATTGACGGGTTGTCATTCTGAGCTTTGCCACGGCGAATGCGGCACTCATTGTGCAAGAAACTGACCTTGTTTCCTAGTAGCTGGGTAGCAGGCCAACCCCTGTTGGCCGTCTGTGGCAAGGGCCCGCCCAACGGGGTTGGGCTTCCACCCGGCGCAACAGAATGCATTTTCAACGAGAACGAGATTCTTCGCTCCTTTTGGTCGCTCAGAATGACAGGTTATCAATACAGCCTTGACAGACCACTAGCCCCCTGCGGGCGTCGTGGGCGTCGTCTGCCTCAGCATCTTCCGAGCAGCCACTTGACAGGCGTGGCATAATATGATATTATAGGTATACCTTAGAATATTAATTAGGCAAACCTATTCGAGGAGGTCGATGGGATGCCCTCGATCAGCAGTGACCACTACCTGAAAGCGATCTACAACCTGGGGGGCGAGGAAAGCTGCGTACCTATGTCCCACCTGGCCGAGGAGCTCTCCATCTCGGTAGTCTCGGCCAATGAGATGGTGAGAAAGCTCGTCAAGCGAGGGGCGCTCTCCTACGAGCCCTACAAAGGCGTGATGCTGACTCCAGAGGGGCGCGCGCAGGCTTTGGCGGTGACCCGCCGCCACCGGCTTTGGGAGCGCTTCCTCACCGACGTTCTAGGGCTGGGCTGGGAGCAGGTGCACGCGGAGGCCTGCCGCCTGGAACATGCTACGTCGCCCCTCGTGGAGGAACGCCTGGCCGAGTTCCTCCAATGGCCCGAGACGTGTCCTCATGGCCATGTGGTGCCCGGTCCAGATGGGAAAGTGGCTCAGGAGGTCACGCAGCCTCTGCTTGAGCTGGAGGCCGGTCAGAAGGCGATCGTGAAGAGCGTGCCGGAGGATCCGGAGCTATTGCGGTACCTGGGCAAGCTGGGATTGGTGCCCGGGGCCTCGGTGGCGGTCGAAGCCGTCGAGCCTTTCGAGGGACCCCTGATGGTGAGGGTAGGGGAGGCTCAGTACGCGCTAGGGCGAAAGGTGGCCTCGTTGGTCATGGTTGCCCTCCCGCAGGATTCGGGGTAGCATGCTTCACCCTCCCGCAGGTTTCGGGGGCAGCGGCGGCGGTTTCGCTGGATTGCAGGTCTTCTGTCGCAAGGAGGCTTCCCGGGTGCGAACCTGCGGGAGGATAGTAGGGTAGCGGGTGGTGGTTGAGTAGGCCGTTCTCTCCCTCACGGGGAGGCGCGCGAGGCGCGAACCTGCGGGAGGCTTGGATGCTTCACCCTCCCGCAGGTTTCGGGGGCAACAGCGGCGGTTTCGCTGGATTGCAGGTCTTCTGTCTCAAGGAGGATTCTCGGGTGCGAGCCTGCGGGAGGGTAATCAGATGAGGGAAGAGGAATACCGTTTGCACGCATCTC
>Ga0075114_10002234_pt1 | contig 9961 bp, 7 predicted proteins | sample AntAceMetag02UKM_FD_69784 | JGI IMG/M metagenome (GOLD analysis project Ga0075114, IMG submission 69784) | Saline lake microbial communities from Ace Lake, Antarctica - Antarctic Ace Lake Metagenome 02UKM | ecosystem: Environmental > Aquatic > Non-marine Saline and Alkaline > Saline | place...
CTGGTTCCGCGGGTCATGATCACAAAATCTGTCAACCCGGGGGAATATACCGATCCGCCGGCACAAGGCCCCAGCATGACACTGATCTGGGGAATCACACCGCTGGCTTGAGTATTACGCCAGAACAGTTCTGAATAGGCTGCCAGGCTGAAAACTCCCTCTTGAATGCGAGCTCCCACAGAATCCATCAAACCGACAACCGGAACACCAGCGTCCAGGGCTAGGTCCAGGATCTTGGCTACTTTCTGCCCCTGGACCTCAGAGAATGATCCTCCCATCACTGTGAAATCCTGGGAAAAGACAGCCACCATCCGGCCATCCACCTTTCCAAAACCCACAACTACGCTGTCTCCGAGAAAGCGTTTTTCATCTAACCCGAACTCTTGATGGCGGTGAGCCATCAAAGCATCAACTTCCTGGAAAGAACCTTCGTCCAGCAATTCCAGGACTCGTTCGCGGGCGGTCATTTTGCCCTTATCATGCTGGGCTTTGATCCGTTTTTCCCCGCCCCCGTTGGCAGCTTGTTGGCGGATATCCTTTAGCTCCGAAATCAGATCTTTCCCTGTTGGTTTTTTAGCCTTTGCACCCATCGTGCCCTGCCTTCCGAATATATTCGATCTTAATCTTTCTTTGTCGATCCTTTCTCTTCCAAAGCCATGTAGATTTTATCCGCCGAAAGGGGCAGATCCGAAAACCGGATTCCTACTGCGTCATATAAAGCATTAGCAATGGCTGGCGCAGTTTGCACCATCACATGTTCTCCTACGCCTCTTGCGCCCCAGGGACCATCATCGATCGGTGTTTCCACATAATCCCCATGGATCTTGCGGGGGATATCGGCAATTGTTGCGATCCTGTAATCGACAAAACTGGGATTGATCACCACCCCATCCTCATTAAATTTCATCTCCTCATAAGCCGAGCTCATCCCATGTACAGCACCGCCTTCGATCTGTGTCATGATCAGATCCGGGTTAATAGCTCGGCCGACATCATAAACACTGGCAATATTGAGCACTTCCAGCTGGCCAGTGTCCAGATCAACTTCAAGGTCTACCGCCTGGGCACCGACTGTGTAATGGACAACGGCTCTAGTGCCCTGTCCGGTTTCAGGATCAAGGTTCGTGACATAAGTGGGCATGAAATGACCCCGCCCAACTACCGGGCCGCCTTTCCAACCTTCAAAGTCATCATTGGGCATTCCATAAACAACCATTTTATCCAGGGGCTGTTCACGTTCAGATTTAAATGAGATCACAATGCCATCCTTAATGGTGAGATCTTCGATATCCTCATCCCAGGCATCAGCTACTGTTTCCAGGATCTGGAAGCGGGCATCCTCGGCTGCGGCCTTGACAGCATTACCCATGGACCAGGTCAAACGGCTAGCAACTGTCTGCCATTCATAAGGGCTGTACTTGGTATCAATTGGGGTTGAGACAGTTACATTTTCATATGGAACCCCAAGCACATCAGCCGCAATCTGGGCCGCAACAGTAAAGGCTCCCTGTCCGATCTCCTGTCCACCAACCTCCACTTGAAGAGTGGCATCCTCATTAAAACGTACCACCGCAGCGCTGCCCGGATTTGGCGGCATGGCCGGTGCTTTCCACATGATAGCAATACCTTTACCTCGTTTTTTATTGGGAGCGGTTGGTTCTTCTTTTTTATCCCATTGGATGGCTTTGGTAACTTTGTCAATGCAAGCATCCAGATCAATCGGAGTCATTTTCATCCCGGAAACAATTTCGTCATCAGTTCGAACACAATTGATATGCCGGAATTCTACCGGATCCATTCCCACCTCTTCAGCGAGACGATCCATGATCTGCTCCAATCCCCAGTGGATCTCGGGCATGCCAAATCCTCTCATAGCGCTGCCAACAGGAGTGTTGGTATAGACACACAGAGAATCAGCTTTGACGTTTGGCACATCATAGGGACCAGTGCAGGAATAACCCGCTGCCCGGGCGATATTCACACCGTAGTCGTTATAAGCCCCGCCGCCAAAATAATAGGTCAGCTCCATGGCTTGCAAGGTACCATCCTTGTCGCAGCCGACTTTAATGTCTGAAATCAACGACTGGCGGGTGGAAGTGCCCACAAATTCCTCTTCCCGAGTCAGGCGCAATTTCACTGGCCTACCTTCCACTGCCTGGGCCATAACCACAGCGCAGGCTTCCATGGTGACACCAGCCTTGCCTCCAAAGCCTCCACCAACCACAGGAGCGATCACACGCAGTTTGCTATGGGAAATACCCAAGCACTGGGCGATCATATCTCGCATAGCAAAGGGAGATTGGGAACTGGCCCAGAGGGTGACCTGTCCAGTCTTTTCACTTAATGCGACTGAGGTATGGGTCTCTATCGGCACATGTTCTATCGGGGGAAGACGGAATCGGCCTTCTGCTATTGCTGCGCAATCGGCAAATGCAGCTTCAGCATCACCCTTACGGATCTTAAAATGTTCTGAAATATTAGTTCCCGGTTTAGGGAAAATGAAGTTTGCTACAGAATAGCTCCCGAGATCAGGATGGATCAGGGGCGCTTCTGGCTGGGCTGACTCAACCGGGTCATAAATAGCCGGCAGCACCTCATACTCAACCTCTACCAACTTTACGGCTTCAACTGCAATATCCTCACTTGTAGCTACCACGCCAGCAACAGGTTCCCCGTAGACACGCACCCTGTCATAAGCGAAAATTGGCCTGTCGATTAGATATAAACCCAAGCGAGCTGTTAAGTCCTTTCCAGTTACCACAGCTCTAACACCTGGCAGCGCTTCAGCTTTTGAGGTGTCGATCTTTTTGATCAGGGCATGTGAATAAGGACTGCGAACCAGGCGGCTGTGCAGCAAATTGGGTCCAAATTGGATGTCGTCCACAAATACCGCACATCCAGTGACTTTATCCATTGCATCAGTGCGGATAACGCTCTTTCCTATCAGACCAGATTCAGTGATCGTCATTGGGTACCTCCCTGACGAGAAGCTTCCATGATGGCATCAATAATGCGCTGGTATCCTGTGCAGCGGCACAGGTTACCTACCATAGCTTTTTGAATGTCCTCTTGAGTCGGTTTCGGATTGCGCCTGAGCAGGGCAGTGGCCGCCATCAACATCCCCGGAGTGCAGTAGCCGCATTGCACAGCATTCAAATCAGCAAAAGCCTGCTGCAAGGGTGTCAGTTTTCCATTGTTGGATAAACCCTCGATAGTGGTGATTTCCCGGCCATCCAGTTCCACAGCCAGCGCCAGGCAGGAATTTACAGGTTCTCCATCCACCAATATTGTACAGGCGCCGCATTCACCGGCTTCACAACCGTTTTTGGTGCCAGTTAGACCTAGTTGATCCCTTAATACATGAAGCAGGGTCATATTGGATGGAACGAGAAGTTCTTCGGTTTGTCCGTTGATAATTAATGTAATGGTGTGTTTTGCCATAGTTTTTCTCTGGTGATTGATAAACAGTATTATTTCAAAATTTCCCAAACTTCTTTTAAGCCCTTAAAAACCAGGTTGCGAACCATTTTCTTCTGATAGATAGCTGTTGCTCTCTGTTCTTCAATGGGGGCGGAGATATCCATCGCCATTTCAGCGGCTTTATGAAGGGTTTCGTCTGTAATCGGGTTTTGAGCCAGAAATTCTTCCACTGAGGGGATACGATAAGCAGTGGGTGCTGTGGAGTTGATCCCAATTTTGAACTGGATCCCGGCAGGGGTTGTTGGGTCTGGATATGCCACCACAGCGACACCGACAATTGCCAGATCTCCCATTTTGGATCGGCCAAGTTTAAGGTAGTTGCCCACAGCTTTTTCAGGTGGGGTGGGGAACTGGATCCGTTTCAGGAACTCATCCTTTTCCAGGGCTGTTTTCCCGGGCCCAACCCAAAACTGGTCCAGGCTTAATTTCCTTTCGCCGCGGGGACTCTCAACGACAACAATCCCCTCATAAACGAGGGCGGCCGGTGACATATCGGCGCTGGGAGAAGCGTTACAAATGTTCCCACCCAGGGTAGCAAGGTTTCGAAGTTGATAATTCCCCACTGTGTCAGCAGCCTGGCACAAAACATTAAAATGTTTGAGCAAATTCGGGTGACTGGAAAGCGCATTCAGTGTGACCGCACCTCCGATCATCAATCCATTTTTCTTATCAAACGAGATTTCCTGCATCCCGGGTAGGCCTTTTACATCCAGTAAAAAACCCGGACCTTCTCCTCTATCACGCATCTGGATGAACAGATCCGTGCCCCCCATAAGCAATTTAAGATCATCCCCTTTTTCTTTCATGCATTCAAAAACATCCTGGAAAGTCTCTGCTTTGATATACTCAAAATCTGGTAGTCCGGGACGAGCCAACATAATGTATCCTCCTGCCAGTTCTGCTATGGTCAACAATATTAACTAGAAATAACAGCCTTTTTAATCCATGGTGATTTTTGGTTATCGGGGAATATCTGCTTTTTAAACCAAAAAATGGGTTCAAAAAGATAGATTTTGATTATACACCCCACTTATGGGGTACGGGGGGTTACTAATTTCCTATTCTCGCTAGTACCTTGTCAATAAGAAATGGGCATCCGCCTGGGAGGGGATGCCCATTTATCAAATTTTTAGGTGTTTTTAGAGTTCCGCTGCTTCAGGAGGTGGGAAGATCAAGAAAACCGCATTGATCAGAATACCAAGTACCGCAGCCGTTGCAATTGCAGGTAACCCGCTGGGGAAAATGCCCTGTAAGATCGGGACGGGCAGGAAGCCACCCGCAAAACCGATGTTGCCACCGATTCCGATGACCATAATCACCGCGCCTACAGCCAGGTTGCGGGGGTTGAAGAGGCTGACGTTATTCTCCACCATGAGCGCAATACCCTGCATGCCGATCACGCCAAACAAGTAAATTGCCAGGCCGCCAGTGACTGCCAGGGGGACTGAGGCGACCACCTGTTCCAGTTTACCGATGAAACCAAGCAGCATGGAAATGCCGCCGGCCATGATCAAAACAGGTCCAGAGTAGTTGAGGGTGATTGCCATCAGCGAGTTATTCTCGCCGTAGTTGGTGCCAGCCGTGGAACCAAACATACCGTTGATGAAGTCTCCGATACCATCCAGGATCAGGTTAAAACCGATATTCTCATCCAGATGATAGGGTTCTTCGCCAATTTTTTCAGCATACCGATCAACATAAAGACTGATCTGGTACAGGTGGGCAGTGGATTCCGGTATGGTGGCAATGGCCATGATGCTGATACTGAAAATCGATGTAACAACCATGGCGCCTGTGAAAGTCGGGAAGGTGATATGGGGCAATACAAACCAGCTAGCAGCTGCTACGCCAGAAAAATCGAGCAATCCTAGTGGCCAGGACACGAGATACCCTACGATTGCACCCATCAGAATGGGGATCATGCCAATAAATCCCTTTCCACGCAGATAAACGGACATAAGAATGGTGACTACTAGGGTTACTATCGCTACCAGCCAATTGGCCGCCGCCATATCGAGGGCCGCAAATCCAAGACCAAAACCAATGATACAAGCTACTGATCCGGTGACAACCGGGGGCAGGACTTTATCAATGGCTTCTTTGCCAACAGCTTTAATGATGAAGCCGATGATGATATTGATGACACCTGTTACGAGAATTCCGGCCTGCATCAGGCTGATCAATTCGTCGCTTGCTGGAACGCCCCACTGGGCATTGGTAATGGCCAGGTAAGCGGTCAGATAACTGAAGCTTGATCCATAAAAGAGGGGGATGAATTTTCCGATCCGCCATTTTGATAGGATCAATGCCACAATTGTCGCCATGCCGGCCACAAACAGCACGGTTGACAGATGGAACCCGGTTAATAAGGCACAAAAAGCTGTTGCCGGGAACATCGTCAGCACATGCTGAAAGCCCAAAACAATCATCTTCCCAATTGGTGGAACTTCATTAGGAAGATAACCTGGTATTTTTCGGTCCGCAATTGCCATTTGTTCTCTCCTTTGAATAATGGATTAACCCTTCTATCAAGATAAATACTTGTCGAGAATGTTACAGGATATCCAACCACCTCCTTTTCCCAGGTATTTTTCCATAATTTCCCACCTAGTATTATTAACCCGGATATTGATAATTAGTAATGCTTAGGTACTCTCTATACAGCAAACCAATTATTGCAAAAAAAAAGAACCACAATGTGGTCCTTTTACAAAATGATAAATGCCTTGGAGAGCGAAATCGCTCCTGGGCATTTTATAATTTGTGATTGTCTTTTCTTGTTTTTCATCGCATACTTCATTCTAACTAAACCCAACCATTTGTCAATATCAGACTTGGAAAAACAGATATATTGATCAAGGGTTGCTAGATTTCATCAGGTCTTCATGTCAGTGTAAACAGGATAACCAAGCCTATGACCAATCCTATCCCCACACCAATCGCCCATTTCACCCAGGGTACCGATAGCATATCCCTGGCAACAGCAGCTGCATAATCACTTTCAGATGCCTTCTCATAGGTTGCGCCTCTGCCTTCTTCTGCGGCAGAAACCCATTCTGCTAATACTCCGTCCAATGTTTCAAAGGCCTGGTTGATTATGCTTTTTGCAACTGTGTCGATCATGCGCTGTCCCACAGCAGCCAGCTTGCCCCCAATTTGCACTTCTCCGGTATAACCCATCAAAGTTTGATTCGCTCCCTGATTTGTAAGAATGACATCCCCGACACCTTTCAGAAAACCCGGTTTTCCGCGACCATCAACGGTCATGATATAGCTATTGGGGTGTTCCTCATTGGAAATCACCAGTTGGCCAGAAAATTCCCCAGCAACCGGTCCTACCCGAACATTCATGACTGCTTCGTAAGTATTCTCTCCAACTAGCTCCATTTTTTTTGTTCCCGGGAGCGCGGCAGCCATCACCGCGGTATCTCGAAATAAGTCCCAGACTTGCTGCTGGGTGCCGTTAAACAGGTGTTCTCCTTCAACTTTCATCTTTATTCCTCCCGCTTGTGAAGCAGCTCAAATAAACGGTTAGGGCTGAGCGGCGTTTCAGTTATTTCCAGATCATATTCCGGCAAGGCATTCTCCAGCGCCTGTGCAAAAGCGGCCGGCACCGGGATGGCGCCTGCCTCACCTACTCCCTTGGTTCCTAATTTATTATTAGGAGCGGGTGTGTTTTCATGATAAACCTCAATATGCGGCATTTCAGCTGAAGTAGGGATTAAGTAATCCGCCAGGCTGGCGTTCAACAACTGCGCGTTTTCATCAAAATGAAGTTTCTCATAATATGCATTACCAATGCCCATGGAAACACCGCCGTGAATTTGCCCCTCAACCACCATGGGATTTAGCATGGTCCCGCAGTCTTCCACGGTAACGTACTTATGGATCTTGATCATCATCGTTTCCGGATCTACTTCCAGGATCATGCCATGGACGCCAAAAGCCGTGGCGCCATAGGCAGGTCCAAAGTATTTGGTCGATTCCAGGCCAGGTTCTGTACCCGGTTCTACTGCACCCCGGAAAGGATTGGCCAGTACAGCCAGTTCTCCCAAACTGATGGATTTATCTGGAATATCAGCCACCCTGACCAGGCCACCATCCAGCTCCAGTTCGTCCTCCGGGGTTTCTAGAATTTTACTGGCCAGCTTAAGGACCTTCTGGCGAACGTCGCTGGCTGCAGCCAGAACAGCATTGCCGGCAACAACTGCGCCACGGCTGGCGAAAGTGCCCGTGCCCCAATGGATCTCAGCTGTATCACCTGTCACCATGCTGACATCCTCTACCTCTACACACAGTTCCTCAGCAATGATCTGTGAAAAAGATGTCATATGGCTTTGACCCTGAGTGCCTACTCCTGTGGCGGCGCTGATCTTTCCGCTGGGTTCGATCGCTACCCGGGCACCTTCATATGGCCCAACACCGGTAGTTTCGATGAAAGGCACAACGCCAATTCCTACATGTTTCCCCTCGGCCCGCAGGCGGGGTTGTTCTTCCTGGATAAATTTTTCGTAATCCAATTTTTCCAGGGCCTTATCGTAGGCAGGCTGATAATTTCCAGAATCAAAGATTAAGGCAGTGAAGGCCTGATCGATGATCTCGTGGTTATACGGGAAGGCATCCGGGGGGATAAAATTCAAACGCCTGACCTCCCGAGAATCAAGCTCCAATTCTTTGCAGGCGATATCCAACATTCGCTCCACAACATAGATTCCCTGAGGGCGGCCAGCTCCCCGAACCGGGGTCACAATGGTTTTGTTAGTAAAAACCACGAATAATTCACTGTTGTAGTTCTTTACATCATAAGGACCCATGGAATGTGATTGAGTGTTCAATGGCGTGGTCAATCCATAGGGATCAAAAGCCCCCGTATCATGGATGATCTTCTGTTTGATACCCAGGATTCGTCCTTCTTTTGATAGGGCCATTTCCATTTCATGGATCTGTTGCCGCTCCTGGGTAGTGGCGTAGAAGTTTTCTTTGCGGTCCTCGATCCATTTTACAGGCCTGTTCAATTTCATAGTCAGCCATGGAAGGACCATCTCTTCGGCATAGAACATCATGATCTTAGGACCAAACCCACCACCGACAAATGGCGCCACTACCCGCACCTGATGAGTTCTCAAACCCAGTCGGGCTGCCATTCCATTCCGGATCGGGATAGGTGATTGGGTGGTATCCCAGACCATCAAATGCTGGTTCTTCTGATCCCAATCCACAACTAATCCGCGGTTTTCCATGGCTACAGCGGCACCCCGGTCCAAGTTGAATTTTCGCTTCAGAATCAGATCGGCTTCTTTTTTAGCAGACTCATAATCTCCTTTATTCTGGACTAGGTGAGCAGCCAGGTTGGTATCCAGGTCATCATGAACCAGGGTATGACCTGGCTCAAGGCATTTTTCCAGATCCGTAACTGCCGGAAGCGGTTCATAATCGACATAGATCTCTTCCACCGCATCTTCGGCGATATAGCGGCTTTCCGCTACTACAACAGCGATGATCTCACCTGCGTGTTTCACTTTATCCTTCACCAGGGGGACCTGCCTCCTGGAATTGAAGACCACATCCTCAAGGGTGGGCGGCGGCGAAACCAGAGGTGGGCCCGGTTCCCAAGCATCTCCCATATCTTCAGCGGTATACACACCTACCACGCCCGGAATCTCTTTAGCCTGGCTGGTATCGATGCTTTTTATCCTTGCATGGGCATAATCACTGCGAAAAAAAGCAGCATACAGCATATTGGGCAGATTGACATCACCAACAAATAGGGCTCCACCAGTCAGCAGTTGGGGATCTTCAACTCTTTTTACTCGTTTGCCAATTACTTTGTAAGTCACAGCAGCACCTCGTGTGGATACTTATTCAGGCTTACAGGGGATATGGAATATCAGTTCATTTTTTCTGCAGCCAGCTTTACAGCATCAATAATGTGCTGATAACCGGTACAGCGGCACAAATTTCCGGATATCGCTTCCCGGATCTCATCTTCAGTTGGATTGGGGTTTTCTTCTAACCAGGGCAGCAAAGTGATTAGGAATCCCGGTGTGCAAAAACCGCACTGCAGGGCATGGGCTTCCCTGAAAGCTTCCTGGAGTGGATGCAAATCGTCAATTGTCCCCAACCCTTCTACGGTCATAATCTCCTGTTGGTGAACCTGGGGAGCAAAGATCAGGCAGGAGCGCACAGGGGCTCCATTCAGCAATACTGTACAGGCGCCGCACACTCCGTGTTCACAGCCTACATGAGTTCCGGTCAATCCCAATCCATCCCTCAGGAAATCGCTTAATAAGGTCCGGGGATCTACAGTTTCTTGATAGGATGTGCCATTCACGGTTACTGTAAGTTCGAATGTATTATCCATGGTGATCTCCTATTTTCCGCCTTTGGCTCGTTGAAGTGCTTCTTCCAAGGCTCTGCGGGTGAGCACATTAGCCAAATGACGCCGGAATTCAGCTGTTGCATGAATATCGCTACCAGGGTC
>Ga0075114_10002237_pt1 | contig 9959 bp, 11 predicted proteins | sample AntAceMetag02UKM_FD_69784 | JGI IMG/M metagenome (GOLD analysis project Ga0075114, IMG submission 69784) | Saline lake microbial communities from Ace Lake, Antarctica - Antarctic Ace Lake Metagenome 02UKM | ecosystem: Environmental > Aquatic > Non-marine Saline and Alkaline > Saline | place...
TTCGTGCCTGACTACAAGCCATCAACACGTTGCAGAGAGACCACCAATACACAGAATCCGGATAAACCCGTTTGATCTGCGTCATCCGCGTCCCGTTTTTTTCATAGCGGGAATTGCTGCTGGGGAGGACACCTTCGTTCGTTGCCGCGGCTGCGACTACACGGCGACACTTTCGGCGGCTCGAATGGCAGCGCCGGAGATCGAGGACGCCGAGGAGCTTCCTCTAGAGGAAGTCGCCACCCCCGGCGCCACGACCATCGCCGCCCTGGCCGAGTTCCTCAATGTGCCCACGCACCGCACGCTCAAGGTGGTCTTCTACTCCGTGCGGGGGCGGGTGGTCTGTGTGGCCATCCGGGGCGACCGCACGGTGGATGAGGACAAGCTGGCCTCCGTGCTGGGCAGCGCTGATTTCTATGCCAGCACCGAGCAGGAACTGACCGCCGTGGGCACGGTGGGGGGCTACGGCTCTCCGATAGGCTTGCAGGGCGCACGGGTGATCACCGACCGCAGCGTGGCCGCAGCCCGCAATCTGGTGGCTGGAGCCAACAAGGCAGACTACCACCTCCTCAACGTCAACGCGCCTCGTGATTTCCAGATCGATCTGGTCGCTGACCTGGCCCGTGTGGAGGAAGGCGACCGCTGCCCACACTGCGGCGGCACGTTATACCTACAGCCGGGCATCGAATTGGCCCGTGCGGAGATGATGGGCAGCGGCCTGAGCGAACCGATGGACGTGCGTTTCCTCGATGCGCAGGGACGGGCGCAGCCGCTGTTGTTGGCCAGCTACAGCCTGGGCCTGGATCGGCTGCTGCTGGCGGTCATCGAGACCCACCACGACGAACAGGGCATCGTTTGGCCACTCGCGTGTGCGCCCTATCAGGTCTACCTGCTGGGCCTGAACCTGAACAAGCCCGACGTGGCGGAACAGGCCGAAGGGCTCTATCGTGAGCTGCGGATGCAAGGTTACACCGTCCTGTACGACGACCGGAAGAGCAGCGCAGGGGTGAAGTTCAACGACGCTGACCTCATCGGCTTGCCGCTGCGGGTAACGGTCAGTTCCCGCTCGCGCAAACAGGGGGGCGTGGAGGTCAAGTGGCGGACTCAGCATGAGCGGCAGGTGCTGACCTTTGAGGAGTTGTCGTCCGAACTTCGGAGGATGAACGAGCAATGACGGACGACGAAGGTTCGCCTTTCGTCATTCGTCACTCATCTTTCGTCCTTCGTCGGTGTCACGGTGATCGTCGGTACTGACAGGCAACACTGATCATGGCTTTGCTCTCCTTTGGTCCTCTCCTCTTCGACGCTGACCTGGTGGTCTTCGACAAGGACGGCACGCTGACGGACTTCGAGTCCATGTGGGGTCGCCTGACCGTGGCCTGGGTGGAGCGGCTGGCCGCGGATGCAGGCGACGAAGGGTTGTGTCTGGAGCTCTTCCGCTCGTTGGGATACGACCCACAGCGGCAGCGCACACTGCCGCAGAGCCCGTTAGTCAGCGCCCCCGAAGAGCAACTTCAAACCGTCGCCGCTGCTGTCCTCTACCGTCACGGCGTCCCCTGGCCTGAAGCCAAGCAGCATGCCCAAGCGGCCTTTGAGCGCACGCTCGCTGACCTGCCACCGACCAGCTTGGTTCGTGCTACGGGTGATGTGGCCGGGCTGCTGAAGCGGCTGCGAGGCTCTGGCGTGCGTGTGGCCGTGGTTACCACCGATCAGCGGGAAGGGACTGAGGAGATCCTGCGCATTATGGGGATCGCTCACCTGGTGGATCACCTGGTCTGCGGCGATGACGGATTGGACTGGAAGCCCGCCCCCGACATGTTGCTGGCCGCCTGTGAGCGACTAGGCGTGGACCCCGCCCGCACGGCCGTCGTGGGCGATACAGTAGCCGATCTGACGATGGCCCGGCAGGCCGGCGCGGGGTTCAGCGCGGCCGTGCTCAGCGGCATGGGCGACCGGCGGCTGCTTGCCACGCACGCGGACGTTGTCCTGCACTCCATTGACGAGATAGGCATAGGATCTTGCCAAATCGGCACATCTGGAGTATCATGGGCTATCTCGACCGACGAGAGAACCCACTGACGGCTATGCTATTCGTCGGCTCAGTCCAGCTCACACTCAGGAGCAACTTCCCCAACGCCTCGACCAGGGAGAGAACCCAGGGAGATTACATTGAAGACCTCCATCGAGAACTGGGGCTTTCCCACAGTCGGAACTACCTTCCCGAGTTGTGCCATCGCCACCGCCAGGGAGGTTCCTGCTGGGAGACACGCGCTGACCGTCGCCACAGTCCCCCCTACAAGGCGACGCCCGAGCATCAGGCCTGGCTGCGGAAGCAGAAACGAGAGAACCCGTCCCTCGCACAGCAGGAACTGGCCAGGCTCTCCGAAGAGAAATTCCAGGTGTCCATTAGCTCGCTTGCTGTTGTTCCCCCGGTTCGACCTGGTTCGTCCCTACCATCAGCGCTGGACCCGCCCCCTGGGCCCTGGGAATGGGACGCGTCGCCGGTGGTCGTCCCACCTTGAGCTATTCTACCTACGACCCTGACCTGGAGAAAGACAACCTGATCACCTGCCTGCCGATGGCAGGCGAGAATGCCCATCTGGCTGCTTTCACGCAGCAGAGGGAAATAGAAACACATCATTTTGTCCAACCGTCTTGTCCAACCGTCTTACGAGGAGGAGCAACATGAGCAAATCAGCACTTAGAACCATGGGCCAACAGTTTGGCCGCCGTTCCTGGGCCGAGCCCTGGAAGATCAAGATGGTCGAGCCCATCCATGTCATCAGCAGGGAGCAGCGAGCGGAAGCGCTGAAAGAGGGGGGCTACAACACCTTCCTGCTGCGCTCTGCCGACGTCTACATTGACCTGCTCACGGACAGCGGCACCGGCGCCATGAGTGATCGGCAGTGGGCCGGCATAATGATGGGCGACGAGGCTTATGCCGGCAGCAGGAACTTCTATCATCTGGAAGAGGCAGTGCAGACCTACTACGGCTACCGCCACATGGTGCCCACCCACCAGGGCCGCGGCGCCGAGCACCTGATCAGCCAGACGGTGATCAAGCCCGGCCAGCATGTGCCCGGCAACATGTACTTCACCACCACACGCCTGCACCAGGAACTGGCTGGCGGCACCTTTGTGGACGTGATCATAGACGAGGCCCATGATCCCAGTAGCCTGCACCCCTTCAAAGGCGACATAGACCTGGACAAGCTGCGGTCCCTCATCAAGCGAGTGGGCGCCGAGAACATCGCCTACGTCAGCCTGGCGGGCACGGTGAACATGGCCGGAGGCCAGCCGGTGAGCATGGCCAACGTGCGGGCACTGCGGGCGCTGTGCGATCGCCACGGCATTTCCATCTACCTGGACGCCACCCGCATGGTCGAGAACGGTTTCTTCATCCAGCAACGAGAGGAGGGCTACGCCGATCAGCCTATCGCTGCCATCCTCAAGGAATTCTGCAGCTACACCGACGGCGCCTGGATGAGCGCCAAGAAAGACAACCTGGTCAACATCGGTGGCTGGCTGGCCGTCAACGACTACGACCTGTTCGATGCGCTTCGCAACATGGTTGTGGTCTACGAGGGTCTCCACACCTACGGTGGCATGGCAGGGCGTGACATGGAAGCCTTGGCCATCGGCATCGCCGAAGCCGTACAGGACGACCATGTGCACTCCCGCGTGGGCCAGGTGCTCTATCTTGGCGACTTGCTGCTCGATTGGGACATCCCCATCGTGCAACCTGTGGGCGGACACGCCATTTTCTTGGACGCCAAAGGCTTCTACCCCCACATCCCCCAGGATCAGTTCCCGGCCCAGACCCTGACCGCACAGCTCTACCTGGATTCGGGGGTTCGTGGCATGGAGCGAGGCATCGTCAGCGCCGGTCGCGATCCCAAGACCGGCGATCACCGCTATCCGGCGCTGGAATTGACACGGTTGGCCATCCCGCGCCGCGTCTATACTCAGGCGCACATGGACGTGGTGGCGGAAGCGATCAGGACAGTGTACGACGCCCGCAAGGAGACCACCGGCCTCAGAATGGTCTACGAGCCGAAGGTCCTGCGCTTCTTCCAGGCACGTTTCGCACCCATCGCTGCTGAGGAGTAGTATCCATGATCCATGGCAGGAATGCAGAGCTTTGCAGCGGCGTGAATCGGGCGCAGGAGATCTGCGCATGAAGACCATCGTGATTACCGGCAGCACCCGCGGCACCGGCTATGGCCTGGCGGATTCATTCCTGGCCCTGGGCTGTCGCGTCACCGTCAGTGGTCGCTCCCAGGACAGGGTAGGCCAAGCTGTCGAGACCCTATCGGTGAAGCACGGAGCGGACAACATCTTGGGCCATCCCTGCGACGTGACGCAGTACGCGCAGGTGCAGGCTCTGTGGGACGCGGCCCAGGCCGCCTTCGGCCAGATAGACATCTGGATCAACAATGCCGGCATTGGCCACGCCCAGACTGATTTCTGGGAGCACCCGCCGGAAGAGTTGAAAGCCGTCGTGGATGTCAACTTGATCGGCGCCCTGCACGGAGGCAGAGTCGCCCTCCGCGGCATGCGGGAGCAGTGCTTCGGAAGCCTGTACAACATGGAGGGTTTGGGCAGCGATGGCCGCAGGGTCGCAGGACTGACCCTCTACGGAAGCACAAAAGCAGGGCTGCGCTATCTCACAGATAGTTGGGCTCAGGAGACCAGGGGAACCCCAATCATTGTAGGTGCACTCTCTCCAGGGATGGTCGTGACCCACTTTCTGACGCACCAGTACGAGGATCGTCCAGAAGAGTGGGAGCGTGCCAAGCGCATCTTCAATATCCTGGCCGACCACGTGGAAACGGTCACGCCGTGGCTTGCCGGACAAGTGTTGGCGAACACCAAGAACGGCGCGCGCATCAAATGGTTGAGCACAGGCAAGCTGATGGGGCGCTTCCTGACAGCTCCCTTCCGCAGGCGCGACCTGTTCCAGGACATAGCATGACTTGGTGGTTAACTCCCCCCCCCCCGCTGACAGTGACGCGGGGGGAAAAAGTTCCACCATAGGGAGACCAAGATGGAGACCAGACCATTTGGCAGCACCGGAGAATCATTCCCCATCCTGAGCTTTGGCGGGCAACGGATTGTGGATGAGCACAACTGCACGGAAGAAGAAGCGATTGAGATCGTCAATACCGCCATAGACCGAGGCATCCGCTACTTCGATACCGCCTGGATATATTCCAGGGGACAGGCCGAGACCCGGATGGGCAAGGTGGTCAAACACCGCCGGTCAGAGATGTGGATCGCCACCAAGACCTGGGACACCTCCGGCGATGGCGCTCGTCGCCAACTGGAGCAGAGTTTGACCCGCTTGCAGACCGACTACGTCAACGAGTGGCGGCTGCACAACGTGTGGGACTACGCCCGGCTGGATGCGTTCACCGGCAAAGGCGGCGCGCTGGATGCTGCCGTGCAGGCTCGTGATGAGGGATTGGTGCGCTACATCAGCATCAGTAGCCACTCTGATCCGCAGATCCTGGTCGAGGCGCTTCGTCGTTTCCCCTTCGATAGCAGTCTCATTGCCCTGTCGGCGTTGGATCACTTCATCCTCAGCTTCGCCGAGGAGTTCCTGCCCATCGCCAACGCCAACGGGGTAGCCACCATAGGCATGAAAGTGCTGGGATTGGGCAGTCTGACCCACGAAGTGCAGCGCTCGCTGCGCTACGCCTTCAGCCTGCCCGTCAGCACGGTGGTTGTGGGCATGGAGACCATGGCCCAACTGGAGCAGAACCTGGCCATTGCCGAATCGTTCACGCCAATGACCGACGCAGAGCGACTGGCTTTCTTCAAGGACATCATCCATCTCGTGCGGCCGCAGAAGATGCGCTGGAAGGCAAGGGACTGGAACGACCCAACGGAGTGGATCCCGCGGGGGCGAGGTCGGGGCGATTGAAGGACATTGTGAAGGACAGCGTGAAGGATATTGTGAAACTGTGATGAAAAAGTCCAGGCTTCAACCGTATCGGCCGGTCTATCCATCTCCGGCAGCGCTGATCACGTCGGTGGACAGAGAAGGCATCGCCAATATCATCACACTGGGCGAAGTGTTCAACATCAGCATCAGGAAGCCTGTGATCGTGGGGATTGCCATCAGGCCGGCCACCTACTCTCACGGCCTGATCTCGGAGACGCGGGAATACGTCATCAATCTCCCGCCCGCGCGCCTGTTAGCCGCAGTGGATGGCTGCGGCTCGGTGTCCGGCCGCAGTGGTGTGGACAAGTTCGCCGCTTTCGGGCTGACTCCCCTGCCCGCCGACGAGGTCCGTCCGCCCCTGATCGCTGAATGCCCGGTCAACCTGGAATGCAAAGTGCTGGACATCCACACGATTGGCGATCACGATCTCTTCCTCGGCCAGGTGGTGGCCATGCACGTGGACGAAAGCGTTCTCGATGAGGCCGGGGAGATCATGACCGACAGGCTGGACATGCTGGTCTACGTCACCGGGGAGTACTGGAGTGGGGGAGAGAGGCTGGCCAGACACGGCTTTTCCCACAGAGGGGATGGGCGGTAGGGAATGCGATGCAAATGCCGATGTAAATGCCGCAAATGCCTATGAAAACGCTCAACCTCACCAACCGGGAGGCTCGACGGTTCATCCTCAGCCACCAGAGGCTGTGGCCGCCCCAGCAACTGGAAGGCAAGCAGGGCATCCTGGAGCACATCCGTCGCCTGGGATGCATCCAGTTCGATCCCCTGAACATCGTTGGCAACAACCCGCAGTTGGTGCTGCAAGCCCGGGTTTCGGACTTTCGACCAACGATGCTGCAAGAGCTGCTCTACGGAGACAGGAAGCTTGTGGATGGATTCGACAAGATGATGTCCGTCTACAGCGTGGAGGACTGGCCCTACTTCCGCCGTCGCAGGGAAGCGATCAGGCGTAGCCCGGGCAAGAGTCCGGATGCCGTTATATCCATCGTGCCCCAGGTTCGCAGGGCCATCGAAGAACGAGGGCCTCTCTCCTCCGCCGACCTGGATTTCCATGAAAAGGTGGAGTGGTCATGGGGGCCCACGCGGCTGGCGCGGGCTGCCTTGGAGAGCATGTACCACTGGGGTGAGCTGGTCGTCCATCACAAGGTACACACTCGAAAGGTGTACGACCTCGCCAGCCGCCACATCGCCGAGGAGCTACTGTCGGCGCCCGACCCGAATGAGACAGAGGAGCAGTACGCCGATTGGCGCGTGCTGCGGCGCATTGGCGCTGTGGGCTTGCTGTGGGGCAAGGCTGGCGAGGGCTGGCTGGGCATGCCCAGAATCAAGAGCAAGGAGCGCCGGGCATCCCTGGCACGCCTTGTCGCAGACGGCAAAGCGCTGGAGGTAAGCGTAGACGGCATGGGCCATCCCCTCTACATGAGGAGCGAAGACAGGGAAACGCTTGAGAAAACGCTACACTCTGACGAACAGCCGCCACGGGCCGTCGTTGTGGCTCCTCTGGACAACCTGCTTTGGGACCGGCGTTTTGTTGAAGAGCTATTTGACTTTCACTACCGCTGGGAAGTCTACAAGCCAGTCGCCGAGCGACGCTATGGCTACTACGTGCTACCGATTCTGTATGGCGACCGTTTCGTGGCCCGGTTTGAGCCGGGTCGGGACAAGGAGACCGGGGCTCTGATGGTGAAGAACTGGTGGTGGGAGGTTGGGATCACCCCATCGGCAGAGATGAAACGCGATCTGGCCCAATGCTTCCAGCGGTTTCTCAGGTACCTTGGCACTGAGGAACTGCGCACCGATGGCGAGGCGGCAACAGCAAAGGATTTGGACTGGCTTGTCTCCACATCGTAGAGAGACGCTATTCATCCCCTGTCCCATGGGGGAGAACATGCGCTGAAAAGCATCCGAATGGATAACAATACCCTGCTTGGCTCCTATATGGCGACCGATTCGTAGCCCGGACGGAAACATGAAAACACAAGATATCCTCAAAGAACTGGAGTTCAACAACGGGACTTTCCAGCGCAAGGCTGTCGAGCAGGCCATTGCCGCCAAGAAGCAGATCATCCCTGAACTCCTGAGTATCGTCAAAGAAGCAAAACAGAACGCACAGGAGTTGGTGCACCAGGGAAACTACATAGCTCATATCTACGCCATGTATCTGCTGGCCCAGTTTCGGGAGAGACGCGCCTATCCGCTGATTGCTGACTTCTTCTCGATGCCTGGTGAGATCACGATGGACCTGGCCGGGGAAGTGGTCACAGAGGACCTGGGCCGTATTCTGGCCTCCGTATCTCATGGCGACACGAGCTTGATGGAGGAGTTGGCAGAGAACCAGAACGCCAATGAGTACGTTCGGAATGCGGCGTTGATAGGGATGCTGATCTTGGTGGCCCGCGGAGAGAAATCCCGCCAAGAGGTCATGGCCTACTATCAAAGCCTGTTTCGAGGAAAGCTGGAGAGAACGCCCTCGTACGCTTGGAGCGGCCTGGTGAACTGCTGCACTGATCTGTACCCCGAGGAAGTGTTGGAGGACATCGAGCAAGCCTGTGAGGATGGCTTGGTTGAGGAGATGTCTACTGGCCCTGGCCGGGTCAAAGAACACCTCGCACGTGGCAAGAGATGGGTACTGCACGAACTCAGGGAAAACCAGAGGCGCACATTCATTGGAGATACAGTCAAGGAGATGCAATGGTGGGCTTGCTTTGGCGCTACCGAACCACGCCGGAGGGTGGGGGTGACAACGAAGAAGAAGAAAGTGGGGCGCAACGACCCCTGTCCATGTGGAAGCGGTAGGAAGTACAAGAGATGCTGTGGTTCAAAGCGCCGATAATCAATCGTAGCTGCTCAGCCAGGCAAGAATCGGACACGGATCAACACAGATTCGACGGGTATACACAGATACATCCTGAGAAATCCGCGAGAATCCGTCGAATCCGTGGGAATCCGCGTCCCATTTTCACTCCTTTGGGCAGCAGCCTGAGTAGCTACGCACCCCATTGATTTGACAAGAACTGGAAGCCGGTGTATCTTCTTAGTAGATACACAATAGGAGGCATTGTTATGAGAACGCACGTGCAGAAATGGGGCAACAGCTTGGCTCTACGCATTCCCAAACCTTTTGCCGTCGAAATAGGATTACAGCGTAATTCGCCAGTTGAGGTATCGCTGGTTGACGGAAGACTAGTCATCATACCGGTTGTCGAGCCGACCTTGACCCTCGAACACCTGTTAGCGCAAGTCAGAAATGATAATTTGCACGGTGAAATCGAGACTGGCCCTGCGGTAGGGAGAGAAGTGTGGTAAGTTCAACAGCTTATGTTCCTGAACGCGGTCACGTCGTCTGGATTACCCTGAGTCCGCAGGCAGGAGATGAACAAGCAGGACGACGTCCCGCTGTGGTGCTCTCACCTTCCGCCTACAATGACAAGGTGGGATTGGCGCTTTTCTGCCCCATCACGAATCAAATCAAGGGTTACCCGTTTGAGGTAAGGATACCCAGTGGGTTAGCTATCACTGGAGCGATTCTGGCCGACCAAGTCAGAAGTCTGGATTGGCGCGCCCGCGGAGCGGAGTTCGCCGGCGCATTACCAGCGACAACGGTAGCTGAGGTGCTACAAAAACTCAATACGCTGCTATCCAAGTATAAGTGATTAGACCGCTGCATACCACTCTGACCAAGTACATGCGTAGGAGAGAGAAATGACAACCCGACAGATTGTACTCCAGATTCCAGAAAAAGTGCTATTAGCCGAAAAGACGGATGAGTTCACCTTCGCCCGCGAGTTACGCATTCTAGCCGCTGTCAAGCTATATGAACTTGGCCGCCTTTCGTCTGGCCGAGCTGCCGAACTCGCAGGCATGCAGCGAGTGGAGTTCCTACTTTGACAATGTTAGATTAGACGAGGACTCTGCTCTCGCCAAGATAGGATTCTTGTGGTATCAATAGAGGCATGGACACTATTGATACCTCCAACGATGTTTTCAACCCCGATCGATG
>Ga0075114_10002238_pt1 | contig 9957 bp, 5 predicted proteins | sample AntAceMetag02UKM_FD_69784 | JGI IMG/M metagenome (GOLD analysis project Ga0075114, IMG submission 69784) | Saline lake microbial communities from Ace Lake, Antarctica - Antarctic Ace Lake Metagenome 02UKM | ecosystem: Environmental > Aquatic > Non-marine Saline and Alkaline > Saline | place...
AACTTCCATCTTGCGAAGGGCATCTTCTACTCTTGTGAGACGCTTCTCGAGACCTCTGCGCAGCGCCAGAAGCTTGGTCTGTTCGAAGACCTCGGTCGCATCGTCGGCTATATGGTTTCCGTACCCGGCCCGCTCGCGGCCTGAGATCTCTTTCTTGCTGATATCTACTATCAGGCGCTGTTGCTCCTCGATCAGATAGATTCTCAGGTCGTCCCGCTTGGTTGATTTGGCTTTGATCCTCATTGATCGCCTCCTCCTCCTTTTCCTCTTACCTTTCATCTAGCCGCTATTCTACTCCAATACTGCGTAGAAGGCAAAACAGGCCCGACTACCGACGCACGAGTCCTAGAGTAATCTTGTGAGCTCCCAAACTGTGCTCGCCTACGTATGCCTCTTCTGGACTCTCCTGGTTCAACAACTCGACGGCGAGTGTCTCCTGCTGAATGTAGTCGCCCCATGTGGATAGAACTTCGAGCAGAGGCGTGTCGGCCTGGAAGTACGTGGTGATGGTGTCCTCGATCCGGAATTCGGCTTCCTTGCGCATGGTTTGTATGCGGCGGATGATCTCACGTGCCAGCCCTTCTTGCAGCAATTCGTCCGTGAGTGCCGTGGAGATGGCGACCAGGTATCCGCCTTCGCCGCTCACTGAGTAGCCAGGCCGATCGCTGGTCTTTACGTTCAGCTCATCGGGCAAGAGGGATATGCTCTGCTCTCCTACCACTATCTCAATTGGTTGCTTAGAGCGCACGTGGCTGACCACTTCGTCGGGATCCATCTCGGCCAGAGCTACCTTGATCTTGGGGAAGAGCGCGCCATATTTCTTCCCCAGGAGGCTGGGTATCCCGCTGATTTGGTAGTTCACTAGATCGCTCTCATCTTCGACGAAGCGCAACCCTTTCACGTTGAGTTCTTCTACGAGTTGGGACTTGAGGGCGACGAGACGCGATTCCTCCTCTGGTGAACGTAGCTTCACTGCGCACTCCGCCAGCGGCTGGCGCACCTTGATGCCCGCGCGGTTTCGAGCGGAGTGTCCCAGGCTGACCAGACGCATCAGGAGTCTAGTGTCAGAGATCAGATCCTCGGCAATGAGGGATGCATCGGCTTCGGGGTAATCAGTGAGATGCACGCTCTCAGGCGCGTCGTCGTCCAGCGAGCACACCAGGTTCTGGTAGATCTCTTCGACGATGAAAGGTGTAAAGGGAGCCAGCAGTCTGATGAGAGTGGTTAGACACTCGTAGAGCGTCAGATGGGCAGCTTCCTTATCTTCATCGTACTCGCTTTTCCAGAATCTGCGACGCGAGCGGCGCACGTACCAGTTGGACAGGTAGTTCACGAATTGCTCTATAGGCCGCGCTGCCTCTGTGGGTGAGTAGCGGTCGAGGGCTTCTGTTACTCGCTGGATGGTGGCATTCAACTCTGCGAGTACCCATCGGTCCAGGGGTGGTCTCTGAGACACAGGGACCTGGTGCTCTCTCGGGTCGAACCCATCAATGTTGGCATACGTGACGAAGAACGAATAGGTGTTCCAGATGGTGAGCAAGAAGCGACGCAGAACCTCCTCGGTCAATGGGATTGAGAACTTGCGGGCGTTCCACGGGGGTGATGCCGTGTACAGGTACCATCGAATCGCGTCAGCTCCAGTCGCTTTCAGGACGTCCCTCGGGTCGACGGCGTTCCCCTGCGACTTGCTCATCTTTCGACCCTTGGAGTCCAACAGAAGGCCCAGGACGATGCAGTTCTTGAAGCAGGGCTGGTCAAAGAGCAGGGTTGAGATGGCGTGTTGGGTGTAGAACCATCCCCGCGTCTGGTCGACGGCTTCGGAGATGAAATCGGCTGGGAACTGATCCTTGAACAGATCCTCGTTCTCGAAGGGGTAATGCCACTGGGCGACCGGCATAGCGCCTGAGTCGAACCAGGCATCAATGACCTCGGGAACCCGGTGCATTTCTCCTTCACATTGCTCGCACTTGAACGCGACCATGTCCACCTGGGGGCGGTGAAGGTCCAGGTCCGTCAGTTCGAGGCCGGTCCTCTTCTCCAGTTCTGCGACGCTGCCGATGCAGATCTGATAGTGGCATGACTTACATTCCCATATTGGCAGGGGGGTTCCCCAGTAACGTTCGCGGCCCAATGCCCAATCTACGTTGTTCGACAGCCAGTCGCCGAAGCGTCCGTGTTTGATGTGTTCCGGATACCAGTTGATCAGCTCGTTATTGGCCAGCAGGCGCTCTTTTCGAGCCGTTGTGCGTACATACCAGGTGGTCTTGGCATAGTAGAGCAGGGGCGTGTCGCACCGCCAGCAGAACGGGTAGGTATGCTCGTACTCACCGATGTGGTATAGAAGGTCTCTGCGTCGTAGCTCTTCCACGATGAGTTTGTCGGCGTCCTTGACGAAGTGGCCTCTCCAGGGGGTGACCTGATCTATGAAGTTTCCCCGGGGCCCTACTGTCTGTAGCACTGGCAAGTCGTGTTTGCGTCCAATCTCCATGTCATCTGAGCCGAAGGCGGGGGCTATATGCACGATGCCGGTACCCTCGGTGGTGGTCACGAAGTCGGCCGACAGGACATAGCAGTAGTCCTGTTCGACGGGCAGGAATGTATACAGCGGCAGGTAGTGCCTCCCGACGAGGTTCTTGCCCTCAATGGTTTTCACGATCTCGTAGTCGCCCGAGATGGACTGCTCCAGCAGATCCTTGGCCAGAATGAGGTCCTCTCCGTCTTGGCGAATTTGCACATACTCGACCTGAGGATGGACGGCCAGGGCCACGTTGCCGGGCAGTGTCCAGGGGGTTGTGGTCCACACGAGAAAATAGGTTCCAGGCTCGTCCCTGAGTGGGAACTTGACATATAGAGACGGGTCTGTGGCCTGAGCATAACCCTGCGCGACCTCGTGGTCCGAAAGGGAGGTGCCGCACCGTGGGCAATACGGTACGACCTTGTAGCCCTGATATAGCAGGTTGTTGTCCCAGAACTGTCTGAGAATCCACCATACGGATTCGATGTAGTTGTTGGTCAGGGTGATGTAGGGATCGTCGAGATCGATCCAGAAGCCTATGCGCTCTGTCAGTCGTGTCCATTCCTCCACGTATCGAAAAACGCTGTCGCGACAACGCTTGTTGAAGCGTTCGATGCCGTACTTCTCGATGGCTGGCTTTCCAGAGAAGCCCAGATCTTTTTCCACTTCGATCTCGACGGGTAGTCCATGGCAGTCCCAGCCCCCCTTGCGCAGGACATGATAGCCCTTCATCGTCTGGTAGCGGGGAAAGAGGTCCTTGATGACTCTCGTCAATACGTGACCAATGTGTGGCATGCCGTTGGCTGTCGGTGGACCCTCGTAGAAGACGTACCGCGGAGCATCGTCTCGGTTCGCCATGCTCTTCTCGAAGATTCCAGCCTTTTTCCAGAATTGGAGCACTTTTTCTTCTTTTTCGACCAGATTCACCTTGCTGGGCACTTCCTTGAACATTGTTTCCCTCCTCCAATGCAAAAAGGCTCTCATCGCTAGGGACGAGAGCCTGTGAAGCCACTCCCGCGGTACCACCCTAATTAGCGTGAACCGCTCACTCTGTGAGGTACGTGTTCATACCTCCGCAGGCATAACGGTCTGCGACCCCGGCCAAATCTACTCGGACGTTAAGCCCTTTCGGTTGGCAGCTCCGGAAGGATTTTCGCTGGGGTTATCATATCCGGTTCACACCTTGCCCGGACTCTCTGGATGAGCACTCCCAGCTACTCGTTTCCATCATAGCTTTCTTCTGATAACTGGATTGTACGCGAAAGGGCTGGTTTGTCAAGTGTGGTGGGGAGGGAGCCAGGGCAATCGCATCAGGATAATTACCAAGGTGCAAAGCACCTAATGCGTGCAAGCTTGACCCGAGGCTCTCAGCCGTGGTATACTCTCCGTATGAGGGGGTGATAATTAGCAACATGCGAACATACCGATCCGATGAGCCGGGCTTCCCGTCTGCTGAAGCGTGGGACCGAATGGTCTCCTCGTCACCTCGTGTCCATTTGCTGCAATCCTGGGCGTGGGGAGAGTTCAAGTCCCGCTTTGGCTGGCATTCCATTCGCATTGCGGTCGAAGAGGGGGGACGGCTGGTTGCCGGCGCTCAGGTGCTGCTGCGGCCATTCCCGTATCGCTGCCTGGCCTATATCCCCAAGGGGCCCTGTCTTGACCCGACGAACGAAGAGCAGAGCCGGATCCTGTGGAGTGCGGTGCATCGAGTTGCTCGAGAACAAGGAGCAATTGTCCTCAAAGTCGAGCCCGAATGGGATGATAATGCTGGTGATGAGTGGCTGATAGGGCAGGGGTTTCGGCCCAGCGCTCAGACGATCCAACCTCGGCGTACGATCATCGTGGATTTGGACGAAGACGAAGATGCCATCTTGACACGCATGAAATCCAAAACTCGCTACAACATCCGCCTGGCCGAGCGCAAAGGCATAGTCGTCTTTCCTGGCACCGAGGGAGACTTGCCGAGATTTCATGAATTGATGTGTGTGACGGGTAAGAGGGATCACTTCGCGGTCCACAGCGAGGCGTACTATCGCGCGGCCTGGGAGTTCTTCGCGCCGGTTGGGAATGGGGTGTTGCTGCTGGCGCGTTACGGGACGGAAATCATAGCGGGCATCATGGTCTTCGCTTTCCAATCGAATGCCTACTATTTCTATGGGGCCTCGTCCGGCGAGCATCGAAACAGGATGCCCAATCATCGGCTTCAGTGGGAGGCGATGCGGTGGGCGAAGGCAAGAGGTTGCCGGCACTATGATCTCTGGGGGATACCTGATCTGGAAGTGGATTCCCCGACTGCTGGCCTGACGGGGGTGCAGCGCTTCAAGGAAGGCTTTGGAGGAAGGATCGTGCGATATGTTGGGGCGTACGATTGTGTATACTCGGGTCCCCTCTACGCCCTTCTGAATTGGATGTGGGCAGGACGCAGACGCTTGATCTGACAGCTCGAGCAGCAAGGAACTGGTGGGAGTCTGTCCGGCTGACGACAGAAAAGGGGATGCGCTAGAATCGGGCGCATCCCCTTTCGAGTAACATGCCTGCTGTCAGTACAAGAAGTTCGGATCCTACAGTCCCTTGCTCACGATGTAGGCCGCCAGGTCGGCAATACGGCAGGAGTAGGCCCATTCATTGTCATACCAGGCCAGCACCTTGACCATATCTCCTCCTACCACAGTGGTGGATAGCCCGTCAACGATAGAAGAGCGGCAATCTCCCTTGTAATCCATGGAAACCAGGGGTTCTTCGCTGTAGCCCAGAATCCCTTTCAACCTTCCGTCAGCAGCCTTCTTGAAGGCCGCATTGACTTCCTCTTTGCTGGTTGCTTTCTCTACCTGAGCAACGAAATCCACTAGTGAGACCGTCGGTGTAGGTACGCGCAAGGCCAGGCCGTCGAACTTGCCCTTCAGTTCAGGGATAACCAGGGCCACCGCTTTCGCTGCCCCTGTTGTGGTGGGAATCATGTTCAGCGCAGCCGCTCGGGTACGCCGCAGATCCTTGTGTACCAGATCCAGGATGCGCTGGTCAGTGGTGTAAGAATGGATGGTAGTCATCACTCCCTTGATGATCCCGAACTCGTCGAATATCACCTTTGCCACTGGTGCAAGGCAATTGGTGGTGCAGGATGCGTTGGAAATGACATGATGAGCCGCCGGATCGTACTTCTCCTCGTTGACGCCCAAGACGATAGTGATATCCTCGTCCTTGGCTGGAGCGCTGATGATGACTTTCTTGGCTCCTGCCTGCAGGTGCATGGCCGCTTTCTTGGCGTCCCTGAAGACGCCGGTGGATTCGAGAACGATATCGACTCCGAGATCACCCCAGGGCAGTTGAGAGGGGTCTCTCTCGGACAGGACCTTGACCTCTTGGCCGTCGACCACCATGACGTCGCCCTTGAGTTCAACGGTGCCTTCAAAGCGGCCATAGTTGGAGTCGTAGCGCAACAGATGCGCATTTACCTCCGCGGGCGCGAGGTCGTTCACTGCAACTACCTCTAGTTCCTCTGGATGGAAATCCATGAAGGCCTTGAACGACTGACGCCCAATGCGACCAAACCCGTTGATGCCGACTCTAACTGTCATGTTTTCTTGCTCCTTTCTTGATTGATGATTCTTGAGTTGCCTGATGTATTACTACGCGTCACGAACGGTTCTTTTACTCTTTGTGCTCCTGGTACAATTGTATCAGTCGGCGTGCCAGTTTATCTGAGTCATGCCTCCACGGATTCTCACGGTCCACTAAGTCGGCTGTGAGCAGTGCTCCCTCACCGGAGGGCACGCCGTCGGGCACAACCCATTCGCTCTGTGCGCCGATGTACAAGCGCTCGTCAAGGTGATCGTTGGCCAGCACATAGTTGCACAAGTGTGGACCAACGTGGCGAACGAGGGCTTCAATATGGTCACGCACGGAGTAGTGGTCTGTCTCTCCGCGCTGAGTGGCCACGTTGCAAACGAAGACCTTCAATGCCTGAGATGTTCGAATCGCAGTCGTGATATCGGGTATCAGAAGGTTAGGCAGCACACTGGTGTAGAGACTGCCCGGTCCAATGGCTATCAAGTCGGCTTCCAGAATAGCCTGCACCGCTTCCGGGTAGCCGTGGACAGATTCGGGACGCAAGAAAACCCGCTCAATAGGCATTCCTGCCTCGGGTATGCTCGATTCCCCCTCTATCTGGTGAGGACGATCCGTTTCTCCCTCAATCACCTCGGCACACAAGGTGACGTTCTCCAGGGTGGAGGGTAGAATCCGTCCCCTCACGGCCAAGACTCTACTTGATTCCTCTATCGCACGTTCGAAGCTCCCCGTGATTTCTGCCATGGCTGCGATGAAGAGATTGCCAAAGCTGTGGCCGTTCAGCTCCGTCCCTGCGCCGAAGCGATACTGGAACAACTGAGTTGTTAAGGATTCGGCGTCTGCCAGGGCTGCAATGCAATTGCGCAAGTCCCCTGGGGGCAGCACTCCCAATTGCCGCCGTAGTCGTCCTGAACTGCCTCCGTCATCTGCGACGGTTACGATGGCAGTGAGACGAGTCGTGTAGCCCTTAAGTCCCCGGAGTGCTGATGATAGCCCAGTGCCTCCGCCGATGGCGACCACTCGGGGGCCACGTTCTCTCCGGCGTTGCTGGTAGACGAGTTCGGCCAGGTTTTGCTGTCCCGGCGAGACGAACACGGATAGAAGAGAAACGTTCAATCGGTAGATGGATGCCGCTATGGCCGATAGTCCCAGCACCCCAAAAAGCAGAGCGCGGAACAGTCGTGGTATGAACTGAAGCGTTATGTAGTAGAATATCCTCGGCAGAGGCTGGTGCCGATAGATATCGGTCAATACATAAGCTGTACCCAGACTGAGCAGAGTGATGCCTGCCATAAGAAGCAGCAGCCACCGCTTGACACCCATCCCTGGATACAACCACTTCGTGTTAACCCATCGTTGCCAGGAGAAACGCATTCAGCAGCATCTCCATAGAGGCTTCTATCTGATACTTATCGCCATTTAGCAGAGCCAACCCTGCGAAGCAAGTCAAACGGGTGACTCTAGTCCTATTTGTTTCTTCTTTTCCAGCGCGTTCGCTTGAGCAGCTTTCGATGCTTATGCCTGGCGATCTTCTTGCGTCTTTTCTTAATAACACTACCCATGGGCATCACCTCCTTTAGGATTTCTGGATACAACACCATTATACCACAATATGGATAGACAATAACTGCCAGGTCGAATATGGGATAGCTTGGCTTTGGCAGGGGCTGTGAGAATACGGTTGGTGGCATGGGTGCAGATGCTAATCTGGCACGCTACAATCCGAAACCCGTCCTCAGGCTGGATTCATTGTAACCTCTTACACCGATAATTGCAAATCCTGCTCAGAGTGGTATAATACATCTTGGAGCAATTGCTAGCAAGTGCGCGTATAGCAAGTGCGCGTACGTCACAGTGGGAAATCAGTCTGTAGCGGAATGGGAGGGGTACCAATGACCGTACACCTGTATTTATCAATGACACCTGAGGCACTGATCGCCTCAATGCTGACTCCAGAGCAGTTCGGGGTGTACTATGCAGTCGGAGCGCAGAAAAAGACTCGTGGAGAGGCTATCTTCTGCGAGATTGATCCAGCTTTCCGACATGATTTCTTCCGTATCGAAGAGGGCATCCAGCGCTGCGTACCCCTGGATGATGGAATGCCTAAGACCTCGATTTACATCTCTGTGTATCGGGTGCTAGAGCATGTTCCTCTGGAAGCTATTCAGGGACTCTATCTTGTGACCCAGGATGGGCGCGTATTGGGCCTCGATTCCAGTACTGATCTACCGGAGGAAACAGCAGGGGCGCACCTATACCATGAGATCGCGCCTGTCCACACTCGAGTCGTTAGCACGTTGGGTCCGCGTGGCTTCTTTGACCTGATTGCACGTGACCCTGATAGTCTCCTTTCCCTGCCAGTGGTCTGTTTCGTGGAGTTGCGGCTGGGCGAACTGGCGGAGGACCCAGAATACGGCGCTGTGCGGGATTTGCCTTACTCCGGGATTGACCATCTCCGTCAATGTTTGGTGGATCTGCGGACGAAGACCGTGCATACCAAGATGGTTGACCGCACGCCGTCAGCCTCGTTTCCTTACCGCACCATTAAGCACGGTCTCTTCTTGGGCAAGAGAGACGAGGGCGAGATCATGTATTTCCCTCTGCCTTCTCAGGGGGAATTGCGTGCGGATAACTATCGTTGGTGGCGTTCCGCGAACATGTAGCTTGTGAGCAAGGCGAGCTTCATTCTTGTTCGCAAGAGCAACAGATTGTTTGTGAGTTTGGAATACCCATTACACCGCTGGGAAGGCAAGTGCCTTTCTGTCCAATGGGGGACGTCCTCGGGTTATGGGATTGCAGGGCGAGGTAGTGCAACGGGGAACTATTTATGCCCTAACAACACATCAGGAGGACGATCATGTCGGAAGCTTCCATTTGGCTTTATGTGGCTATGTCTGCTGGTGGGGTATCCATCGGGGTAGCCGTCTGGCTATACGGTTGGGTTCATCGACAGAATCCCGGCTCTAAGGATGCCCAGATGGTGGCGTCGTGGATTAGAGATGGTGCCACATCCTACCTACGCCGTCTCTACCTGGCGCTTACGTTGGTCGTGGTGGTACTGGGCATAGTCATCGCCGCTGTGTTCAGCTTCGACATTGAGCATCTAAGTACAGGGATGGCAAGTCTGGACCCATTGCGTGGCATCCAGATGGCGCTGGCTTTCGTCGCAGGTGGGGTCTGTTCTGCAATTGCTGGCTATATGGGTATGAGGGTTGCAGTGGCTGCCAACGTAAGGAGCGCGATAGCGTCCTACGAGAGCATCAGCCGGGCCTTCAACGTGGCCTTCTACGCGGGTGCGGTGATGGGCCTGTCCATGGTGGGGTTGGCCATTATCGGAATGAGTGTGGTCTATCTGATCACCGGCGACCCCGAAGTTGTTCTCGGATTCAGTCTTGGGGCTTCAGCATTGGCTCTGTTGGCCAAGGCGGGCGGCGGAATCTACACGAAGACGGCGGACATAGCCGCCGATCTGGTGGGCAAGATAGAGATTGGTATCCCCGAGGATGACCCGCGTAACCCGGCCGTGATCGCTGACAACGTGGGCGACAATGTCGGCGATGTGGCCGGCATGGGGGCGGATATCTTCGATAGCTACGTGGCCAGTGCCGTCGCTGTGATGGTGCTGGGATCTGCTCTCTTTGCAGGCGACCCCGTGCAACAAGCCAGGTACATTGTATTCCCTTTGGTTCTGTGCGCACTGGGCATAATTGCTTCACTCATCGGCATTCGATTCGTGCGTGTGGGCAAGAGCGGCAAACCAGGCCGGGCTCTCAACATGGGGACGATAACGACCTGCGCGATTTTTGCCGTGTTGGCTGGTGCGGTTGTGTTGCTGGGTGGCTACAACTTGGGCCTTCTATGGTCCACGTTGGCCG
>Ga0075114_10002242_pt1 | contig 9945 bp, 4 predicted proteins | sample AntAceMetag02UKM_FD_69784 | JGI IMG/M metagenome (GOLD analysis project Ga0075114, IMG submission 69784) | Saline lake microbial communities from Ace Lake, Antarctica - Antarctic Ace Lake Metagenome 02UKM | ecosystem: Environmental > Aquatic > Non-marine Saline and Alkaline > Saline | place...
GGTGTGAACGTTGGCGTGTCGGTCGGTGTGGCCTTAGGCGTATGGGTGGGTGTAGCGGTTGGCGTTGCTGTGTGGGTAGGTTTGGGTGTGAACGTTGGCGTGTCGGTCGGTGTGGCCTTAGGCGTATGGGTGGGTGTAGCGGTTGACGTTGCTGTGTGGGTAGGCTTGGGTGTGAACGTTGGCGTGTCGGTCGGTGTGGCCGTTGGCGCATGGGTGGGTGTGGTGGTTGGCGTTGCTGTGTCCGTCGGTGTCGCCGTAGGCGTTGCTGTGTCGGTGGGTGTAGGTGTGGCCGTTGGTGTGCCTGTCGGCGCGTCGGTGGGTGTCAATGTCTGTGTAGGTGTCACTGTGGGCGTGCACGTCGAGCTCGGCGTGGCCGTGGCCGTGTGCGTTGGGGTTGTCGTAGAGGTCGGCGTCGGTGTGGGCGTCCGGGTGCTCGTCGGCGTGTGAGTAGGCGTTGACGTGACTGTTGGCGTCGGCGTGTATGTCGGCGCAAGCAGGCAGCGGCTGTCGTCAAAGATCGTCACGGAGCCAGCGGAGTAGTTGGCCACGTAGACGCGGTTCTGGGCTATAGCGATGCCCTGACCGCCGTCGTAGGCGTCCTGGTGACCCACGGACAGCGAGCCCAGCACGCGGCCCGTGGCCGTCTCCACCACGTAGAGTTGATTGGCCTCAGCGTCCACAGCGAAGAGGTGGCCGCTGGCGGGGTTGAACGCCAGAGCGTAGGGACGCCCCGGTAACTCGATGGTGTCAACCACCTCGCGGCGGGCGAGGTCCAGCACCCAGAGGATATGGCCCTGGTTGTTGCTCACGTAAGCTCGCTGCTGTGCTGGGTCTATCGCTACACCAAAGGCCCCAGCGACCCTCACTTGATCCAGCCGTTCGCCGTCAGCGGAGATAATGCTCAGTATCCCATCTGCATGGGTGACGTAGGCCCGATCACCCCAGGCAGCGACTAGCACTGGATGCCCAGCCAAGGACACTGTGGCGATGACTTTGTCCCTTTCGGCGTCAATCACGGAGATGGTACCATCAGCGAAATTGGCCACGTAGACGCGCCCCTCGGCGGCAGCCACGCCCCAGGGCAGGTTGCCTACCGGGATGACATACAGGAACGCGTTGGCGGTTACGTCAACCACGGAGACGGTGGCGCTGTTGCGGTTGGCCATGTAGGCTTTGTCACCCCAGACGGCGACGCCATTGGCCTGCCCCCCAGCGGTGGCGACCGCAGTCCAAAGCACTCCGTTGCGGCCGTCCACCACGGCCACAGTGCTCTCGTCGAAGAGGCCGATGTAGGCTCGCCCCGCCGAGGCGGCAACGCCCTTGGGGTGCGTTCCCACTGGCACGGTGCTTAACAGCGCCGGCAGGCAGAGGGCGGGGGTTCCTGAGGGTATGGGTGTGGGTGTATCGGTTGGTGTCGGCGTGGGTGTGTCGGTCGGCGTGGCCGTCGGTGTCGATGTGGGAGTGGCGGTACTGGTTGGCGTGGCCGTCGGTGTCGATGTGGGAGTGGCGGTGCCGGTTGGCGTGGCCGTCGGTGTCGATGTGGGAGTGGCGGTGCCGGTTGGCGTGGCCGTCGGTGTCGATGTGGGAGTGGTGGTACCGGTTGGCGTCAGCGTGGGTGTGGGCGTGTCGGTCGGCGTGGGTGTAGGTGTCGGTGTGGCCGTGGATGTGGGCGATGGTGTGCTAGTGGGTGTGGGCGTCGGCGTCGCGGTGGCCGTGGGTGCCACGTAGGTTGGCACGTAGTGGGCGCTGTTGACCACCTCCACCACGTCGAGCCTAGTGCCGTCCTCCCTGGTTCTGAACGTGATGATGTGTTCCCCCTTGTTCAGGTGCCAGGCTTGGGGAGCGCCTTGCCTGTTGGTGACCTTTGCCCATAGCCAACCTCCGCCCAGGATGTGCCATTCGACTTCTTTTCCCCCGTCCACGGAGGCATAGAAGGAGTCGCCAGCAGTGTCGAGCGCGCTTACCCGCCCCCAGATCCAGTAGTTGCCCGACTGAGGAACGAGGATGGTGAAGGTCACGTATCCCTGGTGGTCACCGCTTCCTTCCGGGGAGTGGATGTAGGCACCAGAGGAACTGTTGTCACCGTAGGCCGTGGTCATGGGAGCGGTGATGAGACCGTCCTCCGCTTCGTGCCGGATGACGATCTCCGATCGTGTCGGCTTGGGGCTAATCGTGGGCGTTGGTTCGTAGGGTGTCAGCGTGGGGGTGCGTGTGCTTGGTCTCTCCCCTTTACCGACTGCGCTAAGCCAGATGAGATGGACGTACTCATCACCATCGCCTTGGTCGTTGAGCAGAAAGTCGATGCCGTGGCTCATCTGGTTGTCGAGGTAGAGGTCTGGAAGCGGCAGGGTCGCGCTCACCACGCGATCGCTTCCCCCTTTGCGCACCTCTTTTTCTTGCGGTCTACCCTGGTAGTCCTTGTACTCGATGGTGAAGCGGTCCCACCCATGATCGAGGTACCAGATGCGCAGGGCATAAGTGATCTCACCACCGGCATCGGCCGGCATCTGGCTGTGATAGGCCCACGCATCTTCAACGTCGAAGAACAGGGTCTGTCCATTGGTGCGTCGAAGCTGGCGGCCGTAGACTTGCTTGCGGGCCTTGGCAGGCAGGCTGTCTTGCCAGATGATGCTCGTGCCATCGTGGTCTCCCGGCACTCGGCGGTACAGCCAGTGATCCCAGTCGCCTGGTTCGCCACTGACGTAGCCGTTGTCGGGGAATTCGGTATCCCGCAGCACGATCCAGACATCGTGAGAATTGCCGGGGTTCTGTCCCAGGTTGCGGGCGATGAAGTGGGTGAAGCCGCCGAAACTGTCGGGAGCCTCGTCCACCGCCGCCAGATAGGGGAACCAGGAGCATTCCTCAACTGGGCAGTCGTTGCCGTAGCTCTGATAGATGATGAAATCAGCGTCATGCGCCAGTCCATTCAGGGTCATCCAATAGGCGTGTTGGCGCCGCAGGGGCTCAGAAACGTGGTAGGGGGCTGCCTTGGGCTCGTAAGCCAGGGGCATCTTGTCCCGGTACTTCTCTGCTAGCTGAATGAAACCGCGACCCTTTTGCGTGCTCTGCCAGCCGAACGCTGCACCCATATCGGGGGCAATCACATTGGGCTTGTAGCCAATGGGAGGCTCTATTTTGCTGGCATAGTCAACGAAAATCTCGCGGTGTTCCCACTCGGAGTTGCCGGCTTGGATGTACAGGGGAGTCAGGGGAAATGCCTCTCGATACCAGTCCATGACCTTCTTGACGAAGTCCTCGTACTCGATCTTAGTGACGTACCTGTACAGGTCTTCCCAGTACTCGCAGCCTCCGACCTCCACCAACCGCGTAGCAGCCGTCTCCTCGTCGTAACCAGCAGCAATGGTGACGGCTGTGATGCGAGGGTTGTCCCGGTATCTGTTGCCCAAGGCCATCACCATCTGCTTGAAAGCGGCCTGGTATCCAAGGTCATCATAACGGGGCGCCGGTTGCTCCGCGCAGTTCCCCGACCCGATCATGTAGCTGCCCTGCAGAGCTTGCTTGAGCCACTCGGGGCTGTGGTCGGCGAATTCGTTATTATCTTGGCCGGACTGGCTGTAGATGGCTACGGTCAGGATCATGGGCTTGGGCACGACGCGGCCATCGGCCAGAGTGATGGTCATGCCCTCCGCTGCCCGCAGGTATTTCTCAATGGGCTCCCAGTTGAAGTTCCCCCAGCTCGTGTGGATGTCGTTCCAGCGCACTCGGATGTGGCCGCCTACGGGACCGTACTCGGGATGCTCCCGGGCGTAGTCAATGCCGTTGGACGGGTCATCACGGGCATACAGGGCGGGCGCCACCGGTCGGATCTCTGATGGGACAATCAAGGGCTTGGAAGGAGGTGTTGGAGGTGTCGGCGCGAGGGGGGGGCGAGGAAGCCAGGTGGGAGCAAGGTGGTTCAGCAGCAGGTAGACGATAGCGCAGACGACAACAAGGCAAGCGAGCAACAGGAGCCCTGCGAGCATGCGGCGTCGGCTGGTATCCTGCTCTGTCGCTACGTTTTCAGGAGGGCTATGACCTGGCTGAGCCATGATCTATCCTGTCTCCCTTTCGCTGCCGCTGGGACAAAAACCAACCCACGTTGTCACCAATGAGCGGCCCTTTGGTCTAAGCCTCGGGATGAAGATATGCCGCGCTTCCAGCGATCCGCCTCTGCCAAGACCGGGGCGGGGACGCTCCCCCGCAACAAGCAGGAGGGGGAAGTCACGTGGTAGTCCCGATCACGATCGGATTATATCACATTTCGCACCGTTCACCAAGAGTTGGTGGACATGAACCGTAGCCGCTCGTAGCTGCTCAATGAGGAGATGCAGGTGCGTCGGGCGCAATGGTTTGCATTTGCTGTCCAGGTGCGTTACAATGGGTTCATGACTAGCACGACGAGCACAGTCTCTTTGATTCTGGCCATTCTTCTCCTGACCTACCTGGGCATGGGAATCCTCTACGCACTCTACACTCCCGCCTGGCAGGTACCGGACGAACCGGCGCATTACAACTACGTGCGCCACCTGGCCGAAACGGGCTGTTTCCCTGTCTTGCAGATGGGTGACTATCCTCACGAATACCTGGAGGAGATCAAGGCTCGCCGCTTCCCTCCCGATCTGTCCATTGACCCCATCCGCTACGAGTTCCATCAGCCCCCGCTCTACTACCTGCTGGCGGGGCCGGTCTTCTGGCTGAGCGGGGGGTGCCCGCTGCCACTGCGGCTGCTCTCAGTAGCCCTTGGCGGTGTGCTGCTGCTGGTCGCCTACGGCGTGGTGCGAACGATTTTCCCAAGGCAGTCAGCTTTGGCGCTGGGTGCGACCGCTTTCGTCGCCTTCGTGCCCATGCACCTGGCCATGACAGCGGGGGTGGAGAACGATACGCTGGCGGAATTGCTGCTGGCAATAGTCGTTCTGTTGTCGGTGCGGCATATCGCGGAAGGAAGTGAAGTAAGAAGGGGAACCTGGCGGCGGTTGGCGCTGCTGGGCATCGTGCTGGGGCTGGTGCTGGTAACCAAGACCACGGCCTACGCTGCCGTGCCGGTGACACTTGTCGCTGTGGTCTGGGAGTGGCGTATCGCGTATCACGCATCACCTATCACGCGTCACGCATCGCGATCTGAAGGCTGGCGCTCTCTGGGTTGGCGATTGCTAGTCAGCTTCGGCCCCGCTCTGGCCATCGCCTTGCCTTGGTACGTGCGCAACGGTATCGTCTACGGCTGGTCGGACGTGACCGGCCTGCGCTGGCATGACGCCGTCGTCGTGGGCCAGCCGCGCACCGCCGAGTGGATCGCCCGCTACGGCTGGGGTGACTTCCTGCGCCGCTTCGCCGACTTCTCGTTCAAGAGCTTCTGGGGAGTGTTCGGCTGGATGGGCGTGTTCTTGGACAGCCGCATCTACCTGGCGCTGGGGCTGCTGACTGTGGTGGTAGCGGTGGGGTTTCTAGCGCTTGTGGCTAGGCGGGGCTGGTCGCGAGCAGGGAGGGATGCGAGGGAAAAGAGGGGATTGAAGGAACTGAGGGAAGCTGGGGGGAGCCCAGGAGAACGCGGGGGGACCTGGCGGCAGTTGGTGTTGTTGGGGGTGTGGGTCGGTTGGACGGCGCTCCAGTATTTGGCCTACAACGTCACCTTCGTGCAGCATCAGGGGCGTTACCTGTTTCCGGCGCTGATTCCCATCGGGCTGGCCTTCGCCTTGGGCTGGCGGGAGGCGCTGCGACCACGAATGAGCCGCCGGCTGGCCGCGTTGTTGGGCTTCCTCGTCTTGGCGCTGGCGGTTGTCGGTATGGTGACGGGCGACTGGCCCATGTGGTCGCTGGTCTTCTGCGCGGCAGGTGCGCTGGGTCTCTTCATCCGGCCCTGGCTGCCGCGTCGGCTCGACAGTCTGCTCTTTGCGCTGCCCTTCATCGGGCTCGCTGTCCTCGACCTCGTCAGCCTCTTCGTCTTCATCGTGCCACAGTTGAGCTGAAGCTGGTAGATTGGATGGACTTGGATTGAATCTGGCCGCGTCCCCCGCGGAGGCCGAGAGGCTACTCGCTTCGGGCACCGTTGAGGCGGACAAGGTGACGGTGACCACGGGGACTGGCGGTCGCATCGTCGAACTCCTGGTGAACGAGGGCGACTCCGTGGAGGCCGGGCAGGTGGTGGTGCGGCTCGACGCGGCGTCACTGGAGGCGCAGATCACTCAGACGGAAGCGGCGGTGGTGGTGGCCGAAGCGCAGCACGCGCTGGACAACCCCTGCCTGGCGCTGAAGCCCGGCATGCCTGCCGGTGCAGGACTCAAAGGAGTCTGAAGGGTTGCCTCTCAGCCCTCTCAGACCCTTTTCCATGATGGAGCAAAGGGGATACTTCATGTCAAGATCTTCCAAGGAATCAGACCTCGTCACTGTCTACACCTCCATGGGCCCGTTGCGGGCGGAGGTGATCAGGAGCAAACTGGAGGCGGCGGGCATCCCCGTACTGCTGCGCTACGAATCCGCCGGGCTGGTCATCGGTATCACTGTAGACGGCCTGGGCGAGGTCAAGGTGCAGGTGCCGCGGGAACTAGCGGACGAAGCCCGCTCCCTCATCGAGCCGGCGGATATCGTTGCTGAGGAAGAAGAGGAGGAGCCCTCTTTGCCATAGGGCACACTTGAGCGGCAGGAGTGCCGGTCCTGGGTTTGCAGTGTGGTGGCTTCTGTTGCTTTCCTGCCTGGCAAACGGTGCTGAAGAGCTTACCAACGAGTCCCCGTTGCTCCCTTCGGCTGAGTCCTCCAGCTATTGTCGATGTTCCTGGCCCAAGCCCCCATGTTTTTGACACATCCTTGCACATAGAGTAGAATTATGGGTTGCAGACGCGTCCGGGAGAATTCGACATGGCTTACAACCCAGAGAATCCACTCATCGTCCAGGGAGACAAAACGGTCCTCCTGGAGGTAGATAACCCCCTCTACGAACAGGCTCGCGATGTCCTGGCGCGCTTCGCCGAATTAGAGAAGAGTCCCGAATACGTCCACACTTACCGCGTGACCCCACTTTCCCTCTGGAATGCTGCGGCTGCTGGCATGTCCGCCGAGGCCATCATTCAGGGATTGTCGGACCATAGCAAGTACCCGTTGCCGGATAACGTCCGTGTGGATATCCTCGACTTTATCTCTCGTTATGGGCGAGTCAAGTTGATCCGCGAGGATAGCCAACTACTGTTGGTTTCCGATGACGTGCCACTCATCGCCGAGTTGGTGCGCCACAAACGACTGCTTCCCTACATTCTGGCGCAGCGGGATCCTTGCACGCTGGTGGTGAATCCGGCTCGCCGTGGGCACATCAAACAAGCGCTGACCCTGATCGGCTATCCGGCGGCAGACCTGGCGGGTTACGTCACGGGCGCGCTGCTGCAGTTCTCCCTGCGCCGGATGACGAAGGACAACGAGACGTTCTCTCTGCGTCGCTACCAGCAAGAAGCGGTGGACATCTTCCACGCTGGCGGCGCAGCCCACGGAGGCAGCGGCGTCGTTGTCCTTCCTTGCGGTGCGGGCAAGACCATGGTTGGCATGGGGGTCATGGAGAAGCTGCAATGCAACACCCTTATTCTGTCACCCCACACCGTTGCCGTGCGTCAATGGATCGCCGAACTGCTGGACAAGACCTCGCTGACCGAGGAGATGATCGGCGAATACTCGGGGCTGCGCAAGGAGGTCCGGCCTGTGACCATCACCACCTATCAGATCATGACCTACCGCCCGCGGCGCAAGAGGGGCAGCCTGCCGCCGGAGCAGGAGTTCCCTCACTTCGCTCTCTTCGACAAGCGGGACTGGGGGCTGATCATCTATGACGAGGTGCACCTGTTGCCGGCCCCCGTCTTCCGCATCACGGCTGAGATCCAGGCCCGCCGTCGGCTGGGGCTGACGGCCACCTTGGTGCGGGAGGATGGCCGGGAGACTGATGTCTTCTCCCTCATCGGTCCCAAGAAGTACGACGTGCCCTGGAAGGACCTGGAGAAGCATGGCTGGATCGCTGCTGCCGATTGCTGCGAGATACGCGTGTCCATGTCTGACGAGGATCGCCTCACCTACGCGGTCGCCGAGAGACGGAGCAAGTACCGTATCGCAGCCGAGAACCCGCGCAAGTTGGTGATTCTGGATCAACTGTTGGCCAAGCACAAAGGGGACAACGTCCTCATCATGGGCATGTACCTGGATCAGCTCAGGGTGATCGCCGAGCGATACGACGGTACTCCCATCATCACCGGCAAGACTTCTATTCGGGAGAGGGAGAAGCTGTTCGATCAGTTTCGCCGTGGGGAACTGAAGACCCTCATCGTCTCCAAGGTGGCCAACTTCGCCCTGGACCTACCCGACGCCAACGTAGCCGTCCAGGTTTCCGGCACTTTCGGCTCCCGGCAGGAGGAAGCACAGCGGCTGGGCCGCATCTTGCGCCCCAAGGAGAAAGGGCAACTGGCTCATTTCTACAGCGTCGTTAGCCGCGATACCAGGGATCAGGAATTCGCCGCCAACCGCCAGCTCTTTCTGACCGAGCAGGGATACCGCTATCTCATCTTGTACGAGGATGAGGTGGAAGAATATGAACCGGGTGTCAGTTGTACCTAAGGGCCAATATGCGGTCACTGATACCTGATACCGAAACAGACATGCGAACTTTGCAAACCCTAACCGAAAACGACATCACCTCACTCTTCACGCCCCGCTCATGGAGCCGGGCTCGTAGCTACTACCGTAGTCACCGCGTGCGCGATGCTTGCTGCCTGGGGACTACGCTCGTAGCCAAGGTGCAAGGCACTCGACTCTACAATGTGGAAATCGAGGTGGCCGATGGCCGAGTGGGTGCCACGTGTTCCTGCCCCCATGACTGGGGCGGCTACTGTAAGCACGTCGGTGCAGTGCTACTGACCTGGATACACCAGCCGCATCAGTTCCGTGTGACGGAAGTGAAAGCTGAGGAGTTGGAGGTGGAGACGCAGGAGTCTCCGCCTCCAACAGGCACACCGAAGGTTCCCCCGTGGGTCAGCGAGAGCTTCCAGGCGCGCCGCGCCCGAATGCAGCGCGAGCTGGGTGATATGCTGTCCGCGTTCAAGATGCAGCAACTGCGAGCCATCATCAAGCGGCGCGGCTGGCCCATCCGTGGCACGCGCAAAGAAGACCTCACCCACTCACTCGCTCCTCGCCTCGGGGCTGCGGCGGAGACAGCCAGTGCCGTGGCGCGGCTTTCCCTGGCCGAGCGCATGGCCCTGCAGGCCGTCCTGCTGTTGGACAGCGGGTGCGGCATAACAGCCGACGACATTGCCCCTGTCTTTCGGGTCCCGCTCAAGGATGCCAATACTGCGCTGATGTCGCTTGCTGGGCAGGGCCTGCTGATTTCCACTACGGAGACTTACTTCGTGGGGAAAAGATGGGTACACGGGCCGGTGTATCGGCTTCCTCCAGCCATTCGCTGCAGCCTGCCGCCACTAGCCGAAGCCAAAAAAGCAAACATCCCCTCCGGAGAGATCGTTGTCTCGCCGCCTTTTGCGCTGCTGGTCGCGGTGCATCGCGTGTGGCAGCAAATGGCACAGCAGGAGATGCATCTGCGCCCGCCCATGCCCCGCCCGCGCATGGAGCGTTCGTACAAGGTACTGGAGGATTGGGACTACGTTCCGGTTGAACTGGTGCAACTCCAGGGGCGACACTCCTGGGACTATGGTCTTGAGGCTGCGTTGACTATCCCTCCGCTGCCCTTTGCTCTTGACGACGAGGCTATGGAAGCGCTCACACTTCTTTGCGGCGGAGAGCCGGATCTGGTAGATTTCATCTACCACTTGCTGTTGGAGATGGGCTTGGTGGCTCCGGGTAGCCCTGTGAGGGTGCAGCGAGATGTTGTGTACCGATTCCTCCGCCATTCCGAAGCGGAGCAGCAAGCCATGCTGGCCCGAACCTACTTCCGCCTCGAAAGCTGGAGCGAGATCAGCGACTTGCAGC
>Ga0075114_10002243_pt1 | contig 9944 bp, 7 predicted proteins | sample AntAceMetag02UKM_FD_69784 | JGI IMG/M metagenome (GOLD analysis project Ga0075114, IMG submission 69784) | Saline lake microbial communities from Ace Lake, Antarctica - Antarctic Ace Lake Metagenome 02UKM | ecosystem: Environmental > Aquatic > Non-marine Saline and Alkaline > Saline | place...
GTGTCTCCGGGGCCAGCCTGCGCCACATCCACGGCAATGTCGTAGTAGCCGGTCTCCTGCCCGCGCAGGTCAAGCTGATCGACCAACAACAGCTTGCATCCCTCCAGATGTGAGATCTTGATCGTGGCCACCACCGTGCCGATGACCTTGCCGATGTACATGGTCAGTCATCCTCTCCTTCGACCTGGCTCAGGACAGGCGACAGGTGGTGCCAGACGGCGGTTGGTTGTTGGCGGCACGGGGAAAGCTGCGACCCCAGTGGACGCAAACCGCATCATCGGGCTTACGATCCGAGGGGCCGTCGCTGAGGTATTTGGAGAGGTCACTGCCGCGGCTGTGCGGGTTCAATACGGTGGCAGCGTCAACCTGGAGAACATCGCCGCCTTCATGGCTATGCCGGAGGTGGATGGCGCGCTAGTGGGTGGGGCCAGCCTCAAGCCGGGCTTTGTGGAACTGGTGCGGCAGGCGGCGCTGACCCGACAGTCGTCAGAACGTACCTGAACGCCGGAACTTGAATCAACCGCGCAGGATGGAGTGCGTGGGGGAGATGCATACTCCACCGGTCTTGTTGTGCATCTCAAATGTCTGGGTGCGATAGCCGTTCATCTGGCCGCAGCAGCCCGCCGAGAGGCCGGAGATACCGGCCCCCGATGATGACGGTTGACTTCTCTGCCATTTTCCTCCTCCTTCTGCCTTTCCCCAAATGACGGCTGTCTGCATGGGAGTAGCTGATGAAAACGGTTGGCTTGCTCATGGTCTCATCTCTGCAAGATTCAACAGCTCAAACTTGCCGGCCTCGTGCATGGCGGTAGCTCTCTCCAGTCGCCACTCATATCTCGTAGACGTGCAGACGTGCAGCACTTTGTTGTGCAACATTCCTCAATCCCGCTCTCGCGCGAGTCAACCGAGTTTCGGGGACACTGATCAGTATTCCCAGGTCGCATGTCCCAGGGGAGCTTTGTTCAACTCCTCGCGGAAGAACCTCCACTGCGGCATGAATTTGTCCATGTGCGCAATGAAACGATCATTGTGAAGGCGCTCCAGCAAGTGCACCATCTCATGAACGATGATGTATTCAAGACAATGAGCAGGTTTCTTGATGAGCTCCAGGTTCACCCAAATCCGGTGAGCCTCAAGGTTGCAGCTTCCCCATCTGGTCTTCATCCGCTTCACGCCCCACTCGGCTACCTGCACGCCCATGGTGGCTTCCCACTTGGCGATGAGTGGGGGAATCATCTCCTTCAGTTGCTTGCGGTACCACGCTACCAGCACGCGCTCCCTTTTTGCGGTGTCGCTTCCTGTACGCACAGAAAGATCAAGCGTGGTCTTGTTGCGGATGATCACTTCGGGAGGAGCGTCGTGATAGATCACATTCAGCAGGTAGCGTCTGCCCTGGAAGTAATGACTTTCGCCAGACACATACTCTCGCGCCGACTGCCGTTCCTGCCCCTCAAACTTGGCTTGGTGGCGCTTAATCCAGGCCATTCTTGAGATCACGGCCAATCGCACGGCTTCGTCGTCCACTCGAAGCGGCGCGGCCACCCGCACCCTGCCGTTGGGTGGATAGACGGCCAGATGCAGGTTCTTGATGTCCTTGCGAACCACATCCACGACGAGACCGTTCACGGTGATCTGGTGCATCTCAATACTCACCCTGGTTCTTCACCAGGTCAAAAACACGATCCACCTCAGCCTGGTCTTGCACATGCTTGCGGATGGTGTATCTGACTTCACGCTCTTTGATTATGTTACCGCGCCAATCGTCCTTCTTGGTCTGCCGGATTGCGGCATCCAGGTTGATGGCCAGTTGCGCATCGTTTTCAAGGTTGTCGTAGAGCGCCCGCTTAGCACGGGTGTCTAGCGATTTCGGGTAGGCTGTTCCACTGGTGGGGTTTTGTACCTGCCTGGTGAGTTCAACGATTCTGGCAAGGTATTGCTCATACTCCAGCGCCTGCGCCCTGCGCTGCTGGATTAGCGTGTCCAACAACTCTGACATCCTGTCGTAGTACCTTGGGTTGACCGGCTGCTCGTCTATGATGACCTTGCGCAGGTTGTTTTCGATGGTTTCCGCCACTGCCTCTTTGTTGCTGGCGATGCCTTTGGGGAGAGTACCCAGCGCGCCGGACCCCCGCTCAACGATGAGCTGGATCAACGTCATGTCGTCAAAAGCCGATACCTTCTCGCTCTCTTCGGCGCGGATGTAGGTATCTATCAGGTGGCGCATCGCCGGCTCATACATCTTCAGGTCTATGTAGTCGCCGCTGGCCAGCTTGACCTCAGTGCGGACCTTCTCGTAATAATCAACCTCGTGCTTGATCTTCTCGATTTCCTGGAGGCTGTAGCCTGCCTCGGGCAGTTCGTTGGCAAGGTTGGCGTAGGCGCGGATCAGCGAGACCGTGAGCTTGTAGAGCGCAACCCGTTTGGGTTCGTTTTCCTTGAGCGCCTCCTTGTCGGCGGTGTCCTTGGCGCAGAAGTAGCGCAGGTAGGCCGCCGTGTCCTGCGGTGGCTCGACCGGCTCGCAGAGCGCTTTGACAGTCTCGCGGGCCTCCTCCAGCCGCTCCTGGGCCTTTTCCAGGCGATTGCTCAACAGCCCCGCCACATCTTCCTGGTCATAGCCATCTAGTGCTTCGGAGGTGTAGTCGTGGACGGAGCGCTCAAGGCTTCTGAAAAGGTCCTTGTAGTCTACGATGTAGCCGTATTCCTTGTCCTCGCCGTCCAGGCGGTTTACCCTGCAGATGGCCTGGAACAGCCCGTGATCGCGCATCTGCTTATCAATGTAGAGATAGGTGGCCGGTGGCGCGTCGAAGCCGGTCAGCAGCTTGTCCACCACGATCAGGAGCTTCATCTGGCCCGGCTCTTTGACGAATTTACTCTTGACCTCTTTATCAAACGCTTCGGTGTCTTGGCCGTCGAGCATCTTGTTGTAGACATTGTACTTCCTCAGCTTCTCGGTCAGTCCCTCGCCGGTCTCTTCGCCCTTGATGGCAGAAAGTGAGGGTTGGTAGGAAGTGACGATGGCGCAGCGGTCAAAGCCGTGCGACGTAAACAGCTCGTAGAACTTGCACGCCTGATAGATGCTGCCGGAGATGAGCATGGCGTTGCCTCGGCCGCTTTGCAGGCGGTCCTTGGTCTCCATGTCCAGCAAGATGTCGGCCACGATCTTTTCCAGACGCGATTGCGAGCTGAGCACCTTTCGCATGGTGCCCCACTTCTGCTTGAGTTGAATCAGCGCAATGTCGTTCAGGCCTTTGGTCTTGGCCTCGAACCACTGGTCTATCTTTTTCTGCGACGTGATGCTCTGGTCTATGTCACGGGCCTCATAGCGCAGGTCCAGCACCACTTTGTCCTGCACCGCCTGATCGAACTTATAGGTGTGGATGTACTTGCCAAAGACCTCGATGCTCTTTTGCTTGTCCGCTTTCAGCAAGGGCGTGCCGGTGAAGCCGATGAACATGGCATTGGGCAGAATCTGCTTCATGGCCTTGTGCAGCTCACCCGACTGGGTGCGGTGGCACTCGTCCACAAAGACGTAGATATTGCCCCTGGCCTGAAAGTCGGGCGGCAGGCTGCGCTTCACTTCGGCGATAAAGCCTTCGACATCCCCCTCTTCCTTGCCGGCGAACTTGTGGACGAGCGAGGACATCAACCAGGGCGTGGTGGCGTTGAGCTTGTTGATGAGGTCTTGCCCGCTTCTCGTGCGATAGATGTCTTCGTTGACGCCCTGGTACACCCTCTCGATCTGCTCGTCCAGCTCGGTGCGGTCGGTGATGAGCAGCACGCGTGCGCCCTTCACGTTCTCCCGGATCCACTTGGTCAGCCAGACCATGACCAGGCTCTTGCCGCTGCCTTGGGCGTGCCAGATGATGCCGCCCTCGCGCCGTCGAACATAATCCTGCGCCGCCTTGACCCCGAAATACTGACTGTGGCGGCAGATCTTTTTCACCCCGGCGTCGAAGACGATGAAGTTGTGGATGATCTCCAGCAGGCGTTCTTTATTGCACAGTTCAACCAGGCGCCTGTCCAGCGGATTCTCAATGCCGCTGGAGTTTCCCAACTCCTCGTCTTCTTTCCACGTCAGGCAATACTTTTCCGCGGCCTCGATGACGCCGTAGCGCAGCCCCTCGGTATCGTTGCCCGCCATGACCAACTGCATGGTGGTGAAGAAGGGCTGGATGAAGATCTTTTTCTGGTTATCCAGATTCTGGCGGATGCCCTGGCCAACCGACACGATGGAGCGCTTTAGCTCCAGCACGCCCAGCGCGATGCCGTTCACGTAGAGCACCACATCAGGCCGCTTGGTGTGTTCGCCCGTGACGGTCACCTCTTCGGCGATGGCAAAGTGGTTGTTGAGCGGGTTCTTCCAGTCGATCAGCCAGACGGTCTGGGTGTGTTCGCCCGCTTCCGGCTTGACCGGCACGCCGTAGCGCAACAGGCTATAGACGGCTTTGTTGATGTCGTAGAGGCTCTTGGTCTGGTCCCCGGCCACCTTGTGTAGTTCGTACAGGGCTTTGCCGATGAGGGCATCGCTGTAGCCTTGTTTCTTCAGGAAGGGGCGTAGATAGTCCTCTTCGATATTGCTGTTGCCCACGCGGTCCTGCCAGTCGCCCAGATAGTCGTATTTCAGGATGTCGCGGAATAGCTTGACGACGCGGTTCTGGGTTTTGCGTTCTAGTTGGCCAACGGTCGTCATAGGACAGTCCTCCTGGTTTGGGCCGTCGTCGTAGAGACGCAAAATCTTGCGTCTCTACGTCTCTACGTCTCTACGACGATGACGGTGCGTAATACCTATCCTCGGTCCATTTTTGTGGGTTTTCGTGGATGTATTTCCGGATGCGTTCGTATTCACCCGCGTTGCGGATGACGTGATCGTGATAACGCGCCTGCCATTTGAACGGTAGGTTGTGCTGGCGGGCGTATTTCGTGACGCCGATCTTGTACCCGCGCACAATGGAGGCTAGGTTTTTCGATTGCGGGCCAAACCGGTTTGGTCCACCACCGCCGCCGCCATCAGGTTTATCAATGATGATGATGCCGTGGATGTGGTTTGGCATAACAACGAACCCATCCAACACCACAAATGGGAAATGGTCGGGGATGGCCTCCCAACAATCCGCCGCCGATTGTCCCAATGGCGTCAGGATCATTTCACCGTTGACGACCTGGCCAAGATCGTGGCTGCGGTCGGCGATGCAGATGGTGACGAAATACGCAGCGTTTCTGCCATAGTCCCACGTTGCCCATCGCGCGCTAGGAATGCGATATTTGCCCTTGAATCTATCCATTGCGGTTGTCCTGTTGTATGACTGCAATTGCATCCGTGACCATAACCGCAACCGTAGAGATGCTGTAGAGACGCTGTAGAGACGCAAGATCTTGCGTCTCTACCCTACGGCGTCACCTACGTCAACCTGATCCTTCCTGTTAGTAGTTCTTGCATCATGCCTTGCCTCAGGGCGCGGGTCTTGTCGCGCTTTCGCTCCAGCGCGGCGATTTCGACGTCCATGTCGGAGAGGATTGCGGCGATGGCTTGTTGTTCGTCTTTGGAAGGAACGGAAAACTGCAATTCCGAAAAATCCCTTTTTGAAATAATGCTCGTCGCTGTTATGCTAGCGTTTCCAAGCAAATACTGTTTGCTGCTGTCAATCAGGTAATACAGAAAATCTGCGTCATGTTCCTTGTTTGGGACAATTGCGTTGATTTGTTGATTGCAGGCCCCTTCTGCTCTTAGAACTGCATTCTTACCTATGCTTGCTATACAAGTAACAAGAACGGAGTTGGATGGCAACCCCCTAATTGACTCTAGCCCTAGAGATGTAATCTCTCTCTCTGAGCTATAAATGTCTTTAGCCTCAGAAATATCGGTTGGCGTCACCCAAGGAATATTGCCGTTCCAGAATTCTTTGACTGTTGTCGGTGGGGTACCCCCTGTGACAATCTCTCCAAACTGCTTGACTTTCTCTACTTCCCACTCCCCACTGAACCCCGGCAGGCGCTTCTTGCCGGTGAGGAGCTGCTGCATGGTGGCCTGTTTGATGTCGCGCTTTTTGGCGATGAGCTTGTCCAGCGCGCTGATGAGGGCATCCACATCGCTCAGGGCGGCGGCGATGGCGCGTTGTTCAGCTAAGGTGGGAGGGAGTGGGAGCGCCTTGTTCAGAATATCAGAACGAGATAGCCCTGGGATCAATCCGGTGGCAGCCGCACCGAATAACGACGCATTCTGAAGTAGTGAAAAGTAGATATAGCTGGTACTCCAATCATTAACCCGGATGGCCATCAATTGACGACTAATGCAGTACTCCGCATCTGAAAGTACCAATGTTCCAGCGCCTGAACCCTTTACCGTCACCAAAATATCATTTGCACGACAGATTGTCGTTGGCGAGGTTGTGTATTTGGTGTGTTGAATAACACCATTTGGAAAATCAGCCGGGCCAGTAATGTAAGGATTCCCATCACCATCAGTATTGCAGTGCTTTGCGAGAACATGATGGCCGGACAAAAGCTTGACGCCTTCGGAAAGCGGCTGCACGTCCCAATCCTCGGGAATCACCCCCACCTCGGTCCGTTTGTAGCCCGGCCTCATTTTCATACAAACCCCATTCCCTTGAGGTGCGCATCCACCTTGCCGCTCAGGGCTTCCACTTCTTCGGTCAGCTGCGGCAGCGGCATCGCATAGCGTTCCGCCAGTTGCTTGATGCGCCCGGTCAGCGTCTGGGAGATGCGGTCCAGCTCGGTCTGCACGTCGGCGGACAGGGTGGCCAGCCATTTGTCATCCACCACCAGCGTCTTCACCTCGTCCTCGCTCAACGCCTTGTACCTGGCGGCCACTTTGGCATCCAGTGCCTTTTGCGCCTCCTTGATCCTCCTGCTGGCTCCCGACTCCTGTTCGATCAGCGCGAGATATTCGTTCAGCACCATGCGCTCGTCGTCGGCATCCGGGTCAGCCCAAATGCCGTTCAGCCGCGCCTTGACGTTCGCCTTGGTGATCTTGCCCTTGTCGTTTTTCGCCTCCTCCAGCAAGCCGCCTTCGCCGCCGCGCTCCTCCGCCATCTCCTCCATCTGGCAGGCGACGGCTTCCTTTTCCGCTGCCAGCTTTTCGATGGCTTGCTGTTCGACGGCAAAATAGCGGTTGACCAACAACTGAGCAGGTATCAAAGAGCCTTTGAACTTTTGCCTGCCGATCACAAATTCGGTTTTCTCCTTCTTGGAATCAATAACGCTAACATCGTTTCCCACTTGCCAGCCATCCGCCACAATCATGTAGACATCATCCTGCACGGTGTCGGTCCAGTAGCTCATCAGGTGCTGGTACACGTCGTACTTGTCAATGAGCGGCGCCTCGGCGAAGGCCAGCAGCAAATCCTCGGCCAGCGCCTCGATCAGCGCCTTGGGATTGCCGCCCACCACGAGGCCCTCGAGGCAGGCCGTGTGTTTTGCTTTCCATTTGGCGAACAGGTCATTGACCGTTTGGGTGTAGGCCACAAATTCGGGGTGGGCAAAGATAGAGGGCTTGATCTCCCCTGCCGCTGCCTTGAGCTGGCTGTAGCCGGGCCGCGCGCCAGCCGCAAACAGCCGGTGTCTTAACGTAGGGAACACTTGCCAGTACCCGGCCAGGTCGTCAACGTCCCGGTTGGGGATGCCGCCCAGCAGGTGCGCCTCGATGTCCTGCAGGTCTTCGGGTTCGGTGCTGTCAATGTAGCGGGGGATGTTGAGGTTGTAGTCGTTCTTCGGGTCGCTGATCTCAGACAGTGGCACCATCCGTGAGTACTTGGGCAGCTCGATCTGCCTGGTGAAGACATCCACGATCTTGCGGATGTCCTGATGGCGCAGGCGGTTCTTGTTGCCATCCTTCACGAAGCCCTTGCTGGCGTCAATCACAAAGATGCCGCTGCGGGCCGCGGCGTTTTCCTTGTCGAGGACGATGATGCAGGCAGGGATGCCAGTGCCGTAGAACAGGTTGGCGGACAGGCCGATGATGCCTTTGATGTACCCCCTGCGGATGACGTTCTTGCGGATTTCGGCCTCGGCGTTGCCGCGGAAGAGCACGCCGTGGGGCAGAATCACCGCGCCCTTGCCGCTGCTCTTGAGCGAGCGCAGGATGTGCAGGAAGAAGGCGTAATCGCCATTCCTCTTGGGTGGCACGCCATCCTCGAAACGCCCGTACAGATCGTTGGCCGGGTCAAAGCCACTGCTCCATGCCTTGTTGGAAAAGGGTGGATTGGCCACCACAAAGTCAAAGGTCTTGAGGCTGCTGCCGATCGTCCAATGCGGGCGGGCAAGGGTGTTGTCCTGCCAAATCTCGGCGGTGGGGTTATCGTGCAGGATCATGTTCATCCTGGCCAGAGCGGCGGTGGCGTTGTCCATTTCCTGCCCGTAGATGGTCACGCCAGTCTTGGATTCGTCAGCCGCTTTGAGCAGCAGCGATCCGGAACCGCAGGTCGGGTCATAAATGGTCTGGCTTGGGCTTTTGGTTTCGCGGATGCCGATGACCTTGGCCATGATGCGGGAGACTTCAGCTGGGGTGTAGAACTGCCCCTTGCTCTTGCCAGACTCGGTGGCAAAGTGGCGCATCAGGTACTCGTAGGCGTCGCCCAGAATGTCGTCGCCTTCGGCGCGGTTGCTGCTGAAATCGAGGCCGGGATTCTGGAAGATACCGACCAGGTTGGAGAGGCGGTCTACCATCTCCTTGCCCTTGCCCAGCTTGTCGTCGTCATTGAAGTCGGCCACATCGATCACGCCCTTGAGATCGTTGGCCTCAGCGAGCTTGGCGATGATCTTGTTGATCCTGTCGCCGATCTCCTTGTCGCCCTTGAGCGCGACCATGTCGGCAAAGCTGCCGCCAGCGGGAACTTCAATGAGTGCGTCGGGCTGACCGTCGTACTTGTCGGAGACGTATTTGATGAAGAGCAGGACGAGCACATAGTCCTTGTACTGCGAGGCGTCCATCCCGCCCCGCAGTTCATCGCAGCTTTTCCAGAGCGAGCTGTAGAGTTCGGTCTTCTTGATGGCCATTCTTGGTTTAGCCCTTGAGGATCACTTGCTTCGCATCGTTGGATTGTAAACGATAACCGAAAAGAGGGCCACATGATAACCGAAAACAGGGCCATTTGGCTACACTAGGACAAGACGCGATAACTGAAAACAGGGCCAGTGCGATAACCGAAAACAGGGCCACTTTCACGTTGTCAACTGAATAGCCTCTTCTACTCGGTATGCCCATCAGGTCTTCTTGCCTGCTTGCGGCTCCCTCCTCCAAGATGAAACGAGAGAAAACGGGGCCAGCACCTGCCGTCTGGGGCAGGCACAGGGCCAGGCCGCTTTCTCCCGTCTCCTGTGGGCAGGTTAAGTATACCATAGGTCAGGCCCATGGTCAAAGCCTCTCGCCGGGAGATGGGAGAGCGGTTCACGCTGTGGCCTCCGTCTTCTGGGGCAGCCGCAGAGGGGCCGATGTAGGCGCGGTCTGAGCACCACTTTGTCGCGCCAGTCGCTGGCAACCATGAGAGATCGAGTCTCTGGCAACCGCAGGCCCACCTCCTTCTAGATGCCAGTCGTGCAGTAGGACCAATGCCTGGTGCAGCTCCACTGAGGATTGTTTGAATGAAGCCTTTCCAAGCTCGACGTGGAGACAAGCCCAAGGGGCCTTTTGGGGCTGAGAACAGCCAGTTTTGCCTGCCAGGATGACCATTCCAGACCAAGGTGACTCAAGGGATCACCCGTGGATATGCACTAGGGCAACATGTTTAGCCGCCTCTGCGTTTTCCCCCAGTTGGTCACGAACAATGTGGAGGCAGGGTTCAATTCAGCGGCTTTGTGATAGGCATGGGACGCTTTCTCAAGTTCTCCGATTTCATAGTAGCTATTGCCCAGGTTATTCCATGAGTGTTTGTAGTGACCCCCCAGAATTGGACAGGTGTCTAAGTTCAAGTAGAATCAGTCCCAAAAGG
>Ga0075114_10002244_pt1 | contig 9940 bp, 7 predicted proteins | sample AntAceMetag02UKM_FD_69784 | JGI IMG/M metagenome (GOLD analysis project Ga0075114, IMG submission 69784) | Saline lake microbial communities from Ace Lake, Antarctica - Antarctic Ace Lake Metagenome 02UKM | ecosystem: Environmental > Aquatic > Non-marine Saline and Alkaline > Saline | place...
TAGATCTCGGCCAACTCGAAGAACTGGCGAGGAGACCAATCGGGGATCGGCAACGGGGGCATGTCTTCCTCCAGTGCTGTTATTTCAAAGTCTACAATAAGCTATGGGGCGGAGTATAACACATCCCGAGATGGTCAGCAAATGCCAGGTGCAAGGCACTTCGGTTGTGGAACCAGCCACTGCAAATCGGACACAGGTTTTCACAGATTGACACGGATTGGCGATGAGATTCACTATCAGTGAGTTGAAAAGATACTTGATGGGCAGGGATCGGGTGCTACAGCGTTGGGCTTCCATCCTGCTGGCGCTGGCCCTCTTTGCCGCCATCCTCCTGTCGCCTCTGCCTGCGATTCAGGGTGGCGACGGTGAACCGATACCGCTTCCTCCAACAGGGCGCACCAGCCTGGCCATCGTGGCGTTGTGTCTGGTGCTCTGGATCACCGAAGCGGTCCCCTTCGCCGTCACGGGGTTGGCGGTCTTTCTCCTGTTTCCCGTGTTGGGTGTAGCCTCCCCTGCCGAAGTGTGCGGCAACGGGCTCGGTCATCCGCTGCTGCTCTTCTTCCTGAGCCTGCTCCTCCTGTCGTCCGCTTTCATGCAGGTGGGACTCAGCCGCCGAGTGAGCAACTGGATACTGGCACGGTCCAAGGGGCAAGCGAGTCGGCTTATCCTGTTCACCCTTGCCGTGGGTGCGCTCCTGACGCTGGGAATCACGGCACTGGCGACCGCCTCCGTGTTGCTCAGCATGGCCCTGCAGATCCTGAAGCGCACGGGGCACGGATCCAAGCGCAGCAATTTCGGGCGAGCGCTGCTCATCGCCTCCAGTTGGGGACCGCTGATCGGTAGTGTGGGCACGCCCGCCGGGGCGGGATCCAATCCCCTGGCCATGGGGTATCTCAAGGAATTGGCCGGCGTAGAGATAACCTTCGTGGACTGGATGACTCTCGGCCTGCCGGCCGTCGCATTGCTGGTCCCTGTAGCTTGGTTGATCCTGCGCTGGGCGTTTCCCATCGAGCAAGAGGTACTCCTGTCTCCCACGGAGTTGGCCGGACTGGATGCGCAGAGCCACAATCCTCTGACGCGCAGAGAGAAGGTCTTCCTGATCATCTTCGGCGCCACGCTGGCCCTGTGGATCGCCGCTCCTGCCATCGGGCGGTGGAGTGGCGGACGCTTTGTCCCCTCGCTTGAGGGCGTCGGGCTAGCGGCGGCGCTTTTCCTGTTCTTGCCCGGTCTCAACCTGCTCTCCTGGCCCACCGCCGAACGGGACATTCCTTGGGGGGCGCTGCTGGTACTGGCTGGGGGCCTGGCCGCGGGGATCATGCTGTATCGCAGCGGCGCAGCCCGCTGGCTGGCCTGGATCCTTCTGGGGCCGTTGGGCGGCGTCGCAGTGGTGCCGCGGGTGTTCATCACCATCGCCGCCGTCTGCCTCCTGCGGCTGATGTTCTCCAGCAGCACTGCGGCGGCAGCGATCCTGGTACCGGTAATCATCGCCCTGGCCCAGGATCTGGGAGCAGATGCGTGGCTGTTCACCGCACCGGCCGCCTTTGCCACCAACTTCGGTTTCATCGTCCCTATCCAGGCCGGTGTCCACCTAATCTCCCACTCTGCCGGGCATTACTCCGGCAAGGACATGGTCAAGGGTGGTGTCATCCTGACTCTCGTCAGCATATTGGTGATGGGCGGCGTGATTCTATTGATGGGCAGACTCACCGGACTGTATCGGTTCTAGGAGGACAGACACATGGATTCGAAGGAGAGGATGCTGGCTGCACTGCGGGGCCGGCCCGTGGACAAACTGCCAGTGGCCCCGATCTACCTGCACCTCTACCTGGCGCAGGAGATACGCCTCCGAGCCTTGGCGGGGTATCAGGCATTGATCGGAGACCGCCAAGAGGTTTCTCTCGAAGCGGCGCAGGAGGCCCGAATCCAAACCCGAGCGATCCGGGAAGCCTGGTCATCACTGGGCGAGACCCCTGACTGGATCTGGACCCCACTACTGGCGCCCGCTGAGTGGCTGGCCGAGTGTGTCCTCCTCCGACAGGATGATCAGCTATGGCGGATACACTGCCCGAGCGGCGAGCGAGAGGAGCTCAGCGCCTCTGTTGTGGAGACAGACTCAACGGCTGACCATTGGGAGCAACCGTTGCCCCGCACTCATGCCGAAGTGGATGCGATGATCCCCGTTCCCACTGCGGAGAAGCTTCTGTCTAACAGATCGCTGGTCGTAGCCAGGCGGCTGGTAGAGGAAATGGGCGGGGAGATCTTCGTACCCGGCAAGATGGGCAGCGCCTTCTGGAGATGCTACTCCCTGTTGGGCTTTCAGGGGCTCATGACCATGCCTTATGACAACCCCAAGCTGTTGCACTATATGCTGCAACGTCAGACGGCGGCTCTTCTGGCCCTAGTCCGAGCCTACGCCAAAGTGGGCGTCCACGGCGTCTTCATCGAGGAGTGCTTGACCTCAGCAGACCTGATCTCGCCCCGAATCTACGATGAGTTCGTGTTCCCCTACGACCAGGCGTTGCTGGCGGAGTTCCGGGCTCTGAGCCTGCCCACGATCTTCTATGTCTGCGGCGATGTGGTGCCTCGCCTGCCTCGATTGGTCAAACTGGCCCCTACAGCTCTGGCGGTGGAGGAGAGCAAGAAAGGCTTTAGGATTGATCTAGCAGAGGTGGCCGCGGCGGTGGGTGACCGGATGGCCCTCTTCGGTAATCTGGACGCCACCGGCATCAAGGACTGGGGCGATGCGGAACTGGCCTACCAGATCGAGGGCCAACTGAAGGCAGCGCGGCCAAGTCGCGGATTCATCGTTAGCATGGGCAGTCCTTTTCCCTTGGAGACGCCGCGCCAGCGAGTCGCGGACTTCATCGCAGCGGCGCGCGCCACGGCGCGCCAAGTTCCCCTGGAGGACCATAGCGGGTAGGTCGACAATGCTACCAATGACGTGAGTAGGGGCGACCGGCCGGTCGCCCCTACAGGGTGCAACGCACCTGACAGATTCATCCATCACACATGCAAGCAATGGGAGGAAGAAACATGTCCATTACTGGGCCCGACTTCGGCCGCGTGCTTTGTACGCTCGAACACGAAGAGCCCGATAGGGTTCCCTTGGCGGAGGTTGTCATTGACTACGAGATCATGAGCCAGTTCCTGCGTCGAACGGTGACCGACGATGACCTGGCCTCGCAGGTGGAGTTCTGGTCCGCTGCTGGCTATGACTACATTCCCTTAACAGTGGGAATGATGCGGCCTGGCAGAGTCACAAAGGACTCGCAGATCTCCAAGACGATCCAGGACGTTCTCCTGAAGGGCGCGGCGGAGGAAGGTAAGGACAAAGATGAAGATGGCGATGAGGATGATGCCTGGGACGTGTGGAAAAAACCACGCATTCACTCTGAGGCGGATTTCGAGACCTTCCCCTGGGAGGAGGCAGCCAGACTGGACTTCAGCAAGTTCCACGACGTTCAGACGCATCTTCCCCAAGGCATGAAGATCATTGCCACCTCTGGAAAGATCTTCACCCTGACCTGGATGCTCATGGGCTTCGAGAACTTCGCGGTCAACTTGCTGCGCAAGCCCCGGTTCGTGGCCAGAGTCCTGCAACGGGTGGCCCGGATTCAGCTTGACGGCCTCAGGGAGATTGTGAGCATTCCCAACGTTGCGGCGGTTTGGGCTGTGGATGATCTGGCTTTCGGCACCGGCCCCATGATCAGTCCCGCAGCACTCAGGGAGCATGTGTTCCCCTGGTACGAGGAGTTCGCAGGTATCTGCCACGAGAACGACCGCCATCTCATCTTCCACTCAGACGGTGTGCTTTGGGACTTGATGGAGGATCTCATCGGTCTGGGTGTGGATGGACTGCACCCGATCGACCCCACCTGCATGGACATCGAGGAGGTCAAGGCAAAGGTAGGCGACCGGCTCACCATCATTGGAAACATCTCCAATGAAATACTGGAGAGCGGAACGCCAGAGGAAGTTGCGGGACTCACCAAGAGGCGACTCAAAACACTGGCCCCTGGAGGGGGTTACTGCTTGGGTTCTGGAAACTCTGTGCCCTACTGGGCCCGAATTGACAACTACCGGGCAATGATTGAAACGGGCCTCAAATACGGGCGCTATCCGATCAGCATCCAGGAGGGATGAACTATGCAACACGTGGAGTTGAGCGGAACCGTCTTTGAGATGGGCCTGCAACATGGCCGCCGGTTGGCCGGCCTGATTGCGCAAGTCATCGAGCGAACCTGCCAGTTTCCTGAGAAGACGCTGCCCGCCGTTCGCGGCGCATCCCGCGACATTGAGAAGACACTGTCGGCCCGGCACCCCAATCTGGTGGAGGAGATGCGCGGCATAGCTGAGGGCGCCGATCTGCCCTACGAAGACATCTTGCTCCTCAACGTGGCATACGACGCTCAGGGGGCTGTCCCTGACCCGCCTCTCCGCTGCACGGCCATAGGCCTGCCCGACACCGCCGAAGGGCCGCTGGTGGCCAAGACCGACGACGTGGCTATTGAGGAGCGAGACTTTGAGGTTTTCTTCCGGGTACAGCCGCGGGATGGTCACGCCTTCATCTACTACGCTTTCGGAGGCACGGTCTGGAACCACGGGGGGATCAATGATTCGGGGCTGGCCTTGGCCATGACCGGCCTGGGGCCCGCAGGAGAGCGCGATCCCCGTGGCATTCCCTCGCTGCTTTTCCTGCGGCAGGTCCTTCTGCGCTGTGCCACCGTCGAAGAGGCGCTGGCCTTCGCCAGAGCGAACCCCCTGAGAAGCAGCGGCTGCACCATGACCATGGCGGAGCCCACGTCAGGCGATATCACAGTAGTGGAGAAGTATCCGGCTGTGCAGACAGTGCACCGCTCCAGTCGGGAGCCCACTGTGCACACCAACCACCCTCAGTACGAGGAGACATTGGCGCTGCCACATGATGAACTGTGGGCGAGTCGCCTTGGCATTCCGGATCTGATGCCCAACAGCCTGGCCCGGCAAGAGAACGCGGCCCGTCTGGTGAAAAAGATCCCCTGGACGATAGAGGGGCTGCAGCAACTGCTCGGGAACCACGCCCAGTCGGGGGCAGTGTGCCAGCATGGTCGAGCTGGTCTGCACACCTCCATTGCCATGATCATGGTCCCCCAGCAGCGGGCAATGATCGCCGCTGAGGGGTATGGCTGCGGGCCCTACGTGGAGTACAGAGTCTGAGATGGACAGACAGGCGGTTGAGATCATCCGCCCCACGGACGACGACCAATGGGCTGAACTGGGCGCTTTCTTCGAGGAGGTATACGGCCCTGGCGACGCACACCTCTGGCGGACGTTCCATGGGCGGCCTCCGTTCTGCCGCAGGGAGTGGTGCCGCATCGTCCGTCAGGATGGTCGTATTGTCAGCCATGTCTGCTTCGTACCCCGTCCGATGCGCATCGGCTCGGCCGTGATCCGGGCCGGGACCATCGGCTACGTAGCCACTCACCCGGGCTATCGCAACCGGGGCCTGGTCTCAGCTTGCTCATAGACGACTGGACAGGAGAGGCCACAGCACAAGGCGATCACCTGGCCTACATCCACGGCATCCCCGACTTCTATGAGCGCTTTGGCTATCGCCACGCCTTTCCTATGGACGGAAGGGACCCAGCAGCCTGGCTGGACTTGACCAACTTGTCCCTACGTGGGAGCAAACCGGAGGTGCGGTCATACCAGGAGCGGGACCTGCCATTCCTGATGCACCTGTACGAGGAGGACAACTACACTCGCAGCGGTACCCTGCTGCGCAGCAGTACCTATTGGCAATGGCTGCTTGATGGATTGGAACGGTGCGGCTCAGTACGCCACGAGGACATCGTGGTAGCGCAACAGGGCGACGGTCAGGTGGTGGGCTATGCCATGGTGAATCCGGTCGATCAGGGTCGTTTCACCCTCTGGGAGGTAGCCGCTCCGGGAGGAGAGGCCAAGAACGCGCTGTTGGGCGAGTTAGCCCGTTGGGCACAGGCGGCGGGAAACGATCGTCTCTACATGCGGGTGCCCCTGGATCACCCCTTCGCGGCCTTCTGCGTCCCTCTGGGAGCTCAGGTTGTCGGTTGCAGCGACGGCGTCTACGCCCGACTGCTGGATGCGGCAGGGCTGTTCCGGGCACTGGGCCCCGAACTGGAAGCCAGACTGGCACGATCGTCGCTGCGGGGCTGGACAGGGACCCTGCGGCTGGAGACCGATATCGGAACGGTGACCCTCCCGTTTATGGGGGGCAAGCTGCGGTCCGGCGGCAAGCCAGACCCCGTGCGAACCGTGGAGGTACCGCAGAGCTGGCTGGCGCGGCTTGTGACAGGCTACAACGACATCGCTGCCCTCAGCAGGCGGCGAGGTATTGTACTGGAACGGGATGACTGGCCGTTGCTGCGGGCGCTGTTCCCCAAAGGCTGTCCTTACATCTGGGCTGCCGACAGCGGCTATTGACATACTCGGCACTTCCACTGCCAGTCTGCTGCAGTGCCATCGGATACGAAGAGGATTCTGTGTTTGTCCGTGTTCGTCCACGTCCCAGCAGAAATGTCCTGTAGTGAAGAGGAGGAATGATGTACAGCTACGCAGGCAAGGTGCTTCGGGTCAACTTGAGCAGCGGCGAGGTGAGGGCAGAGCCGCTGAGCCCGGAGATGGCGCGGACCTATCTGGGTGGGCGAGGCTTCGCGGCCCGCATCCTCTACGATGAACTGCAGCCGGGCATCGACCCCCTGAGCCCGGCGAACAAGCTGATCCTGGCCACGGGCACGCTCACCGGCACTCCCAGCCCAGTGGCAAATCGCACGCTGGCCGCGGCCAAATCGCCCCTCACCGGGCTATGGGGCGATGCCTCCTTCGGCGGACGCTTTGGCCAGGAACTCAAAAGAGCGGGGTTCGACGCGCTGATCATCGAAGGCGCTGCCGAGCGCCCGGTCTACCTCTGGATCCACGATGGCCAGGTTGAGATTGCCGACGCCAGCGATGTGTGGGGATTGGAAACGGGCCCGGCGCAGGATGGCATTCTGGCTCGGACGGACTCGCGTGCCGTAGTCGCTGGCATCGGGCCGGCCGGAGAGAACAAAGTGCGCTACGGTTCGCTGCTCAGCGAACTGCGCTTCTCGGCCAGCCGTACCGGACTCGGCGCGGTGATGGGAAGCAAGCGACTCAAAGCGATAGCCGTGCGCGGCGCCGGTCGGGTAGAGGTGGCCGAGCGCAGCGCACTGCTGGCGCTGACGCGGCGGGTGAACAAGGCAATCCAAGAGAACGCCAGTTGTGGCACGCTCACTACCTATGGCACATGGAACGGGCTGACACCGGTGCAGGAGGCAGGTCTGTTGCCGTCCCGCAACTTTCAGACAGGGGTCATCGAAGGAGGCGAGCGGCTGCGGAGCGAGGCGATGCGCCAGGCGCTCCTGACGGATACAGAGACGTGTCCCTTGTGCCCCATCTTCTGCCGCCGCGTGGTGGAGCTGACGCAGCCCTATCCTGTCGAAGGGCGCTATGGTGGACCGCAGTATGAGACGGTGGCTGCGCTCGGCTCGCTAGTGGGAATCACCGATCCGGCAGCCATCGCCAAGTGCCACGAGCTGGCCAACCGCTATGGGCTGGACACGATCTCGGCTGGCGTCTGCATCGCCTTTGCCATGGAGTGCGCTGAACGTGGAATCGATCTGGGGCGATCCCTGCGGTGGGGCGATACAGAGGCCGTGTTTGAGCTGCTCAAGGAGATCGCCTATCAGCAAGGGCTGGGGGCGATGCTGGCCAATGGCGTGAGAGAGGCAGCCCGACAGATCGGCCAGGGGAGCGAGGCCTGGGCGGTGGAGGTCAAAGGGCTGGAACTGCCCATGCATGACCCACGGGGCAAGAAGGGGATGGGGCTGGCCTACGCCACGGCGCCCCACGGTGCAGTGCACATGCAGGGGGGATTCGATCCGGCCTTCGAGGTCGGCAATCCCTATCCAGAACTGGGATCGTTCGACCCGGTGGACCGACGCTCCCTGCAGGGCAAAGCACAGCAGGTCAAGGCTGTTCAAGACTACTGGGGCACGTTAGGCGATAGCCTTGGCTTCTGCAAGTTCCCTGCCTCACCCTGGCGACCGCTGACGCCGACCCGTGTCGCCGAGGCGGTACGGCTAGCCACCGGCTGGGACACCAGCTTAGCCGATCTGTTGGAGGCTGGCGAGCGCATCTTCAACCTCTGCCGGCTGTTCAACGTGCGTGAAGGCGTGCGCCGCAAAGATGATACGGTGCCGCCGCGTTTGGCCGAACCGCTGCCAGAGGGCCGGTATCAGGGTGAAACCTTGAACGCAGAAGACCTGGCGACCATGTTGGACGAATACTATGCTCTGCGGGGCTGGGATGAGGACGGCGTGCCCCGACCGGAGACGCTAGCTCGGCTGGGGCTGTGAGACTTTGGCATCCACATCGGAGCCGAATGTAGTATCCGTTGATGTAGCTGTTGTCCTTCGGTCTGGACACTGGCAATTCTGCCTCGCATCCTGTGGTTGGTCGCGATCATGCCCCAGATGGCCGGATTCTTGCGTTCTGGCTCGACCGGGTCTGGTACCTGATTGAAGTGGTTTTGATGTGGTACAGAGTCCCGGAGTCCCCAACTTGTTGGGGCTGTGGCACGATGGCCCCGAACAAGTTGGGGAATCCGGTGCGCCATGCAGGGATGGAATCGCTACCCTCATGCATCAACACCAACGTGATGGACTACTAGGAGGTACAGCGATGGTATACCCCGATCTGCGTTTGCAGCCAAAGTTGTCTGTGCTCAGTGAGCAGCAGATCGAGCAGATTCACCTGGCAACGTTGGAGGTCCTCGAGCGCACCGGAGTGCGCATCGCTCACCCACGCGCGCTGGAAATCCTGCACGGCGCCGGCGCACGTGTCCAGGGCGAGCGGGTCCACATCCCCAGTTGGATGGTCGAGGATGCCCTACGTACAGCGCCGTCCCGTGTGGTGCTGGGCCAACGGGATGGCAAGCGCTCGGTGATCCTGGAAGGCGACAAGTCCTGGTTCGGCCCCAGCCTTGATTGCATTGACTACCTGGATCACATCACCGGCGAGCGCCGACGGTTCACCAGCGGCGATTGTCGCATCACCGCCACTGTCGCTGATGCCTTGCCTAACTACTCTTGGGTGATGACGATTGGCATGGCCGCGGATGTACCGCCCGACATCGCCGACCGTGTGATTGCCAGACAGGTCATGACCTACTGCCAGAAGCCGCTGGTCTTCTGCTGCAAGGACGTCAACAGCACCCGCGACATCTATGAAATGGCCCTGCTGATCACGGGTGGCAAGGAGCGCTTCCGGCAAGCGCCCATCATCGTTCACTACTCTGAGCCGATCTCGCCACTGTCATACTACGGCCCAGCTATAGAGAAGATACTGTTTTGCGCCGAGGAAGGCATCCCTCTGATCAACTACCCAGCGCCGCAAGCCGGCAGCACGGCGCCGATGACCTTCGCCGGTGAACTGGTGCAAGGCAGCGCCGAATCCCTCAGTGGTCTGGTATTGGCACAGCTTGTGAGACCAGGAGCTCCATTCATCTATGGCGCTTTTGCCACGATAATGGACATGCGAACGACGATCTTTTCGTATGGTGCGGCCGAGATGAACCTAATGGCCGCCGCTATGGCTCACATGGCGCAGTACTACAGGTTGCCCTTCTTTGGCACCGCGGGCTGCTCTGATGCCAAGTTCCCCGATCCCCAGGCCGCGGCGGAAGCGGCCTTCTCCTGCCTTAGCTCAGCGCTCAGTGGCGCCAATCTGGTCCATGACTGTGGCTGGCTCGATCACGGATCCGTCGCCTCGCCGGCTTTCATGGTGTTGGTCAATGAAGTGCTCCACATGGTCAACCAGTACATGCGCGGTATTCCGGTGAACGACGAGACGTTGGCCCTCGACCTGATTGACAAGGTTGGGCCAGGTGGACACCATTTGCAGG
>Ga0075114_10002245_pt1 | contig 9937 bp, 10 predicted proteins | sample AntAceMetag02UKM_FD_69784 | JGI IMG/M metagenome (GOLD analysis project Ga0075114, IMG submission 69784) | Saline lake microbial communities from Ace Lake, Antarctica - Antarctic Ace Lake Metagenome 02UKM | ecosystem: Environmental > Aquatic > Non-marine Saline and Alkaline > Saline | place...
ATCTGGATAAAAAATTTAAATATTTTTGTTATGAGAGTTGCTTCGCAGGGGTCATTAGAAACTTATTTGGAAAACCCCCGGCATTTTTTTTGGCTGGGTGACAATCGCTCAGTTTAGGATAAATAAACCCTCTTCGAAAACATTGTTTACGCAGAAGGTTAAGATGCCCTTCCCTAAATCAGCCCGGACCATTGAATTGAAAAACCGTTTCCCGTAATTTGACCATAACAGCAGTTTACTCTATACTTCACTTGTTGTATGGGACGATGAATCACTCAGCAAAGGAAATTTTGTTTTGAAAAATAGTGGTCTCAATTTTAATTTAGACAAAAAGATGCTGCCCCGGCTGCGCCGGAAACTGCTTCAGTGGTATAATCTTGACCAGAGAGACCTTCCCTGGCGCAGAACCGCTGATCCATACCGGATCTGGATATCCGAGGTGATGCTCCAGCAGACACAGGTAAACACGGTCATCCCGTACTATAACCGGTTCTTAAAACTTTTCCCGAATTTAAAAGCCCTGGCAAATGCAGACTTAAACAATGTTTTAAAAGCTTGGGAAGGGCTGGGCTATTATGCCCGGGCCAGAAACCTGAAAAAAGCAGCGGCTGTTGTGTTAGATAAACATCAGGGCCGCGTGCCGGAAAGTGAAGAGGGTTTCCGCGGCCTGCCTGGTGTCGGCGACTATATCTGTGCCGCTGTCTTAAGCATTGCGTTTAAAAAACCGTTGGCTGTGGTTGACGGTAATGTGAAACGAGTACTGGCCCGACTGCTGCTCATCGATAAGCCGGTGAATGATTCCAAAAATCATAATACTTTTTCAGGAGCTGCAGACCTTCTTTTGGCCCGCCAAAAGCCTCACCTGTTTAACCAGGCCATGATGGAACTGGGTGCTCTCATCTGCCGCCCCAAAAATCCGGATTGCACAAATTGTCCGCTTCAGAAATTCTGCAAAGCGCACAATAAAAAACAGACGGGCAATTTCCCCAAACGGGTAAAGACCGCAAAAGTACCCACTTATCATATCGCTGCCGGTGTGGTATTTAAAAAAGGCCAATTTCTGATCACCCGCAGAAAGCCCGAGGGGTTACTGGGCGGACTGTGGGAATTTCCCGGCGGTAAAATCCAGAAAGGTGAAACACCTGAGGCTGCCTGCATACGAGAAATAAAGGAAGAGATAAGCCTGGAGGTTAAAGTAACAGAGAAGTTAACAACCGTAAAACATGCCTACACTCATTTTAAGATCATCATGGATGTTTTTGTATGTGATTATATCAAAGGACGTATCAGACTTGACGGTCCGGATGCTTTTAACTGGATCAACTTTAAACAGATAGAGGATTACCCCCTGCCAAAAGCAACCCTCAAGGCACTTCCGCATTTATTTCAAAACATAAAAAAAGACCGGCAAGCCAGGCTGCATCCTTGAAAGCAAAAATGGCTAAACCAAAAGGTTCAGCCATTAACCATTCACAATAAAGTAATAGCGATTCGTTTACTTATCTTTTAAGCACGGTATCCACCGCAGCAAAGATATCTGTTATCTGGGGCAGTACGAATTTTTCCATCACCGGGCTAAAGGGCATGGGAACATCTTTGGCAGCCACTCTTACTACCGGACCATCCAGATGATCAAACAGCTCCTCACTGACACGCGCGGACAGTTCTGATCCGAAGCCACCGGTACGGCAAGCCTCATGGACCACCACGGCATGGCGGGTCTTTTTGATGGACTCTACAATAAGGTCAAAATCAAGGGGACTCAACGTGCGAAGATCAATGACCTCTGCCTGAACACCTTTTTTCGCCAGTTCTCTGGCTGCTTCCATGCATTCATAGGTCATGCGGGAATAGGTAATTAAAGTGACATCCGTACCGGGCCGTCTGACAATCCCTTTACCCAGAGGGATAATCCCCTGGTCTTCAGTCACCGGACCGGTCCAATTAAACAGGCGTTTGTGCTGAAAAAAGATAACCGGGTCAGGATCGCGAATAGCCGCGATTAAAAGACCCTTGACATCTGCGGGCTCAAAGGGAACAACAACCTTAAGACCCGGCACATGAACCATCCAGCTTTCAAGACACTGGGAATGCTGAGCGGCGGCATTAATACCGCCGCCGTCAGGTGCCCAGAGTACAAGGGGAAGACTGGCCTGCCCGCCGAACATATAGCGTATCTTGGCCATCTGGTTAACGATCTCATCCATGGCTGTGGTCACAAAATCAGCGAAATGCATATCGATTATGGGACGCATGCCGGTCAACGCAGCGCCGACACCTGCTCCCACAATACTGGTCTCAGAGATGGGTGTATCAATTATGCGTTCTGGGAATAATTTTGGCAGTCCGCGAAACTGTCCAAAGATACCTCCGTGCGTATTAAGGTCTTCTCCCAGAATAAAAATGGTCTCATCCCGTTCCATCTCTTCTTTCAGCGCTTCCGCCATAGCCAAGGAACAGGAAAGCTCTCTAACAGCCATTCAACTTTTCTCCTTATGGGTTGACAAACAGATCATTCAAAGCATCTTCGGGTTCAGGAAAAGGTGAATCAAGTCCAAACTGAGCAGCTTCTTCGATAAAGACCTTTGTCTCCTCCCAGATAGCGGCTGCTGATTCTTTTGTCAAAACCCCTTCATCAACCAGTAATGTTTCAAAACGGTCAATTGGATCACGTGTTATTCGATAATTATGTATCTCGTCCTGGGTACGGTACTTCTGACGATCGCCCTCAAAATGTCCCTTGTAACGGTAGGTCTCTGTCTCGACAATAGTCGGCCCTTTTCCGCTGCGAGCGCGTTCAATAGCCTCGGTTACGGCATCCATAACATCAAGGACCTTACTGCCGTCAACGCTATAGCCCGGAATACCATAGGATCTTGCTCTGCCGGCAATCGACCCGCCGGCAACCATTTTTTCAGCAGGAGATGTTGAAGCCCAGCGGTTATTTTCACACACATACACAATGGGGAGATTAAAAACAGCTGCCATATTCACTGCTTCGTGAAACGTTCCCCGGTTAGAAGCGCCATCACCAAAAAAGACCATCCCCACCTGATCGGTTTTTCTCAGTTTAATTGACAGACCCGCACCCACCATGATCGGAAAACCACCGCCCACAACACCATTAGCGCCCAAAATCCCCTTGGAAAAATCGGCAATGTGCATTGAACCGCCTTTGCCTTTACAATACCCCGTTGTCCTTCCAAAACATTCCGCAAACATATATTTAGGTTCTGCACCCTTTGCAAGAATATGAGCATGACCGCGATGGGTTGAGATAATATAATCATCAGTCCTAAGGGAAGCACAGCTACCCACAGTTGATGCTTCCTGACCAATGGACAAATGCACAAAACCCGGGATAAGTTTCTCATAAAAAAGGGATTCTGTTTTCTCTTCAAAAAGTCTGATCAGGATCATCTTTTTCAAGAGAGCTATTTTTTCATCGTTGCTGATATTCAAGTTTTCCCCTTTGTAAATACTGTTCACTTCAATTAATCTGTTTTCAGCCGCTGGCCTGACACCTTAAGTTTAGCGCTCGAAAGTGGATAAGTATATGAAAATTCATATTTTATGTCAATTAATATTTCATCAGGGAAAACCGTTTCATGCTGTTTTTTAAATAATCAGACAGCTTTTCCTGGCGCACTCATGATTTCCGTCTTTTTTTTGACCGGATATGCAAGTTTAATATGATTTGCTTTTTGTTTATCTTCTGTTAAATTAACAGCCACCACGAAAGCGGGCAGCTTAAGCATGCCCCTATGGTGCATATTCAAGTGCAAAAGAAATGTCCGTACCACCGGCACTATCTTCAAAAAGCCAAACTCACAGGGGAATAATCTGTTATGACAGCTAAAAAAAATATCAAAAAACTCATCTGCTGGAACGTTAACGGAATTCGTGCAGTAGAAAAAAAAGGCTTTGTAAAACTTGTTAAAGAACTTGATGCAGACATCTTTTCTATTCAGGAGACCAAAGCTCAGCCGGATCAGTTAAGCGATCAGCTTCATAACATTGACGGCTACAAATCCTACTGGCATTCTGCCGAGCGAAAGGGATACTCAAGTGTGGGAGTATATACCCGCATTACGCCAATTAAAATATCATACGGAATGGGAATAAAAGAATTCGACTGTGAAGGCCGTGTCTTAACCCTGGAATATGATGACTTTTATCTTATAAACATCTATTACCCTAACGCAGGAGATGGACTTAAACGTCTGGATTACAAACTTTCCTTTAACAAAGCCATGCAGAAATATGCAAAAAAACTAGCTGCGAAAAAATCGGTTGTGATGTGCGGTGATTTCAATGTGGCACACAAAGAAATAGACCTGAAAAATCCGAAAAACAATATAAAGAATGCGGGATTTACTCCGGAAGAACGTAAAAGCATGGATGCTCTAATAAGTTCCGGTTTTGTGGATACCTTCCGCATGTTTAATCCGGACGGCGGACAGTACACTTGGTGGAGCTACCGCTTTACTGCCCGGGCAAAGGATATCGGCTGGCGCATTGATTATTTCTGCATAGATGAAAAAAGCAGAGACCGGGTAAAAAATGCGGTTATTTTAAAAGATATTTTAGGCTCAGACCACTGTCCGATACAGCTTGATCTTAAATAGCATTTTTTATCCTTCCTTAAATAAAGGATTTAACAGCCCTGTTTTAAAAAACCGGCTTAAAGAATATATCCCACCATCCCCTCCTAAAAACCATTAAATTTCAGACAACTAGACAAGACGTTTATATATGTTATAACCAACAGGTATAAGACAATTAGATATATATCCCCGACTTGTATTATTTTAAATAAGGTTGTATTTAAAAAAACGATTCTTTAAAAAAAAGCATAGGAGTGATGTTTTGGAAAACAATCAAAACTTTTTTGAAAAGCGCGTCCATGAACGGCATACCCTTGCTGCACAGCCTGATTATTCAATAAATCTAAGAACACCGAATGAAGAGAAGTTCCACAATGCCGTCTCAGTCAATATCAGCTATGGCGGGATGATGTTTGTTTCTGATTGCCCCTATGCGTGTAACAGCAAAATTGAAACCCTTATAAAATTTTCAAAAAACAACGAACCGTCCATCGTATTACAGGGTACGGTAAGATGGATTGATGAAAACCAAAACAGCGAAGAGGAACAAAACAGTTACAACATAGGCATTCAGTTTAATAAAATGCAGGAACTTGAAGAAATAGCTTTCAAACTCTTCATTGACACGTTTATCATCAATTACTAAGCTTTCCCACCGGCGCCAGATAAACCGTAAATTCCTCCTCACCGTCAACTCTTAACAGGCTATCCATAAACCGCTGATCATATGCTGCTATTGCACAGGTCCCGGCGCCAACAGCATTTACAGCCAGATAGAGGTTCTGGCAAACATGCCCCGCATCAATCGCAATCACCTTGTGCGCGGCTAGATCATACCGCCATTCCATGCGGTAGGGAACGGCGGTCCAGACAAAAACCACCGGGGCCTTTCCAATAAAGACCTGATTTAATGCCGCCGATGATATCTTTTCCGAAAGACCTTCTTCAGCAAATTCAAATAAAAGCTGATGTTCAAGGGGTAGATAACGATAAACGCCCGGCTTAAGGCCTTCAATATTTTGAATGACAAGGTATGTTTCAAGGGCATGTCTGCACCCGGCTGACGGAACTACCCGGAAAGCAGCTGCAGAATTAAGGACCTCTTTAATCCCCTGGGTGGCCCATAAAAGAAATGAAAGTTCATTAAGGGTTAAACTTTCATCCTTGAAGCTCCTGTGACTTTTCCTGTTTTTGATTGCTGTAACAAGATCAAGTTTAATACTTTTTCCCCAACCCGCATCCAGAATAAGATCAATATGTTTTTTATCCGGGTCATGCGGTTTTTCAATAGGCGGCGGTTTTACCCCCAAGCTTTGATCCGTTTTTGAAAAGTCAATCTTCATTCGGATCGAATCTTTTAAAAAGTCGCGGTATTTTTCAATCAGGATTTTATTCATAAAAATTCTCCCGTAATTTTCTTATTTTTTTAAAAATGTCGGCACAACACTTTCTGTTAAGATTAGATATATAACGAATCCTGAACAGTCAACTTAAATAATATTCACCCTTCACTTCTCACGTTTCACCGCATTACAAGCCTCTTGACTAATCTCAAGAATTATTCGAAGATATAATAATCAATAATTACCATTAAAAACAGGCATTAATAATGGATCTGAAAGACTTTTACCTGTCAGAATACGGGCGCATTTCAAGTGTCCCCTCTCCTGTGAGCAGGATGATGGCTGAAGTTGCTGCTGAATTCAGAATTGATAAGGACATCAATCTGGGCGTGGGCTATGTCAATGAAAACACCATACCGCGAGAACGTATCCTTGAAGCATTAGAAGCAATAATCAATAATCCTGGAAAATATAAACTCGCCTTAAATTACGGCGGCCCCCATGGCTCAGACAACCTGATCACTTCACTTAAAAACTATTATACGAGCAATCATATTGGCGGTCTTTCAGAAGACCTCCTGAACAGAAATGAAATAATTATCGGTCCGAACGGAGCCACCAGCCTGCTTGAAGGCACAGCCAGGGTCCTTTCCCCCGGAATCGTGATAACCTCTGACCCGATGTATTACATCTACTGTGATTATCTTGAGCGTGAGGGCTTTGAAATAATAACCATTAGCGAAGACCCTAACGGAATAAGAACTGACCTGCTTGAAGAAAAACTTCAAAAACTCGGTAAAAGACTTGAACAGTTAAGCTTCTTTTATATCGTGACCATTAACAATCCCACCTGCAGCATCCTTTCAAACGACCGGCGCAGAGAAATCATCCGTATCGTGAGCAGGGTTTCTGAAAAGCTCGGGAGAAAGGTTCCCCTCATCTTTGACAAAGCATATGAAGACCTGATTCATGACCCGGCTGTAATCCCGCCGGAGTCGGGTCTTATTCATGACAGCCATGATCTGGTATATGAGGTGGGAACCATTTCAAAGATTCTCTCCCCTGCCCTGCGGATCGGTTATATGATCGGCCCGGACAGCCCTTTTATACAGGCCATGGTTCAAAAAACCAGTGATGCGGGTTTCAGCGCACCGCTTATCACTCAGGAAATTGCCGGTTATTTGCTGGAGCACCACATTGACAGACAGCTTGACCAGGTAAATAAAGGCTACCGCCTTAAAGCTGAAAAAACAGCAGGGTGGGTAAAAGAACATCTTGGAGAGCACCTGGAGGAAATTACCGGCGGACAGGCAGGATTCTATTTCTATCTCACCTTTAAAAATACCCTGACCCAAGAGGGCTCGTCTTTTTTTAAGTTCCTGTCCCGTTCAACAGGAGATCCGGACATTGACGGCCCTAAAGAAAATAAAACCCCAAAAGTCATCTACCTGCCTGGACAGTTCTGTGTCCACCCGGAAGGTGTCCTTGTGGAAAAAGGTTCGCGTCAGCTTCGTCTGTCCTACGGTTTTGAAGAACTGGAAAAAATCGAGCGGGCAATTATCCAAATGAAACAGGCTGTGGAGTATGCCGGAGAGCATAGTGGTATAGCGCATAAATCTTGAAAACGAAAATCACTCTCTGCTCTATGCTAAAACCTTGAGCCCTCGAACCCTCGAACCCTTTTGAACAGGGCCAAGCAGCCAACCCCGGTCCAAGGGAAACGTTAGTTCATAATTTTTATCAATTGGACAAGCATCATGCCTGAACTGCCTGAAGTTGAAGTAACCCGACTGGGAATATCCCCTTACGCCGTGGGGAAAACAATTTCTAAAATAAGAATCTATACCCCAAAACTTCGCCTGCCAATTTCAGATTTGCTCACAAAAAATCTTCCAAACCAAAAGATAATCAGCATCGCCCGCTGTAGCAGATACCTGCTTATAAACACGAAAACCGGCACCCTGATCATGCATCTGGGCATGACCGGATATATCAATATCCTGTCTAAACCTGCAAAACCCGGCAAACATGATATTTTCGATATCGTATTTAAAGACCGGACAATACTCCGGTATAATGACGTCCGCAGATTCGGCATGATCATCTGGACAGACGCTGATCCGCATAAGCACAGATTCTTAAAGGACATTGGCCCGGATCCATTAACCGCCGGTTTTAACGGAGGCTATCTGTTTCAAAAAAGCAGAAACAGAAAAGTACCCGTTAAACAGCTGATTATGAATAGCAGGATCGTGGCAGGGATTGGAAACATATACGCAAATGAGTCCCTTTTTATAAGCAAAATACACCCATTAACCCCTTCAGGAAAACTTTCTAAAAAAAGCGGTGACAGACTTGCCTGCACCATAAAAAAAGTACTTAAAAAAGCCGTTAAGAATGGGGCAAAAATAATGGGCTTCAAACCGGACAAAGAGTGGGGCGGTTATTTTCCTCAGAAATTGAAAGTGTATCAGCGGGAAGGAAAAGAATGTTCGGTCTGCAAGCGCACGATTGAACGGATCGTCATTGGACAGCGCTCAACCTTTTTCTGCAGCACATGCCAAAAGCAGATTTCCTAAGCACAAAAAGTCCTGTTAGATCCATGATAGTTTTAGAATTGTCAGATCTATAAATTTTTTGTCAGGCTGAAACATTACTCCTTTTTTGTTCCTTGTCTCAAAAAGATATTCCGTGTTCTTTTGACCAGTCTACCGCAGGAATCAGCATAAAAACAAACCACCATCCCTAGGGTTGTTGAAACAGTCGTTAGCCAGAAGAGGATAAGGTGCAGCCCCGGGTAACGGTAGAAGAAAACATCTAGGATGAACATTATCAAACCCAGGTGCAAAAGTGACGACCCTACCCGGATCCAGTAACCGGTCTTTTCAAAGTTTAAGCTTTTGCTGCCGGCCAAAGCCATTAAGAGGACCACAACCTGCAGAACAGCCGACACAATAAGAACAAAAGCAAGACCGACCTTTACATTCCAGATAATACTGATGATAACAGCCAGCAAAACCAGAACAGCTGAAAAACGGTTCAGCCAGACTGACGGTAACAGACGTTTCGGCACACAAATTCCCAAAAGCACGATCAGTGCGATCAGAAAAGGGGCCATCACCGTATTCATGTTGTTCATGTAGCCGGCCTTAACCGTCATGGGCAGCTGCTGAATATTTTCCAGCTTAAAATAGAACATGCTGCAGATACAGATCGCTGAAATGATAAACAGTACCACCGTGGTTGCCAGGATCAGATAATAATCATAACTGTTTTTAGAGTTCATCATTCATCCTATTGCAAAGAATGTTCACCCGGAAAATAAAGGGAGGATAACAGTGTAAATACCATGGAAACAAAACAGAGAATACCCATCACTGAAGTAAAATACCACATGCCGGACCGGGCAGCATAAAGCCGGGTATGCAGATAGGTACTGTAAATCGACCACATCATAATTGAGCTGCAAATCTTGGGATCCCACCACCAGTTCTCTCCCCAGGCCTGAAGCGCCCATGGATATCCAAGAAGCATTCCAAGGGTGAGCAGCACAAAGCCCAGCTTAGCAAAATCATATCCTGTGTTTTCAATTGTCATATCCCGGACAAAAAGCATAAAAATTGAGGTCACAAAAGTAATGGTGATGCAGGCATAGGATAGAAAAAGCATGGGGGGATGTATCCACATGTAGGAGGCATTGTAATAATAAATCATCCGCGGATACAGCTGCATAAAAAGCCGTAAACGTTCCATGGGGGTCTGCGAACCTGCAAACCAGGGCTGTACTTCTGAAAAAAATCCTGACAACGGCTGACTGAAGGGGTCAAACCAAAAAAACAGAAGAAGGACCTGACCTGAAAGCATAATATGCAGTAGTGCCCGCAAACGATGACGGGTTATTCTACTGTGTGCCGCCAGAGACATCATGCTGTAACACATGAACCAGAAATAGTATTTTTCATTTTCAATCCACAAGGGAACAGTGTA
>Ga0075114_10002255_pt1 | contig 9907 bp, 7 predicted proteins | sample AntAceMetag02UKM_FD_69784 | JGI IMG/M metagenome (GOLD analysis project Ga0075114, IMG submission 69784) | Saline lake microbial communities from Ace Lake, Antarctica - Antarctic Ace Lake Metagenome 02UKM | ecosystem: Environmental > Aquatic > Non-marine Saline and Alkaline > Saline | place...
GCGGGAGTAAAAACTGGTGTCCGCATACAATATGAAACTCCCCGCTCGGTAGGGGCGGATCGCATTGTTGACGCCGCTGCGGTGCAGCATCTTTATGGAGGTCCGGCATGTGTAGTGGACTTTGGCACCGGCACAACGTTTGACGCGATCTCGGAGGAAGGGGATTACCTGGGCGGTGCGATAGCTCCAGGTATTGGTATCGCTGCTGATGCGTTGTTCCAACGAGCTGCTAAATTGCCTAAGGTAGATTTAAACACTCCTCCATCAGTTATCGGTAGGAATACTCCCCATGCTATGCAATCTGGATTGATATTTGGTTATGTCGGCTTGGTGGAAGGTATGGTCGCCCGGTTCCGAAAGGAACTTGGACCAGATATGAAGGTGATCGCCACTGGTGGTTTAACTGAGATTATCGCCCGAGAAACCAAGGTAATTGATATTGTAGCTCCCTGGTTAACGCTGGATGGTCTGCGGATCATCTGGGATATGAATCAATAAGCCCTTTGATCTATTCTGTTTTGTGGCAGGAAGGAAAACATATGAAAGTATTTAAAAATATAAGAATAATTCTGGGTGTGACTGGATCGATAGCAGCCTATAAGACAGTGACCTTGGCCTCGTCATTAACTAAGGCCGGGGCACTGGTTGATGTCATCCTGACAGAAGCGGCTTCAAAACTGGTTTCCCCGATAACTTTTTCCTCAGTCACCGGGCGAAAGGCTTATATCGATGAAGACTTGTGGAAAGTGGATGACCATGTATTGCATATTGAATTAGGTGAGAAGAATGACGCCTTCTTAATAGCACCGGCAACAGCCAATACCATTGCAAAAATAACCCATGGGATGGCAGATAACCTATTAGTGCTGACTGCCTTAGCATCACGAACTGCTCTTCTCTTGGCGCCAGCCATGGATGGCGGGATGTACAGTCACCCGGCAACCCAAGAGAATCTGGATCTCTTGAAAAAACGAGGAGTGGAGATCTGGGGACCGGCAGCTGGCCATCTGGCTTCTGGTCTGTCAGGCAAAGGGCGGATGTTGGAACCGGACCAGCTACTTGGATACCTGCGATGCTGGCTTGGAAGAGAGGGAGTATTAAAGGGTAAAAAAGTAGTTATATCAGCAGGTGGAACCCAGGAACCAATTGACCCAGTCCGTATTATCGGTAATCGATCTTCTGGAAAACAAGGTTTTGCGATCGCCCAGGCTGCTCTGGATCAGGGCGCTGAGGTCATCTTGATCACAGCCCCTGTGATCCTGACAGAACCTGTCGGGGCCAGATTGGTTTCTGTAAAAACCGCTAGCGAGATGGCTGAGGCAGTTCTCTCTGAATCCAATGATGCAGACTTGTTAATCATGGCTGCGGCAGTGGCAGATTATAAACCTACCCTAGAAGCAGATAATAAGATCAAGAAGGATCAGGGCGGATTGGATGTCATCCAACTGGAGAGAACAGTCGATATTCTAAAGGAAGTAGCCCGTTATAAAACTAAGAAGAAAATTGGTCCTGCAGCAGTAATTGGCTTTGCAGCGGAAACGGAAAATCTTCTTGAAAACGCAAAGTCCAAATTGGAGAATAAGAATCTTGATCTGATTGTTGCTAATGATGTAAGCAGGGAGGATCGAGGTATCGGATCGGATAAAAATCAGGTAACATTGATATGGAAAGATGGACAGACAAGAGAGCTGCCTATGATGGATAAATCAGATATTTCGGATGAACTGGTTCTGGAAGCAGCAAAATTACTGCCATAGATTTATTTTCAATATTTATTATGACAATGGAATACCCGTCAGCAAGGAGGGTTTGGTGACTTCAGATACTTATAAAAAATTAGCCGAAAAACTGGATACAATGCCCCATAATTATCCGGCAACAGAAAGTGGGATAGAGATCCGTTTACTTGAAAAGATCTTTACCCCTGAAGAAGCCCTTCTAGCGGCAGAGATGTTTTATCCGAAAGAGCCGGCTGCGGATATCGCTGCCCGGGCCAATGTCCTAGAAAAAGAAGCTCGCCGAACTTTGAAGGATATGGTCAGGAATAAAATGATCCTCTTTTCCAAGGGAGAATCAGCACTAGTCTTTGGCTTAATGCCGTTCGTTGTAGGATTTTATGAAGAATTGCTTCCCAGGCTGAACGAGGAAATCGCAGCCCTATTCGAGGAATACTTCCAGGAGACCAGGGGTGGTATTACAGGGAAAGGTTTGTCTGTACATCGAGTGATCCCAGTTCAGGAGTCAATTGATTTTGAGATCGAGGTATATCCTTATGAAAAAGCCTCCAATTTGATTGAAAACGCAGAGGCATGGGGGGTGAGGGATTGTATATGCCGCGTGCAGAAAAAATTGATAGGAGATCCCTGTGATCATCCACTTGAGAATTGCCTGGTATTTGCACCGGTAGAAGGATATTTTGATAACAGTGAAGTAGATCGGTCCATCACAAAAGATGAAGCGCTCCAGATCTTGCGAGAATCGGAAGAAGCTGGATTGGTGCATACCACAGGTAATTACCAGAATCGAAATTCCTATATTTGCAATTGCTGTACCTGTAGCTGTGGAATTCTAAGGTCTGTGGCTGAGTTTAATAACTCAGCAGCTATCGCTAAGTCGGATTTCTTGGTTGTCGTGGATGACGAGCTATGTGTTGCCTGTGGAGATTGTGTGGAACACTGCCAATTTGACGCCCTAAATGTCGATGGAATCGTCTGTGAGGTAGACCCGCGAAACTGTGTTGGATGTGGGTTGTGTGTCCCATCCTGTCCAGAAGAGGCCATGGTTCTAGTCCGCAGAGAAGTGGGCGAAGTATCTCCTCCCCCTGCCACTCTGAAAAATTGGGGATTAGAACGCTCCCGGAATTGAGATCCTGATATATCAAACAGAGTATTTTGATGAATTCCGAATCCAGGCTCTTTATTACGGAGCCTGGATTTCTATTCCCAAATAAACAAAAACCTAAAGTATACGCAATCTAACTCAAATGGTAGAATGACCGAGGTTTTAAAAGTGGCTTGATTGTATTCCGAGAGTACGAGGAGGATGAATTTGACTCTTGATAAAGTTCAAGAAATAAACCCAAATCATTTCAGTCTTCCCAGCCGGATAGAACGGTTGGGTGAACTTGCCTACAACTTGTGGTGGACCTGGAATCCTGACGTCCAGCGTCTTTATAAACGAATCGACAGCGATTTGTGGGAAGAGACCTCGCATAATCCGATCCAATTTCTACGAAAAGTTGAGCGGGCGAAATTGAATGCGGTGACCCACGATATTCATTTTTTGGATTTTTATGACCGATCCATGCTGGCTTTTGAACAGTATATGGAGCGTGAAGATACCTGGTACCAGAACAACCATGGCCATGTTGATAAAGAGGTTATTGCTTATTTTTCCACCGAGTTTGGACTCCACGAGACAGTGCCGATCTACGCTGGCGGCCTGGGTGTCCTTTCCGGGGATCATCTGAAAGAAGCAAGTGATCTGGGACTGCCTCTTGTGGCGATGGGGTTCCTTTACACCAAGGGGTATTTCACTCAGATTATCAGTGAAGATGGTTGGCAGGAAGCTCAATATGTTAAATTGAATTTTGATGAACTGCCTGTGCTACCATTGATGGACGATGAAGAAAAACCAGCAACTGTTTCTGTGGAACTAGCCGGTAGGGAAGTTTTAGTAAGAATATGGAAGATCCAGGTTGGCCGGGTTCCCTTGTATCTTTTGGACTCCAATGTGGATGGCAATTCGGATGACGATCGCGAGCTGACTTCAAGACTGTACAGCAGTGATCTTGACTTGAGGATTTCGCAGGAGATCATTCTTGGTATTGGTGGTGTAAGAGCTCTCCGAAAACTAGGCCATTCCCCTGCAGTATGGCACATGAATGAGGGTCATTCTGCATTCCTGGTCCTGGAGCGTATCCGTGAGCAAGTAGAAAAGGGTGCCAGCTTGGCGGAGGCGACTGATTATGTCCAGGCGAAAACCGTATTTACGACCCATACACCAGTTCCGGCTGGCAACGATGAATTCCCTGACTGGTTAATCGATAAGTATTTCGGCGGTATGCAGCAACAGCTGGGTTTATCTCGGGACGAGTTTTTTGATCTAGCTCGCCATAATGTAAACTGGGGTGAGACCTTCAGCATGCCAGTCTTAGCTATGCGTACATCTAATCTGCGCAACGGCGTTTCTGAACTGCACGGTGAAGTTGCTCGGGAAATGTGGAGTTTCCTTTGGCCAGATGTCAAAACTGATGAAGTTCCGATTAGCCATATCACCAACGGTATCCATACCGGAACTTGGCTTGCCCGGCGGATGAGTCATCTATATGGTAGATATCTGGGATCGGATTGGCTGGAAAATATCGATGATCCAGAGATATGGAATGCAGTTTCCGATATCCCCGATGAGGAATTATGGGCGGTACGCAGGCACCTGAAGAGAAAACTTGTGATCTATATGAGAGAACGGGCCCGTTCTCAATGGGGTCGAGATGAGGTTCATCCTGTTCAGGTGATTGCTTCTGGCGCTTTATTAAATCCTTATGCATTGACAATTGGTTTCGCCCGGCGTTTTGCGACCTATAAACGGGCTGACCTGATCTTAAGTGATTTTGAACGACTGTTAAAGATCACAAACAAACCCAACATGCCAGTCCAGATCATCTTCGCCGGAAAAGCCCATCCTGCAGATCAACCAGGAAAACTGCTGATCCAGAATGTATACAGGAAAGTTAAAAAGGCAGAAAGTGGGGGTAGGTTGGTGTTTTTGGAAGACTATGACATGAATCTGGCTAGGTATCTGGTTCAGGGAGTCGATGTTTGGTTGAACACTCCCCGGCGGCCGAATGAGGCTTCCGGTACATCCGGGCAAAAAGCAGCTGTAAATGGCGCTTTGAACTTCTCGATCCTGGATGGCTGGTGGCGTGAAGGTTTCAATGGAAAAAACGGTTGGGCAATCGGAACCGATGATAGCCATGCAGATCACAAATTTCAGGATGATATGGATGCAGAAAGCCTTTACGATACGCTTGAAAACGAGATCATACCCCTGTTTTATAACCGTTCTCCTGGAGACCTGCCGGTTGAATGGATCGGGTTAATGAAAGAATCCATCCGGACGCTTGCGCCAGAATTCAGCATGCGCAGGATGGTAAAAGCCTATGCCAACGAGCTGTACTTTGAGTTGATGGACCGTAATAAGTAGAGTAGATAAGGAATTTTTATGTTTACATTTCAGCTCACTACACAGAGCATTCTGATTGCTCTCCTGATATTCACCGTCCGCGTGATTTCAACCAGCCTTGATACACTGCGCTTGATCCTGACCTTGCGCCATAACAAGTTCTGGGTTTGGGTGCTGGGTTTCATAAACTCGGCTATCTGGGTCTTAACTTTCGCTTTCGTTTTAGCGGATATTGATAATATGGTCAATGTGATCGTATATGCGGCAGGTTTTGCCACAGGAAATGTGATTGGGATGTGGATTGAGAATAAACTGGCGATTGGTTTTGCGGAAATTCGAGTGATCAGCCCGAAATGGGGTGCAGCAATATTAGAAGTCCTCAGGGAGAATAATTATGCCGTAACAGAAATTCCTGGACGGGGGAAAGATGGAATGGTCTCTGTTATCACGGCAAGTGTCCGCCGCAACAAGGCTCATGATTTTGAGAAACTTGTTACAGATGTGGATCAGGATGCTTTTATCACGAAAGAGGATATAGTTGCAGTCCAGCGGGGTTTCTGGCGCGTTAAATAGGAACTCTCTGGTGCCAAGTTAAATTGAAAAAGGACGAAGTCTCTTGAGAGGGACTTCGTCCTTTGCTTTGTGATTAAACCAGTTCTTCTACTGGAATTTGATCTTCCTCCAGATTGAACTGCCAGGCGCAGTAGAATTCATCCGGATGTGGATCTGGGGGACAGGCGATCACAACCGTCCTGATCCGCGGATCGATAGTATGGGCAAAATATGTATATTCGGCGATGCCAACTGATTTACAGGGAAAGTCATCCAGGCCTTTTCTTTTGCGGGCGCTCTGAACACGACAAACATTCATCTCGAAACGCAGAGAATTTTCGTTTGAGGATATCAAGGATTGTTCGTTGATCCGGGCATAAAGACGGAATTGAAGAGCTTTTTTGAGGGCAGGTATGCCTCCGCCGGGTTCGATTCCGTGACGGCGCATAATCCTTTTAGCTTCGATCTGGGTGAAGGATATCCAAGCTTCTGTATCGAGTTGAATGGCTTTTTCCATACCGTATTGATGCTCTACAGCCTGGAACCAGAGCCCATCATGTGCCAGCCAATTTTTTGCTGAATCCTCCAGCATATCAATCAGGGTTTCTTTTGAGAGAGTATAGAGATTTTCCCTATCCGGCATGATCCCTCCTGTATCATTGTCTGTTAGATAATGGATTGGCCTTTCCTGGAGATCAGATTTTGGACCCGTGGATCCAGATTCGTATTCCTCCAAACGAACTTATGATAGTAGTGATTCTAGCATAATCTGGATGGGGAAACCTTATCCTTAAGCTGGGGCACCTAGATAATTTATCCAGCGTTGGGAGAAGAACCGATATAATCCCATTGCGAGTTTCACAACTTCATCTGCTAAGACCATCAGATAAACCAAATGAATCGGTAAATCAAGAACGAACGCGCCAATTAACGCCATGGGTACACCAACGACCCAAACAGATCCAGCATCAATAAAAAAGGCAACTCTTGTATCTCCGCCACTGCGAAGAACACCGATTAACAGTATCAGGTTTAATGACCGGACCGGTAGAGATAAAGCCATCAGACCGATCAATTTCGTTGTGTAATTGATCGTGATATCTGAAACCTTGTAAAACGACAGCATAGGGCTGGCGAATATATACATGATCAATCCAAAAATTGCAGCTCCTATTGCTCCCAAGACCAGGTATTTTTTTGCATAGGAAGTGGCAAGTTCATTTTGCTTGGCCCCGATCTGATTTCCGATCATGATCGCGCAGGCATGGCCTAAACCGATAAATACCACAAAGATGATCTTGTCTAGCGTTCCAGCAATATTCACAGCTGCAATGGATTCGGTCCCGATACGGGCATAGACCACGTTATAGGTAGTGATCCCGAATGACCAGACAATTTCTGTCGCGATCACTGGGAGGGTTGTATTGAAAAACTTTTTAATTGGCAATATCTTGAAATTCAATAATGCGGGCAGTTTTGCCGCCACAGGTAGTTTTTTGCGGTAGATTATTAACAGTAGTAAAACAACCTCTATAAAGCGGGATATGATTGTGGCAATCGCCGCACCTTTTACACCCAATGATGGCAGTCCGAAATTTCCGAGTATCAGCCCGTAATTCATGAATGTGTTTAAGCTTAATGCAACCAAACTTGAGACCAGGGGAAGTTTAACGTTTTCAGTGCTTCTTAAAACAAAAGCGAAACTGCTGGAAATAGCAGTGATAACATAACTGAAAGCGACGATTTGCAGATAAACGCTACCCTGGGATATTACTGCTGGATCTTTAGAATAAATGCTGATTACCTGAACAGGGAAGAGGATAGCCACCAGGGAAAAAATCACTGCACCGCTAATGCTCATCAACAGGCTTAAACCCAAAACACTTTGGATACGCTCGGTATCTTTTCGCCCCCAATATTGGGCAGCGAAGATGGCTGATCCACTTCCAATACCAAAGAAAAGCAGAGAAACCAGGAAGAATATTTGATTGGCTACTCCTACGGCAGCTACTGCGCTTTCTCCAAGCTGGCCGATCATCACGCCATCCACCATATTCAGAGATGCGAATATTAAATTCTGGAGCATGATCGGAGCAGCCAGTTTGAGCATGGTATTGAGGAACTTTTTATCACCAAAAAAGAACTTCATTAAATCTCCTGATAGATCATCCAGGGTCTACCTGAAAGCAATTGGAATATTATACTGTCTTTTTCTACAAGGCCTCTCATCCGCAGTTATTATTTGATAGTGTTAGAATCCCGCAAGAAATCATTCCGACTTGGCAGGTATTAAATCCCCGATTATAATTTTCATGTGGCACAAAAGAAAGATCCCCGGGATTTATCTATTAATGAGTTGCGCAGGCTGCTGACCGAAAAACAACGCTCAGGCAGAAACGAGCGCATTGAACGCTATCGCGAGACAGGTAGGGTAGTCCGTCTGGTCTCTGATGAAGAAGAAACCTCTTGGGAAGATTTAAGGACAACGTCACCCGTTGGAGAAGGCCCCCCGGATCCTGTTGAAGAGGAAAAAAAGAGAAATAAAAAGGTTGTGGATGGTTTCCTGCTGGCAATCGAGATCCTAGCTGTTTTAGGCCTGGTATTTGTGCTCTTTAATGGATTGGATATCCTCCAGCAATTAAACAGAGAGGTTGCTCTTGCCTTGGAACAGCCTACATTGACGGCAACGCCATTGATCAAAGCCGTAGTTCTACCGGGAGGTCATACTCCACCTGATTCACCTGGCGGCAGTCAACCGAACATCGAAGAGATCCCGGAACATTTACGACCAGTCGTTCAATCCTATTGGGAAATACCGATTCCAACCCCTGGTCCTAATCACGCCATTAGATTGCAGATTCCCGCGATTAACAAGGATGTCCCTGTTGTTGAAGGGGATGGACCAGAACAGTTGAAAAAAGGTGTTGGTCATGCTATCTATTCCGTTAATCCAGGTGAAATTGGGAATGTGGTGTTATCTGCCCATAATGATATCCAGGGTGAGATCTTCCGAGATCTGGATCAACTGGAAGAAGGGGACCTTATAATCTTGTTCTCTGAGAGAAAGAGTTACACATATGTTGTAGAAGATGTTTTGATCGTTGAGCCGCACCAGGTGGAATTCCTGGAATCTACAGATGAATCCGTTGCAACTTTGATCTCCTGTTATCCGTATAGGATTGATAAACAAAGAATAATTGTTATAGCGAACCTAATTGAAGGATAAGGTGTTTTAGCAATCGGGCAGGATTTTGTTTAACAAGATAGTTTGTTAGGACAAATAATTTATTGGTTCATTAAGCATTTGTTATGGCTATTGAGGAATGAAGGGGATATATAAACCATGACCACCGAAAGTCAACGTTCACCTTCTTGGGGGACTACTACAAAATTAGTGCTGGGGTTAACCCTGGTGGCAATTCTTGCCGGGGTCTTTATTTACTACCGCTCCATTGTATCGTTACTGGTCCTGGCTTCTATCATCACTTATCTGTTTCAACCACTCGTATCTCTGTTAACTGAAAAAACCCGCCTGTCCTGGCGGTTTAGCACAACCATTGTTTTTCTTCTCTTCATCATTTTGTTGATTGGTTTGTTAACAGGAGCGGGTCTCGCAATCGCCCAACAGGCAACTGGATTGGTACGCGTTGTTCAGGAATTTACCGAGAATCTACCCAATCTGGCAAGCGATCTCACTGCTTTCCTGGAAAAGTACGGGATCAAGGATATCATTAATCTGAGCGACCTGGCCAATAGGCTGTTGGAAACTATCCAACCACTACTGGGTCAGGCAGGATCAGTAGTTGGCTCTCTGGCAACTGGAGCTGCGGCCAGTATAGGGAGAATCTTTTTTATTGTTTTTGTGGCGTATTTTATTCTGTCTGAATCCCACCGTGTTGGTGAGATCACCTTCGACCAGATCCCCCAGTATGATTATGACATTGGCCGCATGACCCGCCAGCTCAGAGTGATCTGGGACTCTTTCTTCCGGGGACAAATCATAATCTTTGTCATGGTATTCGTGGTATACCTGATCATTCTTTCCGGTCTGGGTGTCAGATATTCGATCGCCCTGGCAGCATTGACTGGCCTGGCAGTTTTTGTCCCTTATGTTGGCTCCTGGACCGCATCTATTGTGATGGTTCTAGTAACGTTTTTCCAGCCGGTCAAT
>Ga0075114_10002256_pt1 | contig 9907 bp, 6 predicted proteins | sample AntAceMetag02UKM_FD_69784 | JGI IMG/M metagenome (GOLD analysis project Ga0075114, IMG submission 69784) | Saline lake microbial communities from Ace Lake, Antarctica - Antarctic Ace Lake Metagenome 02UKM | ecosystem: Environmental > Aquatic > Non-marine Saline and Alkaline > Saline | place...
CCCGGGCCATTATCGTAGTTCATTATGGCGGATATTCCTGTGATATGCCTGCTATTATGGATATTGCTAACAAGCACGGCCTGGTTGTGATTGAGGATGCCGCTCATGCAATTGGTTCGTCTCTGGAAAAACGCATGTTGGGTACCTGGGGGCAAACGGGTTGTTTTAGTTTCTTTTCCAATAAGAACATGACCACGGGGGAAGGGGGCATGATTGTTACCGACAATGCCGATTTGGCAGAGCGCTTGCGCAGATTGCGCTCACACGGGATGACCTCCGTTACCTGGGATCGCCACAAGGGTCATGCCTGGAGTTATGATGTGGTTGATTTAGGCTATAATTACCGCCTGGATGAAATTCGCTCTGCTCTAGGGCGGGTGCAATTATCTAAGTTAGATGCATATAATAGTCGCCGCAGAGAATTGACGAGTTTATATCACGAGATGATAGAAGAGTTAGTTCCTGCGGTTGAGCTCCCTTTTCAGCATCATATTGGTGTTTCAGCTTGCCATCTCTTGCCTGTATTATTACCAGAAGATGTTGACCGAAAGCAATTTATGGGCAAGATGAAAGAGCGGGGTATTCAAACCAGTATTCACTATCCGCCCACTCATCATTTTAGCGAGTATAAAAAAGCCGGGATTTTCTCCCCGCAACCGCTGCCCATAACTGAAGAAGTCGCTGATCGCGAGATCAGTTTGCCCCTCTATCCGATGCTTACTGATGCAGATGTGGCAGTCATAACCCAGGCTATTTGCGATACAGTAAAGGGCATATCCAAAGGCTCATAGATATTTTAAAAAGGCAGATGAATGGAAATTAGACAATATATATATTTATTTCGACGTTGGGCCTGGTTGGGTATATTGGGATTGGTGCTTGGTGCGGCTGGAGGTTATTTCTTCAGCAGCAGGCAGACTCCGGTTTACCAAACAAGTACAAAGGTTATGGTAAACAGTTCTTCCGGCGGGATAGCCTCCAATTCATATTCCAGTTATATAGATCAGCAATTAGCCCAAACCTATGTGCAGTTATTATCAACACAACCGATTATTGATGATGTTTCAGAATCTCTGGGCTATTCGGTTAGCAAGGGGCAAATCGCATCCCGGGTAGTTTCAGAGTCTCCAATCATTACCATCACAGTGTCAAATGTTGATCCTCAAAAGGCTGCTGATATTGCTAATAGCGTTGTTCAGGTATTGATTGAGCGCAACGAAACCATCCAAACCGGGCAGTATGCTACCTCTGAAGAAAGCTTGCAGTCCCAAATTGAACAGATTGAGGAACAAATAACCTTGATTCAAGCGGATTTAGATAATATTTCTGCGAACAGTTTGGATGACCAAATTGAGTTAGTCAGCGAACAGATGGTCCCATTGCAGGAGGAGGTCACTCAACTCCGGACAGATATTGTTCTGCTAACCCCGACCTGGAACGAGGAACGTAAGGTACAGGTTGCAGAAAAGCAAGCGCGTTTGGATCAGATTGAGCCCTTGTTGGATATGTACCGACAGATCTATACAAATCTGGTTGTGATGAGCAGCTCCGGGTCAACATTTGAAGATGATGGTCCTTTGACGAACCGTTTGCAGTCCACTCTGCAGCTGTATCAGCAGATATATTTGAACCTGATCTCTTCCAGAGAAAATATCCGTTTGGCACGTTTGCAAAACACGCCCAACGTGGTTCAAATCGAGTCAGCAGCAATCCCCGTTAGCCCTACACAACCACAGCCCTTAAGAACCACTTTTATGGCAGGAGCGGTTGGCTTGATGCTCATGGCTGGCATTGCATTTTTGATCGAATATCTTGATGATACGCTCAAAACTTCTAATGATATCCAGCACCATTTAGGTCTTCCAGTAATTGGACATATTGTTGAGATGAATGGATCGTCTAAAAACGACTTGGTTTTATATGTTGCTGCGGAGCCGCGCTCACAAATTGCAGAGGCGTTTCGTGCCCTGCGTACCAATTTAGAGTTCGCTGCTGTGGATCAATCCTTACGTACTTTGCTGGTGACCAGCCCTGGGCCTGGTGACGGAAAAACTACTATAGTGACCAACCTTGCGGAAATTATTTCCCAAGGAGAGAGAATTGCTGTTCTCATGGATGCAGATTTGCGCAGTCCAAGTTTGCATAGGTTTCTTTCTCTGCCAAACAAAGTAGGTTTGAGCGATCTTCTTCGGGGTAATCTTGAACTTCAATCAGTTAAGCAAACGGGTGAGGGGATTACGAATGTAGAAGTCATCACAAGTGGGGATTTGCCTCCCAATCCGACGGAGTTATTGGGGTCAATCCGCATGCGGGAGATACTGGATGAGGTCCTTTCTTCAGCTGATATGATCATTATTGATACACCACCAGTTGTGGTTACTGACGCAATAATTATGTCAGCCAAGGCCGATGGTGTAATTATTGTCATCCGGTCTGGAAAGACGAAGATCGGTGATGCAAAAGCTGCTCTTGAACAATTAAATCGAGCCAATGCCAGGATATTGGGTGTTGTCTTAAATGGCATCCCGAGAAATCGAGCAGGTTATTATGGGGGTTATCAATATTATTCAATCTATGACCAGGACGATGGAGATCACGCTGAAAAAAATGACGACTCAAATTTCTACGAGGACATGCTACAACAATAATTAACTCAATCTTGTATAGTCAACAGAGAATATGCCATTAAGTAGAGCTCTTTCTTTTTTTCTTAATTCAGATAAACGCTGCCCTCTTTTAGGCTTGCATGATGACCCTGCAACCGCAGAGGGCTTTCCTTCTAAGAGAAATTATTGCCATGGTGTTCACCCACCAATCCCCCCCAGTCTGATGCATCAACAAGAATTTTGCCTAACGACTAAATATGGTTATTGTCCAGCTATTGAAAATGGACAAAAACAATCTTTGCCGGAATATTTGCAGAGGCGCGAGATCGGCACAATACGCAAGTTGATTAGACGGATGATTAACAAAATAGTTATTTAAACTTATCTTATTTTTGGTGGCTTATTTATTCCTGGATCTCGGGTTCTTTCTTGAATTGAAGAAATATATCCAGTCATGGATAGGAAGGGATGTTCCTCAAATTACAATGACAAAAGGCCCTATCGTGACAATAGTGTCAGATACGGTCAACCCGGTAAAGAGTTTTACTTCAGAAACGTCAGGTTCCCAAGAGATTAAATTATCCCAACTCAGACCAAACTAGCTCTTCCTGGTCGTTGTGTATATCCATTCGAAAACCCTTTTGACAGTTGCTATCCTTCCCAGCTCGGCTCGATCTTGACCTACACCTGGGAGCGACACCTAGCTCATGGCAAGGTAAAACGCAACGCGATTTCTCTCCAATATTTTCGCGCATTAAACGGTGCCTAACTTCTATTCAAGTGTGATGGCTATTAAACGATAAAAATATAATTTCTATGCGAACAATGAATGCTGAGACGCTAAAAGAAATCCTTGAATCTATCCACGACTCAGAATCATTAGCGTCGCATTCGTGGACGGAAGCCCTTTTTGTGCGTGAGTTTGCAGATAATCATCCAAACTTAAACGCGGGCACCCAATTGCTTATGGCGATAGGGGAACTCTTTCGAGAGATGATGCCCACATCTCCTGCAAGGCGCGGCGTACGTCTGGACCCGCGTTGGAGTGAGTTTGGCTTTTTAGCCGCTGGATATTTTGCGCCATTTTTAAAAGGTACTCTTGCCCCTGTATCTTTTCGAGACCTTTCTGAAAAGATAGACGAGAGTATTTTGCTATTTATCGTTGGGAATGAAAACACAAGGGAACTTTCAGAAAAGGAAATCGAATCTTATGTGTTGATTGGAGATGATTATGAAACCATTCCCGCAAGCACACTCAGCGATTGGCACAGAAAAGGACTGGGCAGATTGCTCGAAATCATTCAGGCACGTGAGGAGCATCTGGCTTTAGCTTTAGCTGATAGCACAGACCAGCCAGAAGAAGAGAACGTAATAGATGCGCAAAAAGAAAATCGCAAAAGAGTTTTCCGTGCTTTGTTAGGGATTTTTATTGTCGGTTATTTAATAGTGGGAGGGCGGAAAATTTTTCGTATCTATGAACGAGGAATGCCTGTTTTTCAAGATCTAATCCAATTAAAAGAAATTATAGATTCTTCGCCCGGAGTAGATGAGCTAAGAGAAGCTGGTCCGCTATTTGAACCTCTTCAGGAAGGTTTGGGCATTTTTAGACAAGAAGTTGAGCCCCTATTGTGGATTGCTCCCTACCTGAACTGGGTGCCAAAATGTGGATGCGAATTAGCTTCATCACAATCTTTGTTAGATTTGGCTGCTTCTCTAACAGATCTCGGTCTTGAGGGCTATCAGGCTTCCTTGCCGCTTTTACTGGCGTATGAGGCGAATACTTCTGATCTAAATCCAGCGGTTGTGACTGAATTTCTGGTCCAGGCTCAACCACAATTTTCTAAAGCCCAGGACTCTTTAGAGGTGGCGCAAACAGCAAGAGAAGACATTAATGACCCCTGTTTATCCCCTTATGTACACGACCTGCTTATTAATAAGATTGACCCGCTGCTTATTTTGACTGCTGATGCGTTGACAGTTGCTGCAGAACTTCCCCGCTTGATGGGTGCAACGAGTGAAGGACCAAAAACATATTTATTGCTTGTGCAAAACGAAGATGAATTACGCCCAACAGGTGGTTTTATCACTGCCGCCGGTACGCTTCTTTTAGATAATGGTCAAATCGGCGGAATGGATTTTGAAAACTCAGGGGATTTGGACAATTGGGAAAAACCTTATCCCGTTGCACCCTGGCAGCTTAGACAATATATGAATAGCCCTGTCCTGGTTTTTCGTGATGTAAATTGGTCTCCTGATTTTCCTACATCTGCCTTGTATGCTGAGCATTTGTACTCTTATGTTAGAAACCATTCAGTGGATGGCGTAATTGCTTTTGACCAACAAATGTTGGTCGAGATTTTGTCTGTGTTGGGACCCATTGAACTGGAAAATGCGCCTGATCCTATTGGCCCAGACAATATAATCTCGTATATGCGCTCTAAAAAAACCCCCGCTGATGAGGACGTTGTTGATCCAGATTGGACCAGTAAAGACTTTATAAATGATATTGCTCTTGTGCTGCTGACGAAAATATATGCAGGTGATGTTCAATGGGAGAAACTTGCAGAAACTTTGATTAAAACGCTTGATGAACATCATTTATTGCTGCAGCTGGATAATCCTTCTCTGACCTCCTTGCTTGCCCGTCAAGGATGGGATGGGGCTGTCCGAGCTGGGGATGGTGATTTTTTGATGGTTGTAGATTCTAATATCGGGTTTAATAAAACTAATGCAGTAATTCAAACCAGCTTGACTTATAACGTTGATCTCGGGGATTTGACAAAACCTGTAAGTAACCTGACGGTTTATCATCAAAACAACTCGGATAGCAAAGTCCCTTGCATTCAATGGCGTGGTATCGGGATTGAAGGGCAGGGCGATTATCCTATTGATCGCTGCTATTGGGATTATATGCGGGTTTATATGGCTGCAGGTACAAGCCTGCAAGAGGCTACTCCACAAGCTATCCCAGCTGATTGGATGATACGCAGGCAAGGTGTCCCTGCACGAGTAAATATTTTGGAGGAAGAAATTGACGGGGTGCAAGGGTTCGGGGTTTTAAAGGTTGTGCCGGGTGGGCAGACGGTGGCTACGAATTTTGAGTTCATTCTTCCTGTTCAGATCATAAATTCCCAAAGAGATCCAGGAAACCTGGTATATAGTTTGAGAATCCAAAAGCAACCGGGAACCTTAGCTGTCCCACTTGTAATTCGAGTCCATATTCCAAAAAACGCAATTATACACTCCGTGCCCCCAGGGGCTATCGTTCAGGGTAGTAATATTTTGATTGAGACGGATCTGAAAGAAGATTGTGAAATAGCGATTGTGTTTGGTATTCGTTAAACCCGTTCAAAAACCGAAGAATTGATGTGCTTAATAAGTCTATAATTTAGCTAGTCACCCGACAGTGTCAGTTTATCTGGTGATTACGGAAGGCCTGCCGCACTTAGGGGAGTGGAACGATATCACAAGAAAACTGTTTTCTTTCCAACTGTTGGATTCCTCTACGATATACTGAGAGCTGAAGATCCTGGTGCCCGCAGTTAACGGAGAAAAAGCCGCTAGGAGGCTTTGTTATGAAAAAATACACTCAAATATTAGTTATCGTTGCTCTGGTACTGGCTATCGGGTTTGCGAAAAGCGAATCTGCTTGGGCTGGAAAGCCCCCAGGTATTAGTAGGGATACGATAGAACAGGCTCCATCTATCATCCTCCGCCAATCCGCCGAACCATCTTTAATTACCATCACTGAATCGGGGATATATAATATTGGTGGCATTTGTACCTTAGATATTAACTACAAGTTAGAAACGGGGTTAAAAGATTTAGTAGGCGCAGATGTTCCTGTAGATTTTTCCTCTAACATCCGTTTTGGCTACGAGGGTGATTTATATCTTCCCGGTTGTCATGTTGTGCATTATAAAGATGATGAGATTAAAAATGAGATGAGTGATGATGATGGGAGTTGGGAAGTTTGTTTTGCAGAACGTCCTGAAATTGACCTAACTGTTTACTATTATCATGACCAGCCCTTCTCTGACTCCCAGGTTTGGATAAGACTGGAAACGAGGCATCAAGGAGGCCTGGCTTGCGCTCGCGCATCGTATACTGGTGAGTATACGGTTGGAAGTGATATTGAGGATATATTGAAAATCGAAGACGAAACCCTACCCGGAGCCACACCTGATACCTTGCCAGAAACCCCGGATCCCTACGAGAGCGGCTCTGTTTTGCCGCCTCCTCCAATTAGCATAATCACAGAATCTGGTACATATTCTGTAGGTGGAGTTTGTAAATTTTCTGCCTTGTATTATGAATCTGATCAATCAAATGAAGTCCATGTTTCGGACTCTCTTAGGCATGACCCGGGTGCCGCAGACGACTATGAGTATACGAATAACGATGACTTTCCCGGTAATGTTGGATTGGTTTATCAACCAGGATGTCAAGTTTTGCACTACGAGAATACCAAGCTTACGCGTGAGGAGAAATTTATAGATCAAGGTGAATGGGAAATTTGTTTTGCCGCTCAACCGGGTAAAGAGATGACTATTTATTACCTCTTGACCGACCCCACTGATCAGACTTCATCTTGGGTTTCGCTGGAAACTGTTGTGGAAGATGGAGAAGCATGTGCGCCCGCATTTGTCACCGGCGCATACATTCCGTCTGGTAAGTAGATTTACAATCCGCTCCTTTAAAGGTTCCCCCTTTATAACTGATGAGAGACCCCGCAAACTAGAGGTCTCTCATTTTTTTTAGGCAATTGTATATGAAACGACAAAGTGTTTTACTCGGGACGATGCCGCCGATACTCCTGGTCATCTCTCTGGCTTATGTATATCTAAGCACCGTAGCGCCAGGTTTAACGTGGGCAAATAGAGGCTCAGACGGAGGCGACCTGATGACGGCGGCGGCGACAAATGGAATTGCGCACCCTTCAGGTTATCCCTTCTATCTTTTTATAGCCAAAATATTTCAAATACTTCCTGTTGGTTCGTTGGCTTTTCGGACAAACTTAATGTCTGTGTTTTTTGCTATCCTGACCGCCCTGCTGGTTTATGCAATTGTTTCCCGATATCTTCTTGCAGGGCAAAACACATATTGTGTTGCCTGTATCGCGGGGCTAAGTGCAGGATTTGCAACAGGTTTTTCACCTTTATTTTGGTCTCAGGCTGTCATAACCGAAGTATATACATTGCATTCTTTTCTTATCGTGTTTATTGTATATCTGACCCTACTTCCAGAAAAGACAAATTCTCAGCAGCAAGGACTTAATCGTTGGCGAGGGCTGGTTTATGGACTGGCGGTAGCTAACCACCTCACGGCTATTTTGGTAATACCGGGTGCCTTAGTGCTTAACTCCCTACATCCTGATTCTTCAACACAAGGGTTCTCAGGTGTGATCAAAAGAATTAGCATAAATTGGAAATCTGCTGGAGAACAAGTAGTTTGGATGTTTGCGGGATTATTGGTATATCTTATGCTTCCCTTGCGCGCATTGAAGCAGCCTCTCATTAATTGGGGAAACCCAATCAACTTGAAAAATTTCTGGTGGTTAGTTTCAGGGAAGATTTACCGCGCTTATTATCTACAAAATGCGTTTGCTTCTCTAGGGACGCGGTTAGAAGCAAGCGCTTCTTTACTCTTCCAGCAATTTGGTTTAATTGGAATAATTCTAGGTTTTTTAGGACTGGTCATATTCTATAAAACTTCAAGGTTATATATTTTAACAATCTGGATTGGAGTAGTATTCTGGATTACATCCCTTGTTTATACATCCCCGGATTCTTATTTATATTTGATCCCGACCACGATCTCATTTTCGATTTGGATCGGAATTTGCGTAGGGCTTAGTATTACCTATCTAAAAAAACATAAAGCTTTTTTGCAGGTGTTATTTTTATCTTTCTTGGTTGTAAATTTAATTGTTGGGGTTATTGGTAGCTGGGAACATGTTGATGCGTCCCAAGATACTCGTGCTGAGAATTTTGTAAAAGAAGTTTTAGCCTTAGCACCAGAAAATGCAATCGTCTTTGCCGAGGGAGATAAAGCCATTTTTTCCTTATGGTATTTTCATTTAGTTCTTGACGAACGGCCTGATTTGGTTGTGCTAGCCACAGACTTATTGCATTACGATTGGTATCAAGAATCTATGAAAAGAACATATCCTGCTCTTGTTTTGCCAGGACCTTTTCCGTGGACTTCATCAGTAATTGCAGCTAACCCTGGGCGAGATGTTTGTTATGTTAAGTACTATGACCGGGCGGAAATTCTTTGTGAAGTTGTTGCAGAGCGGTAAACTCTTCTGCGTATTTTCATTAAACCCATATTGTTCTCCGGCCGGATATTTCTCTCAGGACGATGGACATCAGGGCAGTGCTTTATTCATCACTGGATAAAAATACTGTCTTCAGTATGAGGAAATATATCTGGATGAAGTTGAACATCTGGTTTTCATGCCTAAAGGCGCTTCCCATTTTACTACCTAAAAAATTCCAGATCTGAAAGACCCGATTAAGAAGTAAAGCATCCTGGTACAAAAGCAAGAAATTTCCGCCAAGATCAATAAAGCATCCTTTAGGGTTGATATGAATATACAATACCCTACGGATAACTTTCAGCGGGGTGCGATAGAGAAAGATCCTTTGAGTCTACGTTGCTTATGCGCAGATATAGGGAGAGACTATGTATTATATGGAAGGATAGACCGGTTTGGAAGGGGATTCGATAAATTAGTATACTTTGTAACGCGATCAGTGATAATTGTTATCAGTCATACGCATTAGCCGATGGAACCTCGGTCTAGCTGATATAAATGACTTTATAGTGTTTTCCTTACCGGAGAAAATTGGTGAATTCTTTATCATCCCCTACGAAGATACTAATAGAGAACCAGCGGGAGAGGATAGACGAAAAAAATAATGGAAAAAATAATGGAAAAACAATTCTTGGATTCAAGTTGCAAGTGCAACATCACTCAACAGTTGAATCTAGTAAGGAAAATAGATCGGAAAGTAGGGATTAGTTACCGATATAGCCAACAAACGCTTTGATTTACCCTCTATGAGTAGGAAACCAGGGGCATTTTACTTGTGGCGACTGATAAACAGTCAGGAGAATTGGCAGGGCCGCTAATAAAAGGTCAAGTATTATTGCGAGCTCACTTCTTTTTATTGTTTATGTCAATTAGCACACGTAAATGTACCATCTAATTTCGGCAAGAATGTACCACCAAATTTCAGCAACAATGTACCACCTGTTTTCACCCATAATGTACCACCCAGTAAAATCTAAGAACT
>Ga0075114_10002257_pt1 | contig 9902 bp, 2 predicted proteins | sample AntAceMetag02UKM_FD_69784 | JGI IMG/M metagenome (GOLD analysis project Ga0075114, IMG submission 69784) | Saline lake microbial communities from Ace Lake, Antarctica - Antarctic Ace Lake Metagenome 02UKM | ecosystem: Environmental > Aquatic > Non-marine Saline and Alkaline > Saline | place...
CGATAGCAAATTCACATCAGAAATCATGCCTTTTCAGAGCTTTGACCTGGGCGAATTTGTGGTCCGCGCCATCCAGAATGACCCTACGCTTCAGCCTTCCACCAAGAATCAATACATCAAAGCCATCGAGAACTTCCTGGCCACCGGTGAAAGCCTGACGGATCCGCAAGCGTTAACTGAATACGCTCTCACAGTGGGCAGCTCGACTCGTTCCTTCCTTGCCGCAGCTGTGACCCGTATGGCCCAGGAGCTGGAGCAGCTGGCCAAGGGAAGCGCCAAACCGGAAAATATCGCTGTCATCCAGGCTGCGGTGTTCCGGACCCAGGCCTTGCAGAACGCGATCAAGATCCAACAGCCAAAAGGCGAGAAAGCCCATACCTGGTTAGCCTATCATGAAGCGGAGCGGCTGCTGGAAGCCTGCTACCGAAGACCTAGTGGGAAAAAGGAATTCGAGATATATACCCTGCGGGATCGTTTGGACATAGGATTGATGATGGCCGCAGGACTCAGGCGTGAAGAAGCTGCTAGCTTATAGTTTACGGATATCATCAAACAGGACAAGCGTTATGTACTCAACGTGACCGGAAAAGGCGCCAAGAGCCGCGTGGTGCCGATCAGCACAAAACTGGCCGAGGCTATCATTGACTGGCAGTTCCTGATTGATACAGAGGGATTGATTTTACGAAGCCTCGGAAGGAATAAAGAACCCGGGGACAGTATTAGCGCCACGGGGTTATATAACATTATACAAAAACGGGGATCAATGATTGGAAAGCCAGCTCTGTGGCCCCATGACCTCAGGCGCACATATGCAGAATTAGGACGAAGGGCTGGGGTGACTATCTCCCAGATCAGCAAGCTGCTGGGGCGTTCAAGTATTGAGACCACACAAGAATATCTCAACATTGAGCTGGATTTAGAAACGACAATCAGTGCTTTTGTGCCCTGCTGACGAATAGATTGTTGTTTTCAGGTTCTCATGAAATGTGAATAATTTCCTTTCGCAATTATTGATTATTTCTATTATTAGTGGATATATCTGTGTTTTTATTCTTCAACATTCCAGTTTTGGTGCCTCCCCGTTGATTCCCACCACTCTCGTGCATCTATCGTAATTAGGGGGATTCCGTCCTTGTTAAGAGTGTATACATGACTATCAACATCTGTAAACTCTTCACCTGTTATCAATGCTATGGCTATAGCGCAGCTTATATTAAGCTCATTTGACAAGTTTTGATTACCGTATAGAAAATCTATAAGAGCTGGTATTGCTTCTTTGGAACCAATCTTTCCTAAGGCGTCTGCAGCGCTTACTCGAACCCGGTATGCTTCGTCCGTTTTCAACATACTAATTAAGTCAGGAACAGCTTCGCTAGCATCTGGTCCAATAATCCCTAATTCAATCGCCGCTACTCTCCTGATATCAGAAGGGTTTTCATAAAGATTAGGAATCAAGGCGGGTACAGCTAAGACAGCTTCGGGTCCATACTCACTCAATTCTCTAATGGAGACAAGGCGAACTAACATATCGTCACTGGTTATATTTTCAATCAGTTCTGATAAGTTGTCTGCAGGGGTTGGGTATATTACAGATTCCATTGGATCCTGTATTGTCGCCTCACGGCTACAACCACAAACAAAGATCATGCCTAAAATAGCAACAATAGATAAACGCAGAAAGAGTTTCATCGATTTCACCATTAACTTCCTTTATTCACACATTTTAATATTACTCTAGCTGAAACGCTCCTTTATTTATTATTAAAAATCTCGAAAAGTCGTTTGGTACCACGATTTGTAGATTTTCTGACCAAGTCACTGTAAAATCAAATTCATATGCTCGCCCAGCATCTACAAGGGACTGTTCCCATCCATGAGGAATAAGCACTCCGTGGACGGGAGGAAAAGCACCAAAATATGGATATCCCAAAGGTAAAGGGGTTGTCATACCTTTTTCAGGAAACCACTCATATTTATCATTTATTGAGTAATTTACCAAAGCTTTGATTACATAACCACTCCTGTCAGAATTTGGCATAACCGATATATTAGAATACCTCGCATCAACAACTACATGCCCAAAGGCCCCCCACCACCCCCGACGATATGGGCGAGGTTGAGGTTCTTCCGGATAAAAAGTATTACTTCCATAAACTTGAGCGCTTGCTAGTGTTTGATAACTATCACATCCCAATTGAGGTTGAATATGTTTCTTTAAAAAGACATGCATTAAAGGTGTTATTTCAGCAGGTTCTTCACCTTCGCTATATCTCGTATTCGGAGGTGTTTTATTTATAGTAGCGCGCAAAATGCCCGGATCGTCTTTAAAGGTTGTAGTACTAGGTAATGGTACGTTGATATTTGTTTCGCCATTTAAGAAATATTCGAGCATTTGTCCTGCCCAGAAATACCCCTCATTCATTCCCACTCCCACTGTTATCCCTAATCCTTTGCTCATTTTGACAACTATCTCAAAAAACTTAACTCGAGCTTCTATCACATCAGGATCATTATCATTACCATTAGCAACCTCACATAAGCTACGCATATTTGGATACATTATCTTTTCGCACTCAACTTGGGGGCTTAATCCTGTCGGGTCAGTAAACTTGAGAGGATTTCCGTTTACATACAAATATAGGTTTTTTTCTAACCGTGATGGATCTTTCTGAATATAACTCCCTGAAGACATATTCAGGTATCTCGCTCTAAGATATGTTAATTTCGTTATATCCTTGATTTCTCCAATATATTGGTACACACTCTCACCATCTCCAACACTCGACAAAATATTCCCGTAAGGCTCGTAGCTCTGCGTCAGTGTCGCCGCCGCGCTGCCATCTACCAACTGTCGCACACTGGATAACGCATCTCCAAGGAAGTACTCAACCAAAGTCCCCTCTTTCGCAATCCTCCCGAGCCCGTAGAGGTAGGTGTCCGTTCCATCAGCAAGGACCTGCGTCAGTCCTGTGTTGATATCGAGGGTGTAGCTTGTTGGTATCCCATCCACGCTCTGCTGCAGCCTGTCCCCCAACCCACTGTAAAGGTAGTCATAAACCACCCCGCCCTGGTTCACGCTCGCCAGCATGTTGGCGTAGTTGTATGTGTAGGTCGAAGTTTCATCCGTCAGTAGGTTCCCATTGTTGTCCCATGTGTAGCTGACCCCATCCACAGATGTCAGCCGGTTCGCGATATCGTAAGCATAGGTGTTGGTCCCAGCCAGCGTGTCCTGGATAACCCTATTCCCCACCTCATCATACGTGTAGTGGAAGAAAGTTCCATCATCATCGTCATAATCAGCGGCTGACAGCCGGTAGAGTTGGTCGTAGGTGTAGTCGATAGTGACTTCAGTCACCCCGAACGCTCCGGGGATCTCGACAAGAGCTGTCTCGCAACCAGGCAGTGCGCAGTGATCGGTCTCACCACTCCAGAACTGCACATCATTGATATCAGCCCGGAATCGGTAATCGCCTTCAGGTAGAGTAAAGACCACTTCGCCATTCTCGTCACTCACACCACTCATGCCGGTGTAGCTCTCCCCATCAAACACATATACATTTAAGTCTGGATAGGCCGTTCCCACCTGGCTGATCACACTCACTGTAACCGGCTTGGTAACAGTCACATCCGCGCTGCCGCATTCCGGCACCGTGCAGTGATTGACGCTGTCTGACCAGAACTGGGTCCCATTCAGGTCTGCCCTGAAGCGATATTCGCCTTCCGGTAGGATAAAGGACACCTCGCCAGCCGTGTCCGTCACACCGTTGAAACTTGTGTAGGTCTCACCATCAAATACATAAACCGTCAGCCCCTCCTGGGCCACAGCATCAGTATCAGAAACAGTCACAACCACGGGCTTGGCCACAGTCACGCTTGCTGTCTCACAGCCAGGCAGCGTGCAGTGGTTGGTCTCACCTGACCAGAACTGCGTTCCAGACAGATCTGCCCTGAAGCGGTATTCGCCTTCAGGTAAGGTGAAGACCACCTCGCCTGCAGCATCAGTCACACCGTTGTAACTTGTGTAGGTCGTCCCATCAAAGACATATACACTCAAACCCTCTTTGGGTGTGCCATCTGTATCGTCAACACTCACCGTAACTGGCTTGGTCACAGTCACGCTCGCTGTTTCACAGCCCGGGATGGTGCAGTGGTCGGTTTCCCCACTCCAGAACTGGGTTCCATTTAGGTCTGCCCTGAACTTGTAGTCGCCTTCAGGTAGGATAAAGGACACTTCACCTGAAGCGTCTGTCACAGCGTTCATTCCAGTGTAGGTCGTATCATCAAACACATAAACATTCAGTCCAACTTGCGGGGTCGCGTCTGTATCAGAAACAGTCACAACCACAGGTTTGGTCACAGTAACTGAAGCTGCAACGCAGCCCGGCACCGTGCAGTGGTTGACACTGTCCGACCAGAACTGGGTCCCACTCAGATCGGCCCGGAACCTATAATCACCCGCGGTTAGATCAAATGCAACCACGCCGCTGGCATTCGTTGTCCCATAAACACTCGTGTAGTTTTCTCCGTCAAATGCATAAACTGGAACCCCCTCTTTCGGTGTCCCGTCCGTATCAATGACAGTCACAGTCACCAGATCTGGATCATAGAGCGGACTCTCCATCCTGCTGTAGGGGAAGGTCAGCGCCATCAATCCCCGCCCACCCAGCATCGACACTTCTGTCGCGGTTGGTGTCGCGGTAGCGGTCGGTGTATCAGTAGGTGGCGGCACTGGCGTATCCGTCGCTGTTGGTTCTGGCGTATCGGTTGACGGCGGCACAGGTATATCTGTCGCTGTAGGTTCAGGAGTATCCGTAGCCGTTGGCTCCGGTGTATCAGTCGGCGTTGGCGCTTCGGTCGCAGTTGGTGTCGGGGTCGCCGTTGGTTCAGGCTCATCCCCCACCCTGACTTCCGCGTCCAAACAGCCCGGAATCGCGCAATGATTGACCTCATCACTCCAATACTGCTCTCCACCAAAGTCTGCCCTGAAGCGGTAGCTGTCTTCAAGTAGCGTGAATTCCACTTCCCCACTCCCGTCCGTGGTTCCATTCATGCTTGTATAGGTCGTCCCATCAAAGACGTAGACATTCACGCCTGCCTGAGGTTCGTCACTAAAGTCCATGACCGCCACCGTAACCGGGATCGTCACAGTCACTGCAGCCTCTTCACATCCTGGCAGCGTGCAGTGGTTGATGCTATCTGACCAGAACTGCGTTCCATTCAGATCAGATCTGAAGCGGTAGTCACCCTGCTGCAGGGTGAAGGTTACCTCACCACTGGCATCGGTGGTGCCAGTGATGCTCTTGTAGGTGGTCCCATCATAAACATAGACTGGCAGCCCAGCTTTCGGGGCGCCATCCGTATCTTCAACAGTCACCGTAACAGGCTTGGTGACCTCAACCAGCACTGCATCGCAACCAGGTACTGTGCAGTGGTTAACACTATCTGACCAGAACTGTCTGCCATCCTTATCAACCCGGAACCGGTAATCACCCATCGGCAGGGTGAATTCCACTTCGCCTGAAGCGTCTGTCACATCGGTGAGGTCCTGGTAGATGGTGCCATCAAACACGTAAACTGATAGCCCCGCAGCGGGCCCGCCATCAGTATCGGTCACCGTTACTGTCACCGGTGGCGAGACCACCACTTCAGCATCCAAACAGCCTGGCACTGTGCAGTGATTGACACTATCCGACCAGAACTGGATCCCGTTGTAGTCGGCCCGGAAGCGGTAGTCGCCGAAAGGTAAGATGAAGCTCACTTCACCCGCAGCGTCCGTCGCGTCCGTGAACTCTGTGTAGGTCTCACCATCATAAACAAACACACTCACCCCGTCCTCGGGTGTACCGACCGTATCAACCACGCTCACAACCACAGGTAGGCTGACCTCGATATCGGCCAGTGTGCAGCCAGAAATAATGCAGTGGTCGGTCACTCCTGACCAGAACTCTGTGCCTGCATAGTCTGCCTTGAAGCGGTATTCGCCATAAGGCAGGCGGAAGGCGGCGTGGCCACTTGTATCAGTGACAACAGAGAAGTCGGAGAAAGTACCCCCGCTAAACGCGTGAACACTGATCCCTTCTTTGGGCGTTCCGCCGGTATCAGCAACCGCCACAACTACAGGCGAAGGAATGGTCACGAGCACATTCGTGCAGCCTGCGACCACGCAGTGGTCGGTCTCTCCAGACCAGTACTCGGTCCCATCGACATCCACCCGGAAGCGGTAATCACCACCAGGCAGGGTGATCTCCACCTCACCCGCAGCGTCTGTTGTGCCGTTGTATCCCGTGTAAACAGTTTCATCAAACGCGTGAACAGGCACCCCGTCCATAGGCGCGCCGGTATCATCCATGACTGTGATCGTCACGATCGGACCGGCCTCATCCGCACCGTAGGTCTCAATCACTTGTGTACGGTTGCCCACCGGGTCATAGGTATATATAAAGGAAGAAAGGGTATCTCCAGAGGAAGAATGCGCCAAGGATAAGAGCTGCCCGGCAGCATCATACCCAAATTCAGAAAGCACCCCGTTAGGCAGCGTTCTTGAAAGGATCCTACCAACATTATTGTAGGCATAGCTTGTGACCCGAGAGTCCCAATCGCTCACCGTTGTCAGTTGGTTGGTATCATCGTAAACATAAGATACATGCTTTCCATCTGGATAGGTCAGGTCCGTCCTATTGCCCACAGCATCATAATCATAACCAACCGTGTCCCCAAAGGGATCGTTCACTGTATCTACCCGGTTGAGATTGTCATAGGTCCAGGTTGTCGTACCTACACCATCAACCATCGTCAGCGGCTGGCCGAGGTCGTTGTATGTGAAACTCACGTCCTCATCGGCACCGGGATAGTCGATCCCGGTCCTTCTACCAAGCTCGTCATAGATAAAGGTCGTCGTCACCCCGTTGGCGTCCGTTGAGGTCTCTAAAAGCCCTCGCTCGTCATAGGTGTGGCTCCAGGTATTGTTGAGAGCGTCGGACTCTGTCTCCAGTTGGTTGAGGTTTGTGTAGGTGAAAGTCGTCGTGTGGTTCAAACCATCAACAATAGAAAGCCGGTTGCCACCCGCGTCATAGGTGTATTCGGTCCGGACGTTGGTCTCGTGGTTAGGTGTGAAACCCACCTTGTAGTTCTCGACAACTCCGTCCAGCCGGTTCAGATCGTCATATTCAAATTTCGTCACCACCCCACTCGCGTCAGTCACAGAAGTCCGGTTCCCGACATCATCATAGGCATACTGAGTGGTCTCATCCAATGCGTCAATCATGCTCTTCTGGCGGTTCAAGGCGTCATACCCAAAAGTGATTTCCTCACCGAGGTCATTCTCGACAGCGATCAGGCTGCCAACTGCGTTGTAGGTCGAGAAGGTGGAGCTGCCATTCGGATCAATAACTTCAACCGATCGGTTCAGATCGTCATAGACCGTAGTCGTTGTGTTATTATTGGCATCCGTTATCGTCAGCTGGTTGCCGACATCATCATGAGTGAAGCTTGTTACCCCACCATCGGGGTCGGTTCTACTCTCAAGCTGGCCCAGGTCATTGTAGATAGAAGTTGTTGTCCTACCCAGGGCGTCCGTGGAAGCAACTACCCTGCCCAGCGCGTCATATGTGGTGGTAAATTCGTTCAATAATGGGTCTGTGACGCTGATCTGGCGCCCCAGGGTATCGTACCCGTAGGTCGTCACTTCGGTTGCCGGGTCGGTCACTGTTTCTCTTTGACCCAGTTCATTGTATGTGTAACTAGTGACATTCCCTTCAGCGTCGGTCACTGTCTCCACCCGGCCCAGATCGTCATAGGTGTAGGTGGTGGCGTTGCCCCTGGAATCAATGGTCTGAATTCTGTTCCCAATCTCATTATAAAATTGTTCAGTCTCCCCCAGTTCAGGATCAATACTCTTGATCAGGCGCCCCATGGCGTCATACTCGTAGCTCGTCACCCGTCCCAGTGCGTCCGTGGTGGAAGTCACATTCCCCAATTCATCGTATGTAGTGTGGGTGTCATTACTGAGGGGGTCCGTGACCCCGGTCACCCGCTGGAGATCGTCATAGGCGTAATAGGTCCTTCTCCCCAAGGCATCTTCGGTATATTCCACCGTCCCATCAGCGTTGTATGCTGTTTCGGTGGAATTCCCCAAGTCATCGGTGGTTGAGGTCAGACGGTTTAGTTCATCATAGGCAAAGGTAGTTTCTCTTCCCAGAGCGTCGGTGGTTGAGGTCCGGTTGCCATTGACGTCATAGGCGTGCGTGGTGGTATTCATCTCTGGATCGGTCACCGTCAAGAGCCGGTTATTGTTGTCGTAGGTGTAGGTAGTGGTGTTCCCGTAGGTGTCGGTCACTGAGCTGCGGTTTCCGACCTTGTTATAGGTATATTCTGTGACGATGTTATATTCGTCCTGGTCGTTCTGCGGTCTGCCGAGGTCATAGTTCTGGGTCACTTTGGTGAGGCGTCCCGCCGCGTCATATTCGTTGTGGGTCACCTTGCCCAGCGCGTCTGTGGAATCCACCAGGCGTCCCAGTGTGTCGTAGCTGAAGGTGGTGGTATTGCTCAGATCATCTGTCATTGAGGTCATCTGGCCCAAGGTATCGTAACCATAAGTGGTCACATTGCCCAGAGGATCAGTAACCGTTTCCACCCAACCTTCCGGGGTGTAGGTGTAGTTGGTCGTCTCCAAAAATACGTCCGTTGCCCCGGTCATCAAGGTGCCGTCGTAGGTGTAAGTTGTCAGGTTGTTGTCGGCGTCGGTGACCGAGGTCAGGTTGTTAAGCGAGTCATACCCGAGCACGGTGACATTGTTGTCCGCGTCCTCAACGGAAAGTAAATTCGCACCATCTGTGCTCCAATCCAGCGCTGTCGTTTTTCCACCCTGATCTGTTATCGTCTCAGGCCGGAAGTTGCTATCGTAGGTCTTATCAACTGACCCTCCTAAAGCATCAGTCGCATCAACCATCGTGTTCCGATCATCATAGGCGTGGGTCTCGGAATTTCCCTTCCCGTCATAGACACGACTGGTACTATTTGCATAATAAATGATCTCGACGAGCAAATCCCCTTCCCCATCATACTGCCTGAAAGCCCTACCCTGCATATCATATTCAGTACTCACTGTGTCCGCCCCGCGCGGGTCGGTAACAGTAGTCATCCGGTGGTCAGAATCGTAAACATAATCCCAGTCCTCTCCCATCACATCCGTGGTGGTTACAAGATCGCCACTGGCGTCATACGTGTAACTCACAGATCTGCTGGCGTGGTCGGTGACAGTAATAATCCGGTCATTTCCATCATAGGCAAAGTCCAAGTAGCGACTGCCGTCATTAGCCTCAACCCTCTCAAGGCGACTGTTCACATCATAGCTATAGTCGATCCCATATCCCAATGCGTCCACCCGGGACAGGATCTGTCCATCTTCATTAAAAGTCAGGGTCTTTTGATTAGCCGATTCGATCGTATAGGTGATCGGGGGGCCATCATCTTTGATCAGAGTTGCGACCACACCCGGACCTGGCGTAAAGCTACCGTTCCCTTCGATAAAGAACAAGCTGCGGTTGCCGCTGATTCCCTGGTAGAACACAAATCCTTCTTCACCTCCCGGATCATCCGGGAAGATCAGTTTCAGAGCGTGGTTGTGGGTCCACCCGAATCCCAGACCGTCCAATGGTTCATCAACAGCTGCTGTGGAATAGGCGGGTTGGAACGCCAGATTACAAGACTGGATCGGAACAGACAGGTCTACCCTGCCAAACGAGAAGGCACCAGTCTGGGAATTAATAGGATCGCCTCCATATTCTTGGGTACCATCCGAGGTAGTAACTACAACCCCGCACATCTCACCGGTACCACCCTGAGAATACTTGATCTCGCTGCCATATAAGATTCCATCTTCATGTATGTCTGTCAACGGGTCA